>Ga0207654_10000079_pt1 | contig 63973 bp, 53 predicted proteins | sample KBSC64metaG_FD_184355 | JGI IMG/M metagenome (GOLD analysis project Ga0207654, IMG submission 184355) | Corn rhizosphere microbial communities from Kellogg Biological Station, Michigan, USA - KBS C6-4 metaG (SPAdes) (version 2) | ecosystem: Host-associated > Plants > Roots > Rhizosphere > Soil...
TCTGCAGAATCGTCGAGAGGGGAGTGAACATATCGCTGAAAAAAATGAAGGAAAGACAAGTAAAAAGGATTGCCGCTACAAGCGGTCCTCGGGGCAGAGCACGTTCACGGAGCCAACCGCATCCCATTCCCAGCGCAACATTCGCCAGACCAATCCCGAGGTACCAGAAGTCCAGGGCATATGCGACCAGGTACGTGCTGGCGCCGTCGATAATGCGTGGGTCGCCGTGAATATACGCATGCGGATCCGGCGGAGCAAGAAACGAAGGCAATAAGGGATACAGGAAGGAGAGGGTGGGTTGGTGGAAGCTGCCGCTGGCGAATATCCAGCACAGATTTGAAAACGGAATCGATACGTAGGAAGTCAGCCACAGGAAAGCCATCGGCCAGTGAGCATACCTGAGCCTGATTTGTAGATATTCGAGAAAGACGTCCTGCGCCGTTCGCGCATTCCCGATCACTGTAATGACGATGATCGCGAAGCCGACAAAGCAAATCAGAATTGTGTAGAGTTTCCGTGTGCTGATCCTGGTCTTAAGAGAAAACACGAAGAACATCTGCACCAGAGATACCATCAGAAGGCCGCGCGTGACGTACAAGGTCATCCCGGCAATCCCAAACACCATAAACAGTGCTCTGCGCCACCGAACGGTATCAAGGACAGCATTAACCGTGACGATTACAAGCAGCGGGAAAAGCACCTGCTTGAAACGTCCATACCTCAGGTAAGAGGTTGGGTCGCCGAGCGCCGGCGGCGGACCTGACAGAGCCCAATTGAAAGCGATGATGATCAATGCGCCTAAGCACAGAATCAGATTCAGCCGCCATAACAACGTCACGTCGAGTTTGAAGGCTGGTATCTCGGGTGCCGCAGCCCGGCCGCGCAGGAACTTCCGCAATCCAAAATAGCCAACAAGAAACGATGCGAGCGATATGCCGAAGAGTTCCAGCGGCATACCCATGTGTGGATAGGTCACATAAGTGATCTGGGGACTCAACGAGATCACCATCAGCACCCAATTGCCAACAAAGATGACCAGCGGATCGCAGAAGAGAGGAAGATCTTTCCCCATCTTTATCTGTCCTGCGACCATCTCGTGATGCGCAGACCTCTCCAGAATCGGTGGCCATAATGCCGGTGTCCCCATGGCTGCCGGCCGACCTGGGCGAATGCTGCCCCCCTGCAGCGGATCGCTCATGACATCTCCCGGCCTAACAGCAGGTCTTTCCGCAATGAGCCTAGCCCGCGCGCATAGTGCAGGTAATTCGGCAGCAACCCTAGCATCTGCATCGTTCGAACCCCTAGCCGCTGCGACAGCGAAGATTGGCATTTCAGGAAGGCAATCTTCTCGTGAAGTTTCTGGACCAGCGTATCCTGTTCGTTCCAGCCTTCTGCGAGCACTCGGTCCAGCAGATCTTCAAACTGCCGGGCCACGCGCGCATAGAACTGTCGGCGCGTTTCCCGGTTTCCGCTCGAAGCTCCAACGCCCAATTGCTGGCCCGCGTGAATGCGATATTCGATGAGTGGCTCCGGAATAAGCGTGACGCGAGAGTGCAAGGCCAGCATCCATGCCAGCCATCCATCGTGCACCCATGTGGTGGGAATCGGTGAGCAGTATTGTCGAATACTCGAACGAAACATCAGCGTCGCGCCAGTCACCACATCATGCTTCAATAGTGTCGAAGTCGGGCAACTCAGGAAACCTCTCTGCTTGGCAGCTGTGAACTTATGCTTGGCGAAGAGCGTCATACCCACCCGCCGTCCCTCTCCGTCAATCAGAGCTGCATCGGAGAAGATACCGCCGAGGAACGGGTTTTCCAATAAGCAAGCCGCCAGGCGTTCCAGCTTTTGAGGAAGCCACCGGTCATCCTGATCGCAAAGTGCGATGAATTCCCCCTGGGCCCTAGCGATCGCTTGATCAAAGTTCCGCGTTGAACCCATACGCACTTCATTCCGGACGATCGTCACCAAGAACGACGCGTTTGCCTGGAACTTCTTCAGAATCTCGGGAGTCTCATCCGTGGATCCGTCATCGCAGACGATCAATTCGTAAGGCGGGCGGGTCTGTGCTGCAATGCTCTCCAGCTGCTCGTGCAGATACCGGGCGCCATTGAAGGTGCACATCGCCACCGATATCCGATGCTCGGACGCTTTCCCTTGTCTGTCGGCTTGCGATTGCATAATCAACCCTCCGCCTGCGCCCACTGGTTGCGCTTGGTTCTGAAAATTGTCGTCGCCGAAATCACTCCGGCAACCCCGAGCACCAGGAAATATGCGAATGACACGCCGATCGCGCCCGACGTCTTTGCCAGCACGACAACACTGGCCGCTGTGCACGTCGCGATCACAATGGACTGAATCAAAAACGGCTCGCACTTATGTGCGCGCAGGTAGATCGCTTCGCTCTGCACCACGTGGCTGCTCAGGGCTGTCAGGAGCAGCATCAGGAATATCGGCCAGTCCTCGATTCGTCGGCTGATCCTGGGAAGGATATACGGCGAGACAAGCACCCCCATCAGCACGACGCATGCCGCACCGGCGAACAAGACCAGCGACTGGCGGAGCGAGCGGAAGAACATCCGGTCCAGTTCGGGCCGCTCCCGCTTGGCGATCAGGCTCCCGAACGGTGCAGCCTTGGTCGTCATCCATGCCAGCATCATCGCGCTCAATTGCATCACGATGTTCATCGAGAGCCCCATGCGTCCCGCCTCTTCCGGGCCGCGGAACGCAAAGAGCACCGGCGTAAACAGCTGGAAGATGAAGTAGTCACAGAGCCAACTTACGGCAATCTTCCACTGAAACGGCCACACTTCGCGCTTCCAGCTGATGCCATGGCCTTGCACATGCATCCGCAGCAGCGGAATCAGCAGGCGCCTCCTCGAGTACAAGAGAATGCCAGCCACGAACCCCTGGCCAAGCAGCACCATCGCCGGCGAAAACAGGCCGTGATGGCTCAGCATGGCGGTCCACGAGGCCGCCACACTTACCGTCGACTGAAAAAAGCGCATGCGCGCGACCTGCGCAACTTGCCCGCATCCCTCAAGAAACGAGAGCACCGGCCCGATAGAAAACGTGATTGCACATGCAAGCACCGTGACTCGCAGGGGAGTGATCCAGATATTCGGCGCCTGGGGCTGCTGGTGTAATGAAAAGAATCTCAAGCCGCCAATGAGGAGCACAATCCCCATGACTACGGCAGCGCTGGTGTACCACTTCACAGCTCGCTGCAGCAGCGATGCAAGTCTCAGGTGTGCTGCCTCGCTGCCCGTGATGCTTCCATCCGCATGAAACTCAAGATGGGCTCTCTCATGCGCGGCAACTTGCAGGATCACAAACGAGAATCCCAATTCGAATACGCTCTGAAGAGCGACAAGGCTCCAGAGCGCGTAGTAATACCCTTGTTCCGCGGCTGTAAGGAAATGGATGATCAGCAGCACGCTTCCTACGCTGCCCAATCCTTGAATTACGCGTCCGAGCACAGTAAACGCAATAGCTCGGTCGAGCCCAATCGCGTGCGGGACCTTGTGGCGAAGGAAATGCTTCACCGCGGTCCACATACCTTGTGATGGATGAGGCGTAGTGGTATCGATCAGCATAGGACGAGGCCGATTCCTGGAGACGTCGGCAGAAATAAGTCGCGAGGCAATTTCTTGCTCTTGTCTTTGATTAGAACGTTCACCATGATCTCATGCACCCCAGAGCTACGGCGGAATCCTCGGGCCCGATGAGCCGGATCTCTGCAGAGACCGGGCGCGTCCTATCCGCATCGCTGCCCCGCATGGGGGCGTCAGCTCACTACAGATGCTGTTCCATTGGATGCAACTTCTGATAGGGCGATTGAATAGGACGCTTGCCGGGAAATGATTCCCTAAGACCAAAGCCGCGCAGGCGCTGAACTTTTCGCGCCTGCGCGGCTTCCTAAGACATCGTTGCGAGGTTATCCCTGGTTAGTAAGCCCCGCGCATGGTCAGAACAGCGGGAATCGTCCGAGTGAGTATCTCGAAGTCCAGAGCGCAACTCCAGTTGCTGGCATACTCGCGGTCAAACTGAACACGCCGGTCATATCCAATGTCGCTGCGGCCCGAAACCTGCCAAAGTCCTGTGATTCCTGGCTTAAACAGATCGTAATAAGCGAACTGCTGTCCATACAATGCCACCTCGGCTTCGACGATCGGCCGGGGACCAACGAGCGACATCTCCCCCTTCAGCACGTTGAAGAGCTGAGGAAGCTCATCCAGGCTGAGCTTACGGATGATGCGTCCCACGGGCGTGATGCGAGGATCAGGAATGTCCTTGTTCAGTGGATAAGCCTGCTCGTTACGCTGATGAATCTCGCGGTGCACTTCGTTGATCGCCTGGACGTTATTCTTTGGCTTCTTCGAGTACATCGATCGAAACTTGATGATCCGAAAAGGCACGCCGAAACGCCCGAGCCTCTCCTGCGTGAAAAAGATCGGGCCCGGCGATGTAATCGCTACTGCAATCGCAACGCCCAGCATCACGGGGAAAAGCAGAATGATCAGCAAGCTCGCGAGCACAATGTCGACCGTCCGCTTCAAAACTGCATAACGCATCGAGAACGAGTGCTTGACTGCAGATGAGAGGAACGGCGAAGGCCTCTTCCAGGTCGACGCCGGAAGCGTTTCACGTAATACGCTAATGGACGAGAGTGTTGCTGCATTCGAACTCGGCCCATCGCTTTCCAATATATTTAGTGCATTATTTGTTGCTTGCATTCGCGATACCCTCGCTCCTGTTTTTCCATGCCCCTCTGAAGTTCCAGAGATATGAACCTGTATTACTTGCGCATGGGCTGCGATCTAAGTTCTTCTATCCCGCCCCAAATACCGGCGGTAATACACCCACCTGTAGAGCATCTGGAGTGCCAAACCCGGCAGCGACGGTGATCGCCATTGGTTGGGGCGGCACGGCACCACACACGGCCTTGCGAAAGCGGATCTGCTGGCTTTCTTCTACTTGTCTACCTGTAACTTGCGGCATCTCTGCCACTGCTGCCTCTGACGATCCCGGCCTTCGAGCATCCACTTCCACTGTCCTGGTCTGCATCTTCTGTTGAGGTGTAATAACTACACGGTCAGCGCCATTTTTTCTAAGTGCGCTTCCCTCAAGTGATCTGATCGATTCGAACAAGTGCAAAGCAACCGTCTCTCGTAGGCGCAACGAGTGTTTCGCATCCAGCAACATCTCTCGAGACTGTTCAACGATCTTCGCGGTCACTACACACACCTGCGCAACCTTCCGCACTCTCAAGCAGAGAGCGAGTTTCGACCACAATGATTGAATTCAGATCGCTCAGCGACACGAGCCAACTCATGCGCGATGCGCGAGCAGCTCCGATTGTCCAGATCTGATTAGAGGCGACAAACCAGGTACTTTTACTCGAAGGGCTTTCATCCAGCCCTCTAACTTACCGTCCTATCGTCTTCGAACTAGAAACCTCTTCAAACTAGAAACGCTGATTAGAAAAACAGTAGCGGCTGACATTCTGCAAGAACAGACACCACCGCTACATGATTAACAGACGCAAAAAACGGGCCAGGAGTTATCTGGCCCGCTGCTCAACATCTACTTTCCTGGGCTGAAATGTGACAAAAAGCGATATTCCATCAGATCACGCTGTTCATCTGCCTGGTGGTCTACGCAACCGGGTGCTTCAGAATCTCGGCAAGTGCCTGCATTCTGCTCGCATCTGCATGCGTTTTCGCCGTTCCGGCGCCCGATTCCAGTCCGCCGGTCATAGCTTTCAGCTTGGCCACTTGTTTCTCTTTCAAATGCGATTTCTCCGCATTCCTGATTGCTTTCCGCAAGGACGCGATCTGGTCCTTCGGCAATGCCTGCGATCGTTCCAGTTGATCAACGTAGGCTTTGGCAACGACCAGCTTCGGCTGCCATTCCAGCTTCTGCTGATTTTGAACGTTCAGTTCTTTCACCCGGACGCTCTTCGCGGCATCGATTTCATTCTGTGTCAGCAAATCAGTCGACGTCAGCTCAAATACATCCAGACCGCGAGCGATTTCTGATCCGTAAATTGCACCGTTGTACCAATAGGCCGACCAATCTCCACCCAGCACCAGCATCTTCGGGTCGATGGGTCCGCGATCGAAATAGGCAATCTCTTGCGGGTGCTCTGGATCGGTGAAGTCCATTACCGATACGCCTCCCTGGTACCACGCCTGCACTTCGATGTCGCGGCCCGGCACCGGGATGAGCGAGCCATTATGAGCTACGCAATTCTCCGTGTCGCCTTGCGCTGCCGGCAGTTTGTAGTAGTTCGCGAAACTCAGTTTCTCGTCCTTCAAATTGAAGATCGCGTCTGCTCCCCACTTGTTCGGATCATTCGCTCTGCAGCGCGCTCCCAGACCGCCGCCCCACTCATCTGTGAAGACCACCTTCGAGCCATCGTTCGAAAACGTCGCCGAGTGCCAGTACGAGTAGTTGGGATCGTTCACCGCATCGACGCGCTTTGGATTGACCGGATCTTTGATATCCAACAGCAGGCCGTTCCCGGAACATGCCCCAGCCGCCAGGCCGATCGACGAATAAACCGTAATGTCGTGGCACTGATCCGTGTCGCGCGGCTTCTCTTCCCCTTTTCCGTGGCTCCCGCCGTTGTTCAATCCGTTGATTACTCCGGAGCGCGGATCGATGAACACGCGAGGATGCGAGACAATCGCGGCCTCTTCCGGATGCGCGACAGGAACCTTGATGACATCGATGCGGAACAGTGCCGTATTTGGATCTTTTTCCGGGCCTTCACCTGAACAGCCCGCAAGCTCCTCTGACTGCCGGACAAATGAGGTGCCTGAAACGTAGATGTACACGTTGTCTTTATCGTTCGGGTCTACAACAAGCGTATGCGTATGCGAACCGCGGCACGTCTGCACTGCCGCGACCTGCTTTGGACTCTTAATGTCGGAGATGTCGAAAACCCTCACACCCCGGAACCGCTCTTTCTGCGGGACCGGCAGGCGGCGATCTTTTTCGTGTCCGGGCTCAGGCGCCGGCTCCGGAGGAAAGCCCTGTGCACCGCAATCGATGCGCCCGTTCGGCATCTCCACGGACATGAACATCAGATTGCCGTAGACCGACACGTCACCCTGTCCACCCGGGCAGACCATCGATGTGAGCAGTGACGTCTTCGCAGGATTGCTGATGTCGTAGATGTTTACTCCGTAGAAATTTCCCTGGAAGAGATGATTTCCTTGAAATGCGAAATCGGAATTCGCGAATGCCAGTTGAGCAATCACCATCTGCATACCCTTGGGCATCTTTTCTGCAGACCCGACCCCCAGCTGACCGAGCATCTTTTGAACGCTCGGATCATCGCTCGATGTCGCCTGGAGTTGAAATGCATCTGGCTTCTTTACGAACGCAACATGTTTCATCCCCTTGGCGGTTTCGCCCGCGTCGTACATACCTGGCTTCAGTTTCGCTCGCGGATCGTTAACATCCGATCCCTTCGTGCCCGGCGGCAGCGGGGGAGCCGGCTGCGCCGCAAAAGGGTCTGCCTGGGCCTTTGGTTTCTCCTGCTCTTGTGGAGATGTCTGCGTCTGTCCCGGAGCTGGCGCCGGTTTTGGTTCTTGCGTATGGCTCAATTCGGGGAAGATGAGAACCGCGGCCATCGCGGCAAGGGAAAGTACCATTCTCCTCGTCAAATTCAATGAAGCTCCTCCAGTAGTTTCTGCATGATTCTGATTTCTGCTCGTTGCGAGTTATCTACGTCCGTCGCAAAATCGAAGATCTCTGCGTCCTGTCCCGCTCCGGCACTATTGAACAGATCCTTCACCATGACCAGCGCACCGCCATGATGCTGAATCATTCCGCTAAGAAACAGCTTGTCGAACTCAGCTCCGTGCGCCTTTCTCAACGCTTCCATTTGTTCCGGGGAGAGCATCCCCGGCATCAACGCCATCGAATTGCCCTGCATATCCATCCCCGGCATTCCTGGCATCTGCATCGAGGTCGCCTGGCCCCGCGCAACGAGCCATCGCTCCATCATCCGGATCTCGTCGGCTTGCGAGCTGCTGATTCTGGCGCCGAGGGCCCGCACCGCTCCATTTTCCGTGTGAGACGGGATAAGCGCCGTCATTTCTACGGCTTGCGAGTGATGCATGATCATACCTTGCATAAAGTCGACATCCGCTCGGGAAATGGGCGGAAGCTTCGCATGCGTGTCCGTCGGGAGCGGCTTCGTAGGCTCGCCCGGAGCACCCGGCTGCACCACGGCGGGTTTCTCGATGGCCTTTTGCGCCTCCGAAACTGCTGCAAATTGAGACAGAGAGAGGAGAGCCGCAATCACCATGCGGTTAAGCACACGGGTGCCTTGTGTTCTCTGCCCCCCAACCCAGGATGTTTCACGTACGGGGAAACCGCTCATTTCGGTCCTCTTACGCTATCACGAGGCTCGCGGGGCGGAACAGAAGAGACTTCGCCGCTTTTCGTCAGGGCCCGATACGGCAGGGTTGCATTGCAGCGTAGCGGGATCTGATGTACCTCGGTTCCCGCTCTTTGGCCTTCAGGTTACCGATGAGGGATGCGTGAACTCCCCATATGCGCATATCTTCAAGCCAACGTGGGTTGAGGCGAGTGTTGAACGGTTGAACCCACATACAGAAAGCCCACCCCAAACGGTGGGCTTTTTGTTAAGCACCCACCCACCAGACGCCAAAGTCACTTGCTCCCTCTTTTTGGGGAGCGCGCACGATCCAACTGGGCGATACACTAATTCGAATATCCAAAGTTTTTAGCCTTTTGGATCTCCCAGGATCGATAGCCGAATGCTCCGATCTCATCACTCGGGTGTTCTCGAGACGTTGAACTCGGTCGTCGAGCGTTGATCGGCTACGATGATGAAGTTCTTTCGCACCTTCGCTCCGACCATCTTCGCAGCGCTGCTGATTTCAGCGCTGACGGCCGGCGCGGAAACCGCTCCTATCGGGACGCTGGGCGCAATCCACAATCTCACCAACGATCAGGCAGGTCGGGCTCTCCCGGTCTCTTTCCCAGCCGTCGTGACGTACTACGTACCCGGCAATGTGGACCTGTTTGTTCAGGATGGAAACGCGGCTATCTATGTGGAGACGACTTCGGATCAAAAGTTCATTCCCGGCGATCGAGTGCTTGTAGTCGGCACCACCCGCGCCAGCTTCCGCCCCGAAATCAAAGCGGATAAGGTGATTTTCAAAGACCATGGCTCGCCTCCCATAGCCGCAAAGGCAGACTTCCGGAGCCTCATACGCGCCGAACTCGATTGCCAGCGAGCAACCGTACGTGGATTTGTCCGCAGCGCGAATCTCATCAACGACGTCGGGATCTCTACGCTGTACCTGCAACTCCAAATGAGTGGCGGAACCGTCGATGCTCAAATGCCTCGCTATGGGCCAATCGACCTGCCGTCGCTCCTCGATTCCGAAGTTGAGGTCACAGGCGCCGTAGCCGGCCGGTTCGATCGAAAACTTCAGATCACCGGCATTCTCATGGAGGTTCCATCCACTGCAGACCTGAAAGTTATCCGGCGCGCGTCCGTAGCCCCGAAAGACCTCCCCGTGACCCCCATGGACCAGATTCTGAGCGGGTACGAGGTTCAGAACAGTACGAAGCGAGTCAAAGTCACGGGCACCATCACCTATTACGAGCCCGGGTCAACACTGGTTTTGCAAAGCGGTGATCGGAGCCTTCTGGTCACAACTCAGTTTGAGCAGTCGGTCAAAATCGGAAACCTCGCAACTGTTACAGGGTTTCCAGATGTGCAGAACGGCTCACTCGTTCTCACCGGCGGCGCAATTGACGAAACAAACTCGCCTTCAAAAGTGACCCCGGCCAGTTCCAGTTCTGATGTCCTCGCGCGAGGCGATCACGCACTCGATCTCGTTTCCATCGACGGTCAGCTGCTTACCGCGGTTCGCGAAGCTGCCCAGGACGAATATGTGTTCGTCTCTGGCGGACACCTTTTCAAGGCAATCCTTCAACACCCTCTACACGCCGCTCTTCGCCCCATACTCGACATACCAGCCGGATCGAAGGTGCGCATTGTGGGTGTCTGCAAGGTGTCCAAAGCCGAGCAGAGCCAGGAACCGACCGCTTTCGATATCCTCCTCCGTTCGTCGGAAGATCTCACCGTTTTGGCGGGCCCTTCTTTCCTCAACGTGAGAAACCTGACCTACCTGGTGGGAGCTCTGCTCGCCGGCATGGTGATCATTGGAACCATCGCGTGGCGCACGGAGCGCCGGGGACGGACTCACATTGCTCGTCTAGCTCGCATGGAACAGATGCGCAGCCGCGTTCTGGAACATCTGAACGGCTCGACTACTCTGCTGGATATGGTTGATGAGGCGACCGAGATTGTCTCGTTCAGGTTGAACGGGGCAGCCTGCTGGTGCGAACTGACCGACGGCCGCCAGCGTGGAACCCGCCCCAGCAAGTTCACTGGCTTGCGTATTGTCGAGCAGCGCATTCTGTCGCGATCTGGTGTACAGCTCGGCGTCGTCAGCGCTGCTCTTCACGCCAAAACCAAGGCTGTGAAAGCTGAAACCGACGCTCTCTCCTCTGCCGCCGGCCTCATCGCCCTTGCCATCGAAAATCGGCGGCTCTACTCCGACCTCCAGCACCGGTCTGAATTCGATCTCCTCACCGAACTCCACAACCGCTTCTCGCTTGAAAGGTGCCTGGGCGAAATGATCGAGCGGGCTAAGTCAGAGAAGTCCAGCTTTGGGCTGATCTACATTGATCTCGACGGATTCAAGCTCATCAACGATCACTACGGGCACCAGATAGGCGACCGGTATCTGCAGCAGGTCACTCTCCGGATGAAGCATCAACTTCGGCCCCAGGATGTCATGGCTCGCCTGGGGGGCGATGAGTTTGCAGTGCTCATCCGTGAGGCGTCACAGCATGAGGACATTCATTCCGTTGTCGCGCGTCTCGAATCCGTTTTCACGCATCCGTTTCAGATCGACGGCAATCAAATTCGCGGCGCCGCGAGCTTCGGTGTTGCCCTTTTCCCCGTCGACGGAAACACGCAGGACAGCCTGCTGAATTCAGCCGATGCCGCCATGTACGTCGAAAAGCATCAAAGGCGAACTGGCCGGCCCTCCGGCAACCGGACGGACGTAAAACTCTCCCTGTAGAGCAGGCTCCGAGGGTCTGCAACCCATTCAGATTCGGCCAGTAAGACACGGAAAGAAACATTTTCCGATGGCCCTCTCCTCGCCCTGTGATTCGAGTCACCGAGACCCCGCTGCGTCCGCCGATAGGCTCAGAACAAGCGCAGACCCAAACAGCGCCGCCATCATTCAAGGAGCTTTCATTCATGGCTTACGTCGTCACCGATGCATGCACCAAAGATTTCGTCTGTGTCTCGGAGTGTGCCACAGCCGCCATTGCGCCTCAGCAGTCCGATCCAGCCGCTGGAACCGTATCGCAGGTTTTCATCAACCCCGACGAATGCATCGACTGTGGAAACTGCGCCAGCGTCTGCGCTCAGAACGCAATCTTTTCGGACGCCGATCTTCCGGCCGACAAAGCTGACTTCGCCGAGAAGAACAGGGCCTACTTCAACTAGTCCAAACACCAGCTCGGGATCAGAAACCACGCTACCGTTCCGTCTTTGATGGCGGCGGCGTCGGCGCATTCTGCTGCTCCGACTGCTTCGGTTCACTCTGCCTGGTCGATGCAGTAGAGGAGTTGGGAAGCGCCGGCTGTACTGTGAGTCCCAGCGTCTGAACAGTCTCTGGATCGTCGCGGAGCTTCAGGTACAGCACCCCGTTCGCCGGGTGGGGCACCATCAATTGCGTACCGGTAAAGTCCGCCGGAACGTCCACAGCATTGTCGAATTCAGAGTCTGCTGAAATGGATCGCGCTAGAAAAAGATTCGTTCCCGTCAGCGTGCACTGTTTTGACACGCTGTGCGGGCAGCGCAGGTCCTTGAAGCCCGGCAAACGAACAAGCGTTCCCAGCGACAGCCACTCGCCTGTTACTCCATCCCCGGAGATTGCCCTCGCCTGCACCGGCCCGAAAGCGGACGATCCAAACTTCGCAAGTGGCTCAACGACTGCCAGTGCTGTGCTTGCATCTTCCAGCATCAGGGTCCCATCGGTGAGTGACAGCGTGGTGTGAAAGCTGTTGTCCGCTGCCGCTACCTCTACCTTCTGGTCGCGGGGAAAGTTCTGCGGCGATTTGGATTTCAGAAAGAACACCAGCCGGCGCTCCACGGGCAGATCGTTGGGACTTCCCAGATGGACCGGTGATGGATCGCTCGACGTCTCTTCCTGCGTTCCTTTGCTCAGCAGGGTCACCTGCGGACGCGGACGCTCCACGGTGACAGGGACCTTCAAATCCCGCCCGTCTCTCAATTCGACCTTCGCTGAGTACCGCTTGCCGGGCTCCAGAGTGTCCGTCGGCTTCGTCGCCTTGAGAGTAAGTTGATCGACATCCTGAACGCGCCTCAGATCTGCCGGTGTCCACTCGATTCCGTTGAATGAGACCTTCGCGACCTCATCGAGTCGGTTCCCTGTCAGCATTGCCTGCTGGTCTCCAGCACTCAGGGACAGACGATCAAGTGACGCCGCCTCCGAATAGGCCATCAACTTCAGTTCGTCCGGCTTCTCCAGTCCGTATTGATGGATGTTGATGCTCACCTCGCCCGGTTTGGCGTCCTTAAGAGGAACCGCAAACTCCAGCATCTCCGGCTTCGGCGACTTCCACTGGACGGGCAGCTCAGACCCTCCCGCTGGCTGTGCATCCACCCTTTCGACGCAGAGAGTGTTCTCTCCCTGAACGTGGAGCGTATCTTCCCGGCCCACAACAAGCGCAAGCTCATCGCTGGAAACGACCGTCCACTTTCCCGCAGCAGAGGCTACCAGGTGAAAGCGAGGCCCTTCCCAGTTCTCGAATCCCCATTTGCCGGCGATCACGCCGGTATGGTCTCCAGCCGGTAATGCGGGAGCGGGCTTCGTCAAAACCAGCCCTCCCTTCCCGGCATCTGCCTTGACTGGTAATTCGATGACTCCCTTCTCTGTCTTAATCCGAAGACTCAGATCATGCGCCTGGGCGCTTCCGTAGACCATCGGAGCTCCCTCGGCGGGCAGCACCAGGCCCGGTTTCTGCGCACAGAACTCGTCCGACGGGTTCGACGGGTGCAGAGGAGGCATCTTCGCAGGCCCTACGGGTGGCAGCGCCACGACAACAACCGATTTCGGGTCTTTGAACGAGGGCGGAACACTCAGCCGCAGGTTCAGCGTGTCCTCCGTTGGAAGCGAAAGTGCCGGAATGTACTGAAAATGCGCGGTATGAAGTGAGGCCAGAATCCGTGCCGTATCCAGAATCGCTCCGATATACGGGCTGAATACCCCCGCGCCCCCAATTGGCGAATAAGCCAGCTGGTTCATCAGGTCCACACTGCTTCCGCTGGTCAATTGGGACACGCGATTGGACACGTTGGCGTCATCCAGGACCATGCCCTCGGTATGTTGTGTCAGGCAGGGAGCCTGCTGATCCGAAGGTTTGTCGAAGCACTGCTGCTCCACCCTGATCCCCAGGACAGAAGCTGCCTTCTGCGCCCGTTCTTTCAAAGACTTCGGATCAGTCTGAGATGTGACCTTTACCTCGGCCAGATAGGTATCCAGCCGCATCCGGTCTGAGTTGGCAAAGTTCAGGTCCTGAGCCGCTCGGACAAATACCCCGGGACGATCCTTGACTGCTTTGCGTAGAGTGCTGAAATCTCCACCCGTCGAAGGTGCCAGGAACACGATTGCCTGCTGTGCTTCGGCCGGAACAGTGACAAAAACTCCCTCGGCACGTACCTTTTTCGACCACGCATCGACGCGCGTAAACCATTCAGATGGTGGGGGATTGGTTGCCCCGCGCAAAAAGCCGACAATGAGCACGTAGTGCGCTGACTGGCTTTCCGGGAAGTCCGGATGCACCCACAACCGGTCTCCGGGCAGAAGGTTCGGCACCTGCCCAATCGGCAGAGTCTCCTCGCCCCGCTTCACATGAACGTCAACCTTGGGCCCAACAAGGTCAAACGCCGGCGGCCCGGGCTGACCCTGCACAGGTTTGTCCCCCAAACAAAGAAATATCAGGAACAACACCAGGGAAATTCGCCGCATTCTTCTATTGTACGGAGATGCAGCCCTCCGAAGCATTAGATGAAGTAGACAACTTGGGCCCATCCGCACAGAATGTTCAACCGGTCCCGGTCTTGCATGGGCCAAGGGTTCGGTTGCACAATCGTTTACACTGGTGCGGTTAGTTTGGAAGTGCTTTTTACTTAGAGTTTCTTGACCCTGTGGGGTGTCAGACTGAAGCCGAGGCTTGGCCGTGGGGGCTGCTTCAGCCAGACTTTTAATCCGCGAAGGTTACCTTACAAATGTTCGGGAAACGAAAACTCGGTCCGTTACAGCCAGAATAAGAACCTGTGACCCGCCTCAACACGCCTGCTTAGAGCAGGTCAACTTTCACTAGAACGCGGCGGGAAACCACAGGCTAGAGATGCTTTATACGGAGAACCTCATGAAATCGAATCGGGCTGCGCAAAATAGCGCAGACATAAGCAATCTAAGTATCCCGGACGCCGAAGAGATTATCGAAGAAGCCCTTAGCGAACTTGCCTTCTCCCAGGATCCTGGACTCGCGCGTGCCTTGCGTTTTCTCGCCCCTCCCGGATATCAGGCAATCGTCGAGCTCTGCAGCGAAAACGGCCGCAGCAAACGACGCAATGCTTTAGCCGACACCTGGTCCCCCGAGGAAGACGAAGTCCGCATCTACTTCGAACGCCTTGACGACGGTTCCGGTCCGGTCCGGCAGAGCCGCGCTTCTCGTGGTCCCGTCGAACGGGATTTCGAGGATGAGCCGGAAGAGATTAGTGCCGCCCCTGCGGATCTTGATGCTCGCGTCAAAGAATTGTGTGCCGCCCTCGCCGAAGCAGAACGGGGTGGTCATGCCTTCATCGCTCTCAAGTGGTTTCGCGATTCTTTCCTGCCGCGTAAGACGTTTCGATGGAATCAGCATCCCGAGTCCAGGCAGGCAATTCTCGCCGAAGCAATTCAGCGCGGAGTCGTCCTGACGAGCAAGATCGCCAATCCTAAAACGCCGGCTTACCCCACCACGACCATCAGGCTGAACCGGGCCGAAGCCGGTGTGCCAGAAGAAGCGCAGCGATTCCACCCCGTCGTCGTCCAGGGTGAACCGATCACAGACGACATTCACGAGGAGCGAGGCAAGCTGTGAACTGCTATTTCCTCGAGTCCACGGCCTTCGCCAAGCTCTTCGTCCAGGAGCCCGGCACCGAATCACTTATTCGGCTCATGGAATCCATCGAGGACAATCGAAAGCTCATCGCCGCATCCGCGCCTCTGGAAGTCTACGCCGCGATTCGACGGCGTGAACGTGCTGGCGATATCAGTGCCGTCAACGCCGCAGGTGCGTTTGAAATTCTCCGCATTGAAGCCGCACGCATGGTGCAGGAGCCTCTCAATCCGGCAGTTCTTGAAGCTGCTCGCCAGCTACTCGATCGCTCCCGCCTCCGCTGGACAGATGCGCTTCAACTCGGAGCCGCGATGGTCGCGCGAGAGATGTTTCGCGGCACAGAGATCCTCTTTATCTCCGCATCACTCATGCTCCTCGAAGCCGCTCGCGCAGAAGGCTTCCAGGCCCTCAATCCTGAAATCGACGTCCTCGAACCCGTGAAGCAAGCCGCAACAGTCCCCAGTCCATAGTCCCTGCGTCCCCGTCCTCTGGTCCCCTCGTTCCCGGCTTCCCTCGTCCCCTAGTTGTTCCCTTGTTCCCTGAATTTGTTCGCCCTTCCAAACTCGTCCCGCAACTCTGGCGTCCGCAGATTCTCTCGTATATGCGCGATGTGCTGTTCCAGGGCCTGCAGCGCAGCATCAATCGACTCTGTATTTGTCAGTGCGATATCGCGCCACATCGAAAACGGACTGGCGCCCAGCCGCGTCATCTCGCGGAGCGCGCGCCCGCCTACATCCTTCAACTCGGGCGCATCTCCCACCTTGTCCTGCAGCAGCGCGCTGAGCGCCGTGGCCGTCAGTTGTGGGAGGTGGCTCACCCAGGCGACAAGTTCGTCATGCCTCTTCGGCTCAAGATCGATGCAACGCGATCCCATCTTGATCACCCACTCGCGCCAGTTGCGCGCGAGTTCGGTGGCCCGCTCCGATCGATGCCATGCCGGAAAATCCGTAAACAGCCAGACCGCGCCCCGAAACAGATCCGCATCGCCCAACTCCGCGCCGCCCCGCTCTTTACCCGCCATCGGATGACCCGGCAGGAAACCCGCACGCGCCGGCGTGTTGAACAAGCGATCCGCAGCCTCGGTGATCTGCCCTTTAGTGCTCCCCACATCCGTGACGAGATGCTCGGGGCCAAGCTCCGTCGAAAGCTGCTCCATCAGATCGAGACTCGCGTAGATAGGGACTGAGATCAGCACCACCTGCGCCTCGCGCGCAGCGGTCAAGGGATCCCCGACGATGCGATCCAGCGCACCCATTCGGCCCGCGGTCTCCGCGTTGGCCAGATTGCGATTCCAGCCGAAGATCTCGCCAGAAAATCCAGACGCACGCAGAGCAAGGCCTACCGAAGTTCCCAGCAGGCCCGTGCCTAAGATCGCGATGCTCTCCATGCGCTTCCTTCTTCCCGTTCAGACTACAAGGCCGGGTGCCCCAGGTCCCTCGCACTTGGGGACCTGGGATACCAAGATCCTGGGATGCGGTCGCACCGGTCTCATTTCAGACCAGAAATACGAACGAATCTACAGCGTTCTTCCAACGGCCTTCGCAATCACCCGCAGTTCGCCGACCAGCTTCTCGAACTGATCAGGATAGAGCGTCTGCGCCGCATCCGACGCCGCCTTATCCGCATTCGGGTGCACCTCCACGATGATCCCGTCCGCCCCCGCAGCCACCGCCGCGCGCGCCATCGGGGCCACCATATCGCGATGACCTGTCCCGTGCGACGGATCTCCCACGATCGGCAGATGCGACAGCTTCTTCACCACCGGAATCGCTGAGATATCCATCGTGTTGCGCGTTGCCGTCTCGTACGTCCTGATCCCGCGCTCGCACAGAATCACATCGTAGTTCCCGCCGCTCATGATGTACTCGCTCGAGAGCAGCAGCTCCTCGATCGTCGCTGCCATCCCGCGCTTCAGCAGAACCGGCTTACGCGCCGCGCCAAGTTCGCGCAGCAAATTGAAATTCTGCATATTGCGCGCACCCACCTGGAAACAGTCCACGTACGGCAGCATCGGCTCGATCTGCGAAATCTCCATCACTTCGCTGATCACCAGCAGCCCATTCGCGCGCGCCGCATCGTGCATCAGCTTCAGCCCTGGAATTCCCATCCCCTGAAATGCGTACGGAGAACTGCGCGGCTTGAACGCACCTCCCCGCAGAAAGCTCGCCCCAGCGGACTTCACGCTCTTTGCAATCTCGCCAATTTGCTCTTCGTTCTCGATCGAGCACGGCCCCGCCATCACGACGACCTGCTCGCCGCCAAGCTTTACTCCGTTGCCAAACTCGATGACGGTGCCCTCGGGCCTGAACCCCTTGCCCGCAAGCTTGTACGGCGAACTGATTCGATGAACCTTAAGCACCCCGGGCAGATTTTCAAATTTCGTCTGATCCAGTGTGGCCGTCGGGCCTACAGCCGCAAGAATCGTCTGCGTCGCGCCCGTCGTGCGGTGAACCTCTACCCCTTCTTCCACCATCGCTTCGATCACGTAATCGATTTGCTCTTCGGTGGCCTTCTCCTGCATTGCAACGATCATTTTTCTTTCCTAATCTCGGGCGCCGATCCCGGAGTATCGCCGTCCGGTGCGCCAGTGCCTTGGCCCTTCAGGGCAGCTCTCTCTGAAGCCAGCTCGTTCCGCTGCAGCGCCCGCATCACGTCGATGATTCGCTCGTAGATGAGCGTCAACTCGATATCGGGCAAAGGCCCCTTATTTGCCGCACGCACATTCTGATAGATCACCTTCTCGCGTGCCGGTTCGTACACCGGCAACGACGTTTTGACCTTCAGGTGGCCGATCATCAGTGCGGCGCGGGCCCGCTCGCTCAGCAACTCCACAAGCTGGCGATCCAGAGCATCGATTTGTGCGCGCAATTCTTCCAGCGTCATTTCATCCTCGTTATGCGTGAATAGCTGCCGTTAGCTCTCAGCCTTCAGCTCACCGTCTAAGTGCGAATGAAACTGGATCCAGTCCCGGCCATCCGCAACTAAGAACTGATCTCTGATCCCTGACCACTGTCTTCTTTACCGGGTCAGCGCAGCTTGGGGCTGGCGCAGACCCTTGATAAATCGGGCAACAGCTTCCGGCGCTGCTTCGGGAGCCGACCGTTCGATCAACTCCACAATCGCGCTGCCGACCACCGCTGCATCCGCAAACTCCCCGACCCGCGCCACATGCTCCGCGTTGGAGATACCGAATCCCACGGCCACCGGCAGCTTGCTCCATCGCCGGATCCGGCTCACCAGCGCCTCTGCATCAGCCGTCAGGCTCTGCTGCTTGCCCGTAATCCCGACGCGCGAAATCGCGTAAATAAATCCCTTTGCATTTTTAGCCAAGGCCTCAAGCCGATCCTCAGGGCTCGTAGGAGCAGCCAGGAATATCGGTGCCAGCCCCACACGTTCCATTTCCGTCAGGTACTCGCCAGCCTCTTCCACGATCAAGTCGATTACAAGCACGCCGTCCGCACCCGCCGCCTTCGCATCATCGACGAATTTCCGTAGTCCGTACCGGAGGATCGGGTTCAGGTACGTAAAGATCACGAGTCCCGCATGCGCTCGCGCCGCGCGAATTCCCTGCGCCACTCGCAGAACATCCGCCATCCGCGTATGCCGCGCCACAGCGCGCTCACTGGCCCGTTGAATCACCGGCCCGTCCGCGAGCGGATCGCTAAACGGCACCCCGAGCTCAATCACATCCGCCCCGGCATCAATCGCCTCGATCGCGATCTTCAGCGACGTCTCCACATCGGGATCACCCGTCGTGAGATACGCCACCATTCCCGGCTTGTGCCTGAACTCTAATGCCATGCAATCAAAATCCACACTGCGGGTGCCCCAGGTCCCTCGCACTTGGGGACCTGGGATACCACTTCACTTCCCTGTTAGTTTCAGCTCCCGCGCAATAATTCCCATATCCTTATCGCCGCGTCCTGAAAGATTCACTATCAGTATGTCATGCGGCTTGAACGACCCCGCGATCCGGATGCACTCCGCCACCGCGTGCGCGCTCTCCAAGGCCGGCAGAATCCCTTCGGTGCGCGCCAGCTTCACCACCGCGTCCATGGTCGCCGCATCATCCTGTGACACATACTCGGCCCGTCCCGAGTCATGCAGCGCAGCATGCTCCGGTCCGACCGATGCATAATCCAGTCCCGCCGACACTGAATGCGTCTGCGCGATCTGCCCATCCTCGTCTTGCAGGATGTACGACAGCGTTCCCTGTAGAACGCCAGGCACTCCACCCTGAAACCTCGCTGCATGTTGCCCGAGCTCAGTCCCCGTGCCGCCCGCCTCCACGCCAATCAGCCGCACATCGCGATCCTGCAGGAACTCATAAAACGCCCCAATTGCATTTGACCCGCCGCCCACGCACGCAATTACGGCATCCGGCAGCCGTCCTTCCTTCTCCAGGATCTGCTGCTTCATCTCCCGGCTGATACAGCGATGAAAATCGCGCACCATTGTCGGATACGGATGAGCACCCAGAGCGCTCCCCAGCAGATAGTGCGTCGTGCGTACGTTTGTCACCCAGTCCCGCATCGCTTCGCTGATCGCGTCCTTCAGCGTCTTCGATCCTGACGAGACCCCGCGCACCTCGGCGCCCAGCAGCCGCATGCGCAGCACATTCAGCTCCTGCCGCTCCATGTCTACATCGCCCATGTAGACGACGCACTCCAGCCCCAGCAACGCGCACACCGTCGCCGTCGCAACGCCGTGCTGACCCGCGCCGGTCTCAGCGATAATTCGCTTCTTGCCCATCCGCTTCGCCAGCAATCCCTGGCCCAGCGCGTTGTTAATCTTGTGCGCACCGGTGTGCAGCAGGTCCTCGCGCTTCAGATAGATCTTCGCCCCGCCCAGCTCTTCCGTCAGACGCTTCGCAAAATACAGCGGGGTTGGGCGCCCCGCGAAATCCCGCAGCAGATCGTCCAGTTCCTTCTGAAACACCGCATCGGCCTTCGCCAGCTCGTACTCATGCTCCAGCTCGAGCAGAGCCGCCATCAGCGTCTCGGGAACATACCGCCCACCATAGATCCCAAACCTCCCCGGACGCGACTCCGATGGAGCCGATGGAAGAATTACGGATGACATCGAGATCAACCTCCCGCCGAAAGGCGAAGAAATGCGCTCTTTCAGTCTACAGGTTCTCAATTTTCCAAAGCGATTCCGGCCTTGTGCAATACGCATGAAACAGTCGCTAGCGGCTGACTCCAATGAAAGCTGAAGAATTCAGCTTCCCTGAACCATTTGAAGTCGTATCATTGCCCATCGGGCGTCTCGCCCGCTCCCTCAGAAAGGCCCGCGATATGAAGATCCGCTCGATATCGCGCACGTTTGCTCCCCTGAGCAAACGAATGTACTCCCTCCTGCTGACTGCGCTTCCCTTAGCCGGCCCCGCCACCGCGCAGCAACCAGCCGCAAACCAGCCTCCCCAGTACATCGAGAGATCCTACCCCGTTCCTGCCGGCAACGATTGGCCCGATAAGAACACGCAGATGCAAATGCACCGCAAATCAGCCACCAAAAAGAGCCTCGAAGCCGCCAACGTCGAACGCAAGCGACAGATTGATCACGACAGCACCGAGATTCTCAAGCTGGCAAGCGAATTGAACACCTCTGCTCAGAGCTCGGATCAGGGCGCACTCTCAAACGACATCATCCGTAGAGCAGAGCTGATTGAAAGACTCGCGCGGGCGGTCAAAGAGAAGATGAAGCTCACCGTAAACGGAAGCTGAGCCCGGACAATCTGCAAGTACTTTTCCATCGACGCCTTTGCCGGAAGACTTATCATGGTTTCTCCATGACTCGCCTCACCCTTCCCCCTCATCTCGTGCGCCATGGAAACATCAAGCGCTGTTCCGCCTGCAACCATCCCTTCGCCGATGACGTGCAGCCGTCCCTGAGCCGCGCTTTCCGAAAGCACGTGGAAGACATTCACCGTTCAAAACCAGCCGGGGAAGATGACCGGAAATTGACGATGGGCTTCACTCCGAAAAAATGATGGGCTCTAGTAGTGCTTCGTCGGAACAGGCCAGCGTGCCGCTCAGCTCTGGGCGCTCCGCTGAGGGTCGCCGCCTGCTTCATCTCAGTTGGTGATCCTGGAATTTCCTACTCCGTGCGCCCTCTCAAACGGGCATCGACACGCGAGCGTTCCGCTGCCTCGAGTTCCGCGATCCGGGCCCGCAGGATCCGCTTGAAGTCTGCAACGCTCTTCGCGTCGTGTGCGCAGTCGCTCTCAAATCTGCGCAGCACCGCGCGAAGAGTATCGAGCAGGTGATCATCTGAATGGATACTCAACGTTGGTCCCCACTTCTGCTGAAACGTCCCTGTATTCCGGCGACATCGGCAATGCGCCTGCGCAGAATGCGCTTCAAATCGGCTACCTCGGCTGTCTCCGACTCGTCAGAGCTCTCCAGCTTGCGAAGTGTCTCCTGAAGTGCGGCCAACATTGGACGGGTTGGTTGGATGCTCATGCCGTGGTTCGCTCAGGTCCGCCAGACGCCGACGTGCGATCAATTCGGGCTTGCAGTTCCACGATCCGGCGCCTCATCCCGTCCGTCTCCCCAATAAACTCTGAATCCGAACGATCGGCATATTGGCTAAGTTCAATATCGTCAAAAGTCGTTTGAAGACGATCGAGAACGAAAACACTGGTGAATACCTTCACGATCTAACCTCCCGGGGAAATTGTCGGTGCACACGTTCCCGCACCGGGGCAGATCCGCACAAGGCGAGACTGCCTCAGCAAGACATGAAGCTTGGGCGTTTCTTCCTTTTCTGATCTCTTTTCAGGTGGTTCGGGGAAAAACGGTAGGCACAGATTCGGACGGAAATAGCGACAACTTTCCAGAACCCATTACTTGCTACTTCGTGATAGTCCCATGAGGTCTGTCTTCCGGATGTGAGCTAAATCACACTTCTGCGCTGCCCGTGAATGATGCCAACTCACGGATTGCCTAAGTTCAACTATTTGCAGGAATTTAGATCAATCCAGGATGATCCCCATGCTGCGCGCAAATCGACGGTCCGCTTCAGTTACCCGGCTCTCGAAGGTGTTTTCACCCTCATGCTTCAGGATGGCTGCTCTCACCGCGAAAGCCCACATGTCGAAATCGCGCATCTTCTGGCTGTTCTCGGGGTCGGCCAGTGAAATTTCGCCAAGGTTATAGACGGTGGCCACCAATTCATCGATCACCGAGTAATATCCCCGCTTCTCGATCAATCCACCAATCATTTCAGCAATAGAAGACTGATGTTCTCCGCCGCTCAAGTTTTGCGAGAACCCCTCAAGTTCCATTTTGATCCGTCCTCTTTGCCTGCGCTCCCAATTCATTAGAAGCACTTCTGGGGACAATCGGATCATCAAAGCCACCGGCCAACCCTGTCAACTGATTCAACAGTAACGATTAAACGTAACTGCGTCCGCGTAACGGATCGCGTGCCTCGCGTAACGGGCCTTTGTTGACCCCGTCATAACATTCCATTGCACAATCGTTTTCACGATGGGTATACTCGGAACTCTCAGTCATGAAGGTTTGCCGCTCAATTTCCAGGGCTCTGCTTCTGGTCTTGATGTTGTCTCCCCTGAGCCTCCGGGCATTCGGGACCCGCATCAGTTCGCCTTCGTGCCACGCTTCCAATCACGCCGTAAAGCAACCCAGGAATAATCGAGCTGCGAATTCGCCTTACCGCGCGGTCCTCACCGCAGTCAGCGCGCATGCCCCCAATCAGCGTGCGCATCGCCTGCGTGGAAAGCGAATCAACCTCGACGCCGCCCATCTACCGGCGTGCGTAAGGGTGGTGGCACTAAAAGAATCATCCCCCGGAACAGCGCTTCCCATTCAGGAGCGCAGCGGCCCCAATCCCCCTCGCGCACCGCCCGCTGTCTAGCCAGCGATCCGCACAGCGCATCCGAACAGCAGCTCTGACCCGCCGTCACCCTTCGTCCGAGCATGCTGCATCAACATAACTCGCAGAATCCTTCAAAATCGCCGAACTCAGGTTTGGACTCCCTCGCCTTCTTGCCTTGGGGGAATCCAAATGGACTAGCTTCCAACCCTCCATGGAACTAGTCCGAACAGGGTTGTGAACCGCCCGGGGAAGGCAGTTCCGACCCATCGCGCCGGTTTTCGAGCCCTCGAGCCGAAGCCAGGCGCTGCGGGCCATGGTGTCCACCCCGGCCGCCATGGCTCGCATTTTCATCGAACGCCCGTGTAGGATTCTCCTCTCACTTCTGAATCAATTCAGGATGGCCCCGCATCCATTTCCAATCAGCTAAAGAGCCTGGCCAGGAGATCCTATGAAAATTGCCGCTACCGTCGCACGTTACTTGCTCGGCGTCATATTCGTCTTCTTCGGATCGAATATGCTGTTTCACTTTCTTCCTACCCCGCCCATTCCTCCGGGCCCACTGGCTGACTTCACAAGGGCATTCTCCGTGTCCCACTACGACCTTGCGGTCGGCTTTTTCCAGGTCGCTTCTGGCCTTCTGCTCCTCGTTAATCGCTACGTCCCCCTTGCCCTGACCATTCTGGCGGCGATCATCGTCAACATCGACCTCACCCACATCACCATGGCTCCTTCCGGCCTTCCGATGGCCCTGGTCGTCAGCTTGCTCTGGCTTCTCGTCTTTCTTCGAATGCGGTCCAATTTCGCCGGCATCTTCGAACCCGCGCCGCAGCGCTGACGCCGACGCATCCGTACAATTGAAGGTGCCATGATCGAGTACCTCTACCTCGGCCGCGTACCCTACGACGAAGCACTCCGCATCCAGGCGGAAGTCGCGGCCTTGCTTCTCGCCGGTCACATCGAGAACACGCTGCTCCTTCTTGAACATCCCCCCGTTCTGACGCTTGGCCGGAACGCCAGCCGCGCGAACGTGCTGGCCTCCGATGAACTCCTCGCAAGCCGTGGCGTCACCCTGCACGAGATCAACCGCGGAGGGGACGTCACCTACCACGGACCCGGCCAGCTCGTCGGCTATCCCATCTTCGACCTTCGCAGCCTGCAGAACAGCAAAGGTGGTCGGCTCGGTCCCGTGGACTTCGTTCGCATGATGGAAGAGGCCCTCATTCGGCTTTGCGGCATCTATGGCGTGCGCGCCGGACGCATCACCGGACTCACCGGCGTCTGGTGCGGCCTGCACGAAACAGAGCAGACTTCTCAGCGGGAACGGAAGATCGGCGCCATCGGTATCCACGTCTCTCGCGGAATCACATCGCATGGATTTGCATTCAACGTCACTACCGACCTGCGCGACTTCCAGCTCATCAATCCCTGTGGCATCACCGACAAGCCAGTAACCAGCCTTAATCTCGAAGTCTCCGACGGCGTTACTCTGCCCTCGCTCGAGAACATCGCCCATCAGGCCGCCGGCCAATTCGGCCACGTCTTCGCGCAACAGGTTCTCGCCGTTGAAAACATTGAAGCTCTTCGCGCTCACGCCTGTGCAAGGCGGGATTTCCCCGCCCAAGACACCCCGCTTCAAGTCCCAGGCGAAGTCCGCCGTCTGCATGCCGATTCGGACGGCCCGGTCCGAGCTTGATCAGCCACCTGCGCCAGCCACAACGTCCCGCAATTTATAATCCGGCAGGAGCCGGCGCTTCCGGAGTGAACGATTCATGGCAACTCCCGTCATCATGCCCCAGATGGGCGAGTCGATCGTAGAGGGCACCATCACCCGGTGGCTTAAGAAGATCGGCGATTCCGTCGAAAAGGACGAGCCCCTCTTCGAAATCTCAACCGATAAAGTCGATGCCGAGATTCCTTCACCGGTGTCCGGCATCCTCACGGAAATCAAGTTCCCGGAAGGTGAAACCGTCGGCATCAACACCATCGTGGCGATCGTTTCGAAGAACGGCTCCGTAGCCGCGCCTCCTCCCGTCAGTAAGCCTGCTCCCGCGCCGAAGTCTGAAGCTTCGACCACCGGGGCTGCAAGCGGTGCAGAGATCGTGATGCCGCAGATGGGCGAGTCGATTTTCGAAGGCACCATCACCAAGTGGCTCAAGAAAGTGGGAGACTCCGTCCAGCGAGACGAGCCGCTCTTCGAAATCTCAACCGACAAGGTCGATGCGGAAATACCCTCGCCTGTCGCGGGCACCTTGACTGAAATCCGAGCAAACGAAGGGGAAACCGTCCAGATCAACGCAATCGTCGCCATCATCGGCGGCAGCACTCCTTCAGAACCTCCCGCGCCCGCGCCTATGGCTTCAGCGCCGCAACAGACGCAGGTGGTCAGGCAGCAACCTGACACAGCTTCGCGGCCTGCAGCGGCCCCTTTGCACGACGAAGACGGAATACGATCGTCACCGCTCGTCCGGCGCATCGCCAAAGAACACAAGATCGACCTCCGCTATGTCCCCGGCACCGGCTCGAACGGGCGCATCAACAAACAGGACATACTCAGGTACATCGACCAGGGTGGCGCAAAAAGATCAGCGGCCGCGCAGCCGCAGTTGGCCTCACCGCAGGTGGTTCCGCTCACCAAGATGCGTGCCATCATCGCCCAGCGCATGGTGGAGAGCAAGCGCATCGCGCCGCACGTCCACTCCGTGTACAAAGTCGACATGACACGCATCGCTCGCCTTCGCGACCGCGAGCGAGCAGCATTCGAACAGCGCCACGGCGTCAAGCTCACCTACATGCCCTTCATCGCGACGGCCGCAATCGAGGCCATGCGTCACCACCCAATCGTCAACGCCTCGCTCGTCGACAACGCCATTCACTACCACGCCAACATCAACCTCGGCATCGCCGTCGCCCTTGAGTGGGGACTGATCGTTCCCTCAGTCAGAGAATCCGAAAAGCGCAGCTTTTCCGATCTCGCACGCACCATCGCCGACCTCGCCGCTCGCGCGCGCTCCAAGAAGCTCTCCCCCAGTGAAGTCGGCGGATCGACCTTCACCCTCACCAATCCCGGAATCTTCGGCGATGAATTTGGGCTGCCCATCATCAATCAGCCTGAGTCAGCCATCCTCGCCATTGGCGCTCTCAAAAAAGAGCCAGTCGTCCTCACTGACGCCGAAGGCAACGACACGATCGCGATACGCTCCATGCAGTACTACTGCCTTGGCTTCGACCACCGGTTAATCGACGGCGCCGACGCCGGCAAATTTATGAGCGAATTCAAACGCCAGCTCGAAACTTGGGACCGCCCTCTGGCCTAAGCCATCCATAGATCCGGAACAGACGCTGTACCCAGCTCATCGCAGCTTCTTCGCGATGAGCGGGTATCTGTTCCCTATTCAACGCTCACTGACCCCTGATCTCTGTCCACTGCTCACTGCTCCCCTGCTACTTCCCCGCCCATGCCAACCCGTCCGTCGAGCTTCCCGTCGTAATGGTTCGGGTCGTCTTCCAGCTCGCCAGATCGATCTCCGACACCGTCCCACTACCATGCATGCAAGATACGTATGCCGTCTTCCCATTCGGCTGCACTAGTACTTCCTGCGGATAATCACCAACCGCAACCGTCCGCGCCACCTGCATGGTCCTCACATCGATGACGGCGACCTTATTTTGATCCGCCAGAGCCACTAACAGCCACTTCCCATCGGGTGTTACAGCAGATCCGTACCCCATCCCCTCCATCGGGATCCACTTCGCGACTTCGTTCTTCGTCGTATCGATTGCCGCCATCTGTGCCTTCGTCTGGTCCGCGGTGAACACCCACTTATCATCCGGCGTAATCGAGATCCGCTGCGTGTTCCCCGAAATCGGAATCACTTTTAGAACTTTCCGCCCCGCCACATCGATCACCGACACCGTCCCCGGCCCTACATTCGCCGTGTACGCCCGCTTCCCGTCATGCGACAGAACCATCATGTGGCTCTGCTCCTGCTCCGTTGGCAGTGTCCCCACAATCTTCAGCGTTTTCGGATCGATGATGGTGATCGTCTTGTCCAACTCAGTGGTCACGTAGAGGCGTCCATCCTTCGGCCCGATCAGCGGACAATGCGGCCTGATCCCGTGATCGAACGCGATATTGCCCACCACTTTCTTCGAGGCGATGTCGATCACGGCAATGTTCTTCCCATCCGTTCCCGGCTTGCCCACCCCGGAGTTGCCATACACCGGCACAAACGCCGTCTTTCCATCCGCCGAGGCAATCACCTCGTGGCCCGTCGTGCCACCCTCCGGCACCGTCCCCACCACCGACCCGTTCGCCGGATCGACGATCGCCAGGCTCTGAGTCCCCTTCACCGCAACCAGCAGCCTCGATTGCGCACTCACAACACCCGCACACACCACAACACCCGCCACAACGATAGCTTTAGAGACTTTCAATCGGTGACCTCCGAAAGACAGCACCGACTATAACGCATCGGGCCGCGCTCACGGATGCGCAGCCCACGGATCGTACGTCCCCACGTTCCATGAGTGTCCCTCCAGATCCTTCACCGTGAACTCCCGGCTCCCATAATCCGTGTTCTGAATCTCACGCACAATCCTTCCCCCCGCCGCCTTGGCCCTCTCATAAACCGCATCCGCATCAGCCACCACGATGTACACGCTCCGCGTCTCCACATCGCCGACATCACCTGGCGACTTGAACCTGCTTCCGTACGCATCGTCCCTCTCCGACCCGAGCATGATCATCCCGCCGCCCAGCGTCAGCTCGGCATGTCCGATCGTGTTATCGGGCCCCGGATAGACCGCATGCCTTTCAAACCCGAACACCTTGCACAACCACTCAATCGCTGCATTTGCATCCCGATACCTCATAGCCGGCATGATCGTAGACGCAGAATTCGGAACCATCGCACTCATCGAAGACCTCCTCTGGATTCACATTCGCCGCCAGAATGACAGAAATCCCGTCCCGCCATCTTGGAAGAATCGGAACTAATCAAAGACCCCGCGAACTCGCTCACTTGCTATCGCCGCGAAGCAGCGCTAACTCGCTGCTGTTGTCATTTAAAAAGAGATCGCCCGCATTTCACTGAAATTCAGTTCATCCGCCACAGAATGCGTCAGGGCCGGGTGCCCCAGGTCTCCTCTTTTGGGGACCACGGACTTATCGCCTGAGTTGGGACAAATCCTAAACGTCGAATCGTAACTGAAAACCGGGAACTGAAGGCGCCTTCTGTTCCTCAATCCACCCGAATGTGATTCGCCCACCTCGTCCGCTGCGCCGAATATGTGCTCACATCCACCCCTGAGAACGCCCGAAACTCATTCGCAAAATGCGACTGGTCGTAATACCCGCAATCCAGCGCCAGCTCTGCCCAACGCACCTCCACGCCCGCATGAAGTTGCTTCACCGCCCGCTGAAACCGCTGCACACGGCACCAAACCTTCGGCGCCAGACCTACCTCTTCGCGAAACACCTGCGAGAACCTGCGCTCGCTCCACCCGATCTGCCGCGCTGCCTCCTTCACGCTCGCCGCGCTTGGCAACTCCGCAAAGTACCGCAGCGCAAATCGCACCTGCGGCGATCGGTTTCTCTTCACGAGTTCACTGCCAAAGCGAGCGTTCAGAAAACGCTCTAGATACGCCAGTCGCTTCTGCGCATCTCCAGGCTCTCGCAAGCGCTCCCGCAGGGCCTCAGCATCTCTGCCCCAGATACACTCAAGCGCAACAGTTCGGTTGCTGAACCCGTCCGCCGCATCCGACGCAAATACCGGAAACCCACCCGGCTGAAAAACGATCCCCATCAGGTCCGCCATATCGGAGCTGTCCACAATCTCGTATACCGATCGCGCTCCAACCACTAGCGCCGGCTTCGCCCGATACTCGTCCGAACCCCCCAAGCCCTCCAGAATAAACTCGCGTGACAAGCTCAGAATGATCTGCACGCAGCCGCTTGGTAGAACCCGCTCGCGATGCCGGGGTACATCCCCCGCCCGCGCACACCACAGCACTCGAATGAAACGCGACAGCGGCACGGCGGGGACGTGTTCCAGATAGAGCAAGGCGACCTCCACGCCGTTATAGCACGCGTCAGCTTTACCCCGAAATCAGGCGGCGATCCCCAGAATTCTGCATTCTTAGATACTCTGAACCTATGCCGCTCCCTGCCCGTGATTCCGAGCTCGTGCAAATCATGGATGCGGCCCTGGGCGACGCCACTCGTCGTGCCGGCTCGATGCTCGCCTGCCGTCCCGGATGCACCCAATGCTGCCATGGGGCTTTCACGATCAATGCCCTCGATGCCACCCGCCTCCAGGCTGGCATGCAATCCCTTAAAATGTCCGATCCGAAGTTAGCCGAAACTCTTCGCCTGCGCGCTGGCGCCTGGATTGCCGAGTACGGCCCGCAATTCCCCGGCGATCCTGCCACCGGGATTCTCGGCACCTCGGAAGAAGACCAGGCACGCTTTGAAGACTTCGCTAACGACGCTCCCTGCCCAGCTCTCAATCTCCAAACTGGTCTTTGCGACATCTATGCCTTCCGCCCCATGACCTGTCGCGTCTTCGGCCCTCCCGTTCGTGTTGCCGGCGGAGAAGGCCTCGCCTGCTGCGAACTCTGCTTCATCGGAGCAACGGACCAGCAAATCGCCGACTGCGAAATGCTCCCGCCCCACGAACTCGAAGACGAGATCCTCGCCGAAACCGGGGAGTCCGGGGAAACCATTGTAGCTTTCGCCCTTTTGCGATAAACCGTCTGCTCTCGACACGCCAAAAACTTCGACTGGACGCCCTCCGAGAACGCGCTACAATCCAAGCACCCCGGAGCGTCATACCCGGAGACCCCTTCTCTGGCCGAAACTCAAGAGGCCGCGCACGTCATGCCCGTAGCCCATCTCACCCTCGAACTCCGTATTGAGCACGCCAACTCCCTCAAAGACCGCCGCCACGTCGTCCGCTCCATGAAGGACCAGCTGCGCCAGGGCTTCAACATCTCCGTCGCTGAGATGGATGAAGCCGTAACCTGGCGATCCGCGACCCTCGGCGTCGTCGCCATCTCCAGCTCGCGCAGCTATCTCCACCAGCTCATTGAGGAAGTGGAGCGCGCCGCCCGACGAATGACCAACGAGTTAGGAGCCGAACTCGCTGACAGCTTCTGGGAATACCTCGAAAGCTAATCAGGACCTCGCTTTGCACAGGGTGCCCCACCTAATCAGTCCGTCCGGACTGTTTAGGTGCTGAGACAGGAACTAAACGGATCTCGTCCACCCGGTCCCTCGTCCATCTACTCCCACCTCAGCGCCGTCACCGGATCGGTCTTCATCGCTGCCCGCGCCGGAATTAGAACCGCGACCAACCCGACAAGGCCCAGCAAGACTGGAACCAAAACAAACGTCACCGGATCATGCGGCCTCACGTGGAACAGCACGCTCTGCAGCACGCGGGTCAACGCAAGCGATACGCACAATCCAATCGCGCCGCCAATAACAATTAACCGCACACCTTCGCGCAAAATCAGCCCCAATACATCACCGCGATCCGCGCCCACCGCAATCCGGATGCCGATCTCCCGCGTTCTCTGTTGCGCCATAAACGCAACGACTCCATACAGCCCGATCACCGCCATCACCAGCCCGGTGCACGCAAAGAAGCTCAGCAGCGCCGTCTCAAACCGCGGCCGGTCCGCCAGCCCCGCCACGCGTTCATTCATCGTCTCGATCTCCACCGGCACCGTGCCATCGATCTTGGCAATCTGCGACCGCACCCACAGTGCCAGAGAATTCGGAGGCGTACTCGTCTTCAGAATCAGCACCGCAGACGGCGCCGATCTCCAGTCTTCGAGATCGTTGCGTCGCAACCGATAGAATTCAGGCTTTTCCTCTGCCTCGAGGCCGCCGTTCTTAACGTCCCCAGCAACCCCGACTACAACATGCCATGGGTCACCCGGAGTGGGTTTAACCTGCTTCCCGATCGGATCTTCACTAGGAAATAGCTTGCCCGCAAGCGACTGGCTCAACACGAGGAAATATCCCTTCGATTGACGCTCCTCCTCCGTGAAACCTTGTCCGCGCTCGATCGGAATATCCAATGTTTTGAAATACTCCGGCGTAACCTGGCGCCACTGCACCATTCCTCCAGTGCCTCCAGCCGGAGCCGCCCGCCCCGCAACCTCCATAATGCTATAGATCTGATCGTGCTCGTTGCCGCCCGGAGGCACCGTATCAGCAATGGCAGCCGTACTCACTCCAGGAAGATGCCTTAATGCAGCTTCAGCGCGAAGGAAGAATTCTTTCTGCAACTGCGGGGTTGCGTCTTTTTCCCGATTCAGAGATATTTCTGCTGTAAGAACGCCATGTGAATCGAGTCCCAGCGACTCACTCTGCAAATTTGAAAAACTGCGTACCAGCAACATGGCTCCCGTCAGCAGAGTCATGCTTGCAGCCACCTGCATCACCACCATTCCCCGCCGCAGGAGCGCTCGCATTTGATGCGCCGGAGCCCGTGCGGCAGGAGCAATCGCCCGCGGTCTGAACAGCGCTGGGGCCAATCCAAAGACAATCCCCGTCGCGATACCCAATACTGATGTAAATCCAATGATGCGCGGATCCAGCTGGGACTTTGCCAGGAACGGCAAGCTGGACGGCGCAATCGCAATGAAAAGCCGGAGCAGCCCCTCGGCAAACGCACAACCCGCCAACGTTCCAAAGATCGACAGCAAAATGGATTCGGTCAGCATTTGCCGGATTAGCCCAGCGCGCGTCGCGCCTAACGCGGACCTCACAGCAAGTTCACGCTCTCTCGATGTGGCTCGCGCCAACAGGAAACTTGCCACGTTAGCGCACGCGATCAACAGCACCGCCATCACCGCACCGAGCAGTATCCACGCTACCAGCCGAACACCTTGCGTCTGCCTGTCCCGGATCGAACGAACACGCAAATGCACTTCGCTGCGGAACCGGAATGGAGCAAGATTCAAAGAATAGTCAAATACCGGCTTCAACTGCTCAGCTGCTTGCTGTATTGATATGCCCGGCTTCAATCGCGCAAAAGCATACAGAACGCGCCCAGGATCCGCTTTGCGCTGGGCGGCAACATCAAGAGCTTCCGGCTCCAGGATGTCCGCCTTCTCCAGCGCAGGCATCTCGAATTCTTTGGGAAGCACCCCGATAACCCGCACCGGATGGGTGTCGATACTGACGAGACGATTCACGATCCCAGGGTCTCGGCCATATTGAGACTGCCAGAGCCCGTATGAGATAAGCGCAGCCCTGGGCCCATGCGGGCGGTCTTCTTCAGGTAGAAAATTGCGTCCGATAATAGGAGAAATTCCGAGCGTGGGTAGAAAATTCTGTTCCACATTTGCGCAACTTAGCCGTTGCGGATTGCGATCTGTTAAATCGCACTCGGTTACTCCCGTGTCGGAGGTGAGTGAAGTGAACGGCGTCTGATGATCCTGCCATTCGTAGTACGATCCACCCAGCATGAACTCTTGCGGAATGATCGGCGCCATCAGCCCGACCGAGACAAGCTGCTCCGGATGACCGTATGGCAAGCTCCGGAACAGAATCCGGTCCACCACGCTGAAAACCGCCGTCGTCGCCCCGATGCCCAGCGCCAGCGTCAAGATGGCAGTCACGGCAAACACCGGGTTACGTCGGAGGCCGCGCAGCGCATAGCGCACGTCCCGGGCGATGTTCTCGAGCAATGGCAGCGTCGTCCGGTCACGGTGCGCCTGCTTCACCTGCTCCGCTCCGCCCAATTGCAACACTGCCTGTCGGCGTGCGTCCGCCTCACTCAGTCCTGCACGCACTCCGTCACGCGTATGCTCCTCAAGGTGGCTTTCGAGTTCTGCATCAAAATCGGCTCCGGCGTGCACTTTCCCTGCCAGTGAGCACAGCCGCATCCAAAGCGCACGCGACCGCCGCATCTCGACCTCCTGCAACTCGCGTCTGCCTGTTCCAGCAGACCTAGTCCGCGCGCAACGCTTCCATTGGATCCACGCCTGCCGCGCGACGCGCTGGAATCCACGCTGCCGCCACCGCCACTATCGCCATCAGAATAGGAACCAGTCCGAACGTCAGCGGATCGACCGCGCTCACTTCGAACAAGAAGCTATGCAGCATCCGGCTCAGCGCAACTGCTCCAGCCAGCCCCGCCAGGCATCCCGCCAATGCGAGGAACAGGCTCTCTCGTACAACACTCATAACGATCTGCCATCTTTGCGCCCCGAGCGCCAGCCGGAGCCCGATCTCCCTCGTCCGCCAGCTCACAAGATAGGCGATCAAGCTGTACACTCCCACCGCGCCGATCACAATCGCGAGTGCCCCGAATCCAAGCAGCAGAACTGCCAGGGCCCGCGGCGCCGCAACCGAGTTCGCCACCAGGTCGTCCATCGTCCGCACCCGGGTCACGGGCACCAGCGAATTCACGCTCGCGACCGCGTTCCGCAACCCCGCCGCCGTTTCACTGGCACTGACGTGCGCTCGCAGCATCGCGAACATAACCGGCTGACTGCGCTCCGGCGTCATCGGCAGGAAGATTTCGTCGCCGACGCCCTCTTGCAGCCCAGCCCGGGCGTTTCGCACTACACCCACCACGATCGAGGCCTTCTCCGCATTCCAAACCGCCGGCGTCTTCTCATCCACCACATCCAGCAGGTGCTTCCCAATCGGATCCTGGTTCGGCCAGAGTCTCTGCGCGATGTGTTCGTTCACCACCACTGCATGCGTCGCTCCCGATGCGTCCTGCTGGTCCAGCAGCCTTCCTCGCATCAGTTTGAGATTCAGCACATCGAAATACCCTGGAGACACCACCCTGCTCGTCGCTAGCAACGCTCCCTGGCGCGCGTCCCGTGGATGATCCTCCGCGTCAAAGATATAGTTATCTGCACGCCCGCTCATCGGCAGCGAATCCACCAGCGCCGCGCTGTCCACACCGGCTAGTCCTCGAGATCGTTCGAGCATCGCATCGAAGAACGCCTGGCATCTTCCCTTCTCCTTGCACGCTCCTCCATCCAGTGCTACCTCAGCCGTAACAATGTGATCCGTACGGAATCCAGGATCTACCCTCGTTATTCGATAAAGGCTGTGCAGCACCAGCCCCGCAGCCGTAATCACCACCACGGTCAAGCCGATCTGTGCCATCACCAGGATCTTCGAAATCCCGAACCGCGATCCTTGTCCCGCCAGCCCTCGACCACCCACGCGCAGCGTGCTCAGCAAATTCATCCCGGCCATCTTTAGCGATGGGATGAGTCCGAACACGAGCCCCGCAAACACCGACGCACAAATTGTGAACGCCACATCGCCCCAATGGAGGGACACATCCTGTATCCGTGGCGTGTCCGCCGGCAGCAGCCCTACGAAAACCTTCAGGCTCATGGCCGCCGCTCCCAGCCCCACCGCTCCTGACGCGAGCCCCACCACTACGCTCTCCGAGAGCAGCTGCTGCACCAGCCTTCGGCCGGAAGCTCCCAGCGCGCTCCGCACTGCAATCTCTCGTTCTCGCGCACTCGCCCGCGCCAGCATCAGGTTCGCAACATTCGCGCATGCAATCAGCAGAATCAAGCCCACTGCTCCGAGCAGCAACAGCAGCCGAGGCCGCATCGATCCTGTTTGCGACTCCAACAGCGGCACCGCCGTCATATCCGATGCCCAGATATCCGGCATCCGAAACGGAAACACCGGCAGCAACACCGCATGCAGCCGCCGCAACTCCGCCTGCGCCTGCGCCGGCGTCGCTCCATCTGCGAGCCGCCCGATTCCGCGCAGATCAAAAACAAACCACGGATCAAATACATCTCCGCCCTTGAACGAAACCGGAGTGACAAACTGCGTGTCCGCATACGGAAATTGAACGCCTGTCGGCAGCACGCCGATGATTCGCCGTGAAACACCGTCGATCCGAATCTGTCGCCCAACTACCCCCGGATCCCCGCCAAAGTGCTGACGCCAGTATCCGTAGCTAAGCACCACGTCGTGATCTTCGCCCGCCACCGCATCGTCCGGGGAAAAGAACCGGCCCAGCGCCGGCCTTACTCCCAGCAAATCAAATGCGTTCACCGTGACCGCTGCTCCGAATACCCGCTCCGGAACGTCCCCTCCCAAAATGTTCGACTCCGCATCCGGTCCGTAACCCGCCACCGCTTTCAATGCTGTCGCGTGCGTTCCAAGCTCGCGTATCCACCCCTTCGGAAAGAGCGGCGAATTCGTCCCCGCAATCCGCACCAGCCGATCCTGACGCGCATATGGCAGCGGGCGCAGCAGGATCGAATCCACCAGTGTGTAAATCACCGCGTTCGCCCCGATCCCGAGTGCCAGTGTCAACACAGCAGTCATCGTGAAGCCCGGCGCTCTCCGCATCTGCCGCAGGGCAAATCGCGCATCCTGCAGGAAGCTCTCGAGCGGCGGAAGAGTGGCGCGTTCCCGGTAAGCCTGCTTTGCCTGCTCCGCTCCACCCAGCCGCATCAAAGCCTCTCGCCGCGCTTCGTCCTTGCTGGCCCCGGCGCGCATCCGCGCCTCCATATCCATCGCGATATGGCTGTCCAACTCCGCATCAAACTCCACTGCCTTCCGCCGCACAAAAACTCCCCGCACCCGCATCCAGAACGCCCGCTGTTTTCCCATTTCCACTCCTACTCCGTCCGCAATGCCTGCACCGGATCGACCGATGCCGCTCTTCGTGCCGGCAACCAGCACGCAATGAAAGCAATCGCTCCCAGGAATACCGGCACCGCAGCAAACGTCACCACATCATGCGGCTTGATGCCATACAGAAAACTCGAGGCGAACCGCGACAGCATCCACGCCACCGGCCATCCGAGCGCCATCGCAATCAGTACCAGCACCATCCCCTGGCGTACTACCAATCGCGCCACGTTGCCGCTCCTCGCTCCCAGCGCAATTCGTATTCCGATCTCCCGGGTGCGCCGACTCACTGCGTAACTCATCACCCCGTACAGCCCCACCGCGGCGAGTACCAGCCCGATCCCTCCAAACACCCCAAATAGCGTCGCCGCCAGTCGAGGCAGGAAGTATGCGGACCGTACATGCTCCACCATCGTCTCCTCGTTGTAGATCGCGAGGTTTTTGTCGAGTGCATATATCTGGCGGCGTACCGCCTCGGCCAGCGCCGCAGGGTTTCCTGGCGTGTGCACCACCAGCGTGTATCCCATTCCTGATGGATCTTCGGCGATGCTCTGGTCCAGTGACCTGTAGAGTACTGCCCGTGTGTCCTCTCCAATCGTGCGCGATTTCGTGTTCCCCACAACTCCCACGATTTCGTACGTCCAACTCCCGCCATGTACGTGCTGACCAATTGGGTTTCCATCAGGAAACAATCTCTCTGCGAATGCTTTGTTCACAACCGCAACCCGCGTCCCTTTCGCAGCGGCGTCGCCGATATCGTGTCCCGCTATGATCGGGATTCCCATCGCCCCGAAATATCCCGGAGTGATCATGTACAACTCCGTCATCACATTCACCGCATCCTTGCCTTCTCTGCCCGCGACCGTAAATCCGTCGCTCCGATGGCCGCCCGAAAGCATCGCCATATCCGTTGAGACCGCCGCATCGACCCCAGGCAGCGCTGCAACCCTCTGCCGTAGCTCCCGCATGAACCGGCTGATCTGCTCCGGTGTGTAACCGTTTAATCGCGGATCCAACGACATCAGCAACAACCCTTGCGGGCGAAATCCCAGATCGATCCTCACCGCGCTCTCCAGGCTCCGCAGAAACAATCCCGTCACGCACAGCAGAACAACCGACATCGCAACCTGCGTCACCACCAGAACACTCCGCAGCGTGACCCGCCGTCCTTGCCGCGCCAGCGCATCTTCTCCTTTCAACGCATTGGCGAGCATCGGCCGCGACGCCGCCCACGCCGGCGCCATTCCCAGCAGCACACCGCACCCAATGCTCACCAGCAGCGTGTACACCAGCGTCCGCCAATCCAAAGCCACAAACAAGTTCAGCGGTATTGGCGCGGGGATATGAAACGCCGAAAGCGCCTGCGTAGCCCAGAGCGACAGCAGCACACCCAACGCCCCGCCTGCAACGCCCAGCAGTGTACTCTCCATCAACAGCTGTCGCCGCAGCCGGGCTCTCGTCGCGCCCAGCGCCAATCGCACTGCCATCTCTCTCTGCCGGCCCGCGGCTTTCGCAAACAGAAGATTTGCAACGTTCGCCCCTGCAATCGCCAGCAGCAAAAGCACAATCACGCCCAGCACCGAAAGAAACGTCAGCACCGCGGCGCTCTCTCGTGGCGGCAGCGATCCTGCCTGCTCGAACCGAAATGCATTGTCCTTATCCGTCTTCGGATACTCCGCCGCAAACCGGTGTGCCATCGTATCCAGCTCACTCGCGGCCTGGTTTCGTGTCACACCGTCGCGCAGCCGGGCCACCACAGCCAGCCAGTGATACTCGCGCGAATTCTGCGGCGGTATGTCCGCCGCCAGTTCCGGCGCGAGCCCCAATGGAACCCAGAACTGAATGTCCAAGATCTGATCGACGCTGCGGAACGACCCCGGCGCTATCCCGATTACCGTGAACGACCGCCCCGAAAGTTTGACGCTTTTGCCCACGATCTGCGGATCACTTTCAAATCGCTGCTGCCACAGTCTGGCGCTGATCACCACCGCAGGAGATCTGCTCTCCTGGCCCGCAAATCCGCGCCCCGCCACCATCGGCAACCGTAGTACATCGAAATAATTCGTCGTGACCGCCTGGCCCCACACCCGTTCCGGCTCCCCGCTCCCGCTGATCGATGCCGGGAGCAGCTCGTAGATCGCAACCACGCCGGAAAACGACTTCGCCTGATCTCGGATGTCTTCGTAGACAGGTAACGGGAACTCGTTGCAGCATGGATTCCCCTTCGGAGCGATATGCAGCGAAAGCAGCGTCGTAGGATCCCCCACCGGTGCCGGCCGCAGCACAAACCGGCTCACCATCGCGAAGATGGTTGCATTCGCGCCAATGCCTAGTCCAATTGAAATCACAGCAACGAGCGTGATAGCCGGATGCTTCGCCAGCGTGCGCACCGCGTAGCGCAGATCGCGCGCGACATTCTCAACCCACGGCAATGTCCGTCCCTCGCGCCGCGCCTGCCTCGCTTGCTCCACTCCGCCCAGCTGCATCATCGCCCGTCTCCGCGCCTCGTCTTCACTCAATCCGGAGCGCACTCCGTCTTCTACCTGCATTGCAATGTGAGCATCGAGCTCCGCCGAGAACTCCTCATCCGGTCGACCCCGCAGCATCCCCAGCATCCGAACCCAAACTGCGCGAACTTTTCGCAATCCGTCCTCCTAATCCGTGCGCAACGCCTGCATCGGCTCAATCGAAGCCGCACGCCGAGCAGGCACCAGGGCCGCCATCAACCCGCAAACGATCATCAACGCAGAAACCGCAACCACCGTCATCGGATCGTGCTCACTCACCCCAAACAAGAAGGACCGCATCACGCGCGTCACAACCCATACACATGCCAATCCTGCAACCAGTCCCACTCCTACCAGCACCCCTGCGTTCCTCATCACCAGCAGCAGCACGTCTCGCCGCTCCGCACCGAGTGCCATCCGGATGCCAACCTCACGCGTTCTCCGGTTCACCGAGAACGCCATCAACCCGTACAGTCCCACCAGTGCCAGGACCAGCGCGATCCCCGCAAACGCTGTCAGCAACGAGGTCTGGAACCGCCTTCGCGCGCTCGCCAGCGAGATCCAATCGCCCATCGTCCGTATATCCGTCATCGCCAACTGCGGATCGATCGCCTTCAACATCGCCCGGATCTCGTTCGCGATTGCTGCAGGCGGTAACGTTGCGCGCACAGCCACGTATGCGCCATTCATCTGGTAGTTGCCGTAATACATTTGCGGCTGTGCTTCTTCTTCAAGGCTCATGTGGCGCACGTTCCCAACCACGCCGACTACCGTATTGAAATCTTTCCAGCCATCCGCCTCTCGATCTGTGCTGATATGCGCGCCAATCGGATTCCGATCGGGAAAGTAAAGATCGGCAAAGCGTTTGTTGATCACAGCTACTCCGGATTTCCGGCGGTAGTCGTCTTCTGACAGATAGCGGCCCGCAAGCAATGGAATGCCCATCGCGTCAAAATACTTCGGCGTAACATAGCGGGCTTCAGCCTGCTGAAAATCTTTATTGTTTGGGTATCCGTCCACGTACATCAACGTGATGCTCTCGGAATTGCTCAGCGGTAGATAGTTCACCGCACCGGCAGCAAGCACCCCTGGCAACGAATTCAATCTTGCCGTCAGTTGCTGGAAGAAAGCGACCTGCTGTTCAGGCTTGCTGTATCGCTCATCGAGACCTACATTGAACGTCACGGTTGATTCGGAAAAACCCGTATCAACGTTCACGACCTTCACATAGCTCCGTATCAGCAATCCCGCAGCAGCAAGCAGCAGGACCACCATCGCGGTCTGCGCTACAATCAGCCCGCTCTGCACCGGGCTGTGCCCAGATGATCCCGCGCGCGCTCCATGCGCTTTCAAAAACTCCGTCAGCTCCAACCGCGAAGCTCGCCAAGCCGGCAGCAAGCCAGCAAACAGACTCGTGAACAGCGCTGCCCCAACGGCGACCAGCAGCACCCGCCCATCCAGCGACGCCTCGTTCAACCGCGGAATATTTCCCGGGTCCAGCCTTGGTAGCAATCGCAGGAATAGATAGGCCAACGCTATCCCCACCGCGCAACCCACCGCGCCGATCAGCAGCGATTCCGTCAGCAGTTGACGCACCATCCTCCCGCGGCCTGCGCCCAGAGCGGTCCGCACACCCAGTTCGCGCGCTCTCTCCGCGGCTCGCGCCAGCAGCAGATTGGCGGCGTTCCCACACGCAATCAGCAGCACAAGCACAACCGCAGCCACCAGCAATCGCATGAGTGGACGCACCGGTCCGACCGACATATCGGTGAATGTTTTGACCAGGGCGCCCCAATACGGCCGCATCGAAGCTACTTCATTGTTAGGGTCGTCCGGATACTGCTTGTCCAGCCGCGCCATGATCCCGGCCATCTCCGCCTGTGCGGCCCGCACCGTCACTCCCGCACGCAGCCGAGCTATCGTCACGTTGTTATCCGGCTCGCGCTCCGCCCTCTGCGCCGCGGTCAACAGTAGTGGAACCCAGATCTGTGTCGACTTGATCTGCGAATCTCCATACGGCAGATCCGATCCAAACGGATACTCAAACTCCGCTGGCATCACTCCCACAATTCGATAGAGTGCGTGATCCAGTGTCAGCGACTTTTGCAGCACATCTGCGCGTCCCCCGAACATGGACACCCAGAGCGCATGGCTGATCACCGCCACCCTCTCGTGCCCCGCTTGCACGTCATCCGCGGCAATCGGACGTCCCAGTTCCGGTTGTGCCTGCAGAGTGTGGAAGAAGTCCTCATCAACTCGCGCAGATCCGATCCGTTGAACAATCCCTTGTTCATCGACACTGAACCTCGTCTGCACCAGGTTGCTCATCGACTCGAACGAGCGATTCTCCCGTCGAATATCGAAGTAATCGCCGTACCCCGGACACAACACTTCTTCGGGAATCTTCAAATTCGGATTCGGCGTAAACAGATACACCAGCCGCTCCGGATCGCCATACGGCAGCGAACGAATCAGTACCGCATTCACCAGGCTGAAAATCGCCGTACACGCTCCAATCCCCAGCCCCACCGTCGCAACCGCCGTCAACGCAAAGCCCGGCGACCTCCGCAGCGTTCGCGCACCATAGCGTAGGTCCTGCTGCAGATTCTCGAGCCAAACCAGCCCCGCCCGCTCCCTCCGTGCCTGCCGCACCTGCTCCGCGCCGCCCAGCTTCACCAGCGCGATCCTGCGCGCCTCTCCTTCATCCAATCCCGCCGCAACACCCGCCTCCGTGTGCATGGCGACATGCGCCTCAAGCTCCTCATCGAACTCGTCGGCTCCGCGCCAGCCGCACACACTGCGAACCATCCGAATGAGAAACGCCCGCATTTTGGCCGATGCAGAACTCATCGCGTCAACCTTTACGCCTCTTCCGCCGGCGTGAGAAACCGCGACAGAATCTCCGTCGTCTGCTCCCAGTCCGCCGTTGCTCTGCGCACCTGCTTCTGCCCCGCCTTGGTCAGTTCGTAGAACTTGGCCTTCCGGTTGTTATCGGAAACTCCCCACTGCGAACGCACATATCCCTCCTGCTCCAGCTTCAGCAGTGCGGGATACAGAGTCCCATAGTTCAACTGCAGCAGATCGCCGCTCGTCTGCTCGATGCGCCGCGCCAGCCCATATCCATGCTGCGGCCCCATCGTTTCCAGCGTCTTTAAAATCATCAGCGCTAGCGTGCCTTGCCAAACATCTGTCTTGTCGCCCATTCTTTTCTCCTATGGGTCTGCAATAGGAGCACTCTACTCTCCCTTCTATGGGAACGCAATATGAGCGGCATCCGATGACCAAATACTTGTGACGAACAGTGCAGACCGTTCCCGTGTTAGCCTTGCCTCAACTTCGATCGGGAGCTGCAACTCAATGAACACGCGTCTCTTCGCGCTCGTCGCCCTCGCCTTTGCCGTAACCAGCCTTGGCGCTCAATCCAGCTCCGACCTTTCCCGCTCCGTCGAAAAGCAGATTCCCGCCCTCACCGAGACTTACAAGCATCTCCACCGTGCCCCAGAGCTCTCCCACCACGAAGACAAAACCTCAGCCTTTCTCACGGCGGAACTCCGCAAGCTCGGCTACACCGTCACCGAACACGTTGGCAAATACGAAGACGGCTCGCAGGCACACGGCATCGTTGCCGTCCTTCAGAACGGCACCGGCCCGCGTCTCCTCATCCGCTCCGACATGGACGCTCTGCCCGTCGAAGAGAAAACCGGCCTCGATTACGCCTCCACCGTTCGCTCTACCAACGCCCAGGGACAGGACGTCGGCGTCATGCACGCCTGCGGACATGACATCCACATGACCGTACTCCTCGGCACAGCACGTGAACTCGCCGACCGCAAATCCCAGTGGCACGGCACCGTCATCCTCATCGGCCAGCCCTCCGAAGAAACCATCGACGGTGCGAAGGCAATGCTCGCCGACAACCTCTATCAGCGCTTCGGCCGCCCCGACTACATCCTCTCCGAGCACGACTCCAACGACGTCGCTGCCGGAAACGTAGCCCTCAAGGGCGGTCCGCTCCTCGCCAGTTCTACCGGCCTCAACGTCACCATTCGCGGCATCGGTGGCCACGGCTCGCGCCCTGAAGTCGGCAAGGACCCCATCGTGCTCGCTGCAGAATTCATCCTCGTCGCGCAAACCATCATCAGCCGTCAGATCGATCCGCAGCAGCCTGCGGTCCTCAGCGTGGGCTTCATCCATGGCGGGACAAAGAACAACATCATCCCCGATCAGGTCGAGCTCGGCATGACGCTCCGCACCTACTCCTCTACCCTCCGCGAGAGCATCCTCGCCGACATACGTCGCACTGCCAACGGCCTCGCAGAATCCTACGGAATTCCCGCCGATCGCATGCCCATCGTCAAGGTTGCCGAAAGCACTCCCGCAACACTGAACGACTCACTCCTCGCCGAGCGCCTTCGCAACTCCGCAACCGCCACACTCGGCACAGACCACGTCGAAGAGGCCAAAGCAGTGATGGGAAGTGAAGATGTCGGCCTCTTCACTCTTGAAGGCAAAATCCCCGGCATGATGTTCTGGCTGGGCGCCGCCGATCCCGCGAAGCTCGCGGAAAGCCGCAAAACCGGTGTCGCTCTGCCCAGTCCGCACTCTGCGCTTTTCGCTCCGGTTTACGCACCCGCCATCAAAACGGGTGTAACGGCAATGACCGCCATGTCCCTCGACCTGTTGAAGTAAGAAACGCACCTAAGCTCTAGAAAGACTTCGTGACGCTGATCACGGAGCCGACTCCATAGATGGTGCCTTACTTATGGGCTATGAAGCAGCAATGCTATCTGGCTGTCATTTACCTGAATTGGCTCCTGCTCGCCACCGGCCTTGTGTACCTGTCGTTCACGCATCGCTACGCCCTTGCAGGCGCGTGGCTCATCGCTCTGCCGCTTGCCTTGTATGCATACATACGATATTTCCCGCTTGCTTCACAGGCGATGGGTTATGGCACAGTTGACGACAAGCCTGCAGATCACCTGGGATCCGCTGCATTGCAGAACGAGGGCCCGCCACTCAAGGTAACGCTGTACACAGCCCTTGGCTGCCCATTCTGCCCGATTGTCGAACGACGTCTCCGGGAAATGCAGGCGCGCATGAAATTCGAAATCTACAAAGTTGACGTTACGTTGCGCCCAGACCTGCTCACGTCGCGGGGCATTCGCGCAGTCCCGGTCGTTGAGGTAGATTCACGTCGCATCGAGGGCAACGCCACCACTGAGCAACTCAGCAAGTTGATCACGGGGCAGCTTGTGACCATGGACGTGAAGTAGACCGTCTTCGCGCATCTCGCCGCATTCACCTCAGTGAGTTTCCGCGAGCCACAGTGCCCCAGCCATTACTGTGGCACCGTCCTTCCCTGGATCAATCCTCACTTCCCCGGCTCCACCAGCGCTCCATACACGACCCCCCGGCTCAGATACTGCAGATTCTCTGTGTTCGGACCGCCGCCCATCCGCTGAATCATTCCCACAAACACAACATCATTCGTCGGATCGATCCAGAACCACGTCCCCGCCGCGCCATCCCAGAAGAACGTGCCTTTCCCTTCCGGCAGATTCGCCGTCGGCGGATCGAATACCACCGCGCAGTTATACCCATACCCGAACCCCGACCGCATCCGCTGTGCGCCAATGCTGAACTCACCCGTCAGCAGATTCGGCGCCAGGTGATTCGAACTCATCAGATGCACACTCGCCGGCGAAAGCAGCCGCGTCCCATTCAACTCCCCGCTATGCGACAGCATCTCCGCAAACCGGAAATAATCCTCCGCCGTCGACACCATCCCGCCGCCCCCCGACGCCATCGCCGGCTCATGTGCAAAGTCTCGCCGATTGACATTCGCCGACCCGTGATCCGACAACCCGCCATTCGGCTCCACAAAGTACACCGTCGCAAACCGCGACCACTTGTCTTCCGGCACAAAGAACCCAGCGTCCTTCATCCCCAGCGGCTTGAAAATTTCCTCGCGATAAAACTCCGGCAGCGTCTTCCCCGAGAGCTTCTCCACGATGTATCCCTGGATATCCATCGACACCGAGTACACCCACTTCGTCCCCGGCTGGTACAGCAGCGGCAACTGTCCGAGCTTCGTTACAAACTCATGCAGGTCTTTCGACTCAAACAGGTGCGCATCCTTCACCATCTGATCCACAGGCGTGTTCCCGAAAATCCCGTACGTGAACCCCGCAGTGTGCGTCATCAACTCCGCCATCGTCGGCGTATGCGCCGGATCTTCGAGAATCGCCTTCCCGCTCGCATCCGTTCCCGCGTACACCTTCAGATGCGCAAACTCCGGCACGTACTTCGCAATGGGATCCGACGGCATCCACTTGCCCTGCTCGTAGAGCTTCATCATCGCGACTGCCGTCACCACCTTCGTCATCGAGTAGTCACGGAAGATCGTCTCCTTCGTCATCGGAACTTTCTTCTCGATGTTCTGCATCCCGTACGTGCGATAGTCCACCACCTTGCCATGACGCGCCAGGATCGTCACCACGCCCGCCACCTGCTGATTCTTCACCGCCTCATCCATCAGCACATGCAGCCGCTCCAGCCGCTCCGTCGAGAACCCCACCGTCTCCGGCTTCACCAGCGTCATATCGAGGTTGCTATCCGCCAAGCTGCCACGAGCCGCCTTCGCCGGACTCTGCGCCAACCCGCAGAGCGAACTCACCAGCAGCCCACCACCGACCACCGCCGCACACAACACAAGCTCAATCCGCACAGTCTCTCCCGCACAGAACAATTTCACGACGCCCCTTTATACCAAAACAGAGACCAGAACCCCGCAGCCGAAATCCTCGACTCCAAAGCCCTGGTCGTTCCCGATCCGTGTCCCCTTGTAACCTCGTCCCCTTGTTCCCTGCTTCTCGTCCCCTGCTCTTAATAAATCAGCTTCAGCGAAAACTGAATCTGCCTCGAGTTCCCCGCCGTCTTGCTGATCTTCCCAAATCCAGTCCCGGCCAGGATCTCGCCCGTCGTCTGATTTACCTGCAGCGTGTTTGAAGGCAAGCCCATCGTCACAATGTTGAACAGATTGAACAGCTCCGCCCTGAACTGCAGATCCATCCGCTCAGCCCCGCTCGCTCTGCGCCCAAACGGCGTGTCCTTGATAAATGCAAAATCAAAGTTGTAGAACGCAGGCCCGCGAAATGTATTCCGGCCCAGCGTCCCGAACCGTCCCTGGTTTGGCCCAGTCCCCCCCGGAATGTGTACCGGCACGGAGAAGAAATCCACGCCGTTATTGTCGCCGTGGCCGAAGTAGTCCTCCCGCACCTTCCGCGATGTGGAGAGTTGAGGCTTTGCAATCTGATCTGGCCGATCCACACCGCCGGCACCGTACCCGGTCTGCTGTATTCCCGAATAGACCGTGAATGGTGAACCGGAACTGATGCTCGAGATACTCAGCATCTCCCATCCATCGGTGATCTTCCTGCTGATCGGCTTCAGAAAGTTCACCTCCTGCAGATGCAAATCCTGAGCGATGCTCAATCCAAACCCATGCCTGACATCGAAGGACGACGGCCCCTTCTCCGGATGATCGTCGAACGGATCTTGCGCGGTTCCAGCAGCCACCGCCCCGGTTGCTCCGGTTCCGGGAAGAACGAAGCTTGTATCATCAATCGACTTTCCCCATGTGTAGCTCGCCTGAATTCCAGGGCCGCCGTGCCCCACCGTTCCCGCCAGGGAGGTTTGCAACGCATGATACGTCGAGTGGGAGTTGGCCTGGATGATATTTTCCACCCCAAATCCGCCCACCGGGTTCCCGCTGCCGTCGAACACCGTGTGCGGAGCAAAGCCCGGCGATGCACCCGCAAACGCGTTCGGAAAAGTGTAGTGGGGCAGATGTGCGCTGGCAGTTCCAACATAAGCCGCATCGGCCGTCAGATTCCCCAGCTTTCGCTCCAGTCCAAGGGTCCAGGTATACATCGTCGCGTTTCTGAACTTCGCATCGATCCCACTCAGATTCAGCGCGCCGTACTGATGCGTCAGACCGGCGAGATCCTTCTGATATCGATCGACATCCATCACCGTATTCGACGGAATCTGGTTATCCTTCCACTTCGCAAAAATGTCCACGCCCGTCGTCGTATAAACCTGCGGCAACTGATCGGGTGTCACCTGAAATCCGTAGCTGATCGGGGAACTCGGCGTAGCCACCACGCGCGGATAAACCGCATATGGAGTCGAGCCGGTCAGAAAGTTGTCCTGCCAGATATTCGGCGGTATCGCCATCATGCCGCCGCCTGCATGCGCCGTGATCTTGTTTGTGGCCTGCCATGACACCTGCACACGGGGCTCGAAGGCCAGCCATTTGGTCTCATACCCTGGCTGCGGGTTGATCACAAACTCCTGCTTGCCGTCGATCATTCTGAACGACGATGTCCGGTGCGCGCGCTCCGTAATCGGCGTGTACAGATCCCAGCGAAGACCGTAATCGAGGGTTAGCCTCGGATTTACCTTCCACGTGTCCTGCGCATAGGCGCTGACATTGTTCCGGCTGATAGCCGCCGGTCCAATATGCTGCCCTCCGGAAATGCCCGGGGTGGCAATCGCCACCGTATACGAGAAAGGATTCCCCGCGAGGAAGGCGGAAAGCGTGTCGGGAAGCAGTTGGCCGGGAGCAACATCGTGCGTGCCGCTGCCGGAGCGGATCGTCGTGTTTCCAGCGTAGTAGGCCGGCCCGCTGCCAAAGTCGTAGTCCCCGTTCGGCTGAGTGCCAAAGTAGGTTGTGTCGCGATTCAGCCGGACTTCCACCCCTGTTTTGAAAGCGTGGTTTCCGCGCGTATACGAAATGTTCTCGCGGCCCTGAAACAGGTTGCCATAGGCTTGCATCACCGATCCACCCGCCGCGTTGAACGCCTCGAACAGTCCGTCCTTGAACGTAATCGCTGGATCGACATAGTCATTGGTCGGAAAACCCGGTGTCGACCGGACGATGCTGATCGAAGACTCGAAGATCAGTCGCGGCGATACAGTCCGTGTGTACGTCCCCAGTACGTTCCTTTGCCGGTCGATATATTCAATACCGAACTTGGGATCCACCGCCGTCTGGTCCGGATTGGTTGTAGGCCCGGTCAGGTTGTTCAGATTGAAACGCGCAAGAAACTGATCCTTGGCACTGAACTTGTGATCGATGCGCAACGAAAACTGGTTCGCGTTGGTCACCACCTTCGACGCCGTCGCATAGGTTCGATCCCCGTACGACCCAGCCGCATAGTTCGGTAGTGGATACCGGTTCACGATCGCGGCGATTGCTGGGTCCACCGGGATGCTGAGAGTATCTTTCGACTTCGATCCATCGGAATTCGTGAATGTCGCGGTGTCGCATACGTTCGGCGCACACGGATTCGCACTGTTAGTCGGCCGCTCATAGACTGCTGGCACAGGCATTACCTGCGTCGTCCCCAGCACCTGCCGGAAACCCTGGTACTGCACGAAATAAAAACTTCGCTTTCTGCCGTCGTAAATATGCGGCACAAACACCGGCCCGCCATTCGTGAAGCCGAACTCGTTTCTCCGGAACGGCGGAATCCTTCCCGGATACGCCGGCGTCGGGTGATCAAAATAGTTCCGCGCATCAAACGCCGAATTCCGCACAAATTCGAAAAACGATCCGTGGAACCCGCTCGCGCCCGACCGCGTATGAATATTGGTGAAACCCGCCGCGCCGCGCCCGATCTCCGCCGGCATCCATCCCGAACTCGAATCGATTCCCTCCACCGCATCCACGTTGAAATTTGAGAAGGTTGCGCCTCCCATCTCCGGATCGCTGACGTCCGCACCATCCATCGCAAATGTTGCTTCCACACCACGCTGCCCGTTGATCGCAAACTGTGCTGTGAAGTTCGTTGCCCCGTTCGCGTCCGTCATCGTTCCCGCCGCCAGCAGCAGCAGTGAGCTGAAGTCCCGCTTGTTCAGCGGCAGTTCGCTCACCGCCTGGCTCGACAGTTCTTCGCCGCCCGTCCCGGCCCTTCTTTTATCTTCCGTAAGCGTGCTTACGCTCAACTCGCCGCGCCCCTCAAGCGTCAGCAGAGCCTCCGGCCCATTCACCTTCACATCGACAGGCTGGGCGCTGGTCGCCTTGGCATCTCTCGCCGCGACAGTGAGGTGATAGCTTCCTTCGGCGATCTGCATCGCAAAGCGTCCGTTTGTATCGGTCCGCGCCTCACCCTTATTGTGGTCGGAAGAGAGCGTGATCTTCGCGTCGGCAATAGGTGCCCCGGCTGAATTCCGCAGAACTCCGCTCCACGGCACCTGCGCCAACAATTGCGCAGACCCGAATAACATCGCCATAAGAACGAAAACTGGAAGAGAGCAAAAAGACTTCAGGGCCCATTTGCGCCCCATGAGGGTTGAGTACAAGATCTCTGTTTTCACTGGACTACCTTAGAAATGCGGATACATTCCGAGCGTCTGCTGCATTCCCGTCTCCGCGCTCAGAACTCAGAGAATTATAGTCTTCCCTCGCATGCTAAAACCTTTTTGCAGAAGTCTTTTGTGATCAACAGATATCGACTGCTGGCCGCCCGTGCCTGCCCCTGTTTGAGATGTCGGAGACCACTCGCTCATGCAGGCATATGCCCCATTCATCGAGAAGCCAGCGCGAAGAGCGGGTGGCAACGAACCGGTCTCACAATCTCTTTCGAAGGTGCACACACCGGTCCACAACTTCGTACCCCAGCGCCGCATGAGCTCGTTGCGAAGCCTCATTCTCGATCAGCGCATCCGATCCCATCTCTACACAACCAAATCCGCGCGCCCACTCCTCCGCTGCCGCAATCAGCTTCGCTCCCACACCAGCCAGCCGGAAGTTCTCTTCCACATACCATCCCTCGACATATCCCACGGGCTGCGCCGGATCGCAGCCATCCGCATGCGACCGCAAGTCCACCTCAACAAAGCCAACCACGCCTTCATTCTCCGCCTCGGCCACCAGCACCGTAATCGGCATCGTCAGCTTTGCAGTGCCATCCACAATCGACCTTGCTTCATTCCCGTGTTCCTCGGCCGTCGTACTCGGCCACAATGCCGCAAACATCTGCGCCAGTCGCCCGCAGTCCTCTACCCTCGCCCTTCTGATTCGAATACCGTCTCCCATGCAGCGCCTCACCGGCAGAACCGTAACCCGCCAATGTGACTCCTGCCGGCAAGCTGAAGTTACACGGGGCAACATCCCCGCTCAGCTTTATGGTGCTGAATCCCTTGCACCCCGCACGTAGAGCCCTAATCACGGCGCAGCACAGCGGTCGGTTCGATGCTGCTGATCCGGCGAACCGCAACGTACCCGGCCAAAAATGCCACAGCCAACAGCCCCATACTGTCGAGAAGGTAGATCAGCGGATCATTCGGGCGAGTCTCATAGAGAATGCTTGTGAGAAGCCGCGTCAGCCCAAGCGAAGCAGTGATTCCCAGCCCGACGCCCACGGCGGCAAGCCCCATCCCCCGCTTCAGCATCTGGCCGATCAGGCTCGTACGCTGCGCGCCTAGAGCCATCCGTATGCCGATCTCTCGAGTGCGCTGTTCCACGTCGTAAGAGACCACGCCATAGATTCCAACGATCGCGAGAAGAAATGCGATAGACGCAAACGCCGCCATGACCCGCGTAGCGAACCGCGTCCGCGCCACCGACATGGACAGCAATGTCTCCATCGGCACGACATCGGCAATGGGTTGATTCCTGTCGACACGCAGCACTGTGTCGCGTAGAGCTGGAATTAGGCCGCGAGGATCTCCTTGCGTCCGGATGACGAGCGACATGAACTGAAACCCAAGCTCCGGATAGCTCCAGTACGCCGTCGGACGCACCGCGCCAGCCAGGCCCGCATGCTTCACATCTCCCACAATGCCAATCACCGTGCTCGGTTTGTTCTCCCTCTTCATGTAGATCGTCACGCGCTTGCCGATCGGGCTTTCATTCGGCCACAGCTGCTGGGCCATCGATTGGCTGATCACAACGCTCCCGCTGGCCGCGAATGCTTCGCTACGGTTGAACGAGCGGCCGCTGATGATCGGGATTCCGAGTGTCTCAAAAAAGCCGGGCTCAACGATCGATACATCCACCGTAGGCAACTGGGATATGGGCAATACCGGCCGGCCTTCTACCTGCACTCCCGTCGCGGCAATGATCCCGGCAAAGGGCAGAAATCCGTCCGCACTCGCCGAGCGCACTCCCGGAAGAGCGCGAATCGCATCAAGCAAGCGAGCGAAGAACTGACTCTTCTCCTCATCCTTCTGATAACGGGCATTTGGAAACTGAACCCATGCAGTCAGCACATTCTGTGGATCGAAGCCTGGATCGACAGTCGTGAGCCGGTGAAAGCTGCGAATCAGCAAACTGGCTCCGGTTAGCAGCACCAGCGCAATTGCTACCTCTGCAGTGACCAGCATCTGCCGTGCAAATCCGCGGCGCTTCCCCGCGCTCACGGTTCCCGCTCCCTCCTGCAGGGGCTCGCGCGGAGCCACGCGCACCGCATCGATCGCAGGAATAATGCCGAAAAGAAGTCCACATGCGATGCTGACGGCGGCAGCAAAGGCGAACACATGCACATCCAGAGACATTGATTCAGGCGGCAGAAGATTTGCCGGCGCGATCGATTTCAGCAGGCTCAGGCAAGCGCATCCCAGGCACAATCCGGCCGCTCCGCCCATCAGCGCGAGCAGGCAACTTTCCGTCAGTACCTGCCGGACCACCCGCTTCGCGCTTGCTCCGAGCGCAATGCGGATCGCAATCTCATGTCGTCGGGCAGAGGCGCGGGCCAGGTTGAGCGTGGCAACGTTTGCACACGCGATCAACAGCACGAGACCAACAGCCGCAAGCAAGAGACGCAGCCCGCCGGATATATCGCCCGTCAACTGCATCCGAAGCGGAACAAGATTCACGCTCCAGTTCTTCATTGATGCAGGGTCCTGCGCCTCAATTCGGGATGCGAGAGCGATCATCGCGCTCTGCGCCTGCGCTGGCGTAACTTCCGGCCGCAACAATCCGACCGTCTGCAGGTAACGGCCGTGGCTCGCACGCGTCTCAGCGGAGAAGTGCATCGTGACCCAGATCTCCGGCTTCTTATGCGAGAACGACTGCTGCTTGATGAAAAAATCGAATCCGCGCGGCATCACACCGACAACCGTGTACGGCTTGTCATCCAGCGTGATCTTTGTTCCCAGCACGGTGGCGCTCGACGCGAAGTGCCGTTGCCACACTTCAAAGCCCAGCACCGCCTCCGGGTTTGCTGTCGCGTTCTCATCCTGTCCGGGCACAAATACCCTGCCGATGGCTGCGTTCACTCCAAGGATCGAGAAAAAATCGGGCGTTACCGATGCCGTTGCAATCTGTTCAGGAATGTCCCCGCCGGAAAGGATCGAGGAATCGTTGAAGATCGCCGCCATTCGCTCAAAGACAGTGTTTTCGCGCTGCCACTGAAGGAAGTTCGCGGGCGATGTCACGTTCTGCCACTCGCCGTCGGGCATCCGCCGTTCCCACGCGACGACAACCCGGTTCGCGTTCGGGAAGGGAAGCGGCCGAATCAGAAGGGCATCTACTACGGTGAAGATCGCTGTATTCGCTCCAACTCCAAGCGCCAGCGTGATCAGGGATACGAGGGCAAAGCCGCGCTGCTTCACGAGCATGCGAGCGCCGTATCGCAAATCGTGCCACAGGGTCTCCAGCCCGCCGAAACTATCCTGCTCCGAAATTTCGCTCAGGATCCTGGTCGTGTTTCCCAGCTTGATGTGCGCTGCTCTCCTCGCCTCATCCCGAGCCATCCCGCGCTCCATGTTTTCCGCTGCTTCTCTTTCAAGATGGGCTTCCAGTTCTGCCGCCGCCTCTTCGCGCCGTGCACGGCGTTTGAAAAACCGCTTCCAAATCATGCCCTGCCTCGAGATGGTCGCAATACGCGGTTGACGGCCGCGACAAGCTGCTCCCAGCGTCCGGTCTGTCTCAAAAGCTGCTTCCGCCCCGCGGCCGTAAGCCTGTAGAAACGCGCCTTGCGGTTGTTCTCTGAAGATCCCCACTCTGAACTGATCCATCCTCGGTTCTGCAGACGGTGCAGGGCAGGATACAGAGAGCCATGCTCCACTTGCAGTACTTCGTCCGAGCGATGCTCAATCACATGCGCGATGGTATGCCCGTGCGCGGGACCGAGCAGGAGAGATTGCAGGATCAGCAGGTCCAGCGTGCCCTGCAGAAGATCGGCGTCCAGAGGTGGTGCTCCTCGTTTAGGCATTTGGATCGAACCCTCTCCCATAGATGATCGACCCAATCTCCGGCAGATCATCTATGGAAGAAAGTGATACTCCGGCCCATCGCACTTGGCAATTCAGATGTGACGAGTTGCGCAACCGCCGGGGAGAACACCCCGGATATGCCGATTCAACAGCGAAGCTCAGCAGAATGAAACGAAACGCTCCAGCCTTCGTTGTCACTACTTCTCAGCACGACTGCAGCTCGATCATTTGCCTCGCCTTTGCCACATTCGTTGTAGACAGCACAACTCCCAATCCACCTCTGGGTTCCTCATAATCAGGAAGACACGATGATGACCGCACGAATGAAAAACGCTACCATCGCTCTGAATCATGCCGTCCTTTGCCTCGACTGCAATAGCATCAGCGACGCCAACCACGAATGCCCCGCCTGCACCTCGCGCGCCCTCCTGAACCTGAGCGCAATCCTCGACCGCCCCGCGTCGGCTTCACCTGGACTGCACTTCGCCGCCAGACAGCAAGCCGGACATGACGGCTATCTCGCTTCCGTCGCCTGATCCTCGCCAGCGAGAGCTGTTCACCATTCGAAATGCAGCTCTGATTCGTTCAGCTAACCTTTCCCCCATCAACCGCTTGCAACCACTGGCCACAAGCAGACCGTGTGAACAACACAGCTCAGCCTCTCACCGTGGGTACACCCACGGGCAGAGATAAGCAATGGGCCCGCTTCCCGACGAAATCGAATACCAGCATTCCAGCCACTACACTGGTGCGTGGCATCCACCGGCTCAGCCCGTCTTACCCGCCAGATCCGGCTCTGGCTCGTGCTCTTCATCATTGGACTTGTGCTCAGTGGCATCACGGCCTTCCCCCTCGAACGGGAGACAGCTCTGCTCAATGGAGTTTTCCAAGTGAGCCCGGCGCCTCCACTGAACAGCGAACCCGCACTCCACTCCTGGCTTCGCCGCGTCCACACCGCAATCGCGCAGACGAACCGAGACTACCCGTTCATGGCCTATGGCACCGACTGGCTCGCCTTCGCGCATATCGTCATTGCCATCGCCTTCATCGGTCCACTTATCGACCCCGTACGTAACAAATGGGTACTCCAGTTCGGGGTCATTGCCTGCGCCGGCGTGATTCCACTCGCCCTCATCGCCGGCCCCATCCGCGGCATACCGCCCTACTGGCGCCTTATCGACTGCAGCTTCGGCATTGTCGGCGTTATTCCACTTCTTATCTGCCTTCATTACGTCCGCCAGATCGAGCGCACGGCCTAGTGCAGTTCCCTACAATTGAATTGCGTGAGCCAAGATAACCCTGGAATCCCTGAAGTCACGGCGGCCATCGTCGACACCATCGCCGCCATCTCCACCCCTCCCGGGCGCGGAGGGATCGGGATCGTGCGCCTCAGCGGCCCCGATTCCGCATCGATTGCCGCCCAGCTCGTCCGCCTTCGCCAGCCGCTCGAACACACTCGAGCACGTCTCGCTGCCGTCCTCGATGAAACAACCGAAGAACAGATCGATGATGCGATCGTCACCTTCTTCGCCGCCCCCAACTCGTATACCGGTGACGACCTCGTCGAAATCGCCGCGCACGGCTCTCCCGTCGTTCTCGATCTTCTCCTCCGCCAGGCCATCACTCTCGGCGCACGCCTTGCCGAACCAGGAGAGTTCACCGAACGTGCGTTCCTCTCCGGAAAACTCGATCTCACGCAGGCCGAAGCCGTCCGCGATCTCATCGAGGCGCAGACCCTGACCCAGGCTCGCCAGGCCGCCAGTCAAATGGGCGGGGCGCTCAGCCGCCGTGTTGTTCCCATCAAGCAATCGCTGGTCGAGCTCATCGCACTTCTCGAAGCCGGCATCGACTTCGCTGAGGATGACGTAGACGTAACGTCGCAAACCGAGATCGCCCGACGCATTAACGATCTCATCCCGCCTCTCACCGCTCTTGAAGCTTCCTTCGCTCGAGGCCGCATTGTCCACGATGGCCTCACGATGGCAATCGTGGGGCGCCCAAACGCCGGCAAAAGCTCTCTTTTTAATCGCCTCGTAGAGCGAGATCGCGCCATCGTCACTCCCATTCCCGGCACAACCCGCGATCTCGTCACCGAGCGCATTTCTCTTGAAGGAATTCCGCTCGAATTGGTCGACACCGCCGGTCTTCGCGACACCCTTGAAGAAATCGAGCAGCTCGGCATCGAGCGCAGCCGCCAAGCGCTCGCCGATGCTGCAATCGTGCTTATCGTTCTTGATGCGACGCAGCCACTCAACAACGAAGAGCATGCTTTACTGGCTGCTGTCCGAAATCGCAGCGCCCTCGTCGTGATCAATAAGAGTGATCTCGCCCATGATTCTCAAAGTCAAACCGTGGTCCACGCGGACAAATCAGCTGCCGAAGGGTTTCATCTTTCCGCCATTCCCACATCCGCGCTGACCGGCGAAGGCATCCCTTCAGTTCGCGAGAAGATCATCGAACTCGCAACGGGCGGAGCAGCAGCCGAACCTGGCCTGCTCACGAATCTTCGCCAGCAGCAGACAATCATCACCGCGCGGCGAGCCCTTGAAGACAGTGGTGTCGCCAACGAAAACGGCATTCCTCACGAGATGATCCTTCTCGACCTCTACCGCTCGCTCTGGGCGCTCGATTCCCTGACAGGGCAAACCACGCCAGACGACATTCTCAACCTGATCTTCAGCACCTTCTGCATCGGCAAGTAGGTATAACCAATTTAGTTTGCCGGCCGATCCGCGGGAGAGTCAGTTCTGGATATTGGTTGCGAAACGGAAACGATCGCGATCGGCGCAAAACGGCCTCATTGGAAGCAGAGTCGCTTTTGCAGAACCGGCTGATCGATCGATGTCCGCTTGTCGGCTTCCCGTGGGAGTATCTATTTTCGCGGCCAGTTCGTCCTTACCTTGAAAGGCAAAGTCGGAAATGGTCCGACGGGAACGGGTAAGGACATGGATACGGTTCAGATACTTCAAACTCCCGGGAACTTGGAGAAGCCGTCCCTGGAAGAGAGAACGGAAGTCAGGCTTCAGGACCTGCTACCAATCGCGATGGTGATCGTGGGCGGGTGTGAGAGCTGTGCCGAGAAAATGGTTGAACGGGCGATTCACGAGGGCAGTTCCTTCCAGGACATCGACAAGACACTACGAATCGTCGCCGGCATGCAGAAGCTCGGCTGTTTCGCGAATGCGGTTGGACCGGAAGTTGTTTCCCGCATGGACAAGCCGTTAGAGGCCGGCCGAAAAACGCTTGAGAAGGTCATGCATCCTTCGCCCTTGTGAGCTAGCGGGGTCTGTACCCTTTTCCGCGCAAGGATCGTCCTTAACGAGTGCTAGATGGGTTGCGAAGGAAGGTTGAACCGGTCGAGGTTCGACCGTGATTGGAGGAAGTCATGACATCGGTGAGTTGGAATTCGACCGATAAAGGTGGCGAGGACAGGGTTGCGATGGAACGATTCCTGGATGACGTTGGATGGGCGGCACTTCTCATCACAGTTGGCGTTCTCTGGCTGGTCCCCGAAGGGCAGTTACCGCATGGGACCTGGATGATTGCAGTCGGGGTCATCCTGCTTGTTCTGAATTTGGCTCGTTATATGCTTCGAATCCATGTGAACGGGTTCACGCTGGTTGCAGGAACCGTGGCATTGCTTGCCGGCATCGGGGCTTACCTCGCCGTTGACTTGCCGGTCTTTCCAATCGCCCTAGTGCTGATTGGTGTGTGCCTGCTTCTGGGATCATTCAGGAAGAACCTTCGGAGATCGTCCGACCAGGAGCACGGGGCCTGCTGCTAGCGCGATCTATTCGCCTGTTCGGTTGGGCTTTGGCTCGCAGATGAACACTCCTCGATCATCCCGGCCAAACGTACAGGCGTTCTTCAGAGCCGTCCCAAGTTTTTGACGAGCACGGTGCAAACGCATTTTGGCCGTCGTCAAAGGCAGCCCAAGGAGGTCTGCAATCTCATTGTCGGTCATTCCATCCGCGTCGTGCAGCAACAGAACTGCTTTCTGCGGATCGGATAATGTTGCAACGTACTGATCGACGCATTCTCCCATCTCCGCCTGCTGAACGATCACGAAGGGCGATGGTTGAACCTGGTCGACGATTGGCAGGTCCTCGACTGGTGAATCTGCTTGGCGTGCTCTTGTCTTCGCTCGTTGGCGCAGTCGATCGATGCAGATATGCGTAGCGATCCGATAGAGCCAGCTCTCAAGGGCGCTCGGATCGCGCAGGGTCCCCTGCTGGCGGTAGGCGCGAATGAAAGTCTCCTGAGCCAGATCCTCGGCCTCGCTCGCATCATGAATCAGGTATCGGATGTATTGAACGACCCGAGGGCGATATTGCTCGGTTTCAAGGAGAGGAGGTGAAGAGGCAGGCATACGCGCAAATCCCACCTTTCGATAGGAATGATACGCGCGGTGCACCGCTCTTTTCAGTGATCGAATCGTGACCGCCTGGGATTCGGATAGATCTAGTCCAAATCAAAAATGATCTTAAGTGGTGATCTGGACAAGAGTTGGTAGCGGCGCACCTTCGAGAGCCGGAAACGGCTTGGGAGAACAACAGGCCTTCGCAAGTCGCACCAGATCGGCTTGCATTGTCTTCTCGTCTTTGAGAGCACCGAGCGTCTGGCGGAGGATCTGAGCAGCGCCGGCGTGGGGCGGAATGGAAATCCGGTAATGCATCCACTTGCCGTCCCGGCGAGCGGAGACGATGCCAGCACCACGCAAGTAGGCGAGATGGCGAGAGATCTTAGATTGGGGACCACCCAGGATCTCGACGAAGTAGCAGACGCAGATCTCCTGATCCCCCATCAGGTTCAGGATTCTGAGCCGGGTTTTATCTCCCAAGGCCTGGAAGAAGCGTTCCAGGTCAAACGAACTCTTTTGAGCCACGATCATATATTCGCATTGACAGATTTGAGAGTCAAGCATATATTCGTCGTAGCACATATGTTCTGCGGAGGAAGACGATGTCAGAGCAGTTGCTGGATTCAGTGAAAGCAAGGTATGGCGCGATCGCAGAGAGTGAGCTTTCGAGCAATAACCACGGGGTTCGCGCAGTTGCGGAGGCGTTCGGCTATACAGCTGAAGAATTGACTTCCATCCCGGCCGAGGCGAACATGGGGCTTTCCTGCGGGAATCCCACGGCGACCGCTCACTTGAGGCCCGGCGAAGTCGTCGTCGATCTCGGATCGGGCGGAGGGCTGGATGTATTTCTGGCCGCGCAGAAGGTTGGTCCCCACGGCCGTGCTATCGGCATCGACATGACACCTGAGATGATTGCGCGGGCACAAGCGAATGCGGAGTCGGCCGGGTACAAGAACGTCGAGTTCTATCATTCGACGATTGACAAGATTCCGCTACCCGATTCGTCGGTGGACTGCGTGATCAGCAACTGCGTCATCAACCTGGCTCCGGACAAGCCGGCCGTCTTTCGCGAGATCTTCCGGATTCTGAAGCCGGGCGGAAGAGTGGCGGTCAGCGATATTGCCCTCAAGCGCGAGTTGCCGAAAGAAGTGGCAACAAGTATTGCCGCCTACACCGGTTGCATTGCCGGAGCGATCAAGATCGAAGAATACCGCGCCGGGTTGCTGAAAGCGGGCTTCCAATATGTTGAGGTTGTAGATAGCGGAAAAGACCTGAATGCGTACTCGAAAGCGGAGAATAAGTCGAGCTGCTGTTCGACGCCGAAGACAGATTCTGCGGTGCCGGTTTCGAGTTCGTCGCAATCGTGCTGCAGTTCGACTCCAGTCAACGGCGACAAGGAGTTTGCCAAGCTGCTCTCAGAGTTCGATGTGAATCAGGCAGCGGCAAGCGTAAAGGTCTACGCCATCAAACCGGCCGCCAAGACGTGCTGCGGACCGACCTGCTGCGCATAAGGAGAACGACCAATGAGCAAGACTCTGGAAGTCACTTCCGCATTGGCAGGTGAACTGGAATTGGCACGCCAGGTACAAACCAGTCTGTTGCCGAAGAGTAGCTGTTGTCTGGGAAGTTGGATGTTTGCCTTCTCGTATGAACCGGCTGCTGCGGTCGGCGGAGATTATGTCGATCTCATTCCCTTGGAATCGGGCGATTTCTTCTTCGCACTGGGCGACGTTTCCGGAAAGGGAATCGCGGCTTCCATGCTGATGTCTCACCTCCACGCGACTTTACGTGCTCTGGTGTCAGCCGGGATGGGAATCGAAGAGATCGTCAGGCAAAGCAGCTTGCATTTTTGCCAAAGCTCCATACCAGCTCAGTTCGCTACGCTGGTCCTGGGCAGAGCCGACCAGGCCGGCAATGTCCAATTGGTGAATGCCGGCCACACGCCAGTTCTGCTTCGACATGGCAGAGACGTCGAAATCGTCGAAGCTACTAGTGTGCCTCTTGGATTGTTTTGCCAAACCGACTTCAAGCTTGTAGAGCTTCACGTTCAGCGCCGCGGCTCCCTGCTTGTGTATTCAGACGGAATCACTGAATCCCGCGATGCAGCGGGCAACGAGTATGGGCTGGACCGACTGATTGCGGACATGCAAGCCGAGGATCATCTCTTCCCGCAGGCGATTGTTGAAGAGATCTCGAGCAAAGTAGCGCAATTCACGGGCAATTCGCCGCTTGCGGATGATCGAAGCATCCTCGTTCTCGCTCGGTGAACATCAGCTATGCAACAACGCAACCACTGGTACATGAAAGAGCGGCCGGGGGAAAGATGAACATTCGAGAGAGACAAGCAGAAGACCTGGAAGTAGTTCGCGGTCTTTTAGAAACAGGTGGGCTCCCGTCGAACGGACTCGAGCGAACCACAGGCTGGATTGCCGAAGAGAATGGCCAGATCATCTCGCATATTGCGCTTGAAGAAGCGGACGGCGTCGTGGTTCTGCGCTCTCTCGCAACCACTCCCGCCGCACAGGGTCGAGGGGTTGCGAGGCAGCTGATGGATATTGCCGAAACACATACCGGGAGCCGAACAATTCTTCTTCGGACGAAGACCGTTGGCCCATGGGTATTGAGACGCGGCTACGCTCTCATCGCTTCAGACCAGGTCCCAGTTAGCGCGCTGTCCACATCAGAGTTTGAGGGATCGATGTGCTCAGGGTACCCGATCTACATGAAGGGCTAACGACTCACATCGCCTGCTGTCGCAGGTTCAGTTAGGATCTGCTCGAGAGCCACTTTGCATGTGCTGCAAAGTAGCAGGCGCGCCTTCTTAGGGAAGATTGTGGCCGGAGCCATCAGATGTTTGACCATGAGAGGTTCCTCGACCGCAAAGATGTGATCGGAGCACAGCGCCGCAGAACAGTGATGACATAGGCCAACCGCATCCCGATTAATCCCATTCTGTAAACACTGGTAGCATTCCATGGCGTCCTCCTACTGCGACGCAGTTTCGCTTGTGATCGCTGGCTGACTTTCGGGAAACCAGTGTCGCGTGTTGTTGCAGGCTTTGCAGACTGAGAGCATAACCGGGACTTCCACGAGAACGCCGACTACGGTGGCCAGCGCTGCACCAGAACCGGGCCCAAATAGCGCAATCGCAGTTGCGACGGCGAGTTCGAAGAAATTGCTGGCACCGATCAGTGCGCCAGGAGCGGCGACCGAGTGCTCAACCTTCAGCCAGCGCATCAAGCCATAAGCAAGCGAGGAGTTGAAATACACCTGAATCAGAATTGGAATCGCGATCAGGAACACATGGAAGTAACGCCCACGGATATTCTCAGATTGGAAGCCGAAGATCAGAACTAGGGTAGCGAGCAAGGCCAGGATCGTAACCGGACTGAATTTCGGCAGGAAGACCTCGTTGAACCATTGCCTGCCCCGGGCGTGAGTGAGCCAGAGCCGGAGTGCAACCCCAACGGCCAACGGGATCACGATGAATGTGATGACCGAATACAAAAGCACGATGAAGGGAACATCAAGAGATGAAGCTCCTCTCACCAGAAAGCGCACGATCGGAGCAAACAAGAAAAGCATGATCAGGTCATTCACCGAGACCTGCACCAGCGTATATGCCGGATCGCCATCTGTGAGGTAGCTCCATACGAAGACCATTGCGGTACACGGCGCGGCGGCAAGGATGATGCATCCGGCGATGTACTGGTCTGCATCCGCAGGGCTGATCCAGGTGGCAAAGAAGTGGCGGAAGAACAGCCAGGCAACGAGGGCCATGGAGAACGGCTTCACCAGCCAGTTCACAAATAAGGTGACGAACAGTCCTCGGGGCTTCTGGCCGACATTTTTGATCGCTCCGAAATCGACCTTCATCATCATCGGGATGATCATGAGCCAGATCAGGACGGCAATTGGCACATTGACCTGGCTGCCCTTCCCGAACTCCATCGTGCGCAGTTGGCTGATCAATGATGGGACAAACTCACCCAATAGCAGACCCGCGACCATGCAGAGCCCGACCCAGACGGTCAGATATCGTTCGAACAGGTTCAATCGCTTTGGAGCAGCCGCCATCGCTTTTCCTCTTGTTTCTCTTCTGGAACAGTAATCACGCCCTCGTGGAATCAACAGACTTGGGCACGACTAGGGCAGTCGAACTACTCATCTCACTCAGCGTGCAGGCCCCCTGGCTGATCGCTTCCTTAAGCCTCTTCGCATCGCTCTTGAATGGCTCGTCGCCCTTGAATGCAAGCTGGAGGAATTCAAAGAGCGGCTTCCGCAGTCCCGTCCGCGGCTCCGCTAGCCGGTAATACACGCGGTACCCGTCGCGGCGATCGAGGACCAATCCCGAGTTCTTCAAATATTGAAGATGCCGCGAAACGTTCGGTTGCGTCGAGTCAAGAACATACTGGATGTCGCACCCGCACAGTTCGCCTCGCACCAGCAGGTTCAGAATTCGGAGCCGGTTGATGTCGGCTAGTCCTTTGCAGTATTTCTCAAGTTCAATCACAGTTCACTCCTGCCTGTGCCAGTTCGGCTGAACTGATCGCTCCCGGTGTGCAGTCGACCTTCCAGGGAATCAATGCAATCCGCTTTGCGAATTTGGTTCGGACTTCATCAATGTAACGACTCTCGAGACGAGCGCGTTCTGCCAGGACTCGATCTCGCGTGTTGGTCGCCAGCAAACTTTGGTTGATGATCCAAGCAAATGGACGAATGCCGGCGCGCTCGAGATCCTGCTGAAGCTGCGCTGCCTCGTGGACTGGCGTTGCTTCGGGGAGAGTCACGAGAAGAATCTTCGTGAACACGTCATCGCGCAATCGCGGCAACAGCTTCTTCACCGATTCGGGAATATAGGTCAGATTCCTCTCTACATCCCGGTGATAGGAATTGGCTGCATCAAGAAGAAGAAGCGTGTGGCCCGTCGGAGCCGTGTCGATCACAACGAACCCATCGTCACCTTCATCAATAGCCCGCGCAAACGCCCGAAAAACCGCGATTTCCTCGGTGCACGGAGAGCGCAGGTCCTCCTCGAGAAGTGCGCGGCCGTTCGCGTCCAGGCCCTTGCCACTTTCCGCCATCACCTCGGACTTATATGCCTCGACTTCCACAACCGGATCAATCCTGCTGACTCGCAGGTTCTGAATTGGCTCGGATACCGCGTCGAAAACGTGAGCCGCGGGATCTGTCGTGGTGAGGTGTACGCGATGTCCCATCTTGGCAAGCGCTACCGCGATTTCGGCTGCTACCGTCGTCTTCCCAACGCCGCCCTTGCCCATCGTCATGATTACGCCCTTGCCGGGGCTTGTTATCTCGGGAAGCAAGGCGCTCACATCTGGCGGCAGATTGACGTGTTGCGCTGCAGCCTGGTTGGACGCCCCATTGGCACCTGTTGCGAATTGGCGCAGCTCGGGAACTCCGATCAGCGAGTGGGCCACAAGAGGAACGTCGGCGCGGGAAAGGGCACTCAATCCTGCCGGCATCGCGGTCAAAGCCTCGCGTCCTCGGCGCTCGAGCGCTGCGGCGATCCGGTACTCAGGATCGCTCGCCTTGAAAATTCCGTTCACAATCAGACGTTGATTCCTGATCCCGAGCGCATTCAGTTCCCCTCTCGTGCGATCGGCTTCCGCAAGCGAGGTCTTTTCAGGGCGGCTCACGAGGAATACGGTCGTGGTTCCCGCATCGCAGAGTGCTGCAACTGTTCGCTCGTAGAGTTCGCGCTGTGCGGTCAATCCCGCCAAGGGCCCGAGACACGAGGTACCCGAAGTGTTGGTCGCAATGAAATCACCCCATGCCGTCGGCAATTGGAGCAAACGCAATGTATGGCCGGTGGGAGCAGTGTCGAAGATGACGTGGTCGAACTCTGACGTGACCTCCGGATCGCCAAGGAGGCTGGCGAACTCATCGAACGCCGCGATTTCAACGGTGCATGCTCCTGAGAGTTGTTCCTCGATGCTCTTGATCGCAGATTCAGGCAGCAGCTCCCGGTACGGCCCTACGACTCTTTCCTTGTACTCATGAGCAGCCTTTACCGGATCGATGTTGATTGCTTTCAGGCCAGAAATGCCTTTGATCGCAGTGGGGCGCATCCCGATTTCAGTTGCCAGCACTTCGTCGAGGTTGGAGGCTGGATCGGTGCTTACAAGTAACACTCGCCTCCCGGCATCGGCAAGTGACACCGCGGTCGCACAGGCAATGGAGGTCTTGCCGACGCCTCCCTTTCCAGTGAAGAGCAGGTTCCGCGTAGTTGATGCCGTTGGGATCAATGTCATTTCCCCTTAATCGAGATCCCGACCAGTTCCTGAGTCGCGGGTACCGGTTCTGGCGCCGACTCAAACTCGACTCCAGCAAACCGCGCCAGGTCGGCTCGACTAGGATATTCACCGCTCGATTTGACCTCGCCATCGACCAGGATCATCGGCAAGCTCTTGGTGCCGTGGCTGTTCAGTGCCTGCTTCACCTTCGGAGTCCCCGAAAAGGCGGCCAACTGCTGCGCCAAATTGAAGCGCTCGACTTCTACACCCTTGCTCTTCAGCCATTCCAGATCGGCTGCAAATCGGGGTAATGTCGAATCAATCGACGGCCCACAAACGCCCGTCGAACAGCACATTGCCGGATCAAACACCTGCATCTTCGGCATGGTCAAAGCTCCTTAGAGTTCTCGTCCAGTTCATTCGCCTAGACGTATACACCGATATTAACATATACTTGCTTCGCGGTCGTGACCGCTGTCACTAGCCATGGTGATCGGTCGACGAGAGGATCGAGATGAAAAGCAGCTATAACGTGCTCTTCCTGTGTACGGGTAATTCGGCGAGGTCCATCATGGCCGAGGCCATCATGAATCGCAAAGGCTTTCCCAAGTTCCGCGCTTACAGTGCCGGCAGCCATCCCTCCGGAAACGTTCGTCCGGAAGCGCTGAGACAAATCGAGCAAGCAGGACTGAGCGCCGATGACGCACGCAGCAAATCATGGGATGAGTTTTCCACCCCGGATGCCCCTCAACTCGATTTTGTGTTTACGGTTTGCGACAATGCGGCCAATGAAGTTTGTCCCCTTTGGCCCGGCCAACCGTTGACCGCGCACTGGGGAGTTCCTGATCCTGCGGCTGTCGAGGGCACGCTC
>Ga0207654_10000080_pt1 | contig 63133 bp, 58 predicted proteins | sample KBSC64metaG_FD_184355 | JGI IMG/M metagenome (GOLD analysis project Ga0207654, IMG submission 184355) | Corn rhizosphere microbial communities from Kellogg Biological Station, Michigan, USA - KBS C6-4 metaG (SPAdes) (version 2) | ecosystem: Host-associated > Plants > Roots > Rhizosphere > Soil...
AATTTGCCTGGCGGCAATAGCGCGGTGGTCCCACCTGACCCCATGCCGAACTCAGAAGTGAAACGCCGTAGCGCCGATGGTAGTGTGGGGTCTCCCCATGCGAGAGTAGGACACTGCCAGGCATCAATTAAGCCAAGAGGCCATCCGCAAGGATGGCCTTTTTGCTGTGCGCAAAAGAAAAAGGCGCAGCCAGGCTGGGTCTTGTATTCCTCGTCGTCAAATCCCTTTTCCAGCAATACCGTTAATCATCTTTATCCAAGAGAAAAGGCCCCGAAGGGCCTTTGATTAGGGTGTGTTTGCTTTTTTCACTTATTATTCGTTTAGTGTGAGCTGCCCTGGGAAATGCCCAGGCCGGTTTGTGAACGTACAAATTGAGCACGGAAGCGTTCGCGTTCTTGTTGCCCGGCTAAAGAGCTGTCGGTAACCGAGAACAGCCAGGTGCCGACGAACGCGACAATCATCGAGAACAGCGCCGGATATTCATACGGATAGATGGGTTTCTCATGCCCCAGGATCTGCACCCAGATCGTCGGGCCGAGGATCATCAGGATCACCGCAGTGAGCAGACCCAACCAGCCGCCGATCATGGCACCACGGGTTGTCAGACGTGACCAATACATCGAAAGAATAATAATCGGGAAGTTACAGCTGGCAGCGATAGAGAAAGCCAAGCCGACCATAAAGGCGATATTCTGTTTCTCAAACAAAATCCCCAGAGCTATCGCCACGATACCCAGGATCACCACGGTAATCTTGGAGACGCGCAGTTCGTCACGCTCAGTCGCTTTGCCGTTTTTAATCACGCTGGCGTACAAATCGTGAGATACCGCTGAAGCACCCGCCAACGTCAGGCCTGCGACTACGGCCAAAATGGTGGCAAAGGCGACAGCAGAGATAAAGCCGAGGAAGAAGTTGCCGCCCACGGCGTTGGCTAAATGCACCGCCGCCATATTGGTACCGCCCAGCAGAGCCCCGGTGGCATCTTTGAACGCCGGGTTAGGGCTGACCAACAAGATGGCCCCGAAGCCGATAATAAAGGTCAGGATATAGAAGTAACCGATAAAACCGGTGGCGTAGAACACGCTTTTGCGGGCCTCTTTAGCGTCGCTCACGGTAAAGAAACGCATCAGAATATGTGGCAGACCGGCGGTACCGAACATCAGCGCCAACCCCAGAGACAACGCAGAAATAGGGTCGGAAACCAGACCGCCCGGGCTCATGATGGCGAGGCCTTTTGGATGCACCTTCACGGCTTCGGCAAACAGGGTGTTGAAGTCGAAATTGACCGATTTCATCACCATCAACGCCATAAAGCTGGCGCCGGCCAGTAACAGCACCGCCTTGATAATCTGCACCCAGGTGGTGGCCAACATCCCACCGAACAAGACGTACAGCACCATCAGAATACCGACCAGAATGACCGCCACGTGGTAATTGAGGCCGAACAGCAGCTGAATCAGCTTGCCGGCACCGACCATTTGGGCAATCAGATACAGTGCGACCACCACCAGAGAGCCACAGGCGGAGAGCGTACGGATTGGCTTTTGTTTTAACCGGTAGGAAGCCACGTCGGCAAAGGTGTAACGGCCCAGGTTACGCAGGCGTTCTGCAATCAGGAACAAAATGATCGGCCAACCGATCAGGAAACCGATGGAGTAAATCAGTCCGTCATAGCCGGAGGTATACACCAGGGCAGAAATACCCAGGAAAGAGGCCGCTGACATAAAATCGCCGGCAATCGCCAGACCGTTCTGCAGACCGGTAATTTTCCCGCCGGCGGTGTAATAGTCCTGACGTGAGCGAGTGCGTTTTGAGGCCCAATAGGTGATATACAGCGTGGCGCCGACAAACAGGATGAACATGACGATGGCCTGAATGTTCAACGGTTGGCGCTTCACTTCACCGCCAATGGCATCGGCAAAGGCCAGGCCCGGTAGCATCATCAGAGCGGCGGCGGACAGTAAACGCTTCATTTCTTCACCTCACGCAGGATTTCTGCAGTCAGGCGATCGAATTCGCCGTTGGCGCGGAATACGTAGATCCCGGTGAGCACAAAAGAGATCACGATCAGGCCAACGCCTACCGGGATCCCGCGGGTAATAGTAGATCCCGCGGCGATCGGGGTGCCCAACCACTGAGGATCGAAGGCGATCAATAAAATAAAGCCAACGTAGAGCGCCAGTGTAATCAGCGACAGCAGCCAGGCAAATCGGCTGCGTTTTCGCACCAGCTCGATAAAGCGCGGGTTTTCCTCAATCCCTTGATAAATGGTGTCATTCATCAGAGTGTCTCCAGTAGGTATTGAACGAATACGCCGCGCTTGAAGCCGATCATTGGGTTATCTTCCCGCCGATCGGCCAGAGGCGGCGTAAATTATGACGGCACTTTCATTGATTGTTTTTCTTCCAACAGCTTGTCGACTACGGCCGGATCCGCCAGCGTTGAGGTATCCCCCAGGTTGCTGGTATCGCCGGCGGCAATTTTGCGCAAGATACGGCGCATGATCTTGCCGGAGCGCGTTTTGGGCAGGGAATCTGTCCAGTGCAGCACGTCCGGGGTAGCGATCGGCCCTATTTCTTTACGTACCCAGTTACGGACTTCGGTATAAAGCTCAGGCGAAGGTTCCTCGCCGTGATTGAGCGTGATATAGGCGTAAATAGCCTGGCCTTTAATGTTATGCGGAATGCCGACTACCGCCGCTTCGGCGATTTTCGGATGAGAGACCAGGGCGGATTCGATTTCGGCGGTGCCCAGACGGTGGCCGGACACGTTCAGAACGTCGTCGACGCGGCCAGTGATCCAGTAGTATCCGTCTTCGTCACGGCGCGCGCCGTCACCGCTGAAATACATGCCTTTAAAGGTGGAGAAGTAGGTTTGCTCGAAGCGATCGTGATCGCCGAACAGGGTTCGCGCCTGGCCAGGCCAGGAGTTGGTGATCACCAGATTGCCTTCGCAGGCACCTTCTTGCGGCGTGCCGACATTATCGACCAGCGCCGGCTGTACGCCGAAGAACGGACGCGTTGCCGAGCCGGCTTTCAGCTCGGTGGCGCCCGGTAGTGGGGTGATCATAAAGCCGCCGGTTTCGGTCTGCCACCAGGTGTCTACGATGGGGCATTTGCCGTTGCCGATTTTATTGTAATACCACTCCCAGGCTTCCGGGTTGATTGGCTCACCCACCGATCCCATGATACGCAGCGAGTCGCGTTTGGTGCCTTCGATCGCTTTGTCGCCTTCAGCCATCAGGGCACGAATGGCGGTGGGCGCGGTGTACAGAATATTGACCTGATGCTTGTCGATCACCTGTGACAGACGGTTGACGCCAGGGTAGTTCGGCACACCTTCAAACATCAGGGTAATGGCGCCACAGGCCAGTGGGCCGTACAGCAGATAGCTGTGGCCGGTGACCCAACCGACGTCGGCGGTACACCAGTACACGTCGCCATCGTGGTAGTCGAACACGTACTTAAAGGTCAGGGCGGCATAAACCAGGTAGCCGCCAGTGGTGTGTAGCACACCCTTGGGTTTGCCGGTTGACCCCGAGGTATAAAGGATAAATAGCGGATCTTCCGCATTCATCTCTTCCGGCGGGCAGTCGGCTGAGACGCCTTCGGTCAGCTCATGCCACCACAGATCGCGGCCTTCCTGCCAGTAGCCCGGTTTGCCGGTGCGCTTGAACACCACAACGTTGGCGACGCTTTTCACACCAGGATTTTTCAGCGCATCATCGACGTTTTTCTTCAAGGGTACGGCACGTCCGGCACGCAGGCCTTCGTCAGCGGTAATCACCAGTTTTGAGTTGGAATCGATAATTCGTCCGGCGACTGCTTCCGGTGAGAAACCGCCAAAGATGACCGAATGCACGGCCCCGATGCGGGCGCAGGCCAGCATGGCCACCGCAGCTTCCGGTACCATCGGCATATAGATAGCCACGACGTCGCCTTTTTTAACGCCCAGCTTTTTCAGCACGTTGGCGAACTGGCAGACATCGTGGTGCAGTTGTTTGTAGGTCACTTTTTTTGACTGGGTGGGATCGTCACCTTCCCAGATGATGGCAGTTTGGTCACCACGTTCGGCCAGGTGGCGATCGAGGCAGTTGGCCGCCAGGTTCAGGGTACCGTCTTCAAACCAGCGAATGCTGATATGGCCCGGATCAAACGAGGTGTTTTTTACCCGGCTATAAGGCTTTATCCAGTCGAGAATTTTTCCCTGCTCGCCCCAGAACGTTTCTGGGTCTTGCACAGATTGTTGATAATATTGTTGATATTGTGTCGGACTGATCAGGGCGTGTTCTGCAATTGCAGAAGGAATAGCGTGTTTATGCACTTGGCTCATAGCTTTTCTCCTTGAAGTTGTTAATGATATGTCAACTGAAGGTTAAGTATAGTTTGCTCCGATTCTTTGTTTCTTTTTTGCGCGGCAGATCACGCAACGAAGATATTGATTTGTAATAGTTCTGCCCCATTTGTGTTGAGCATCTATCTGCTTGGCGGGAAAAAACGTTCAGATACCAAGTTTTCGCCAGAAAACACTATCTAAAGAACTAAAAAGAATAAACAATCCCACAATAAACCCGTTTTTCATCGCCATTTTTTAATATAAAACGCCACTGTTAAAATCTCGGTTAAATCCTTTTGGAACATAGTTCCCTTTTGATATTCGATGTTGATATTAATAGTGGAGTGGTCAGTCAGCGGCGTTAATAAGAGAATGATTTGAGAATCATCCTAATAAATAGACGATAAAATGCGGTACCTGAACGTTCTGATATTTTCATTTTTAAAACTTTATTGCAACAAAATATAAACATGTACGATGGACTAAATATGCAAGATTAGCGAAAATAAACGCACTTCCATCCGGCTAAAAAAGCAAAGTATGAGGTGGTTTCGTGATACATCTCGCATAAAATTATGCTTTTAATAACAACTAATTATGTTTGGTGAAATTAAATACTAAATTCATTGGTGATTATATTTTGCACAGAAGGTCGATAAAACAAGGCTTGCAGAGCATGCCTTTCAGATGGTACAGATTTAAATAGCGTCACACTAAGGGCAGGTGAGCGCTTCGTTGTCATCAACATAAGCCTGTATTAAATGATTAAGTATTCTTTTCGGCGAATTGTTTTAAATACGCGGAAAAGAGTCTTTGAGGACTTTTTGGGTATGAAAAGTGTAAAAATCAGTCTTGCTTGGCAAATCCTGATCGCGTTGGTACTGGGTATTATCGTTGGGGCCGTACTCCATAATCAGACGGAATCACGAGAGTGGTTAGTCAGCAATATTCTTAGCCCGGCGGGAGATATATTTATTCGCCTGATTAAGATGATTGTTGTGCCGATTGTTATTTCTACACTGGTTGTCGGTATCGCCGGAGTGGGAGATGCGAAAAAGCTGGGTCGGCTCGGATTGAAAACCATTATTTACTTTGAAGTGATCACCACTGTTGCCATCGTGGTGGGGCTGACGCTAGCTAATGTTTTTCAACCCGGTCACGGTATCGACATGTCGACGCTGACCGCAGTCGATATCTCGCAGTATGAAAAAACCACTGAGCAGGTGCAAAGTGGATCGCACAGCCTGGTTGCCACGGTTCTGTCGTTGATCCCGTCGAACATTTTCGCTTCGATGGCGAAGGGCGACATGTTGCCGATCATCTTCTTCTCGGTGCTCTTTGGTCTTGGTCTGTCGTCATTGCCGAAAGAAACCAAAGAGCCGCTGCTGAAGGTGTTTAAAGCCGTTTCCGAAAGCATGTTCAAAGTCACTCATATGATCATGCGCTATGCGCCGATCGGGGTATTTGGTCTGATCTCAGTGACGGTTGCCAACTTTGGTTTCGCCTCGCTGTGGCCTTTGGCCAAGCTGGTGGTGCTGGTGTACTTTGCTATCGCCTTCTTCGCTTTGGTGGTGCTGGGCGCTGTTGCTCGCATTTGCAATCTGCGTATCTGGACGTTGATTCGTATTTTGAAGGATGAACTGATCCTGGCCTTCTCCACAGCCAGTTCAGAAACGGTGTTGCCGCGTATCATCGAAAAAATGGAAGCCTACGGTGCACCGAAGGCGATCACCAGTTTTGTGGTGCCGACGGGTTATTCCTTTAATCTGGACGGCTCGACGCTGTATCAGAGCATCGCCGCCATTTTTATTGCGCAGCTGTACGGTATTGAGCTGTCCCTGGGGCAGGAGATTGTCCTGGTGGTGACGCTGATGCTGACCTCTAAGGGCATTGCCGGCGTGCCGGGGGTTTCCTTTGTGGTGCTGTTGGCCACGCTGGGCAGCGTCGGGATCCCGTTGGAAGGTCTGGCGTTTATCGCCGGGGTTGACCGTATTCTGGATATGGCACGTACCGCGCTGAACGTGGTGGGTAATGCGTTGGCGGTATTGGTGGTCGCGAAATGGGAGCACCAGTTCGACAGCAAAAAGGCGCGGGCTTACGAACAAGCGTTCTTGTCCGGCAAGGTAAAGCAGGTCAACGAGTCTTAACGGCTATTGCGCTTGCTTATGAAAAAACCCGCCTTGTGCGGGTTTTTTTTCGTTCATTTTCCACAGAGGAATTAACAGGAAGGTGCGGAACCTTGCGGTGGCAAGAAGCGCAGCGGATCCAGAGCGGTAGCGCGATAGCGTATTTGGAAGTGCAGCATGACCTTATCGGTACCTGTGCTGCCCATGGTGGCGATTTTTTGCCCGGCTTTCACTTCCTGCGCGTTGCGCACCAGCAGGGTGTTGTTATGAGCGTAGGCGCTGATGTACTCGTCATTGTGTTTGATCATAATCAGGTTGCCGTAGCCCCGCAGTTGGTTACCCACGTACACCACTCGACCTTTGGCTGCGGCAAATACCGGCTGCCCGCGGTTACCGGCGATATCAATGCCTTTATTGCCACCGTCGGCGGTAGAATACTTGCTGACGATATTGCCCTGGGTTGGCCAGCGCCAGCATTTGATACTGCTGCGGATCGGCGGCGCCACGGCCGCAAGTTGGCCTGTCGATTTCGTTTTACGCGTTTTACCTTTTTGCGCCGTCATATTATTTAACGCCAGCTTTTGGCCAATCTCGAGATTGTAAGGCTTGGGGATCTTGTTGCGACGCGCCAGCTCGCTGACTTCGCTATTGGTGATCCAGGCAATATAGAACAGGGTATCACCGCGTTTGACGGTATAGGTGCTGCCGCTATAGCTGCCTCTGGCCAGGCTATCGTAGTCGCGGTCATAGGTGTTGGCCTTCTTTCCGGAGCCACAGCCCAGCAACGCAAGACTGACTACGCACACGGCAATCAGCCGCCATACAGCGAATGTGCTTCCCATACTCAAATATCGTCCTTAAACGTCGTCGCCCTTAGTAGTTATGCTGCCAGGTGGTACTTGTGCGGGAGCATAGTGATCTTCGTATAGTAACATCAACGGCTATGTGGTCAAAAAAGCTGCCTGGCGGTTTCACTGGACGGCGAAATATGCCGCCTTCATTTTGTCACTGTATAATAATGCGATAACTTTCACCGTCCTGGTAACTTCACCATGTCCCTCTTGTCTGCCCGTTATTTATTACCCACCGCCGCGTTGTTGCTGATTGCATTGCTGATTTATAGCGGTGTTTACCCCTATGACCGAATGACCTGGCTGATGGAAGTCATGCCGGTTGTGATAGCGCTGGTTGTCTTGGGGCTGACCCGGAGTCGTTATCCGCTAACCCCCTTGTTGTACCAGCTGATTTTTCTCCACGCGTTAATTTTGATTTTTGGCGGTATGTATAGCTATGCGCGCGTGCCCGCCGGGTTTTACGTGCAGGAGTTATTGGGATTGGGGCGTAACCCCTACGATAAGCTTGGGCATTTTTTCCAGGGGCTGGTGCCTGCGCTGGTGGCGCGGGAAATTCTGCTGCGTGGGGATTATGTCCGGGGCCGAAAAATGTTGGGTTTCGTGGTGTGCTGCATTGCGTTGGCCATCAGCGCGGTTTATGAACTGATCGAATGGTGGGCCGCATTGGCATTAGGGCAGGGTGCCGATGAGTTTCTGGGAACACAGGGCGACCCATGGGATACCCAGTCTGACATGTTCTGTGCCCTGTTGGGGGCGGCATGTGGGCTGTTGCTGTTCGGCCGTCGACAGGATCGGCAACTGGCTGGTTTAAGCGCGAAATAGCGTTCCTCCGTTTATCAACTAAAGTATTAGGTTTTAGCCTGCAGCTCGCTTCGGGGTAATGGAGTAGGCGGAAATGGATATGCAAGAAACCTTAACGCTCTCAAGCTATCTGGTACTGGCCGCCACCTTGCTGGTGGCCTATGTCATTTTCGGCATTGCCGGTTTTGGCTCGGCGTTGGTCGCCAGTCCGGTGATGGCGCTTTATATTCCGGTAGCGAAAATTGTTCCTTTGCTGGCGCTGCTGGACATGTGCGCGGCCATTGTTAACGTCAGCCGCGATGGTCGCAATGCACAATGGGCAGAATTAAAACGGCTGATCCCGGTGATGATTATCGGCAGTCTTCTGGGCGCGGCGATCCTGCTGAAAACCCGGCCGGATATCCTCTTGTTGGCGTTGGGCATTTTTGTGGTGCTCTATGCTCTTTATTCGCTCAGCGGTTTAAAACCCGATCGGCAATTTTCTCCCAAGGCTTCGGTGCCTTTTGGCCTGGTAGGCGGGATTTTCAGTGCATTATTCGGCAGCGGCGGCTTTATCTATGCCATCTATCTCAGTGGTCGTATTGAGAAGAAAGAGGCTTTCCGGATGACTCAAACCACGCTTATCGGGATGAGTACGTTGACGCGGGTGGTTATTTTCACCTTTGCCGGTGTTTATCTGGACATTGATTTATTGCTACTGGCATTGGTGCTGCTGCCGGGGATGTTGGTGGGGATTACTCTGGGGCGTCATTTCACTTTGAAAATGTCACGTGAGCAATTCCTGAAGCTAATCAATGTGATTTTGTTGGCCTCGGGTACCGCGCTGATGATTAAGTATTTCAGTTGAGCATGCTGGGCGGAATGCCTTCTGCCATGCCAGCGAGCTTTGCTTCGATCCCAATTAAGCGGCGCTGGTGGGTGTGGCCACTTATTCAGGCATTCTCTCAGGCGCGCCAGGCCCTCAGGTTATGAGGGCCAAGCCGGTGATTTATTGCATGGGCATGCCGGCATCAAGGCGCATCAGGGCAAGCAGTAAGCCGCTGAGTGCGGCATAGAAGCCAAATTTGTCGTAACTGAGGCAGCGCTGATTAAACTCCGGCAGCCAACTCAGACAGTGAATCAAGGCTTCACTTCGCAGTTCAAGCAATTCTCTGCGCTCATTCCCAGCTTCTGTTAATGCGAAATTCAGGTGGCTCAACAGTTCGACAACCAGAGCTAAATGATCTTCCGGTTCGCCAAAGGAACTCGCCACCGCCATGCCCGATTGTGCCAACAGCGCTTTCATCTGCGCGCTGGGTTCCTGCTTAAAACGCGAAGATTCCAACTGATAACAAGAGGAATAGGGTAACGCAGCGGATTTCTCCGTCATCAGGAACAGCCCGGCGAAGTCGGCGGCCAATTCCAGTTGGGCGTCGGGCCGCTGTTGGAGTGCCGTAACGGTTTGTCTGAATTGGGTTACCGGCGCTGTCAGCCCCGGCAGCGGTTCAATTATTGCCAGCCATGCGGTGAGTTCAGGGCTGGTCAGTTCTGCAATTTGCACGTCGCTAAGCTCGCGGGCGAAACTGCCGGATAACCAGGCATAGAGGCAAGCATAATGCGGATGTCCCAGCGCTGAAATATTATCTTCCATGGAACCACCTCCTTACTGCGGTACGTTTGCTGGCGTCATCGGCACGTAGTCGCATTGCGCAACCATTTCCAATGGGCCATCAAAGGCGGTAACAGGTTCGATTTTGCCATTAAAGCGTTCAATTTCAACCAGTGCCGTATGGGCGCTAGTCGCCTGAGCCAGCTCGGAAGAACCGATATCCAACGTCAGTACATTTGGATTGCCGTATTTGCACAGGCTACCCGCCACGCCGCCACGTTCAGGATCGTACCAGGCACCCTCATGGATGCGGATCACTCCCGGCGCATAGCGATCTGAAACTACCGCACCCGCTAAAACCTGCCCGCGGGCGTTAAACACCCGAACAACATCACCATTATTGATGCCGCGAGCATCCGCATCTTCCGGGCTGATAAATACCGGTTCCTTACCTGCAACGCTGTACTGTGCACGCAAGGTTTCAGACTCGCACAGCTGGGAGTGCAGCCGGAAATCGGGATGTACCGACTGCAAATGAAGTGGATAGCTTGCTGAAAGCGGCCCGCCGTGTGAACGTTCTGCCTTTTCAAACCACATTGGGTAACCTTTGCAGTTCTTATAATTCATATCCGCAATACTCTTTGAGTAAATCTCGATCAGGCCGCTTGGGGTGCCTAAAGGTTCCAGATCCGGGTCTTGACGAAACGCCTGGTGACGCACGAACATTTCGGGGTGATGGAACTCGACGTAGCCATCGCCATCCCAAAACTCATCGAATGCAGGCAAAGTCACGCCGCGTCCTTTGCCCTGGCGCGCACCGTCCTGATAAATGCGTTTGATCCAACCCATTTCATCCAGGCCTTCGGTGAAATCACGTTCGCGATCGAACAGTTTGCAAAGTTCGCGCAGGATATCGAAGTCATTACGTGCCTCAAATTGCGGCGGTACCAGCTGTTTCATCGCGATAATGCCGCGATTGGAGTGGTTGCCAAACTGATCGAGATCGTTGCGTTCGAATTGTGTGGTAGCAGGCAGAACGATATCGGCAAAACGACAGGTTGAGGTCCACTGATTATCAATAGAAATCACGGTTTCCAGTTTCTGCCAGCCGGCAATCATCCGGTTAACCTGCTGATGGCGATGGAACGGATTGGTGCCTGCAAACACGCACATTTTCAGCATTGGCAGCTTGACGCGTTTGCCATTCCAATCGATCTCCTTGCCCGGCTCCAGCATGGCATCGATAAAGCGCGCGATCGGAATGGTACTGCTGTAACCTTTGAAATCCCCCTTGGCATGGCGTGCCGGCGTAGCGGTGGAACCGGAGAAACCGCTCAGGATCACCCCTTTGCGGCTCGGTGTACCTGCGCCGTTGTAGTGCCAACCAAAACCGAACCCGCCGCCAGGTAAGCCGATTTGGCCAAGCATCGCCGCCAGTACTACCGTCATCCACGCCCATTGTTCGCCGTGTTGCATACGTTGCACGCACCAGCCCGCAATGATTTGCGTACGGTTGGCCGCCATTTGACGAGCCAATGCCTGAATGATTTCAGCATCGACGCCACACAGTGCTGACGCCCATTGGGCATCTTTAGGTTGGCCGTCCGTTTGGCCCAGCAAATAAGGGAGGAATTGCTCGAAGCCAACGCAATAGGTTTTGAGGAAGTGGGTATCGTGCAGATTCTCGCTGTACAGCGTGTGCGCCAGCGCTAACTGTAAGGGCACGTCTGTTTGCGGATTCAGAGCGATGTGCTGCACATGCTCACGGCCTAAAAACGCATGGGTAGATGACACCACTGGGTCAATGCTGACGACGTTGATTTCGCCTTTGGCCACTTTGGCTTTAAGTTCGGCGTAATATTCATAAACATCATGATCCGGACACCACCAGTTGGCCTGCTGGTTTTTCACCAGATCCGATCCCCAAAGCACCAGGGTTTTGCTGTTTTTCAGCACCAACGGCCAGGAGGTTTGCTGTTCATACACTTCCATTGATCCCACCACCCGCGGCAAAATCACCTGAGCGGCACCGGTTGAATAGTCACCGCCGGTACCGACAGAATCCCCGTGCAGGGCCAGCGCACGTGCCAGCATGCCCGCGGCATTGTGGAACATGCCGGTCGATTGCCAACCGGTGCCGGATAGCAGAGCAGACGGGCCGTAGGTGTTCTGCACCCGCTCAAGCTCTTGATAGAACAGGTTCAGTGCTTCATCCCAACTTACCCGCACAAAACGGTTGTCGCCGCGCTGTGTGGTATCACTCAAATGGCGTTTACGCATCCAGTCAATTCGTACCATCGGGTAACGGATGCGTGCCGTGCCATGGACATGATCGGGTAAGCCCGCAATCATTTTCGAGGGATATTTATCCATTTCGAAGGGTTTGGCAGCGACAAATCGCCCGTCCACCACGGTCGCGCGGATGGCTCCCCAATGGGAACCGGTCAGTATACCTTCTTGCAACCCTCCCTGAGCCAGGGCGTTTTTGGGTACTAACAGCGAAGGGCCTATCATGCCAATGGCCGTTAAGCCACCAAGCTGAGCCAGAAAACGACGGCGGGACAAGCTGACTTTCTGTGATGATTTCATGTGCATTATCCCTTAGTGCTTCTGGTCTGCGCCGCCGGTATCGGAAGCATTCATCTGCAAATATTTCAGCAGGGTGCGTTCTTCGCGCTTATCAAGGCTGGTAAAGCCCACCATGCCGTTCAGCGTGCCGATCCAGCCGTTGGCATCAAAGTGCGCAATGTCAGGGGCACCGTGGCACTGATTGCAGGTTCCGGTGTACAGCGCGCTGGTGTAGGCCCAAATCGGTTTGATATCGTTGACCAGGTCGCCTTTTTGTACCCAGGCGGTGGTTTGAAGTTTGCTCCACTCCGCACCGGTGGCGGCTACCGTGTTTTTTTCAAGCGTTTGGGCGTGTTTTTGCACTTCATCGCGAATGGACGAAACAAAAATGCGTTTGCCAGGCAGCAGCGAAAGCACGCGTTGGCGCCCCTCGGTTTCTGTCCAGCCCACGATTTGCACTTCGAGCCAATCGCCGTCACGTTTTAAGACCTTAACTTCTGAGGCCGGCAGCAGAGAGCCCGCCGGTTCTTTATCGCCTTTGGCCGCGTAGATAGGTTTCATGTCCAGCGTATATAGCGTGTTGCCGTCGCTGTTTTCGTTGGCCTGCAGGCGCATATCTTCAAATTGCTTGCGGAAACCGCTACTCATGTCCGGCAGTTGGTGAGCAATCCCCTTGTGACAATCAACGCAAGACTGATTGTCCTTCGCCGCAATGCTCATCTGTTTGGCCGCTTCCGGGTGCTGCTTGCTGTGCTCCATGGCCTCGTAGTTATGGCAAGAACGGCAGCCGACGGAGTTGTTGTCTTTCATGCGCTTCCATTCACGCTTGGCCAATTCGGCGCGTTTCGCTTCGAATTTCTCAGGCGTATCAATCGAATGGGCAATAAAGTTTTGATAGAGATCGTTGGCTGCTTCCAGCTTGCGCCACAGCATGCCTGGAATATCTGGTGGGATATGGCAGTCACGGCATTCTGCGCGTACGCCGGACGCATTCTTGAAGTGAACGGACTGTTGATATTCTTGATATACCGGCTGCATCGCATGGCAACTGACGCAGAATTCCGTATTGCTGGTCAGCTTAATGCCAGCGTGCGGCACGATGATGATGGCCAATCCGAGAATACAACCGATCCCTAACAGTGCCAGCACTGACCATTTGGCACTGGGCCGTGTCAGTTTTCGCCAAAGTTTGCTCATAAATAAACCTTCTCGTTATTATGGGTACTCCTTTAGTAGGATATTGAGTAAATATGAATGGGGTCACCGGTCTGGATGAATGGAGTAAGTCAGAATATGAATGGATATGAACAGACTGAAGCGAGCGTGAAATCATGAGCCATCACATTGTTATCGTTGAAGACGATCCGGTTACACAGGCGCGCTTACGTGATTATTTTGTTCATGAGGGCTATCAGGTTTCTGTGGCCGAAAGCGGGGCGGGGCTGAAGGAAATTATGCTGCTTCAGCCGGTGGATCTGGTACTGCTGGACATCAACCTGCCCAATGAAAACGGCTTGTTGCTGACCCGATCTCTGCGTGAACGCTCAAACGTCGGCATTATTCTCGTGACCGGCCGTTGTGAGCAAATTGATCGGATTGTAGGGCTGGAAATGGGGGCGGATGACTATGTCACTAAACCCCTCGAGTTGCGTGAGCTGGTGGTGCGCGTCAAAAACCTCCTTTGGCGTATCGATTTGGCCAAGACGCCAGCAAGGCAAGGGCAACAGGAAAACTGCTATCTGTTCGCCGGATATTGCCTTAATCCTTCCAGGCATACGCTGGAATGCGAGGGGGAGCCGATTCGCCTGACGCGAGCCGAATACGAAATGCTGCTGGCGTTTATTACCAACCCGGGCACGGTGTTGAGCCGCGAACGGCTGTTGCGCATGCTGTCATCTCACCGGGTGGACCAGCCGGATCTTCGTACCGTAGATGTATTGATCCGCCGGTTGAGAAACAAATTGAGCCACGAACTGTTCGTCACCAGGCATGGCGAGGGTTACTTTCTCGCGGCTGAGGTTAGCTGAAGGGAACAGGTACACCGGGCGAAAACCCAGGGGAGAAAGGGATAGCTTTACCTTCTCAGGGGAAATGTTCGCCGGTGTCAGTACCAGAATTTGCGGGCTGATGTTCATGTCCACGTTTTGATGCTGCAAGGCTCGAATGGCTTGATCGACGGCCAGCTCGCCCTGTAGCGCCATCTGGTCACTGGCTGCCACGATGATTCTGCCCCGTTTCAGTCCCCGATATACCTGATGTGACAGGTAAAAAGAGACAATTCCCAAGGGATGGCGACGGTTGCGTGCTTCCCCCATGGCGACCTGAGCGGCAATGGCATTCCCGGCAATCAGGTTGATTTCAGGGTGTTTTTCCAGCATGTCCTGTAATAAGTTGCGCTGTATTTCTACGTCGTTATCGCCATAAACCACATCAACGATCTGTATCGAACTTCCTTCCACCGCGGTGCGAAATCCGTCAACCATTTCCCGGCTGCCTCCGGCATCCTTTGGCCCTGGCATCAGCAGCACATGGAGTGAAGGGTGAGGGGGATGCTCGGCCAGATATCGGCCGGGTTGGTAGCCCATTTGAAACCAGGGCACGCCCACCCGGGCTTTGGCCGCCGCATAATTCAGTTCATTCACTACGGCAATCACCGGCGAGTTGCCAACGGATGCTGCCAGGTCGGGAAATTGAGCCAGGCTGCTGCCAAGCAAAATCGCATCGGCCCCCCATTGGCGACAGAGCGTTAATTGTTCGCGTTGGGTTTCAAGCTGCGAATAGCCACCGGCTTCAAATATCTTCAGCTGCACTTTGGTTCGCTGGGCTTCACGGATCATGCCGTAATTGATCGAGAGCCAGTAAGCGTCCTTCAGGCTGGGGTAGAGGGCGCACAATTTCCAACGGCGTTCCATCTGCAATACCGGCATGGCGGCAACCGGCTCTGATTGTCGCTCGTTTAGCCAGCGCACCAGAGGGGCTTGCGAAACAGCCAATGCCGAGCAGGTTATCGTGCCGCAGAAAAACGGCAGAAGAAAACGGAAAATCGCGCTGCGCATAATAGCCTCATATTTAATAAGTCTTTATGCTAGAGGTTTCGTCACTGATAAAACAACTTTAATTTCATCATCAGGATACCTATGGGGCACCCTTCGTTAACACAGCGACTTTGGTTGGCTTTTCTGCTGATGGCAGGGTTAGCGCTGATCAGTTCGCTGATAGGTTGGTTGGGTTTTCGCTTTATGGGCGAGGTCGAACAAAACCACACCCGGTCGGTGATCCCGACGATGAATTTGGCCCGGCAACTCAGTGAGGCCAGTGCATACGAATTGTTTTCCGCCCAAAGTTTAACGAATGCCGATACCCAAGCCGATTGGATGGCACAAGGAAAGATGCTCACGGTGCAAAGTTTGCGTATCAGCCGGCTTTTGGAACGTTTGCGCAGCCAAGGGTTTGATACGACGGCGATAGAGCAGCAGGAGTCCGACATTACGCGCAGTTTAGGTCTGCAGGGTGAGTTGGTTGGTCAGCGCCTGACGCTGCGAAAACAGCAGCGCGATCTTTCCCGTGAAATTATGGATGCAGCGGCCCGCATTGCCGAGTTGGCCAAAGGGCAGTTAAACAATGCCGCAACGGCCGCAGGCGTTACGCAGGCAGGGATTTACGATTTGATTGAGCAGCATCGCAATCAGGCCGCGGAGCAGGCGTTAGACCGCCTGATCGATATCGATTATGAATATCAAAATCAAATGGCCGAGCTACGGCTCAATGCGATACAAATTGAGCATCTGATTTTGCTGCTGGAGAAGGAGCTGGCCGAGCGTGCGCCAGCAGAATTAATCTCCCGTATCGGCAACTACGTTCGTATTCTCCAGCGCAGGCAGGAGCGAGTCGAAGATCCCCTTACAAGCGAAAAGATAGCGCGTGAATTACAGACCCTGGAACGTTATCAACAGCTTGCGGCACTGTATCAGCGGGAACGGGATCTCCGCGCGCAGCTTCAGGCGCTGTCGCAAGACAACCTGGATATGTTTACTCGCTTCAGTACTGAAATCAGCCGTCAGGTCAGCGATATCGAGCGGCGTAATACTCAGGCGTTAGAGGCACTTCGGCAGGCTCGGGAAACGGGAAAGTTCTGGCTGATTATCTTGAGTTTATTCTCGTTGGTGGCGCTGTCATTGATCCTGTGGCGCGTGGTGTGGCGCTCGGTGACGTTGCCCTTGGCGAAGCAAGCAGCGGCTCTGGAAGGGTTATTGGAGGGCGATCTCAACACGCCATTCCCGGCGACTTCCGGTGTGCGGGAGCTAAATACCATGGGGCAGTTGATGGAGGCTTTTCGCGCCAATGCCTATGCCTTACAAAACCAGCGCCAAGACCTGGTGAAGCAGGTCGAATTACGTACTGCAGAATTAGAAGCCATGGTAATGGAGCACCACCAGGCTCGCGCTGAGGCGGAAAAGGCCAACCGGGCTAAGTCGGCCTTTTTGGCCGCGATGAGCCATGAAATTCGAACCCCGTTGCACGGTATTCTGGGCACGGCTCAGCTGTTGTCGGAACAGCCGCTGTCGCTAAAGAACCTTTCCTACGTACAGGCGATCAATGACTCCGGTGAGAGTCTATTGGCGATCCTCAACGATATTCTGGATTACTCCGCGCTCGAGGCGGGTAAGAGCAGCGTGACGCTCAACGAAGAGGCTTTCGACCCACGTCAGTTACTGGCGAGTATCATGAGGTTAATCTCCGGGCGGGTACGTAATCGTGAGATTACATTGGCTCTCACTTGTGCTGACGAATTGCCGCAATGGCTCAAGGGTGATGCGCGGCGTATTCGCCAAATTGTGATGAATTTGTTGGCTAACGCCCTGCGTTTCACCGATCAAGGCCGGGTGGATATTCGCTGCCATATTGATGGGCCACGCTGGCAAATTGACGTTGCAGATACGGGGTGTGGCATTGCCGGTGAAGCACTGGCACAGATTTTCAAACCCTTTGTACAGCTGACGGCCAAGCGCGGTGGCACCGGGCTGGGATTGGCGATCAGCCGGGGGCTGGCGGAGGCACTGCAAGGCAGCTTAAGCGTCACCAGCACGCTGGGGAGCGGCAGCTGTTTTTCACTGAGTCTGCCGCTGATTATCGCGGCTACGCCCATACAGCATCGGGCAGAAGAACGAACGGATCTTTCCGGTTACCGTCTGCTGCTGGTGGAAGATAACCTGGTCACCCAGCGTATTACCGCCGAAATGTTGCTGTCTTGCCATGCCATGGTTGAGGTGGTTGGCGATGGCCAAAGCGCATTGAACCTATTGGCAGTTGATGACGCATTCAGCGGTGTACTGGTGGATTTGGATCTGCCGGATATGGACGGTGTGACGCTCTCTGGGCTGATTGCTGCGTTGCAGCCACAGTTACCCCTTATCGGTTTCAGCGCCCATGTTGCCGACGAAACGTTAAGGCTCCGCGTCGGCGAAGTATTCTGCGGATTGATACAAAAGCCCATCGCCTGTGCAGCATTAAGCCGACTGATTGAACACTATTTAACGGCGGAAAAACGCCCGATGCAACTCGCTCCCAGTTTGGATTTCGTTCAGCTAACGCAGGATATGGCGGTGTTCGGTAAAGAGAAAATCAGCGAGTGGCGAGACTTGTTCACAGAACATGCCTTGTTATGGGTTACTGAGCTTGAACAGGCCAGCGAAGCGGGGGATGTGCGCAGAGTTGTGCATTTGGCACATAAACTAAAAAGCAGCTGTGCCAGTTTGGGCATGCAGCATGCGGTTGAGGCCTGTTCCGAGCTGGAGCAGACACCGGATAAATTGATTCCGCTGCGCCAAATCCTCACGGAAGAATTGCGGCAGCTTTCGGCCTGGATCGATGCGCAATAAGGTCGTGCGATCGAACTTGTCCGATGAAGCGTCCTGTCTCAGAAAGCAAAAAACCCGCCATAGGCGGGTTCTTCTAAATAGGGTGCCGGACTCGGACAACCGGCGCTTGCGCCGGATTGAACAACGCTTTAGCGTTGGCCCGCAGGGTGAGGCCTCTGGCCGAATAATCGAACTTGTTCGATGAAGAGTCCCACTCTAGAAAAGCAAAAACCCAGCCATTGGCTGGGTTCTCTAAATATGGTGCCCGGACTCGGACAACCGGCGCTTGCGCCGGATTGAACAACGCTTTAGCGTTGGCCCGCAGGGTGAGGCCTCTGGCCGAATAATCGAACTTGTTCGATGAAGAGTCTCACTCCAGAAAAGCAAAAACCCAGCCATTGGCTGGGTTCTCTAAATATGGTGCCCGGACTCGGAATCGAACCAAGGACACGGGGATTTTCAATCCCTGCGCTTGTTGCAAAATTGTTAAAGTATATATAATTTAACCGTTTACACGCGAATTGATAAATTCGAGTGTAAAACATGCATAAATTAGCTAAATCCACATCTATGGGTGTTAGCCACCCGGCGCCTCGCGTTATCCCTATGGTCTCAACCAAAGGCGGCGAGGGTAAATCCACTCAAAGTGCCAACCTTGCCGGCTTCCTTGCTGATGCAGGTAAAAAGACTCTCCTCATAGATGGTGACCACTCCCAACCCACCGCAAGCAGCATTTTCTCCCTGGAATATGAAGCCCCCAACGGTTTGTATGAACTGTTGATGAAGACTGTCGACCTCAATCACCCCGAGCAAATCATCTCCCGTTCTGTTATCCCGAATCTGGATGTCATCGTTTCCAACGATCCCCACGACCGTTTATCTTCTGCCATGTTGCATGCCCCTGATGGTCGTATGCGGCTGAAGAATGTTCTGCAGCACCCTTTGTTCAACGAGTACGACGTCATCATCATTGACTCCAAAGGTGCGGCGTCTGTGATGCTTGAACTCATTCTTGTCGCCAGTACGGAGTTCGCTGTCGGTGTTATCAAGCCTATACTGCCTGATACGCGTGAGTTTCTGCGTGGCACATTGGGGTTGATGGAAGGATTATTGCCGCTGACAGGCTACGGTATTGCGTTACCGCGTATCCGTATTCTGACGAACTGCATGGAGTACACGAATCTGGATTGGCAGACCCTGAATAGTCTGCGCGGCATTATCGCAAACGGGCAGTATCTGCGTGCTGATACCTTCGACGTCTCCCTTCTCGACACCATCATCCCCAAGCTTGAAATTTACAAAATGGGGCATGCTTCCGGCCAACCTGTTCATCGTCTCGAAAGAACCACCACTCGTACATCAACGCTCGCTGCTGCTGACACTATGTATGAGCTGGCCTGCGAGTTGTTCCCTCACTGGGTTGCCGACTTCGACGTTCTGCGTCAGGAGGCAAATCAATGAATATTGAACAGCTAGTGACCTTTCTTAATGAACAACGCGAGTTAGCCGCACCTGCGCCCTGGCAGGTTCTTGAACTCTATAGCGATGGCGTCACTGTCGTGGATGTCAACGGCTTCGAGCATGTGGAAATCCCTAATGTCGCGATTGTTCCAGACTGGGAAAAACTTGGGCTTGAGCACTGGTCGGATAACGGTGGGAGCCGTGATGTGAGTCTTGATGAGCAACGGGCTAATGGTTATCTGGCCGCTGCAGCACCACAGCTACTGGCTTACGTCAATGTGCTTAACCGTAATTTGGAAACCACGGAGAATGCGCTGCGCCGCATGTTGAAAATGCATGCGTTGATGATGGCAAAAACCAATCATGCTACCAGCTTCTATGATGCTGAATGTCTTCACGAAATGGCCGAGGCTCCGTATGAGGCCGCCGCGGTACTTGAACACATCTGTGGCGCCGATGCCGAGAATACGCACCTAAAAGAGGCAACTTGCGTAGGGTGCGGTTGTACAGATGGTCATGCTTGCCTGGATAAAAACAGCAAGCCATGCAGTTGGCTCAAGGTCAATCGTGAAACCGGGATGGGGGTATGTTCATGCTGTCCGACTTTTCTTAAGCACCCGTTAACAACTGACGGTGAAGGATCGGAGGTGCGTCATGGCTGATATGCATATTCCTTATTCTTCGGATGCCGAGCAGGCCGTTCTCGGCGGCTTGATGCTGGATAACGAGCGGTGGGATGACATTCTGCCATTAGTTGGAGATCGTGATTTTTATCTGGCGGTACATCGTCGTATTTTCCAGGCCATGGCTCGCCTAATGGCTGTTCAGCAGCCGATTGATCTGATTACGCTCCATGAATCACTGGAACAAAACGGTGAGCTCGAACAGGTAGGCGGTTTTGCCTATCTGGCGGAGTTGTCTAAAAACACACCGAGCGCAGCCAATATTGTCGCCTATGCCGGGATTGTCGCTGAACGCAGTCGACTGCGTAGCCTGTTGCAGCTCGGGCGTGAATTGAGCGCTGATGCTGCTCATCCCCGCGCAGATTCTGCCGCCCTGACCGAAAGGGCAGAACAGCAATTGTTCCAGCTCTCTGAGCAAACCCACTCACAGCAGAATGTCAGCCTGACCGATGGGCTGAATGCTGTCGTGACCTATCTGGAGACGGTGAATGGCGGTAATGGGATCACAGGCACCCCGACCGGCTTCTCAGAGCTCGATGTGATGACGTGTGGTTTGCAGCCGGGAGATTTGGTTTTGCTTGCAGCACGGCCGTCGATGGGTAAAACCGCCTTTGCGTTGAGCGCCTACACCAGCGCACTTCGAGGCATGGAGAAACCGGCATTCTTCTTTAGCCTGGAAATGCCGCGCGAGCAGTTGCTGCAACGCCTGATTGCTGTTGACGGACGGGTTGAACTTTCAAGGCTGCGCAGCGGCCAGTTGGATGATGAAGATTGGGCGCGTATTTCCAAAGCGATGGAGCGGTTGTTGCCATTGGAAAACCGCCTGATTATTGACGATGAATCGTATTTGACCCCCGCACTGCTGCGCTCCAGGGCACGGCGCTATACCCGGTTGTATGGTAATCCGGGTTTAATCATGGTCGATTACCTGCAGCTGATGCGTTGCCCTGGCCAGGAAAATCGCACTCAGGAAATTTCAGAAATTTCCCGCAGTCTGAAAGCGCTGGCCAAAGAACTTGATTGTCCCGTTGTGGCGCTATCTCAGCTGAACCGTCAGTTGGAAAGCCGTGCTGACAAACGCCCCTTTAATGGTGACCTGCGAGACTCCGGTGCGCTGGAGCAGGATGCCGATGTGATCGCCTTCATCTACCGGGATGAGGTCTATTACGCTGACTCTGATGATGCCGGCACGGCAGAAATTATCATTGGTAAGCAGCGTCAGGGGGCAACGGGCACCGTTCGCGTCAAGTTTGAAGGGCAATTCACCGCGTTCAGTGACTTCCACGATGGTCAGTATGGCCAATACTCGGGGAGGGCGTAACCATGGCGCGTACTAAAAACAAGATCCTCGATCTTAACAGTGCTTTGCTCCAGCAGGGAAAAACAGCTGCAGGCACTCATGCAGAAACTTCGGCATCATCTGCACTGCCAGTGAGTGATATGCCCTTGGTGCTTACTCTCGACCAGCTAAGCGTATCGCCGTACAACCCGCGAATTTCGAGGAATCCTGAATATGATGAAATCAAGGCGGGGATTAGGGTTCGCGGCTTGAGAACTGTGCCATTAGTTACCCTTGATCCTGATCAACCCGAACTGGGTTATTTTTTCAGTGATGGTGGCAACACCCGTTATTCAATCTTGCAAGAATTATGGCAAGAAACAGGGGATGAACGGTTTTACCGCATTTCTTGTGTTTTCAAGCCATGGCCCGGTCGTTTGTCCTGTCTTCTTGGACATCTGGCCGAGAACGAACAACGGGGAGATCTGGCGTTTATCGAAAAAGCGCTGGGGATCCGGGATGCCCGTGCCCTGTATGAAGAAAAATTGGGTAAAGCTGTTTCTCTGCGTGAGCTCTCAAGTTTAATGAGTGCTGATGGATATCCGGTGCATTTCTCCAGTATCAGCCGTATGGAAGATACGGTGAAATACCTATATCCATTCATGCCATCTCTTCTTAAATCGGGATTGGGAGCCCCCCAAATTCGTCAATTGCTTGCTTTACGAGCTGAGGCTGAAAAAACTTGGGAGGAACATAGTGTTACTGTCGAGGTTCAAGAACCGTTTGATAGCGTCTTTGGCAAAGTTTGCAGCCAATTTGATGACCCCGAAATTTACTCTCTGGATATGTTTCGTGATGAGTTGATTGGTGCGCTCATCAACGCGTTGCCACACCCGTTGCTCAATTATGACCGCTGGCTACTGGAGCTCGATCCCAAAGAGCAAAACCGGCGCAAGCACCTCGGTGAGCCTGAGCCGGCATTAACGCCTGAGCTGTCAGGCGAAGGCAATACTGTCGAACTGGCGCCAGCACTGCAGCAGGGAAATACCGGCGGCCCGACGGTACCTGAAGTACAGGGAGAAGGCTCTTCTTTGGTGCTGGACAGCGCGTTGCATGAATCAACGAGAGATGCCGATGATGAATCACAGAACGCTCATGAAGAGGAAACGCCTGCAACTCAAACTGAACGCCGTGTTGAAACTCAGCCTGACTTATATGGCGCGCCTCCGGTGTTGTCGGGTGACGTTGAAACGGCTTTAGACGGTGAGAATACCACAGCCCCCCTGCCGGACCCTCATGAGCCGACAGCTCCTCACAGCAATACCGTGACACAGCCAAAGCAAGGTGCAACCCCTGTTGCAGAGGTGCCTTTTGCCGAGGTAGGACTTGAGCCGGTCTCCTCCATTTGGGCTATTTCTGCCCTGCAGGATGATATCGAGCACCTGCAGGTGATCACCTTCCGATTGGCATTCGAACTGGCCGAAGTGGCGGGCTGCGAGGCTGAAATCAAAGCTGATAAAGCCGACTTGCAGGCTGCCGGCTACGCATTGACTGCCGAACGTCCCTCTCGCTTCACCGCGTTACTCCTGACCCTTGCCGGCAACAACCCGGACGGCGCCTTATCCAGCTCGCTCAATGAAGCCCTCATCGGGTCGGAAAATGCTGCTGACTGGCCGTTGCTTGACGATATTCATGCCGTGAAATTGATGCGCCTTATTCGCGTCTTACGCCGCCTGCGTGAACTGCAGCGTGACTTATCTGCAACAGAGGAGACAGCCTGATGAGCCATTCGCAACGACAGGCGCGCCTGGTGAAACTGGTGCGCAAACTGCTTGAGCTGGCCCGCAGCAACAGCAATGCGCATGAGGCTGGGCTGGCGTTAGCCCGGGCGCAAAAACTGATGGAAAAATACGGTATCAGCGAGCTGGAAGCCAGCCTGTCATCTATTCAGACGGCACCGAGCCAGGGAGCACCTTCCGAAGCGAAACAAAAACTGCCTGAATGGATGTCCGGGCTGGCGTGGGCGATTGCCCGCGCCTTTGGATGCCGTTTGTATTTTTCCTGGCGGGATAGCGAGTCTGGCCCGCGCCGCAACGTGACGTTCTACGGTTTTAGTGAGCGGCCGGCTGTTGCTGCTTATGCGTTCGATGTGCTGAGCCGGCAGTTGAAAGAGGCGACTGCAGACTACCTGAAAACCCAGAATAAGCGCCTGAAAATGAGCACGCGGCGTGCCCGAGCTGAGCAGTTTCGTGCCGGCTGGGTTGCCGGCGTTCGCAGAGTCATCACGACGTTTAACGTGACAGAACAGGAATGCGAGCTGATGGGAGCCTGGCTGGAAAGCCAAAAGATGGGGGAGCTGCAAACGCGCGCCCCGAAAACCTGCCGCGGAGATGATATTGCCCGTTTACGTGGATTCGAAGCAGGCCAGAACGCCCGTTTACACCAGGGTGTTCAGGGGGCTGTGACCACTGGCATTGGTTATCAGGGAGGACGCAATTCATGAACCTTTATCTATTCCTTATCACAATGCTGTCCTTCATTTTTTGGTTCCTGTTTATGCGCGACGTTCCTGATCCCAGAACGTGGTTCAAGGACAAGGGCAAAAACTTCATTTCAGCGTTGCCATTCCTGTTCGTTTCCATGGTGTTGCTGGCATGCTTGTTTGCTGTTTTTTCGAGATATTTTTCCAAAATCCAGGGGGGGGGCACTATGAGTAATAGCTTGTCTCAGGCGACGAACAGCCTGCTCACTCAGCTCGTGATGGAGCTTAAATCAGGCTATATCCGCCGCTGTGAATCTCTGGGGCTGACCACGGAGGAGATGCAGCTGCTGCACGGTTTGACCATTGAAGATCTGCATTACCTGATGAACAGCTCGGTATCGGTGCTGACCTTTCAAATCCATCACGAGAATTTCTCCCTGATGCTGCAACATGCGCGCCGTGAGCAGCAGCGCATGCAGCGGATTGACCGTGCACTGGCGTTGGGGGGCTCTATCGAAATGATGCAGCATTATTTTGGTCTTTCCACCGTTGAAGTTGCCGCCCGCCGGCGCATGACCGGTATCAGTATTCGCCAGGGGCGCTGTGCAGCGCTCAGCGACGACGAGAATGCGGCATTGTGGCGCCAGTGGCAAAAAGCCGACATCGATGACGCCTCCAGTGCGGATGGACTGGACGTCATGATGCTGGCCGCCGAACAGATGGATGTTTCTCTGACGGCTGTCTGGCATGCAGTTCGCAGCTTCGATGCCCCTCAGACTGCGACGGCCAGAAAAGCCATTCAGGCGGTGCGTACGGCACGCGCTACGCCGGGAGGAAATACAAGGAGGCTGGCATGAAGCCTGTGATGTTAATGCCGGGGTTGCAGGTCCCCCGTTCGGCGCCACCATCCTGCCAGAGAAAGGCGAAGGAGCAGGTCAGGCGTTTCCGCCGCGGGGAACGTAACTATAAGCACCTTCATGTCAAAGGCAAGCACGCCCCCGGGCGTGCCTGGATGAAGATTGATATCGGTACCAGCTGGCGACTGCTCAGCCGAAACAGTGGTGATGACTGGGAGCTGTTGACCCATGAACGCTACAACAACGAACTGTGGAAGTGATGACACTGACCCTGTACCTGATGTCGGGTACAGGCCTGAGTGCCGTTAGGCCAACAACAGCTTGATGCTTTCGCCCTGTGGGCGTGGGCCGCGTAAAAGGATGCGCAAAATCGATGAGCATAAATAAAACACCTGATGACAGCCTGATCACCTTTACGCTCGAACAAATGAATGCCCGCCTGGCGGAACGAATAGGCGCGGAAAAGCACGCGGGGAGTCCCGATGTCACGAATCTGCGCAGCGGCCTGCTGTACATGGGCAATGTGCATGACTCCATCCCCCGCCGGTTGCTCCTGGACACCCGCCTGTCACCGCTGGATAAAACCGCGTGGATAATGATCCGCCTGTACGCACAACAGAACCAGGGCGCCGTGTTCCCGACCTATGACGAACTGCAGCTGCAGCTCGCCTCGCCGTTTAACGGTAAGGCGTCCCGCGAGACCGTCAGCCGCGTGCTGCTGATGTTACGCCTGACCGGCTGGCTCAGTTTGTGCCGGCGTGTGCGTGACGGCCAGGGGCGGGTGAGGGGGAATATCTATGCCCAACACGATGAACCACTCTCGGCCCGTGATGCGGAGACATTGGATCCGACCTGGCTGGATACGGTCGCCATGGGCTGTGCGCATAAAAACCGCACCGTCAGCCAGACGGCCTGGTCGGTACTGTCGGATATTCAGCATGATCCGACAATGCGTCATCAGCATTCCCAGATGGCGGCGATTGCTGAACGGCTGGGGTCGCCACAAACCCCGCAACAGATGGCCGTCAGAGTGTCTCAACGACAGGAAAATATCCCCAGTTCGGATGCCGAACTCAGTAAAAAATCCCCGGGTTCGGATACCGAACTAAGTCAAATTAAGCCCGGTTCGGATACCGAACTCAGTGTAAAACAGGGAGGCAAAACACCGAGTTCGCTTTCCGAACTCATGGTGAAATCAGTTACTTACGGTGTATCAACGAAACCGAACTGTAACGTACGTTTTTTCACACAGAGTGTGAATAAAACAACGTACGTACCTGAGTTGCCGGCCGAACTGCAGAACATCATAGCGACGGATGATCAGCGGCAGATTGGTGTCCAGCTTAAGGCATTGCCTGCAGAGGTTGCCCGTCAGGTGCTGGAGAGTCTTGAGCAGGCAATGGCCAAAGGCAACCTGAATAATCCCACTGGCTGGCTGCTGGCGGTCATCAAGCGCGCCAGAAACGGTGAATTGTATGCGAGTGCCAAATCCCCAGAACCTGCCAGGCCTGTACCGCGACACAAAATACCTTGCTTTGCGTCGCCAGCAAAACCAACAGGTCCGGTCCGTCAACACCTGGCGTCGCGGGAGCATGTCAGCGACATAGTTGCGAAGCTACGTTTGGGAATGGGACGCGCAAAAAATAAGTCATAAATCTGAACAGGAATAGTTGTTTAAAAAATACACAGTGTTGGCACTACCAACACCGCTTAAAAAACAAACAGCCTAAGGTCTGGGTATGTATCCAGAATTTTCGACACTCTCAGATGAAAACTTGTGTGATTAAAAAGCGACCACTGTTGGCACTGCCAACAGTGGTTAAAAAATGAGCAAAATTTATGTCATCACTTTTCCTTTGGAAATGAAAAAGAGTTTTGGATTGCTGCTAATGGTGTCTGCCGAGACTATTTCAAGCCACACACATTCCCGGAAGGATGTTTCTAATGGTTGAATCAGCAAAGAATAACGAACAAAAACCGGCGGCTGCACGCGCTGGTGCATTAAAATCCACTCTTACCGTAGAGCTTCATACCCTCTATGCCATTCGTTTATGGGAAGGGCGACGTAGCCAAAACGCTGATCCTGAAACGTCGGGGAAGCGACGCCCTGATATTTATAGTATGCCCCGTTTTATTCTACGAGCAGGGCAGATCAATGAGGCTTCTGGTGAAGATAACCCTTATGCTGATGCTGCAATGGTCGCCCTGGAAGAGACCTTAAATAAAGGTACGCAGTTACTTCAACAGGCTGTTGCCGAGCTGGACAAAACACTGGCAAACATCCCTGCACAAATTTCTCTTTCAGATGTTGCTTCCGTGTCTCCTTTAAATATTGGTGTATTTAGTCGCACTCCTGTGGGATATCGCTGTGTTTTCCTTCTGGTCGGTTATGACCAGCTTGCGATGAAAGCCTTTCAAGCCTGGCATTATGGGCTTATATCACGTTCGGAACGCGACACTCTATTGGACCGAGGGGGGCATTGGATCCGTAGCGTATACGGTGTCGTCCAACACTATCGTCCCGCGAAGGTGACTCGAGATGATATTCGTCTCGAAACGCCCGCAGGTAAGGATGCGATCACCCGTTTGGGTATGCCTGACGAAGATATTATGTCGGGCGCAATACGCTCCTCTTTCTCTCCACCACTCAAGACCTCTGCATTAATTTCCCCTAAAAAAGGAGCTAAATCATGAGTATGAATCGACAGGTAACGTCTTTTTTGATGCCAGGTGTACTCTGCACCGCGTTATTGTTAACGGGGTGCGCAGGCACCGAATTGGGTGAATGGAACAAAAAAATCAGTGACGCTGCCCATTCGCTGGCAACCGGTGGCAGCGGCGGCTCCAGTGAGGGTAGCATGCCCTGGATGACCCGGGCCGGTATTTCGGGGCCCCGGCAGGACGTGCAACATACGTATAGCCTCCCGGTGGATGTTGATACCGCGGCGGCGCGGCTGAAAAGTCATTATCAGTTCATCTCCTCCGAGGAGCTTGAAAGTCTGCGCCAGCGTGATCAGCACGGTGACTGGAGTGCGAGCTCCATTGATGAAGCACGTCCGGTCTGGTCAGCAAATCGGGGCAGTTATTACAAGATGGGGCAGGAATGGAAAGGCAATGATCGCCTTGAGCTCGAAGTGGTCAAGTCCGGCGTTGGCAGCCGTCTGAAAGTGACATACAGCTCACCGGATGCGTCACACCTGACCGATGCTTACCTTGGGAGACTGATGACGCAGTTGCAGCAGGTTGCCAAAGGTCAGGGCTGAGGGAAGTTATCTGATGCAGCTCTACCTCTGTGAGAAACCCAGCCAGGGTAAAGATATCGGTGCCATTCTCGGGGCGACCCAGCGTAAGCAGGGCTATCTGGTGGGCGCCGGCGTCATCGTTACCTGGGCTATCGGGCACCTGCTGGAGCAGGCTCAGCCGGAGACCTACGGTGAACAATTCGGTAACCCCTGGCGGGAGTCTGTACTGCCTATCGTGCCTGCTCAGTGGAAAATGACGGTAAAAAAAGACACTGCCGATCAGTTTGCGGTCATCCGTGGGTTACTCAAGCAGGTTGATTCTGTAGTGATTGCGACCGATGCGGATCGTGAGGGGGAAGTGATCGCACGGGAGTTACTGGAGCATTGCCACTTTACCGGCCCAGTCCAGCGGCTCTGGTTGTCAGCGCTGGACGAGGCCAGTATCCGGCATGCTCTGGCAAACAAACTCCCTGGCGAGAAGACCGCACCCCTGTATGAGGCCGGCCTGGCTCGTGCTCGGGCTGACTGGATGACGGGGATGAATTTAACCCGACTTTACACGCTTAAGGCCCGTGAGCAGGGATATGGCGAGGTGTTATCGATCGGGCGGGTGCAGACCCCCACGCTGGCGCTGGTCGTGAACCGTGACCGCGAAATCGCCAACTTTATTTCCAAGCCGTACTGGCAAGTCAGGGCGAACCTGCAAAAGGATGGCATTACTTTTCCTGCGAACTGGGTGCCGGCCGCTAACTACTGTGATGACGAGAAGCGTTGTATTCAGCAGAATGTGGCGCAGGCCGTCGTGCAACTGTGTCAGCAAACAGGTCATGCCGTTGTGCTTGAGGTAGGGACCGAGCGCAAGAAAGAATCCGCGCCGCTGGCCTTTGACCTGGGAACGCTGCAGCAGGCTTGCTCACGTAAGTGGGGGATGAGCGCAAACCAGGTGCTGAGTATCGCGCAGTCGCTGTATGAAACGCACAAAGCGACCACATATCCCCGGACGGATTGCGGCTATCTGCCGACATCGATGCGGGAAGAGGTTGCCGATGTGCTGAGTGCGGTTACCCGCACGGATCCAACGCAGAGCGAAAACGTGGCCAGGCTCGACAGGGCCTTTGTTTCCCGCATCTGGAACGACAAAAAAATCACGGCGCACCATGGGATTATCCCGACCAAGCAGCCGTTCGATTTTAGCAAGCTGTCTGCCGATGAGCTGAAGGTCTATCAGCTGATCCGTCAGCATTACCTGGCACAGTTCCTGCCGTTACATGAAGTGGATGTAACTGAGGCTACCTTTAATATCGGCGGACAATTGTTCCGAACCCGTGGCAAGGTCGAGGCGGTGGTAGGTTGGAAAGCACTGTTCCAGCATGACGTGAGCGAGGCGAAAGAGGAGTCGGCCGACACGGATGATGTCCGGCTGCCGGCGCTGGTAAAAGATGAATCCGTCGCGGTTGCCGGCGCGGAGCTTAAAACGCTGCAGACGAAGCCCCCTGGGCATTTTACTGACGGGACACTGATCGCCGCCATGAAAAATGCTGCGGCGTTCGTCAGTGACCCGCAACTGAAGAAGGTGCTGAAAGAGAATGCGGGACTGGGTACTGAAGCGACACGCGCCGGTATCCTGGAAACGCTGTTTAAACGCGGCTACCTGGAGAAGAAGGGAAAAATCCTGCTCTCCACGCCGATTGCCGGCGAACTGATAGATGCGTTACCGACAGCGCTGACCAACCCCGGGATGACGGCGCTGTGGGAGCAGGCACTGGACGAGATTGCTCAGGGCCAGATGACACTCGAGACGTTCATGAGTCGCCAGGCACAGTGGACGGGCCATCTGGTGGAGAAAGGGAAGACTCAGGCGGTGAAGTTCACTGCGCCTCCTTCACCGCCGTGCCCGACATGCGGTGGGACGATGCGCCGGCGTGCGGGTAAGAAAGGTAGCGGTGCCTTCTGGGGCTGCAGTAATTATCCCACTTGCCAGGGTATCATCAACATTGATGCAAAAGGTGGTCGTAAGGCTAAGCGCTATAAAGCAAAATCACCGGCTAAAAATAAAACAATCGGAGCGGAGTAAGAGATTGTCTGGTGTACATAGCTGAAAGTTTTGCTAATGTGGGCGAGCTTTGATGCAGAGCACCCCGTGGCTGCGGATGGCAGGAAAGTTTAATGCATGGACAATTCTGCTTCAGCCCGTATCGATGGCCTCCACACTCAGGTTGATTGATTAAGCGCATGCGACTTCGTGAAAAGCGCGCCAGGAGTTTACTATCTCTCCTCGAAGTCAGATGAGATCTACTACCAGTTATGGTGCAAACTCCGCGGCGCAGTCTTTGACTGTGCCGTTTTTGTTTTCTCAATTCACAAAATTGATATTCCTGGTTGACAGCAGCAGCACCTGAACTAAAAATGAACAGGCTTACCTGTTGTCTTCGGACAACCACCAATGCTCAGTGGGTCTGTGATGAGCGCCTTCGGGTGACCCTGCTGTTAATTGACAGCCACTAATGATCCCGTTACCTGAGAGGATCGCCTTCGGGTGGTAACAAAAGAACGCTTCCTTAGCCTGAGAGGGAGTACGTAGCTTAGCTGCGTGGTACATCTGCCCGCCTTTGAGAGTAGATATCGTTGATAGTGAGCGCGACTTTGCGTAACGATTAAGGCTTATTCAATCTGATCAGACTGTCAGGATATGGCGTATACCCATACCTGGCTCCCGACGGGAAATACTTTTCCCGTCAGGGAAGGTGTATTTCTCCGTCACCGAATCTTTACTCCTGGAGAAAACATCATGTCTACCCAATCTCAGCAAGCATCTACCAAAACTGAATACTTCAACCTGACTATCAAAGGGATGGGGTACCTCAGCAACATTCGTCAAGTTAATGGCCCGAATGGCACCTTTATCAGCTGTGTCATCAATGGACTTTCCGGTCCTACCGATAACGCCAGTTACACGCGTTTCGATGTGACGGTCGCCGGTAAAGAAGCCAGCAGCCTGATCAACCGCTGTCAAAAGTCAGTTGATGAAGACAAAAAAGTCCTGATTGGTTTTGTGCTCAGCAATCCCAAAACGGACATCTTCACGCTCAACAGCGGCGAACATGCCGGTGAACAGCGCGTCAGTCTTAAAGCCCGCCTTATCAAGGTCGATTGGATCAAAATCGGTCAGGAAAAGGTATATCAGGCTGAGAAATCCGACTCTACGCCGCCTCAGCAGGGTTCCGCACAGCAACAATACGCGGAAAACTCTTTCTGATAACGCCCTCTACGCCTCGATTTTTCGGGGCGTTTTTCCCTTTCTAATTCTATTCCCTATGAGGATTCGATTATGGCGTCTCGCGGCGTAAACAAAGTCATACTTGTCGGTCATCTCGGCCAGGATCCTGAAGTCCGTTACATGCCAAATGGCGGTGCGGTGGCTAACATTACCCTGGCGACCTCTGAAAGCTGGCGCGATAAGGCAACCGGTGAGCAGAAAGAAAAAACCGAATGGCACCGTGTTGTGTTGTTCGGCAAGCTTGCTGAAATTGCCGGTGAATATTTGCGTAAGGGCTCACAAGTTTACATTGAAGGCTCCCTGCAGACACGCAAATGGACCGATCAGGCCGGTGTTGAAAAATACACCACTGAAATCGTCGTCAACATTGGCGGCACTCTGCAGATGTTGGGTGGGCGTTCGCAACCTGCCAACGCCGGACAATCAGGCCAGGGCAGTTGGGGGAAACCTCAGCAACCGCAACCTTCGCATAGCGGTACGCCGGCTCAGCAACCCCAGCCAGCTCAATCGGGTGGAAATGCCGCGCCGATGGATTTTGACGATGACATACCGTTCCTTGGGTTTGGTTATGGTATCGCAAAATCAGCCATTTACGCTTTGTGATCGTCGGGAGACATTATGCCGACAATACTTAGAGTAGGTGGTTTTCGCTTTTACTTTTACAGTCATGAACCTAACGAACCGGCGCATGTCCATATTGATAAGGGCAATGCAACCGCTAAAATATGGTTACATGATGTCAGTATTGCGCGTAGTGTGGGATTTGCATCACATGAACTGCGTATACTGCAGCGTCTGGTGACTGAACATCGGACACTTTTACAGGAGGCCTGGGATGCTTACTTTACGCAATGAAAATGATCTGCGTGTAATGAATGTCCGCATCGATGATGACCGTTTGTCGGTTGATTTGATGGATGGCCGAACTATTTCGGCACCGTTAGCTTGGTATCCCCGGCTTGCGGCCGGTACGCAGGCGCAACGGGAAAACTGGGAACTCTGCGGGGCTGGAATGGGTATACACTGGCCAGATCTGGATGAGGACTTAAGTACGGAAGGGTTGTTGATGGGAGCGAAAGGCATTACTCGTACCCCTTCATTATCCTGATGTTGTTCCTCGTCATCTGACACTAAACGCTGACCTTCGGGTTGGCGTTTTTTTTTGAATAGCAATAAAGAGTTGTTAATTGAGCCTCCCGGACGGTAACCGCACAGTGACACCTGGCAATTGTCACTGAACAGGAAATCTTCCGGATGAAAAAAACAATTCTCGTCTCTTCCCTGGCAGCACTCATGCTGACCGGGTGCGTTACTCAGCAGCCACTGCAGCAACGCGATATTTCCCCTGTCACGCCTTCGGTTACCGTCACCCGCAACGTTCAACCGGTCAGCCCGGATGCTTACGGGCAGGTGCCGGAGGTCGTGCGCTATGACCGTTATTTACTGGTCAGCACCGACCCGGCGGCCGTTCAGCGTGATCCGCTCTCGCAAATCATCGATATCCGTATTCCGGCATCAGTAAAACCGACGGTGGCTGACGCGTTGCGTTATGCGCTGCGCCAGTCGGGCTATTCACTGTGCGCGACCGGACCGGCAAACGGCGTGCTGTACCGCCAGGCGCTGCCGGCGGTGCAGTATCAACTGGGGCCGATGCGTTTGCGTACCGCGCTGCAGGTACTGGCAGGCCCTGCGTGGCAGCTTGAGGTAGACGACGTGCAGCGTGTTGTCTGCCACAGCCTGCGTGACGGGTATCAGTTGCCGGCGACACAGCTGCCGTCAGTGACGGTGGCGCCGGCCAGGGCGGTTTCAGCACCGGTTTCAGCGCATCCTGCTGCGACGGTCATTGCACCTCAGCCCGTTAACGCGGTACCGACAACCGGCGGGTGGCTGAAAAAATGACTGAGCATAATGACGAAATGGTGCCGATGACACCGGCAAAAAAAGGGTTGCTGAGAAGCAAGACCTTCTGGGGGGCAACGGCCGGCGTCGTCTTTGTCCTGGTTGCAGGCCTTGTCGGCTCAGGGACTATCAGGCATGTGGACCAGCGTATTGCCCTGCTTGAGCAGGCACAGAAAGCACTGGCGCCGCAGGATGGCATGAACTCTATGGCCGATGAGCTTCAGGCGCATGCTAAACAGCTTAAAAGCCTGGCTGAGCGTCAGGACTCGCTCATGCGGCAGGTTGGGGCGCTGACGCTAACCAATGGGTTACCGGAGAAACTTGAGCAGCAGCTGCAGGCGCAACAGGTTGAGTTAAATGCGCTGAAAGACAGCATTGAGTCCGTGAAAAAGTCAGCGGCTGAAAAGCCTGTACCGGCAGTGGCACCCTCAACGGACGTACCCGCTGCACCTTCAGCCACCGCCAAAATCATCCCAAAGCACAAGCCCACGCCAATTAAATCCTCCCCACGTAATGCGGTACCTCGTGTGGCGCGCAAAGCGCCATTCGTGCTGACCGGGGTGGAGCAGCGCGGGACGTCGGCTTTTGCGGCTGTGGCGCCGCAGGGGTTCAGTGATTTGTCGCAGGTGCGGTTAATCGGGGAAGGGGAGTCGGTCGCCGGCTGGATCCTGGTCAGTGCCGGCTACGGGCAGGCGACGTTTCGTGTGAACGGTCGCCTGCAGACCGTCAGCGCCCAATAAGGAGAGCGTGATGAAACTGAAATACAGCGTAATTTCCCTGATGCTGCTGAGCCCGTTATCACAGGCGGCGCAGCAGACGGCCATCGATAACAGCCAGTCAACCCTGAGCGAGATTCAGCAGAGCCAGGCGAACAAGACGGCGCAGCAGGGCAGGCAGTGGGGCCTCAGTGGGGAAGAGTACCAGCGTTATCAGCAGTTGATGGATGGCCCTCGCGGGACGCAGTCTCCGGGGCTTGATCCGCTAACTGCCCTTGGCATCGAGGCACAGAGCGATGCCGAGCGTAAAAAGTACGCGCAGCTGTGGGTAAAGCAGGAGTTCGCCCGTACAGAGAAAGAACTCAGGTTCCAGCGTGAGGTGGATGCGGCCTGGCAGCGCCTTGGTGTGTTGCCGGTGAACATGGGGAATGCGGCCGGTATCGCACATGACACCGGTGGGCGACTGGCGCTGTTCGTGAAAGCGAAGGACTGCGGGCAGTGTGATGCACGGCTGGCAGCGGTGCTGGCAGATAACCGGCCGGTCGACATTTACCTCGTCGACAGTAAAGGGGATGACAGCCTGCTGCGTAACTGGGCTCGGGCGCATCACATTCCCGTCGACAAGGTGCGCGCACGTCAAATCACGCTGAATCATGATGGTGGCCGCTGGATGAAATTCGGCAACGGCCTGATGCCGGTGGTGCTGCAACAAGGGGAGAACGGATGGACACTCGCCGCATTCTGACCCGGGGGCTGTTGCCCCTGTTTGCCCTCCTTACTGTTGTGAGCGGGGGTGTCGTACATGCCGCCACCCAGCAGGTTCCTTCCGGCTACCGGGAGGTAGCGCTGCGCCACGGGGTGCCGCCGGAGTCCCTGTACTCGGTGGCGCTGGCCGAGACTTCGATGGCGCCGAAAAGCATCATCTCGGTGACTCGCGGGGCCGGCTCGGCCCCGGATGTGGAACGCCCCTGGCCCTGGACTATTAACGTGGCCGGCAAAGGGTATCGTTACGCCAGCCGCCTGCAGGCCTGGGAAGCACTGCAGCGCTTTTTGAAAACACATCCTCGCAAGCGCATCGATGTCGGGATTGCCCAGGTCAATCTGGGCTGGAACGGCCATCACTTCACGTCGACCTGGGAGGCGTTTGACCCTTACAGCAACCTCAACGCGGCAGCGGCCATCCTGCGGGAATGCTATGACCGCAACCCTGGAAGCTGGCTGGTTGCCGCCGGGTGTTATCACCACCCCGCCGGCGGCGCACCGGCAGCCCGGTATAAATCCATCGTGAGTGGCAAGCTGGCACGCCTGAACGGCAGGGGGGCTGCTCCGGTCCGGGTGACCAGTACACCCCCCACGGCTACGGTGTTACCGGTACAAACGGCGGCGCTGACCTGGATTGAACCACGGAACCCATAATCATGAAAAAAATTAATTTTCTGCTGTTCGGCCTGAGTCTGGTGACCACCACGGCATTGGCCAACCTGAACGTGATCGCTGATATCGGTGGTGAAGATGCTTCGCCATATTTTGAAGGTATCAACCGTCAGGAGGGGGCGCAATCGTCTCCGGTCGTGCCGCCGGCGCCGGCATTGCCCGCTGAGGCCGAGGCGGCCGCGTTGCCTGTGGCAACGCCAGAGCTGACACCCGGCGATGTGGATGACAGACCGCTGCAGTTACCGGGGATTGGCGCGCTGTTCATTGTGGGTGATGACGATGCCAGCCGACTCTGGTTGCAGGCGCACGCTGAACAACTCAGGTCCCTGCACGCCGCGGGTCTCGTCGTTAACGTCAGCAACCTGCCTGCCCTGCAGGCGCTGCGTGAGCTGGCGCCGGGTGTGCCGATGGCGCCAGCCTCCGGCAGTGAGTTGGCGCGCCGGCTGCAGCTGTCGAATTACCCGGTACTCATCACTGATACCGGTTTGTCCCAGCAGGTCACACCATGATGTCTCCGCAGCATGTCGGTATCGCGCTGATGGCGAATCCGGTGCTGGCCGTCCTGCTGACAGGGCTGTTTATTGCGGTGATGGCCGGGTTGAATCTGCGTGGCCGTGAGTCGGCCTCCGTACGCCGCCACCGGCGTTACCGTGCGGCTGCTGCCCGTGTTCTGCAGCGACTGCCCCAGTTGGGCGGCAATGGTCAGCGTCTGGCCTATCTGCGCAAAATCAATCCCTACGTTTTTGAAGAGCTGCTGCTCCTGGCGTTCGAGCGTCAGGGGTATGCGGTTATCCGCAATACCTCCTACAGCGGTGACGGTGGTCTGGATGGTCAGGTCATCATCGGTGACCAAAAATACCTCATCCAGGCCAAGCGTTACGGCCGGGCTATCACACCGTCCCATATTACGCGTTTTGGTGCGTTGCTGCGGCATCACCACTGTCAGGTTTTTTTCATCCATACCGGCCGTACCGGCCAGCTGAGCCGTGCTTTGCTGCAGAACCATCCTCACGTTCATCTGGTCAGTGGCCAGAAGCTGCTGGCGTTGCTTGCCGGCAATGCGGAGTGGTTGTCATTTCTGCCTGGGAGCACGGTAACCAAACGGAGTACCTCAAATGTTTCATCAGCCTAATTATGTTGTTGTGGCTATCCGCTTTCTGTCTGCGGTTCTCAGAGTCTTGTTGGTCTGGCCTGGCGTTGTGCTGGCTGTTATAGGCTTCATGTTTTTTGTCTCAACGCTCGGTGATTCCGGCGGGCAGAAGGCTGCCTCACGCATGGCCAACATTGCGCAAAATTACCGTGCAGCCCCCGACGGGATGGTTATGGTTAAGCCTTGTCCGTATCCAGATGCCCTTGACGTAAAACCGTTGACTGAATCGTCGGCGGTGCCGATTAAAAAACGGGACTGTAAACCTTATCCGCAGTCGTTTGCAGAGGTTGCTGCGAAGGAACGGCATCTGATTATCGTCATCGGGAGTGGGCTGGTCGCATTGGGATTGTTGGTCGAACTGCTTTCTTTGCTGATCAGGCGCCGCCAGATGAGTCGGAACGCTGTTTACTACGGATCTATCAATGCAAAAGGGGAGCGCAGCATGCTCTTCCAATATGACAAACCCGCGAATAATAAGGAAGGTCGCAATGAGTAACCGGCATGTGATGGAAGCCTTGCTGCGCCCTGCAGTGGAGCTCAATACGGCGATTGTGTCAGGGGCCGCCGCTGTGGTTTGTGCGGTAGCGCCCTGGTCGGTGGCGCTGGCACCAGAGGTGAGCTATGTCACCGCCGGCAGCTTTGCGGTGTTGTCTGCCATTCGTACCCGCCAGGGCATGCGTGTGATCCGCTATCGCCGTAACCTTCGCCGGTTGCCGCGCTATGTCATGACAAGCGCACAGATCCCGGTTAGCCGGCAGCGGCTGTTCCTGGGGCGGGGGTTCCGCTGGCAGCAAAAGCACACCCAGCGCTTGATGGACACCCGCCGTCCAGAGGTTGAGAAATATGTTCAGCCGCCAAAAATGTACCAGATGGCGCGCCGCCTGGAGCTCAAAACCGAATATACCCTGCCGTGGTTGTCCCAGCTGCTGCGCAAGGACTCCTCACTCAATCCGGTCAGGCCGCTGCCACCGGTCGGTGGGAATCCCGCGATCCATGGTATTGAACCCGATGAGCTCGATGTCTCGATGGCGTTGGGTGAACGTGTAGGGCATAGCCTGGTGCTGGGCACCACGCGAGTGGGTAAGACCCGTCTCGCGGAGCTGCTTATCACCCAGGACATACGCCGCGGCGATATCACCATCGTGTTTGATCCAAAAGGGGACGCTGACTTGCTGCGGCGTGTCTGGGCTGAAGCCCACCGCGCCGGCCGCGGGGATGAGCTGTTCATCTTCCATCTGGGCTGGCCGGATATCTCGGCACGCTATAACGCCGTTGGCCGATTTGAACGTGTGTCTGAGGTGGCCGGGCGTATTTCCGGGCAACTGAGCGGGGAGGGCAACAGTGCGGCGTTCCGTGAGTTTGCCTGGCGATTCGTCAATATCGTGGCGCGCGCTCTGGTCGCGCTGGGGCAGCGCCCGGACTACCAGTTGATCACACGTTATGTGAACAACATCAGTGAGTTGTATGAGACTTACGCAAAAAAAGTGATAGAAGAACGGATGCCGGCGTTGCAGCAGCAAATTGACAACAGTCTGCAGGTGCTGACGGAAGACGATGTACCACGCAATATGCAGGGCCAGCCCAACGCGATAAAAATCATGGCGGTGGAAATGGCGCTGAGCTCGGAAGCCGGCAAGCAGCTGTATGACCCTATTCTGGATGGACTGCGCAGCGCTGTGCGCTATGACCGCACCTACTTCGATAAAATTGTGGCGTCACTGCTGCCTTTACTGGAAAAACTCACCACAGGCAAGACAGCAGAGCTGCTGGCGCCGAACTATATGGATATGAGCGACCCGAGGCCCATTTTTGACTGGGAACAAGTTATCCGCAAGCGCGGTATTGTCTACGTGGGGTTGGATGCCCTGTCGGATGGGGTGGTCGCCTCAGCCGTCGGCAACAGCATGTTTGCCGACCTGGTGTCCGTGGCCGGTCATATCTATAAACACGGCATGCACGGCGGGTTGCCGACCCGGGCAGACGGTAAACTGCCGATCAACCTGCACTGTGACGAGTTCAACGAACTCATGGGGGACGAATTTATTCCGCTTATCAACAAAGGGGGCGGGGCCGGTATGCAGGTGACGGCCTACACGCAAACCGAGTCGGATATCGAGGCGCGCATCGGCAGTACCGCGAAGGCGGCTCAGGTGACGGGGAACTTCAATACCCTGATTATGCTGCGCGTGCGTGAGAACCGGACCGCGCAGTTACTTACCACACAGTTGCCGGAAGTGGATATCTACACCAAAACCCTGGTATCAGGGCATGCCGATACGGCCGATGTGGAGAAGGGACAGGATTTTACCTCAAATACCCAGGACCGCGTCGGTACTGTGAAAGCCCCTCTGCTTGCCCCGGCGGATGTGATTAACCTCCCGAAAGGGCAGGCGTTTGCGCTGCTGGAGGGTGGTCAGCTGTGGAAAATTCGGATGCCACTGCCCAGCGGTGACAGGGATGATGCTTTGATGCCGGCCAACCTGCAAAAGATTGCCGAGGAGATGCAGCGCAACTACCGTACCAGCGAGTCCTGGTGGTCAGCCAGCACGGTAATGCCTGATGCGATTATGAAAGGGGGGCTGAATGTCGCAAGCGGTGAATAATCAACCTCAGCAGCCCGTACAACCCCGTAAGCATGGGCTGTTTTACAACGTGCTGTGGGGCTGGCCCTGGATGCTGATCGGGATGTTCCTGGCTTCGCTTTTGGTGAGCCTGGTGATCGAATATGTCGGGATGGCCTTCTTCTGGCCAGAGCTTGGCGCGTCGCACAGTGAAGCGGTGATAAACACCGAGTTGGGGTACCTGTCCTCTGAGTTTACACGCAGCCTGCTGCTGTCTGAACCGTCAGTGACCGTCACCCGTTGGATTATGATGGCGTATCAATGGACCTTCGTGGACAGTGGCTTTTTGGACTGGATTAAGCAGGCGTATGACACCCAGGTACACAGCCAGAATGCGGTTGCCAGGGAACTGAACAGCTGGAGTGGTTGGCTGGCTACCACGCTTAAAGAGTACCTGATGGCGACGGTGTACGTCACCGTCATCACCCTGGTACGTGTGACCATTCTGGTGCTGTCCATCCCGCTGTTTATCCTGGTGATGCTGGTCGCGCTGACCGAGGGGTTGGGGCGACGTGATATTCGGCGCTACGGTGCCGGCTATGAGTCGAGCTTTGTGTACCACCATGCCAAGCGGATGGTGAAACCGGCGGTGTATATTCCCTGCATGCTGTACCTGTCATGGCCAACAGCGGTATACCCCAACCTGCTGCTGTTGCCGGCCGCTATCCTGCTCGGTATTGCCGTGACGGTAACGACAGCCTCCTTCAAAAAGTATCTCTAGAGCGAAAACTCGAGCTGGACGGCGGCGTACAAAACTGGCTTTTGTGCGCTGCCGTCAGCAGACAAGCCGCTGTGCGGCGCGGCAGTATTTCCAGGCTTAAAAACCATCCAAGTTTCATAACGAGTTACCTGCTGTCCTTCTTGTTCGAACCATTTATTGTCCTCTGAATGTCCCCTCAATATTTTTGTGGCTCTGCGATTTAATCGAAAACGAGGTGTTGAATGAATCTGTATATTTGCGCTGTTATTGCTCTTGAGGCTGTTATTCTAGCTACACTGCTTAAACCTATTTTAGAGAAAGCCCCTCCGGAAAACCGTGTTCAACGTTGGTTACGTGTCCTGCAAGTATTTGCGATCTTGTGTATTGGGGGATCTATGTTCCTTTTCAGTGTCGTGATGCATTTATGAGGTCGGGCTGATTCTGATACTGGTATTACTGCCGTTGGTGTTACCAACGGTGCAAAACTGATACCCCCTTCTCTTATTGCTGTTGATGTACAAAATAGGCCTTTGTACAACAATAGTGTCTGCAGACCGCTTATTTAGCTTCATGCGCTTCCCCTGGCTAAAAATTATCAAAATTCTATAAAGAGTTATCCGCTGACCTCCCGCCCCATCTGTCGCACCCTGAGAGCACCCTAAATCATCAAGGAGTGCTTGTGTATGCCTATCCCCGTTGTTCGTGGTCTCGGCGCCGGCTGTTTGCTGGGGCTGACTTTGCTGACCGCACTGCCTGCCTTTGCCGCTGAAAAAGATGAGCTGGCCTCTGCCCAGCGCATGCTGATTCAGGTGCAGGCAGCACTTGAACGTGCGCGTGTTGCCGCCGTTCAGGCTGACCCGTCGGAGCGCGGTCGTTTCTTCTTCGACTATGCCCGCGCTACCGCCGATCTCAAAACCATCAATGCCGGCATTGACCGTTACCTGGAACCCTCGCGCGCACAACCACGAGATGGCAATGCGGTGGCCGGCAATTACCGTCGGGAGCGCCCCTGATGGCCATGACCGGTGCGCAGGAGCAGGCCTTCAAGGCGGCCAGCGGTGGCGTTGAAGTCAATATCCTGTCGCTGATTTGCATCGGTGGGTTGCTCGCGGTGCTGTTTGTCTGGGCCGCCTGGGCACTGACCGATATCTGGAAGGGATGGAGCAACGAAAAGCTTCGCAACGCAGCGATGGTGCAGTTTGCCGTCAGGCTCGTGTTGTTGCTGCTCGTTGTTACCTGGATGTTTGCCAGCTGACCCCGGTGAGACGCTGGACCGTTTTTCACGTTATTAATTTCACTCTGCAAAAAGGAATGCTTTATGAATGCTGTAGCTCGTTTCTTCCGTCATTTTTCTGCGCGTGTCGCGGTAGCGACTTCTCTGGCTTATGCCGCCAGTCAACCGGCGCAGGCTGCACTGCCGAGCGTTGAGCCGCCGTCTTCCGGTGGTGGCGGTGGACTGATGGATACCCTCAAAGGTTACATTCAGGACGGCATCGTCATCCTGGGGCTGGTCGCTGCCGCCGTGGCGTTTCTTGTGGTAGCAAACTCTGCAATCTCCACCTTCCATGAGGTGCGCGAAGGTAAATCCAACTGGGGTAAGTTCGGCGCCATCATCGTGGTCGGTATTGTGCTGCTGGTTGCGGTTATCTGGCTGGTTGGTAAGTCCGCCGAGATCCTGTTCTAAGGTGGCCCGCCATGCAGACTATCCGATTCTTACCTGACCGTCTTAACGCCGAGCCTGTCGTCTTCCGGGGGTTTACCACCCCGGAGATGGGACTGGCGGCGTTGGCGGGCGTAGGGCTGGGTCTGCTCGTGTCGTTGCCGTTTCTTCCTCTTGCCGGTTGGGTCGTGATACCCACCGGCATGCTGGTGACGCCGCTTCTCGTCATCTGGTTTGGAGGCAGCCGGCTGACGCGCCTTAAGCGCGGTAAACCGGAGAATTATATCTGGCAGCGCCTCGAGGCGCGTAAACGTCGCATGGGGTGGGGGGATCCCACCCTGATTATCGACAAACAGGGCTGGTCGTTGCGTCGCAGCCGCGTTGTTAAGAGGTCCACATGAGCCGTTTCAGACATGCGGTTAAAAACCGCGATCAGCATATTCTCACGTTGCGTGTTGCCTGTGGCGTGCTGGTCGTTTTCCTTCTGGTAGCCAGCATCGGCTGGATGCGGGCGCCGGCTAACCTGACTATCCATAATCCCCCCGACCTGCGCAGCGGCTCTACCCGTGCCTGGTGGGAGGTGCCTCCATCCACGGTCTATAGCTTCGGCTTTTATATCTTCCAGCAACTCAATGCCTGGCCAAAGAACGGTGATGTCGATTACCCGGCCAAAATTGCCGCGCTGTCTCCTTATCTGACGGATTCCTGCGCACGTTTCCTGAAGGCAGACGCCAAAAAGCGTAGCGAAAGTGGCGAGCTCGCCGGCAGAACGCGCGTGGTATTCGAAATCCCAGAGCATGGCTACAACGGTCGCTATAACCAGAGTCCGGTGACGGTCAAAGGCCGTGATAACTGGGTGGTGCGCCTGGATTTGGTGGCGGACGAGTCTTTCGCCGGTGAACCGGTGAAACGCGCACTGACACGTTACCCGCTGAAAGTGGTGCGCGCAGAAGGGGATCCGGAACGTAATGAGTTTGGTCTGGCGCTGGATTGTTACGACAGCATGCCACAGCGTCTGGCTGCGGCTCCGGCGGAACCCGCGCCTGACAAGAAAGGAGTATTCCAATGATGAAAGCACGTGTTCTGGCGCTTTCCCTGAGTGTACTTCCCCTGGCGGCGACGTTCACCGTGCCGGTTACCCAGGCGGAAGAGCTGATGAAATGGGAGCGTATCCCGTTGCAAATCCCGCTGGCCGTCGGCAAGGAGCGGGTGCTGTTTGCCGATAAAAATGTCCGCGTCGGTTTCCCGCCGGCGCTGAACGGCAAGCTGCGGGTACAAAGCAGCGGCGGTGCGGTTTACCTGAAAGCCGATGCGGCTTTCCCGCCAACGCGTCTGCAGCTGCAGGACGTCGAAAATGGGGAGGTTATTCTCCTTGATGTGACGGCATCGGAAAAAGGCTCGGCCGAACCGGTGCGCATTGTTTACAGCGGTGACGTGACCTCAGTCAGCAGCAGTAATGACACGCCTGCTGCTTCAGGGGGAAACAACGCGGCGCCCGGGGCGGATAACGGCACCCAGGCGAAGCGTAAAAAAGTCAAATACAACGCGCCGCTGCCGGTCGTCCTGACGCGTTACGCAGCACAAAGTCTGTACGGCCCGGTGCGCACGGTTGAAGCGGTGCCCGGCATTCATCCGGTCAACCCGCACCTGCCGAAACGCATCACCACTCTGTACCCGTCAGAGCCGGTGGCCATCACGCCGCTGGGCGGCTGGGGCATTGGCAGCCGCAACGTGGTGGCGCTGAAAGTGCAGAACACGGCCAGCCGCAAAATCACGCTCGATCCTCGGGTACTGCAGGGGCAGTTTGTGACGGCGACGTTCCAGCACCGCTATCTCGGCCCGGTGGGGACCCCGGAAGACACCACAACGCTGTATCTGGTCACGTCCGGTCGCCCGGACGGGGCGTTTATCGCGGAGCCGTCGGTGGTTCGCAAAGCCGTAAAAGCGGTGAAGAAGGGGGCTAATCATGGCTGAGGTAAAATCCAACATGCTGCCGAAAGTGATTGTGTTCGGCGTGCTGGCTGCATCCATTGTCGTCGGGCTCAAAGCCTGCAGCGGCGGTAAAACGCAGGAGGAGACGCAGCAGGCGCATAACGTTCTGGCCAGCATGTCGCCGGAAGAGCTGCGGGCGCTGGGCGTGGAGGGGGATACCCCGGAGGACACGCTGCGTACCCTGGTGGGCACCCTGCGTACTACCCGAACCCAGCAGGCCGAGTTGCAAAGCAACATCGACAAGGTGTTGAAAGAAAACGAAGCGCTGCGCAAGCGTAATACCAATGTCTCCGGCCAGGTCAATGAGGCCGTGGCCGGCTTCCAGAAGCAGGCCGAGCAGCGCCAGCAGCAGCTTCAGCAGGAGCAGCAAACGCTGATGGGAAAAATTCAGACGCTGACCGAACAGCTGACTGCGAACAAGGACAAGGCAAAAAGCGACAGTGATATTCCGCTGGGGCTGGGACTGGATGGCATGGGCGCCGGGGATGGTGGTGCAGCCCCTGGTCAGGATGGCCTGATGTGGGTCGGTCCGAAGGACATGAAAGAACCCGATCCGCGCAATCCGAACAGCGCCAAAGACGGCCCGCAGTTCCCGACGTCGTTCCTGTCCGACAATGCCATCACGCGCCAGAAAGCTGCCTATGAGCGGCAGGTGAAAGGGCATACAAATGAAAAAGGGGCGGAGGAGAACGCCGAGCCGGTGTTTACCCTGCCCGAGAATTCCACCCTGGTGGGCAGCCGTGCCATGACGGCACTGCTGGGCCGCGTGCCGATCAACGGCACGGTGACCGATCCCTATCCCTTCAAGCTGATGATTGGCAAAGACAACCTGACGGCGAACGGCATCGAGTTGCCGGACGTCGAGGGTGCGATTGTCTCCGGGACGGCCAGCGGCGACTGGACGTTGTCGTGCGTGCGCGGCCAGGTCAACAGCATCACCTTTGTGTTTGCGGACGGGACGGTACGCACCTTGCCGCATCCTGACACCAATATGAAGGCCAATAGCAACAACAATAGCGGTAACAATGGCAAAGACGTCAGCACCACCGCCGGCATCGGTTGGATCTCCGATGACAACGGCATCCCGTGCATCGGTGGAGAGCGTAAGTCCAATGCCTCGACCTACCTGCCGACGATCGCCGCCTTGTCGGCCGCCAGCGCCGCCGGGGAAGGGATCAGCCAGGGGCAATACACCACGCAAAACAATGTGAATGGCATCACCTCGACCATGACCGGTAATGCCGGCCAGGCCGTGCTGGGCAAGGCGCTGTCAGGCGGGATGAAAGAGACCGCAGATTGGGTGCGTGAGCGCTACGGCATGATGTTCGACGCCGTGTACGTTCCCCCGGGCCAGAAACTGGCCGTGCACATTACCCGCCAGCTGGCGATCGACTTTGAGACCAAAGGGCGCAAGGTGCGTTACGACTTCAGCCTGCCTGGCGAAGACGGCAGCACCGGCGGACTGGATTAACACGTCATTCAGAGGAGGAGAAGCATGCTGTGGCGTCAATGTGAAAAGATGAGTCGCCCACAGAGTTGGGCGCTGGTCTTGCTGTCCTGCAGCGCGTTTTGGTTAGGTGTGCTGCTCCTGCTGTGTTTGCTTATAAGAGAATGATAATCATGCGGAAAAATCTGTTTAATCGAGTCCTGGCGACCGCTGTCATTGTCAGCGTCATGGCGTTGGCCGGCTGTTCGACGTCGAAAGAAGAAATGCTGCCGCCGGGCGACAGCTCGATGCTGGAATTGTGGCAGGGTGAAGACGGTGGCGGTTCAGCGCGTAATGCGGTGGCGGCGCGCGACAGCCTGCGCCGGCCGCTCACCGAGAACGAAAGCCAGGCAACAGCCGCAAGCGATCGCAGCTACAGCCGCACGCAGGAAAGCGAAATCAGCCAGCAGTTCCCGCGCCTGCCGAATCCCGATCTGGTGATGTATGTGTACCCGCACCTGGCGGATGGTAACGCGCCGGTGCCGGGGTACAGCACCGTGTTCCCGTTCTACAGTCAGGTGCAGTATGCGATGCCGGGTGAACGGACGGAGGCCTACTGATGCGATTTTCCCTGTTTGATAAAAAGCGCCTGACGCGCAAGAAGCCGGCAGTGCCGGCAACGGATGTCCAGGACACGGTGATCGCCACCGAGGACGGTGTGCCGCTGTCTGTCGACGGGCGAGAGCCGTTACGGCGCCCGGGCAAGATGACGGTAAAGGATGAGCAGCAGGTGTACCACGCCAATCCGTCCATCGTTGATTACCTGCCCTGGGCGGAGTTTCTCGACCGTGAGCAGTGTATTTTGCTCGATGACGGGGTGTCCGTCGGGGCCGTTTTTGATATCACACCGGTGGCCACCGAGGGACGCACAGACGATCGCCTGGAGCAGATGCGCGATACGGTGGAGGATGCCCTGCAGGACTCCTTTGACGAACATGATGAAAACCCCTGGGTCGTGCAGTTCTTCTGCCAGGACGAGAACAACGTCGATGCGTACCTTGACCGGCTGAGAGGGTATATCAAGCCGCATGCGCAGGGTTCTCAGCTGTCTGAGTCATGGCTGAAAGAAACCGAGCGTCATCTGCGCGGGATTGCCCGTCCGGAAGGCCTGTTTAAAGATACGCTGATAACAGACCAGCCATGGCGTGGGCAGCAACGGCGGACTCGCATGGTGGTCTATCGCTGGATTGGTAAGAGCAATCATGATCCGATGCCACCGATCGCCATGCTGAATCAGACCTGTGAGCGCGTGACGGGGGCGCTGGCCGGTGCCGGCGTGGTGTGTGTGCGGCAAAATGGCGGCCAGGTTCACGACTGGCTGCTGCGTCATTTTAACCCCAGCCCGGAGTGGGTGGATAAAGGGGTTCTGTATCGTGACGCCGCCTATTTTGACAGCCGTGATACGCCGGAAGGCGCAATGCCGGTGCAGAATGATTTTGCCGAAACCCTGCTGTTCACCCCGGCCGTGTCCGATCCGGACCGGGGGGTGTGGTGGTTCGATAATCAGGCGCATTGCGCGATCCCGGTCGAGAAGCTGCGCCGCCCGCCAGAGCCCGGCACCATCACCGGAGAGATGAAGCGTGGCGAGAAAAAAATCAATGCGCTGATGGATATGTTTCCGGAAGGGACGATGCTGTGCATGACCATCGTGGTGCAGCCGCAGGACACGCTGGAAAACGATTTTAACAAGCTGTCGAAAAATGCCGTCGGCGAAAATACCGAATCCGGGCGTGTGCGTCAGGACGTGGCGCAGGTCAAGGAATACCTGGGTAATCGCCACAAGCTGTACCGTGCCGGCATCACTTTCCTGCTGCGCGCCGGCGACCTGACCACGCTCAATCACAAGCGTGTCGAGCTCACCAACGTGTTGCTTGGTGCCGGCCTGCAGCCGGTTCGCCCGGAGTTTGATGTGGCGCCGCTCAACACCTACCTGCGCGCGCTGCCGATGTGCTTTAACCCGGAGACCGACAAGAAACACTGGTACACCCGTCTGACCTGGGTACAGCATCTGGCCGGCCTGTTACCGGTGACCGGTCGTGAAACGGGAACGGGCAATCCAGGCCTGAGTTTTTTCAACCGCGGGGGCGATATTCTGACGGTTGATCCGCTTAACAAACATGACCGCAGCCAGAATGCGCATATGCTGTATTTTGGTCCGACCGGCGCGGGGAAATCGGCGACGTTGTGTGCCACGCTGACGCAAACCATGGCGGTTCATCGCCCACGTCTGTTCGTTGCCGAGGCGGGGAACTCGTTTGGGCTGCTGGCTGATTACTTTGAAAGTCAGGGATTGACGGTCAATAAAGTCAGCATCAAACCGGGCAGTGGCGTGTCTCTGCCGCCGTTCTCTTTCGCGCATAAGCTTATCGAGGAACTGAGCTCACTGGAACTGGATGAAAGTGAGCTGCGCGATATCGATGCGGATGACGACGATGAGGATAAACGCGATTACCTGGGGGAAATGGAAATCTCGGCGCGCATGATGATCACCGGCGGTGACCAGAAGGAAGAAGCGGAGTTAAAACGGGCTGATCGGGCAATGATCCGTGAAGCCTTGCTGATGGCGGCGAAGAGCGCCTTTGACGAGCAGCGCCAGATGCTACCGTCTGATTTGCAGAACGCCTTGTATGCGATTTCCAACGACTCGGCCAACGAAAAACGCAATCCACAGCGTCGGGCTAAAGCGGCCGAAATGGCGGAGGCGCTGGGCATGTTTACCCAGGCTGGCAGCTTCGAAGCGGAGCTGTTTAACCGTGAGGGCAGCCTGTGGCCAGAGGCAGATGTCACCCTGATTGACCTGGGGCATCTGGCGCGTGAGGGGTATGAGGCGCAGATGGCGCTGACGATGGTGAGCCTGACCAACACCATCAACAACATTGCCGAGCGAGACCAGTACTCGGAGCGGGATATCGTGTTCGCGGTGGATGAGGCGCACATTGTGACGGTGAACCCGTTGCTGGCACCGTACATGACCAAAATCGTCAAAATGTGGCGTAAGCTCGGCGCCTGGCTGTGGCTGGCCACGCAGAACCTGAAAGACTTCCCGGATATTGCCGAGAAAATGTTGAATATGGCGGAGTGGTGGGTTTGTCTGACGATGCCGCCGGAGGAGGTCAACGACATTGCCCGCTTCAAGGCGCTGACCGAGGAGCAAAAGGCGGTGCTGCTGTCGGCCAGCAAACTCTCCGGCTGTTATACCGAAGGTGTGGTGCTGTCGAAAAAACTCGAGGCGCTGTTCCGTGCAGTACCGCCGAGCCTGTACCTGGCGCTGGGGATGACCGAAAAAGAAGAGAAGGCCGAACGCCGCGCGCTGATGCAGGAATTTGGCTGCAGCGAGCTCGAGGCGGCGCGCAAGGTGGCGCAAAAGCTTGACCGCCTGCGCGGTCTGGTGGCGAACGGGGAGGCACGGGCTGCATGATGACCCTGAAATACCCGGAACCGGTTGTTCGGCTGCATGGCTTGATCTGCCGTGAACCGTTGTTATTCACCCTTCCTCCACAGGGTGTGGCCACCTTAAGCGAAACGGATGCGCGGCGGCTTGAGACGTTCTGTGCGGCTATCCGCGATCGGCTGTTGGGGCCGGTCCAACTTACCGCCCACCCGCATCGCATCGGGAATCGTACCAGCGTGGCGCTGCACCTGGAGGGACGTTTAGGACGTTGCATCGATGTCCTTATCACCGTGGCCGGTAACACGCTATGGCCGCAGCCGGACGAATACAGTCACCCGCGCTGGTATGTCACCGTGCCGGATGCGGCGGATGTGGTGTACCTGCTGCTTCACCTGAGCGAGCTGTGCGAGCGATTTAGGGTTAACTGATAACACTGCAGAAGTTAACGAACACTTCATACTATCTGGTATCTGAGCCAATTTTTGAGAGTATGTTTTCATTTGATCACCGGCCCTCTGGCCGGTTTTTTTTTATCCGGATAGCGGTATACTATTCGCTATTACAGGAGGAGATGACGTGGCGATAACTGAAGAAGCATTATCGAAGTCAGGTTTTACGACGAAAGATATACAGAAGCTCCGAAATAATAGTGCCAATTATGGTTCAACTGTAGATGTCATTGTTTCAGACCTGGCGAAGCGGTTCTTGATCAATGTCTGGGTGACGTTTGGGGTTGTTTTGGTGTGTTTGATAGCGCTGATTCTGGGGTCTGTTGACAGCGCATTATCTGGTGTGTTTGCCGGTTTATTCGTTTTAGCCATCGGTTGGTTAACTGTTCCGGCTGGCCTGGCATATAAATCCTGGCGTTTCAGAAAACGGGCTCAATGAGCTGAGTCTGTTGTCGTTGTCATTAAATCGAATACAACTTTTGCCTTAAGTCCATAGCCTACTATTTTCATTGTCAACATAGGTCTGTTCATGGTTTCGACCTTGCGATAAAAATCAGTCGGTAGATAGTGGAACAGCCGCCATGTTCCAGGTCTTCTGAGTAATCCGAATATGCTGTAAGCGTTAGCTGTGAGGGTTACTGCTTTAAAAGCACCGAGACCACTATCTCGGCTGAATCCCATAAACTCAGCGGTTGCCATGACACCATTAGCGAGGATCCCTTCAGAATCAGGTTTGCTTTGTACTTGCTGATCGAATTCTCGCGAAAGCGTATTGAAGCCATCAGCGATAAGTATTACTCCCGCCATGACGCCGATAGGGGTTCCTGTCGCTGCTATTGCAAATCCACCTACAACTTCCAGACCGGCCAGGACGACGTTAACTGCCGTGATGGCATAACCCACGACTTTGTTGTTTTCCTTGATAAATTCTACCTTTGCATACAGTTTGGCGGCCTTTATTCTGAGTAAGCGATCTTGCTCGAGAAGATTTTCATTTTCTGCTCTTAAGTTCTTTAAATAGGAAATTCCTTCCTCTTCAGATTTTGCCTGGCGAGCAAGATAAAATTGCTGTGATATGAAGGATTTAATATCTTCCATGAACTTGATTTTTGTGAGCCCATCCTGAAGATGGTGAGACGCAACGGTATTCGCGGTATTAATGAGTTTTCGAGCTTCCAGATTAATCATGGTTGCTGACCAGGCGTTAGTCCGTTGTCCTGTAAGCAGTGAAATATCCATTTATACCCTCATAAGCGATTTGTCATACCGTCGACCAAAATCATATAACAAGGTCTACTCAATTGCATAAATTCTTGCAGCATAGATTCAGCGTTAGCGTAGTAAAATTATCGCAATCCAATAAAGACTTCTTTGCTGTCTTTCTGAGCGCTCCATAGCACCCTGTGTGGATTCTATCCACGCAGGAGTGCACGCCATGAAAATCAGCACGTTGCTGACGTTGTTTCCTCTGCTGATGCCGGCATCGGTGCTTGCCGGCACGGTACTGTATACCGATTCCCACCATCCTCCGACGAATAATGATGCTTCCGTGACCGTGATTTATCTTGACGGTCCGGAGCAGTTGCAGACGCAGCTCTTCGGCGCACTGTCGTCGAACCCGGATGAAGCGCAGCGGCAGGCGCAAGCCGTACTGCAGTCACCACAATGGCAGGCGCATGAACAGGAGCTGGCGACGGTTTACCGTGCGGTGGTGCGCGCCTGGGAACTGGGCGTCAAAAAAGTCCCCGCGGTCGTGTTTGACGATCGGGATGTGGTGTATGGCACCGCTGATATCGCCCGGGCCACCGCGTTGCGCGCGAAGTCACTGGAGGGCCAGTGACATGCAACGATTTCCCTTGCAGTTGGCGTCTTCCGGACAACCCCGGCTGACCCTTAAATCCCTCGGTGTAGCCATGATGCTGTCTGCGGCCGGCGTGCCGGCGGCGAATGCCGCGCTCAACAGCGCACAGATTGTTGCCAGTGCGGTGTCGCAGTCCTGCATCAGCTGGCGCGTCAGCGGTATTTGCTACTGGTTGTTCTGCAGTTGGGGCGGCTGCACTGTCCGAACTTCGGTCAAAGTTAGCCATTTCATCCCGGAGGCGGTGGTGTCGGCGTATAACACCCCGGGAGGCAATCCGTGGCGTGAGATGTCGATGGTCAGTCAGGCCGCCGGCGGACTCGAGAGCAGTATCACCAGCGCACTGGGCGGTGTTGCTGCCGGCGGCGGCAACAATGAGCTGAAAACCCCCGGGCAGCGCAAAACCAACCTGCATTTCAAATACGCTGACGCCATTGGCCATCCGGCGACGACCCTGATTGGCGGCAGCATTGCCGGCTATTCGTGCCGCAGTGCGGCGACCCCCTTCGTGCCGTATTTCCTCAGCACGCTGGACAGCCTGGCATGGCGTACTGGCATGCCGGAATCCCTTTATCCCGAAGCGTTGGTGCCTGGTCAGCGTGAGGTCGGCAGTCAGGCGGCCGCGAATATGTGGGGCAACGTCTACCCCCGTTCGGGATTTGTGACTCAGGTCGATGACGACAAGGCGGGGGCTCTGGTGGCACAGCGGGTGGCGGACATCATCACTCGCTCTGGTCAGCCGCACGTCTACCAGCCCCTGATGGGCCAGCGCTCGGAAGGTTACTGGCCACCAGGGGCCGTTCAGGAAAATACCGGAACCAGCAACCACAAATGGCAGCGCCTGGCGCCGCAGCTCAGCCAGTCTTGCGCCGTGTTCCCGGATGGCGATCATCCGCCGGCTGCGGATGCGAACGCTGCCTTTGCCCTGTGGCAACCCTACAGCTGCTGCCAGCGCCGCGGGCAGCGTTTCCTCTACAGCACGGATTTTTGAGGCATAAATGATGAAAAACCCAATGAATGAATTTATCCGGGGACGGCGCAGTCTGCTGTCTCTGTTGGTTGTCAGCAGTATGGCATTGGTCGGCGTAAATGCGCACGCTGACGACAATGACGATAACGGCACCCTGTTTGGTATTTCGTTGCCCCAGGTGAATGACAGCAACGTGGGGTACGGGAAGAGCGTCAGCGGCGCGGTCTCGGACAAGCTGTTTTACTCCCTGGGCGGCGGCTCGGTGATTTCACAGCCGGCGACGCGCGGCAACATGCAACGGCTGGGTATGAACCTGGGCTGGAGCTCGGATTTGATGTGCGGCAACTTCGACCTGAAGAGCACCATCGGTAACCAGCTCAATGGCGTGACGGACGGGTTCAAGAGCCTGATGGGTAACGTTATTCAGGGCGCTACCGGTGCGGTAGCCAGTCTGCCGGCGATGGCTATTCAGCGTGCTAACCCGGGCTTGTATGAAATGCTGACCAACGGGGTATTGCAGGCCAATGTGGCATTCGACAAAGCCCAGCTCAATTGCCAGAACCTCTCCAAGCGGATGATGGATATGGCGGACTCCGGCGGCTGGAGCCAGGCGGCGGCGATGGAGGAGGCCAAAAGCCTGATCAATAACGGGGATGCCGATGCAGTGCGGTCGATGAATGCCACGGAGAAAGTGACCGGACAATCCGGCCAGACCTGGATCGGTGGACAGAAGCGTGGCGGCGCCGGTCAGCCGGCGATTAAGCCAACGCACGATCTGGCTGCAGCCGGCTACAACATGATGAATGCGTTGCCGGTCACCAGTACCTCCAACGTATCCGGTAGCAACTGCACCGGCGGAGCCTGTACCAAATATGCCAGCAGTGAAGAAGCGGCAGCCGCTGTGGTGAAGGTGTTGGGCGACACCTCGCTGCGCACCTGCAAGGATGCAGCGCAATGCACCAGTGGCGAAGGGACCGAACAGCCAGGCAGCACCGTAGCCGGTACGGGGTTTGCGCCGATGCTGGAAGAGGCAACCAAGGCGAATAACGAACAGTTGGCCAGGCTGGTCAACGGGGCAGAAAAACCTACCGCGGGCAACCTGGCCAAACTCAAAACGGGCAGCCTGGCGGTGACCGCCGGCGTTATCAAGGCACTGCAGCGTGATCCGGATAATGCCGCCCTGGTTGGGCGTCTGGCCAGTGAACTGGCGATGGCGGATACCATCGAAACGGCCTTTATCATGCGGCGCATGATCACCACCGGGATGTCTGAGCCGAACGCCTCTGCGCAGAAAGTCGCGATGGAAGAAGGCGATCGGCGTATCGAGGCGCTGGATCGTGAGATCACGGCGCTCAAGAACGAGATGGAGATGAAGCGTGAGATTGCGCGTAACGCGGTGCTGACCATCATCGACAGGGAGAACAACCGGGCGGAAACCAACCCGCAGCGTCAGTCGGTTGACAGCCCGGATACTAAGTTCAACCAGTTGGCCGTGCCGGAAAGCGACCAGTAATCGTGAGGATGAATCAATGACCGGAACAGAGAAGAAAGCAGTGACGCCAGCCAGGGGGCGACGATTTGGTCTGCGGGCAAAGCGTGTTCTGCAGATGTTGGGCATGTTGGTGATAGCGATGATCGTCGCGCTGGGCATGGCTCACTGGGGTGTCAATCACCCGGGCCAAAGTGCTGCGCTGCGTGACTGGGTGCACAGCACACGCTATGGCTGGTTGAGCTGGCGCCTGGCGCTTTACGCCGCGCTGGCCTGGGGACTCTGGAAAATCTGGCATGCCCCTGGCTGCAAACCGGAATACCGACAACCCCTCAAACGCATGGCCATTGCCTGCGTGTTTTTTTCCCTGGCCTGTGAATACAGTCTCTTTGGTGGAGGGCTGTCGTTATGATGACTAACAGCTATCTGGAGTATTTCCTGACGTTGCTTGGCTGGCTGATTAACAACGGCCTGTGGGAGCTGCTGGTCAGTACGGGGCTGTTTGTGCTGCCGTTGTTGTTCAAGGTGGTGGCCATCTGGCTGAAGGTGCGTGAGGAAGGGGAAGATGAGGGCAACAAAGGGATGCTGTCCCTGCCACGCATCGAAAACCTGCTCTACGGGGCATTCTTTGTGATGCTGGCCTGCTGTCTGCCGCTGATGAATGTAAGCCTCGACACCATCAAGTACGACAGCAGCCGGGCGGCGACCTGTGGCACCTGGACGCCGAAGAAGCCGGATGAAACGGGCTACGCCAACATCATGTCGAGCCTGAATGGCCAGACGGCGAAGGTGCCGGTGTGGTGGTTATTGATGCATAAGCTGTCGAAGGGGATCACGTCGGCGGCCGTGGCCACCATTCCGTGCAGGCCAGATCTGCGGCAGGTCCGTTTTGAAGTCCAACACAGTCGGGTCAACAACCCGGCGCTGGCGAAGGAACTGCAGGACTTCACCAACGACTGTTACGCGCTGGCATTATATACCTGGCAGAACCGCGACCAGGGCCAGACGACGGACAAAGCCATCCTGCGTGACATCGAGTGGCTGGGGTCGAAGACCTTCCTGAATGGTGGGTACTACAACAACCTGCAGTCCAAAACGCCGCGCGCCAGCTTCCCCTGGAATGAGGGGCGTGACAGCGGTCGGCCAAACACCGGGAGAGGCGGATACCCGACCTGCAGCGAGTGGTGGTCAGCCGGCGAAACGGGGCTGGAAGCCCGCGTGGTGAAACAGGTTGACCCGGGCGTCATGCTGCGGATGTCTGCCGCGCTGAAGATGATGGGGCAACCGGATGCAGATTATAAGGAAGCCGTTATACGTCGCCTGGTCAGCCCGGATAACCTGACGGTCTCTCAGGGTGGACACGCTTATGCCGGCTACGGCGGCAATGCAGACTTTACCCTGGACAACTCGGTTAATCGGCTCGCGTCACTGGGCGGAACCGCGCTGGGGAGCCTGGCGGCATATCCGGCATTTGATGCGATGCGTCAGGCATTGCCGATGGTGCAGGCGGTGCTGCTGATGGCCGTCTACATCATGGTGCCGCTTATCCTGGCGTTCGCTGCCTACGAGTACAAGACGGTGATTACGGTGACGTTCGTGGTGTTTGCACTCAATTTCCTGACATTCTGGTGGGAACTGGCGCGCTGGCTGGACAGCTGGTTACTGGAGGCATTGTACAGTTCGGACTCGCACAGCCGCTGGAATGTGGCCGGGTTCCAGAATAGTGCCGATGACCTCATTATGAATTTGGTGATGGGGTGTATGTTCCTGATATTACCAGCTGTCTGGGTAGGCGCTCTTTCTTGGGCTGGTATTCGGACTGGTGGAGTAATCGAAGGAGCTATGAATAATGGCACCAAACAAGCACAGAACAGTGGAGGTAAAGCGGTTGATACCTTAAGTAGTGCTGCTTTATCGGGGGCTAAAAAAGGTTAGAGCTGTAAAATAGCAGGTGAGAGCCTGCTATTTATTGTCTATTCGCGTCCCGCCAACATAGTTGCCAAATCCCTCAGGACCGGCTCTATAGCCATCATCAACACTATCATTTGTACTATCGGACAATTGCATGTTGCTGAAATCGGCATTCTGTAGGATAAACGCTATTGCCCAAATAAAAAGCATACAGCCTGCAACGAGAAGTCCCCCGAACAGCATAGCTGTGACCGAACCGATGAGAGCGATAACAATCGGAACATGGCCTATCCAGGCAGGAAGCCTGTATTCTCGTACCTTAGATACGCAAAGCCGATCCCATCTCATGATCACATTTTTCAGACGACTCCACTTACGGGCAGCCCAGACACCGCGCTGGTAGGCCTGTTGATCTCTAGCTTGGCTCATAATGCTTACACACACTTGTTGAAACTTTTGGGAACTATACCGTAAATACAAACCAATAGCCATTTTCCTTGGATTATTGGTTAGATGAAGTTTATGATCGCATTGGTAGTCTGTTGCGGGTTATCGAGCATGACCGCATGTCCCGCTCGCTCGATAATGCTTATATTGGCATTTGGTAGTTTTTTCGCCATATTGTCTGCAACCTGGCTGGACAATACCGCCGAAAATCCACCGCGAATAATTAGCGTCGGTATATTGATCTGCGGCAGGGCGTCCCATATTTTTTCGTCCTGCAAAGGGTTGATATATCCATCCCGATCTGATGGCTGAAACATTTTATGCTTGAATGCGGGGTCTGTTTTATTGGTGTAATAGCCATTCTGTTGCGAGAAGCTATGCAGGCAGAAATCATAGAGTAACGCTTGATGGGACAGGGGGTAGATGGCCTGCATGTAGGCATAACAACTTTGGATGCTTGGGAAGTTTGCCGGCTGGCCTCTGTTGTCTGATTGCAGTTTTTCAATGATATTTTTCCCAATCTCAGGAGCCATGTCTATGATAATTAATTTTTTGACGTGCTGCTGGTATTCGGCCGTGTAATAGGTAGCTATTCTTCCCCCCAGAGAGTGACCGACCATTATAAAGTCTGAGAGCGATAAGTAAGCTCTAACTTGTTCTATATCCTTGAGGAAGGTTTGCAATGTGTAACTGTTGCTGTCGCTCCAATCAGAATCTCCGTGCCCCCTAATATCGATGGCGTAGACTCGATATTTTTCACTAAGTTCTGTTGCTATATTGTCCCAAATACGCGCGTTGTTATCTAATCCGTGGATCAACAGGCACGCCGGCGCCTCCTGTTCCCCCCAAGATGTCACGTTGATAGATATCCCACAGGAGAGCTTTATTTTCTCATGATGTTGCGTTTCCCTAATCATAACAATCCTATTTGCGGTTGACTAATATGTTGTCTATTGCGTCGAAAAAAGTTCTAATTGACTATCAATGCTCTCTTCAAACTTGATGCCAATGCCAATGAGCCGTATCGGTTTTTTGACATCATGATGCATGGAGAGCAGCTGCGCTTTGAGTATTTCAGCGGTTTCTTTGTTAATGAGCCTGTTGGTTATGAGCGTGTCAGATTCATGGGGGGGGATCCCAATGGCTCGGGTAAGGGTCTCAAAGTCGTTAAATCTTATCTTCACTGATACATGTGATATTCTGCGCTGCCAAAAATGGAAATCATCCAGCTCTGCCAGCCTTAGGTTGTAGTTTGATACTAATCCATCGATTTCTTTGGTGATTTCTTCATTATCGCAAATGGGGTCGTAGAATGTCTTTTCTATTCCAAATGATTTTCGCTGGCTTTTTTCCTTAACGACGGCATTGGACACGCCGTGACACGCCTCTAAGAGCTTCAATGCGGTGCGCTTGCCAAAAAGATTAATGAGTTCGGTAATGTCTCGTTCAACAACATCGCCGCAAGTGGATAATCCAAATTTTTTCAGTTTCTCATAACCGACTTTCCCCACGCCGGGTATTTTTATCAACGGCAGGGTTTTCATAAAATCATCACGCATGTCCGGCGTAATGACGAAAAGTCCGTTGGGCTTATTCCAGTCACTGGCTATTTTTGCGAGCATTTTATTAAACGACACACCGGCACTGGCCGTTAAGCTTAATGTTTCGAAAATATCATTTTTTATGCTTTGTGCAATTAGCGTTGCCGAACCATTATGCAGGTGGCTATCGGTAACATCAATATATGCCTCATCAAGCGAAATAAGCTGTATTTTCTCTGAATACTTACGATAAATAACGCTGAGCTGATTGGATATCAACTTATATTTAGCGAAGTCTGGATGAATCAACACGAGTTCAGGGCAGAGTTTAAAAGCTTCGTACGTTGACTGAGCGGCCCGAACGCCAAACTCTCTGGCTTTATAGTTACTGGTGCAAAGGATCCCTTGGGTTTTTGTTGGGCCGCCGATGGCGATGGGGAGCTCTCTCAGCGCCGGATTGTCGCGCATCTCTACCTGAGCATAGAAACAGTCCATATCAATGTGAATGATTTTGAACCTGCGCTGTTTGAAGTTAAGCATCATCCTGAATCGCTTTAGATAGCATTAATGTGGCTTATGAAATTTCCCCATTGCAATATAAGAGATTTGAATGTGTATGTCTACATATGTTAAGGCCTTTAGATGATTTTTCCTTTTTAAGCTAAGCGCTTACGTGATGGTGAGAATTATCCTAAAAAATAAAGTATGGGAAAAGGGTAATAAAATCATTGCGTTGCTTTGATGTTATTCGATTCTGCAGTTACTTTCTGGAATGGTGATGGTTTCAGAGATTTGCTGCCCCTATTACGTTTTGGAATGTTTTATAAGATTTCGCTTTTAATTTACATTAACAGAATGTAATCATAAAAAAGGATAAGTAACTCTCAATTGTTAACATACCTCCAGGAAGCCCCATGAAGACGATGGAAAAAGTCAGCAAAATTTCACCTATCGACGTGCTTGCCCAGGTTTTAGACATCCCCCTTTCTGAATTAGTCAAAATGGCATCAACTCTGTTCGGCATGCTTGGCATTGACTCATTAACGGCTACGCGGGTGCGCGGCATGCTTAAACCGGCACCCTCATACCAAGAGCTCTACGGTCTGACCGTTGGGCAAGTTATTGAAAGACTTGGCGCATCTTTTTATGCAACCGATGACGACGCTGCTGGCCAGCGCCGAGAGCGCGACGATTCTGACTCCATCGCACCACTGACGCCTATGCAGGAATCTTATATTCTGGGAGCCGAACGAGATTGTTCATGCCAGGTATACAGCGAATTTGATGTTGAAAGTCTTGATGTAGACGCTTTTAAACGCGCCGTAACGTCTGTCATTGATGATGAACCCATGTTACATGCCGTTATTGTTAATGGTAATCAGCAAAAATTGATTGACCGCTATGCAAAACGTCATGAGTTCTCATTTCCTATCGACAATGTCACCGATTTAGATTTGCGCCGCTCAGAATGCATTAGTGCTGTGAAGCATACCGACGAGGTTTTCTGGGGGATCCAATTGACGCGAATAAGCGCCAAGATGACTCGTATCCACATTATGCTTGATATGCTGTTCATTGATGCGACCAGCGCAATGATATTATGTCAGCGAGTGATTGAAAGGTATAACGCGTCGATTGATGGCATTGAATTTACCGCGCAAGAGCTTCCACCATTAAGATTTTTTGATTACTGCCGAGCTGGAGTTAATGGAGACGTATCACAGGCGTCATTATCATACTGGGAAGAAAAGGTGAAAACGATTCCCGGCCCGCCGCAGATCCCTCGAGTTAAATATGAAGTTAGTCAGAATGCAAATTTTGATCGATGTGCCGCTACGCTAAACGGCGATGATTGGGAGAGGATAAAGGGTATCGCCGGGCATTTGCAGATTACGCCTAATTCAATTTTATTATCGGCATTTGCGGAAGTGCTGCGTCTGTATTCTGAAAACCCTGAATTCACGATTACCGTGACGATGTCTGAACGCCCGGTTGCGATAAATAACGATTATTCCGGCGTCGTCGGCGAGTTCACCAACGTCTTGTTGTGCCCGGTCACATCGGCCGCCGGCAGGGGCATTGTTGAGCAGGCGGTAAGCTTCCACCAGACGCTGTCGGCTGGGCTGGAGCACAGCGATATTAATGGGTTGGATGTGATTCGGATGTTGCGTAAACACCACAATGATCCGCACCTGACTTTCCCTATAGTATTTACGTCTTTCATCGGCATTATCAAGCCAGGTTTAGAATTAACCGGCTGTAACACGAAACTTAATTATCAGCAGACACAAACGCCGCAAATTTCTTTGGACCATCAGGTTTACGAAACGGATAACGGCCTGCAGATTAATTGGGACTACGATGGACGAGTGCATCAGGGCGAACAGATCGCTGAAATGCTCCGGTGTTTCCATTGTGTATTGGAGAATGTCGCGCTTAACCAGCCGCAATCTGTGGTATTGCCGCCGGAGCTCATGCAATTACGTGAAGAAATGAATGACACGGGTTGTGAATTTGATGAATTGGAGAAGGGGTTGCTGCATCAACCGGTAATAAAGGCGGCGAAAGCTTTTCCGGATAAAATCGCCGTTATCGATCAGTCGGTGAGCCTCACTTATCGTTCATTAATTTCCGTGGCGAATGCAATAGCGGTAAAACTCCAGGATATCGGCATCGGGCCTGGGCATTCTGTTGCAGTCGTGCTCGAGAAAGGATGGGAGCAAGTCGCGGGGACGTTAGGGATATTAATGACGGGGGCCTGTTACCTGCCTTTAAACCCCAGCAATCCCGACGATCGCCTCCGCAGCATCATGCAGCTGGCAGGTTGCCAGGTCGCTTTAGTCCATGACAGGACATTGTCGCCGGAGCGTGATTGGTATGTCGGCGGCGACGGGCAATCACCGACGACAATCAACGTGCATGTCGATTTGGCCCGAGAGATTGAAAATAGAGAAGCAGCGTCGGTTGCCATCGATCCTCATTCATTGGCCTATATCATCTTTACTTCCGGTTCGACCGGCGTGCCCAAAGGGGTTGAGATTGCGCACCATGCGGCGTTGAATACTTGCCTGGACATTAACCAACGCTTTGCTCTTGGCCAGGAGACGGTGACGTTTGGCATTTCCTCCCTCAGTTTCGATCTATCCGTATGGGATATCTTCGGCACATTAGCCACCGGCGGTACGCTGGTTGTTTGCAAGCCGGATGGCACGCGCGATCCGGACTACTGGTGGCAGCAGATCCAACAACATCATGTGACGGTCTGGAATACCGTGCCTACGTCCTTCGAAATGCTGATTGCGGCCAGCCAACCGGAGTATGTCATGCCGCTGAAAAGGGTGATGCTCAGCGGCGATGCCATCAGTATGGCCATGGTTGACAATGCGATGGCACGTTATCCACAGCTTCAAATTATTGCTCTCGGCGGCGCGACCGAAGCGTCGATATGGTCGAACTATCATGTCGTGACGGCCGATTCTCACTTGCTTGGCACGGAGCTGGTACCGTACGGGCGGCCTTTATCCAATCAAACGATGCACGTACTGGATGCGGATCTGCAATATCGACCGACGGGAGTGGTCGGCGATATTTACATCGGTGGCAAAGGGGTGGCGGAAGGGTACTTCCGCGATCCGACATTAACCGGCGAGAAATTTGTTCACACCGAACGCTATGGGCGGCTGTATGAAACCGGCGATCTTGGCCGATATCTGCCGAATGGAGAAATAGAGATTGTCGGGCGCAAAGATTCGCAGGTGAAAGTGGGCGGGCACCGTGTCGAGTTGGCGGAAATCGAAAATTGCGCGCAGCAACTCAGCGAAGTTCAACGCGCTGTTGCGGTACATATTCCCGGTGCCGGTGCCCGCGTGGTCGGCTTTGCGACCGCTAATGCCGATGAGGCGAAGACGGGCCTGGAGGAAAAACTCCGTATCCATGTTGAACAGCTGTTGCCTGATTATATGGCACCCCAGGTGTGGATTGTGTTGGATGCGATCCCGTTAACGGCTAACAATAAAGTGGATATGAAAAAGTTGCGCAGCATCGCGCAAACCCTGCCGGCGGAGGGGGAGGAAAGCGACACCGGTGTGGAAACGTCCAGCGAGGCCGCGCTGGTGCTGCAACTCGCCGCACAGGTACTGGATGTGCCGGTTGGCACGCTTTCGGCGAGTCGCAGCTTAATCGAACAGGGGCTGACCTCACTGTATGCGGTTCAACTGATTAACATGTTGAGAAAAGCCTGGAATACGCCTCTCTCTTATACCCTGATCTTTAATTACCCGAGCGCGGTGAAGCTGGCGGCATTCCATCGGGGCCAACTGAGCAACCCGCATGGTGCCGCGTCGGCGGCAACGCGTCCGACACCCAATTATCATGCAGAGCCGATTGCGATTATCGCGCGAGCATGCCGTCTGCCCGGCAATGTCGGCTCTCCCGATGAATTCTGGCATATGCTGTCGTCCGCTACCGATTGCATGTCCGACATCCCCGCTTCTCGTTTTGATATCAGCCCAATCTATGACACGAATCCCGACACACTAGGAGCGGCCTATACCCGTCGCGGCGCTTTCATCGAACGCGCCGAGAGCTTCGACTATGCCTGGTTTGACTTGCCTCAGGCGGAGGCAAGAACGATGGATCCTCAACAGCGCATTATGCTGGAGGTGGCCTACGAGGCGTGTCTGGCGGCAGGTTATGACAGGGAAAAACTTTCAGGCTCTTCAACGGGTGTGCTCATCGGCCAGATGAACTACGACTGGATGATGGATTTCGGTCATACGAAAGAGTACGCGGGAACCGGCGCCGCACCGTCCATCACCTCTAACCGCATCTCTTACCTGCTCGATCTGGCCGGCCCCAGCATGACCATTGATTCAGCCTGTTCGTCCTCGTTGGTGGCGGTCGACGCTGCGGTGGCCAAGTTGCGCAGCGGCGCCTGCAGGATGGCGATCGCCGGCGGCGTCAACTTAATCCTTTCGCCAGAACCTTACGTTTTTACCTGTCAGGCGAAGATGCTGAGCGTCGACGGACGGTGTGCAACTTTCGATGCTCAGGCCAACGGCATTGCCCGCGGCGAAGGCGTCGGCGCGGTGGTACTGAAACGTTTGTGCGATGCGGAAGCCGACGGCGATCCGATCCTGGGCGTTATCAAAGGTTGTGCCGTGAATCAGGATGGGCGCAGCGCTTCACTTACTGCGCCTAACGGCCTGGCGCAAGAGGCCGTGATCCGACAGGCATTGCAGGAGGCGGGATGGCGGGGTGCCGACTTGGACTATGTCGAGTGCCACGGCACCGGCACGCCGTTGGGCGATCCGATCGAGATAGAAGCGTTGAAGAATGTGTTGGCCGTCGATCGCAAAAAACCTGTGGTGCTGGGATCGGTGAAGACCAATATCGGTCACCTGGAAGGCGCGGCCGGCATTACTGGGTTGATTAAGGCTCTGGAGGTCTTGCGCCATCGTGAAGCGCCGGCGAACCTTCATTTCCAAACCCTTAATCCAAAAATTAATTTGAGCGGTTTTGCGGCGGTGGTGCCGGTCAAACCTACCCGTATCGGTAGCCACGATCGGAAGGAGGCCGTCCGGGTGGGGGTTTCTTCATTTGGTTATGGCGGCACCAATGCGCACGTGGTGCTGGAATCCTACGACCAGCCGTCAGGCAAGGCGCGCGCACGCCAGGATGCCTGGCTGTTTACCGGTCAGGGGGCGCTGCAGTCCGGCGCCGGCGCCGCGCTGTACGCGGCGGATCCGGTGTTCCGCGAGGCGCTGGAAGATTACGTCGCACAGCTGGCGGCATGGGTGGACGCGCCGCTGCTGCAATGGTTGCTGGAGGCGAGCGCCGAGCATTCGGCGCGCCTGCAGGAGACGCAATACCAGCAACCGGTGTTGGTGGCACTGCAGTTGGCGCAGGTGGCGATGTGGCAGGCGCGAGGGCTGACGCCGTCGCACGTGCTGGGGCATTCGATAGGCGAATTTGCAGCGGCAGTGGTCGCCGGAGTGATGGAGAGCGGT
>Ga0207654_10000082_pt1 | contig 62524 bp, 61 predicted proteins | sample KBSC64metaG_FD_184355 | JGI IMG/M metagenome (GOLD analysis project Ga0207654, IMG submission 184355) | Corn rhizosphere microbial communities from Kellogg Biological Station, Michigan, USA - KBS C6-4 metaG (SPAdes) (version 2) | ecosystem: Host-associated > Plants > Roots > Rhizosphere > Soil...
GGCGGGGATTGCGGTGGGAGTTTGCGGAGCGCTGGCGTGCACGCGGCTGGTGCGGTCGATGCTCTATGGCGTTGGGCCGAATGATCCGATGACGATTCTCGCAGGGACGGCAGTATTGATTGCGGTAGCGCTGGCTGCAACGTGGATTCCTGCGCGGAGGGCGGCGCGGGTGCAGCCGATGGAGGCGTTGAGGCACGAGTGAGGCGGGGAACGAAGGCAGGGGACGAGGGGACGAGGGAAAGAACTCTCGCTGTAGAGGCCCAAGCTCCGATCGTTCTTAGCCGGTGGGTTCTACGCCGACGGGGAGGGCGGGGAGGCCGCCGAGTTGTTTGCCTTCGGAGACGATGGCGTCGAGATGGGCGAGGGTGTCGTTGACGGAGACGGTGTACATCTCACGGGCGGCATCGTAGCCTTCTTCGATCAACTGCTTGAGATGACGGCCGGCGATCTGGGCGGCGAGGCGGTCAGTGATGACCTTACCGGAGCGCTTTTTCTGCTCGATCCACGCGGTGCAAGGCAGGGCAATCGCCATGGGCCGGCCATTCACGTCGAAGCGGATGTCGACTGCATCGGCGTGGCGGGTGGCGATGGCCACGATGTTGGCTCTCCACTGGCAGTGAAGGTCTTCGCCGGTCCAGCGGTCGGTCACGTGGAAGTCTTCGTACATGGTTTTAGCCTATCGTCTAGGCGGTTTAGGCGGCAAGGTTGGGGGGCATACCGGACTCCGGAGTAGTGTCTCAGTTTGATTAGCCGAACCAAGTTCTTCGCTTGTCAGGCTTAGTGAAGACGGTTTGGACGTCATTTCGCGTCTGCTTCCGATCCATCTCGTCAGACGGCTGTCGCAGCCATGCGATCAGTGCGAGCCTAACTTTACCCAGAAGCGTCTTCATGCCAGCCATGCTACTACGCAGCTGGGGCCCGGCCCGGCATCTGGTGGACTGCGTTCTTCGGCCACTGGTAGACTAGTAGGGTTGCAATGGCTGTGCCCCGCCTGTACGGACCCGCCTGCAAGTTGATCGTAGAGAAGGACAAAAGTGGATACACAAACACGTCACGCCCTGAAGGGCGACAAATTTGCCCAGGCCACAAAGACCAGCGTAACCTGGCTCAGCGGACATCGGACCAACGTGGTGCGGTGGGCGATCGGCGCCGCAGCGGTTCTGGTTGTGGGTATTGGATTTCTGGTTTTCTGGAATATGCAGCAGAGCGCGGCGGAGCAGGCACTTGGAAAAGCGCTGGACATCTACACTGCACCGCTGGCGTTGCCCGGTGCACCTGCGGAGTCGGGAACTTACGCAACCGTGACGGATCGCGCAAAGGCGGCGAATCAGCAATTCAAGGCGGTTGCGGACAAGTACGGATGGCTGACCGAGGGGTCGAAGGCGCGGTACTTCCAGGGTGTGACCGAGCAGGAGCTGGGGCAGACTGCCGCGGCCGAGGCTGACCTGAAAAAGGTGGCTGATGCGTGGAACCGGAACCTGGCGAACCTTGCGAAGGTGGCGCTGGCTTCGATCTATCACCAGACGGGTCGCGACCAGCAGGCGATCGATCTATACAACGAGATCATCGCGAAGCCCTCAGAGACGGTGACGGCGGGAGTGGCGCAGCTGGATCTGGCCGATCTGTATGACGCCACGGGCAAGCAGGCGCAGGCAAAGGCATTGTGGGCGAAGCTAAAGGATTCGGACAAGGATGGGGCGGCCGGATCGATTGCAGCACAGAAGCTGTCGGGGAACAAGTAAAGCGCGCAGAATGAGAGCCCAAAGCTGAATGAGGCGGGGCTGATCAAAGACGGTCAGGGCCGGCCGGGTCGCCGGTTTGCGTGACTTTGAGCATTTTCTTGTTTGACTGCGTCTGGTGTGTGTATGAGCGCCAGCCAGACACTAGTTCCAGGTTGGATGGAGATCGTCGAAAGCGCCGTGCATGACGCAAACCGCCAGCACGCGGAGGAAGCAGCACTGGCGGCGCTGGTCGACCAGTATGCGAGCACTCTGTATCGCGTAGCTTTCTCCGTTTTACGCAACCAACATGATGCGGAAGATGCCGTGCAGGAAGCGTTTCTGCGTGTGCTGCGGCATCGCGAGACGCTGGGCGAGATTCGCGATCATCGCGTGTGGCTGGTCCGCATTGTGTGGAACATCGTGCTGGACCGGAAGCGGCGCGCGAAAACACGTCCTGAAACCGATGACATTGCCGATCTGGCGCGGGTGTTGCCCGCAATGGGATTGAGTGCAGAGCAGAGAGCGGCTGCGTTGCAGCATCATGGGCGGGTGCTCAAGTGCTTAGAGAAGCTGCCGGCGCGCGAGCGCGAGGTGATGCTGCTGTCGGCATTCGAGGAGCTTTCGAGTGTCGAGATTGCGGCGGTTCTCGGAGTGACTGAATCGAGCGTACGGTCACGGCTTTTTCGCGCGCGGAATTTAATGGCTGAGCTGCTCCAGCACAAGAGGAGTACAACATGAGCCTTTCCACAGAAAATCGGTTTGACCAGAATGCCGGCGTGCTTGCGGCGGAAGAGACGTTACGGCTGATAGCGAAACTGCCTGCGCCTGAGGGGCTGGAAGATCGCGTGAAGGCTGGGCTCCGTTCTGCGCCTCGACGCGGGGTGGTGATTGCGTGGCCGTTTTCATCGGCGGACGGATGGATGCAAGGCACGGGAATGCGCGCTGCCGCGGCTGCGGCAATTGTGCTGGCTGTTGCCGGCGGGGGATGGGGAGTTTACTCGCATATCCAGGTGGCACCGGTGCCGTCTGCGCTGATCGAGCCGCAGTTGCCAAGTGGGGCGGGGCGGTTCAGCACGGCGGGCGCGGTGCATGTTCCGAAGACGGTAGAAGGACCAGCTGTGGCGGCTCCGGTGGTCGATAAGCAGAAAGATGCTTCTGAGTTGGATCAGGAGAAGGCTGGGAAAAAGGGGAAGGCTCATGCGGGCGCCGTGAAGCCTGGAACTCAGGGTAAGGCTGTCGAGTAAACACCCAAACCCGCTCATCGCGATGAAGCCGCGATGAACGGGGCACAGCTACCAAGATGTAGGGCAAGGCTCCACTACCGCAAGGGACAGCTCAGCGATCAACCGGCATAACTTGCCTGATGAACAGGCTGCGCAATGAAAGCGGCAAGCCCCGGCTGTCAATCAGAGACTGAAAATAGGGAAGCTGAACGTTTATTCGTCTCTCATGATGGAGCGGATTGCCATGCCCAAGACGGCGAGGACGGCTGCGGCCTCGAATGCCGGAACCCATCCGTAGACGGTGAGTCCAGTGACCATCTTTGACGCGAGCAAGATCATGGACGCGTTGATGACCAGCAGGAACACGCCGAAGGTGAGGATGGCGAATGGGAAGGTGATGACCTTCATCAAGAAGCCGAGCGTTGCGTTCAGCACGCCGATGACCACGGCGGCGAGCATCGCAGAATGGATGTCGTTGACGTAGAAACCTGGGACGAGCTGAGCGGCGACGACTACTGCGATGGTGCTCAGGATCCAATGAATGAGTGCTCGAAACATTTTGGATTCTTCTCCCGACTGCAACCGGTTCGGGTGTGTGGCTTCTACTCTTATTGGTAAGCAATCATAACGCGAGGAGCAATCACCCGGGCGCGTTTTTGTGCGACCATTCTAGTAAGTAACAATTGGGTACCTTCTTTAGTACGTGTGACTTCAGACCCAGTGTGTCACCAAGGGCCAATCTCCCTCATGCACAGTTGTAATCGTGTTTTCCAGTTTGTCGTTGCGGTGGTTTGTGTGGGCCTTGTGCCGGGCGCATTGTGCCAGCAGATGGGGCAGGCGCCGCTGCCGGATATTCGCGAACTGATGCGGGAGGTGCAGGAGCATCAGAAGAGGCTCGACCAGGTTCGCGAGAACTATACATACACCTCATATCAGGTGGTGCAGGATGTGGATGCGAACGGGCAGGTGAAGAAGACGGAGTCCACGGAGTACGAAGACTTCTTTGTGAACGGGCATGTGATCGAGCGCAAGGTGAAGGTGAACGATCAGGCGCTGGACGAGAACGCGCAGCGCAAGGAGACGGAGCGGATAACGAAGCAGGTGGAGAAGGCGGAGAAGACTCCGCGGGACAAGCCGCTCGAGGGACCGAGTATAAGCGTAAGCCGCTTGCTGGACATCATGGATGTTCGGAACGAGAGGCGCGAGTTGTACCGTGGCGATCCGACGATCGTGTTCGATTTCGTGGGGCGAAAGGATGCGAAGACGCATGGGTTTGCAGAGGACGCTTCGAAGAAGCTGCAGGGGACGATCTGGATCAACGAGGCGGACCGGCAGGTGGCGCACCTCGAGGTGAGCTTCATCGAGAATTTCAGGATGGTTGGCGGGCTGGTGGCGACGGTGCAGAAGGGGTCGAACTTCCGGTTCGATCAGGCGAAGGTGAATGGGGAGATCTGGCTTCCGACGGGAGCGGAGGGAACCATGCAGGCGCGGGTGTTGCTGCTGAAGAATCTGCGGCAGCGGTTCAGGGAGCGGTGCTACGACTACAAGCGATTCAGGGTGGAGGCGCAGCAGGAGAGGGACGCGAAAATTGGGGACGGAAAGAAACAGTAGGTCCGTACCAATCGGGCGTTATCGTTCCCACCCTAAACCGCAAAGGCGGCGGTTTAGGATGGGGCACCCGCTTCTCTGGTCGATTTAAGCTGATGGTATGTTTGCGAGGAAGCTGGCGGTTCTGCGGGTTGATTCGGAGGGGGTGAGTCATCCCTGTCCGGTGAAGTGGATCGACAACTTCGCGATGCGGAACTTTACGAATGACGCGATCTTCGACGATACGCTGCCCGTTGGAGATGGGCTGATGGAGGCGGGGAACAGGGTGCCACTGGATCGACTTCAGGTTGCGATGGAGGATTGGTTCCGGCGTAAGGGGTATATCGTGACCGGAGACCGGCTTGTGGTGCGCGAAGGGGAACGGTGATTCCTGTTTTCTGCGCAGAGTTGTCTTAGAATTCGGGTCCCTCGAATTTCCGGATGAACAAACGCAAGGGGTTGGCGACTGCTAGGTCGATGCCTCAACGTTTTCTCAACTTCCACCAAGCTCGTTGAACGGTCACTAATAGCCGCCGAACGGCAATGTGGAGCCCTACGATTACAAATAGTCCGAAACCTATCTTGGCGGCTCCGTGCAGGTCCACAAGGCAACATTACCGTAACTTTCATTCCGTGCAGAATCACCTTTCCAACCGAAATCAGGCCGCCTGGGTTGCGTGTGGGGTGGGGGACCAGAGGCGGAACTCGGATTCGCGGCGGAGTTTGAGGGCGGGGAGTTCACGGTTGCCGGCGTGGTCCCAGGCGAGGAGCTGCCAGGCGGCTTCGTTGTACTTGCCGGCATTGAGGTAGCGGAGAAGGGTGGAGGATGCGAGGCGACCGGCACCGAGATTGAATACGAAGTCGACGAGGGCGTCGAACTGGCCCTGGGTGAGGGGGACTCGAACGAGACGAGTGACGGCTGTTTCCGCAATGGCGATGTCGGCGTTGAGAATGGACTCGGCCTGGGCCAGGGTGATGCCGTCGGGGTAGGACTCGGCGGGGGTGAGGCGATGGCCGTAGCCGATGGTGCGGAATCCGGCGACGTCAGAGTAGACGTGATCGCGGAAACCTTCGGATTTTTTGAGCAGTTCGAGCCCTGCGGCGCTGAGGCGCATGATTTCTTCTCCAAAATAGAAGGGCCGCTCGCTGTCTTTCCCGTTGGAAAGGACAAGCGAACAGCCTATAGTTCGAATCTAGCAGTTTTGGCGAATTAATCTGCAAAGTGCTGAGGTCAGTTTTTCGCGGGTGCTGCGGAGCGGGGAGACTTTCCCGCAAGCTGCTGAAAATCAAGCAGAAGCTGGGAAAGAGCCTGATCGAAGTTGCGGTCGTGGGTCTTCTGGAAGTTGGCAACTCCTATTGACTCAGTCAACGTCCAAAGTATGTAGTGGGATTTTCTGTCGTAGATGGTGAGTCGGAACTCCGGAAGTGGATCTGAGGCTCCCTTTTGTTTGTTGGCATTAGCGGGTCCGGCCGGAGCGATGAGTTGGAGTTCAAGTACGAGGTCCGCGTCAGACGGATCGGAAACCAGGTTGTACAGGCCGGCGGCTTTCAAGCTAGAGGAGAATTGGGTATAAGCCCGATCGGGATCGCCGCTGAAGGGCCTAGGAAATAATCCCCTGTCCCCTCCCGCGTTGGAAACAAAGACTTTGCTGGCTGACCGGATTGCTGGAGGAACTCCAATCGGATCCTGTGCCTTGGCTGTGTTCTGAACCAGGGGTACCACGCAAAGCGACGCCAGGAGGACGAAAGCCGTGGATTTCAACGAGATACCCCCCTTTCCGATTTCCTGCACTGAGATGACGGTGCGTACGGGGCAAAAGTTCCTTTCCGAAGTGGAGTTTGCCGTGGTAGTCTTTGCGGCTACGGGGATTCCCGCGTGTTCCCGCAGGGTCGCCAGAGCGCGGTTGACGTTCGCGGTCGAGTGGTCGAACAAGGGCAAAAGGACGATTCTGCACCAGGATTGCTGCAACCCTAAATTGCGTTAACTGCGAGGCTTGGACTTCCGTACCGTATTCCGGCTTTTCCTGCCTCGTTTTGCCTGGATCTCGTTGACTCTATTGGAGGATACCGTTCCGCTTGCGGGTGCCGGGAGATCCGGTTTCGGCAGGTCGGACTGGTAAACTTAGAAGATGCTCAAACGACCAGAAGCAACCAACATGAGTCCCAAAAAGCCGCTGCCATTGTGGCTGCTTGTGGGGACTTCGTGCGTCGCATTGGCCGGGATGTTTTGTACGCTTCCTCCCCGGACAGTGCAGGCGGATGCTGGAGTGCCGCGGCCCGCAGCAACAACCTCCCAGGCGGTTGTCGTGAATGCGACACCGCAGATGGCCAAGCCGGTTTCATCACAGAAGTCAAAGCTGCATCTGCTGAGAGGAATCGCGTCGTGGTACGGCGATCAGTTTGATGGCCGGAAGACCGCGAGTGGGGAAACCTTCAACCAGGAGGAGATGACCGCCTGCCATCCTTCGCTGCCGTTTGGGACGGAAGTGCGGGTGGTGAACCTTCGGAACCACAAGTCGGTGGTGGTTCGGATCACGGACCGCGCCGAGCTGGTGAAGGGGCGAGTAATCGATCTGTCGCATGCCGCGGCAGAAAGACTGAATATGACCGAGGCGGGTGTGGCACGGGTGTCGATCGAGGTGCTGTCACTGGGGCATCCGGGAGTTTAAGAAGTTCAACGATTTCGAGCGAGAAGAGAGGGCTGGCCGGAGGGCCGGCCCTTGTTGTTTGTGCGAGGGCTCCGACGCCATCAATGGGCCGGTTCAGGATAAGGAAGGCCGCACTTTCGAAGCATCTCTGCGAACCTCGGATCTGCCCGCAACCTGTCCCACTTGGGGTCCGCAGGCAGGCTCGCCAGGTGAACATCGTGCTCTTCGACGGCCCGATCGAGCCACTTGAATGCGCTGTCGAACTCGCCAAGTCCAGTGTGCACCAGGGCGAGAGCGCATGCCGGCATGTATCGCTCACGGGACAGGTTTTCGAGTGTCTTCAGAACTTCATGGGCCCCATCGTTGCGGCCCATTTTGGCGAGAACGTAACCCCGCAGCGAAATGACTTTGCTGTTTTCCCCTCCGACTCCACCGCGGTTCAGTGCCTCGAGTGCCAGGGCATTCTCGCCGAGCTGTTCATAGGCCTGGGCCATCTGCAAGTTGGCGATCCAGAAGTCGGTGAGCACTACTGCAGCCTGTCTCGCAAACTCGAGCGCAGCGTGGAAGTCACGCCCTAAGAACGCGACCTGTGCGGATAGTGCATGATGCATGGCCTGCAGGGGGTCGATGGCTCGTGCCTGCTCCATCGCCTGCCGGGCTTCCTGTTCGCGATGCCCGGCATGGCCCAGCACGATCCCAAGCAGCCTATATACGAGCGAGTAATTTGGATCAATTGCGATTGCGCGACGATAGGCCGCTTCTGCTTCCATCCAGTCCCAATCGAGCCAGAATTTCACGAACCCCCAGGACGTCTGGGTCTCTGCCAGTTCTGGTTCCGCCTGTATTGCCTGCTGCGCCGCGCCTCGCGCCTTTTCCCACACATCTCGCGATCTTGCATCAGCGTGAATTGGACTGGATGTATAGGCATCCGCCAACCCCGACCACGCCAACGCGTAATTGGGATCGAGCTGGGTTGCACGCAAATAGGATTCGATCGCCTTCCGGGTCGTGGTGGGCGTGAACAGATTCCAGTAGTACCGGCCCTGCAGGTAGGCATCATATGCCTCGGGATTATGCGCCTGCCTTTTCGCGAGGGCGTCCAGGCGCTCTGGCGAAAGCCGCAGTTTTATCTGCTGCGCGATGGTTATGCTGAGCTCCCGCTGGAACGCCAGCATGCTTTTCGGTTCGCTATCGTAGGTGGCTGACCATGTCTGCACCTGATCACTGGCCCGAACCAGCTTGGATGTGACACGGATGCGCCCGCCTTCGCTGCGCAGCGAACTCTCCAAAAGGAATGCGGCCTTCAACTCTGCGCCGATCTCCTCGAGCGATTTTGGGGTGCGCTTGTAGCGCATGATTGTGGTTCGACCAATGACGCTCAGCCGTGCCGGGTCGATCTGGCCGAGCGCGGCTATGACTTCTTCCGTCAATCCGTCGGCGAGGTATTCCCGCTCAGGTTCGCGACTTAGGTTTTCGAATGGCAGCACGGCCATGACCGGGGCAGCTTCGGGATCGTGAGACTCGGCGAGATTGATCGACTGCACTGGCGCTACGAATCTGTAGCCTCGCTTGGCGACGGTCTCAATAAACGTGATCTCATCCCTCTGCTGGCGGAGAGTCCGTCGTAACTCGGAAACGCAATGGGCCAGAGTGGCTTCTTCCACAAACGTATCCGGCCAGAGATGCTTGAGGAAGCTTTCCTTCTCCACGAGGCGTCCATGATTCTCCACGAGCATCACCAGGGTGTCGAACACCTTGGGCTGCAACTTCACCGGTTGCTTGTCGCAAACAAGCTGCTTCTCGTGAGGCAGCAGGCGGAAGTTCGCAAACTCATACGCAATGTGGGGATTGGTCATGCTGCTCGCGGGTGCGCGACTCCCGGATGGCTACCGGTCAGAGCCGCACGACCTCCGGTCCGGAAGTGTGGGCTGATTTTAGCAGGAACAATCAGCACGCTCTTGTTGCTCGCGGACGATTTCGTCAGGAAATCATCATTCAATCCTCAAGACTCCCACACGCGACAGCGGCTACTGTCTCCATGCAGTCACAAACTGCTATTCCCAAAGGAGATCCACCATGTTGATTCTCGCAAAGACATCACGCCGCCGTTCCGGGTTGTGCGCCGCTCTGCTGGCCGTCGGAACCATCTTGTCGCTTACAACCGCGTCCCAGGCCCAGTCGCAACAGGCGTCGTTCGGGTTGATCGGCGCATGGTCCGTCACCGTGACTCTTCATCCGGCAGGCAACTGCGGCGGTCCGGCCATTGCTCCTCCGTTTTCTTCGATTGTGATGTTTTCGCGGGGTGGGACCTTGACTGAATCCACTTCCAACCCGGTTTTCCAGCCTGGACAGCGCGGCACTGGGCTCGGCGTATGGTGGCTCAATGACAACGGGACCTATGGAGCAACAGACGTCGCCTACATCCTGTTCACATCATCGAACTACGCACCCGGACCGCCTCCTGTTGGCTTCGCGGCAGGCACACAGGAGATCACGCACTCGATCCGGCTCAATCGTGCAGCCTCGCAGTGGACAGACACGGCTACAGTGCAGTTCTATGACGTCAACCATATTGCTCTGAACCATGCATGCGCCACGGCAACCGCAGTTCGCCTGCAGTAAGCGAACAGTGATTGCACTCAGGCTGGAAGGAGATTAGAGGGCAAATCCAAGAATCGGAGAGGTGAAGAGGGCTGGCCACTGGGCCGGCCCTTGTTGCGCCGCGTGTCAGGCTTCTTCGAATTGAGGTTCGGCTTCCCGATCGCGGAAGAGGTCGATGAGACGAATGGTGGCAGGGTGAGAGCGCAGGCGCATGCACGGCCGTTCGATGAGGATGTAAAGGGACGTTGCGAGGCCGAAGACAATGACGAGGCCGATGATGCCGCTCGCAGCCATTGCCCGGAATGGGCTGAGATGCCGGGCAAAGTGCGGAGCGAGCCGGGGAAAGAGCCACATGAAGATCATCTCGTGAACCAGGTATACGGAGTAGGAGATCTGGGCGATGGGATAAAAGCCTTTCCACGAGAGAAAACGCGCGAGCACGCCTGCGAAGAGACGAGGTGTGTGCATGGAGGCGAGGATCAGAAAGATAGCGGACAGGGAAAACGCATCGTGGACGCACGTCCACCAAAGCTCGCGCGCAAGGTAGGGGATGCGATCGAAGAAGGACGAGCCCATTCCCGTATAGGCGATGTGCACCATGAGGGCCAGGCAGGCGATGGAGATAACGGTGACGCGAGCGATGTGTGCGAAGAAGCGCTTGAGCTGCGGCGCGAAACAGGTGTTGAGATAAGCGCCGCCGACGCCGGCGAGCAGTCCGCCGAAGCGCATCCACGGCTTGTCGTAGACGACATCGAACCAGTTGTTCCAAGGTGATGAGTAGGGGGCGAACCGGTAGGGCGGCACAATGCCGGAGGAGTGGATCACTGCATAGCGAATGGCGAGAGAAAGGCCGGTGAGTCCGAGAAGGATACGCAAGCGACCTTTGCCCAATCCCATGAAGAGCAGAATGCAGGCTGGCATCAAGAGATAGAACTGCTCTTCAATAGCGAGGGACCAGCACCAGGGCAGGTACTGCCGGGCGACGGGGAGCAAATTGTTGACGTAGATGGTGTTCGCCCAGAAGTTGACGGCATAAGACCACTCGGGCCGGCCGGGGATGCGATGAAGGAAATAGAGGCCCAACATCATCACGGCGGTGTAGACGGGAATGAGACGGAGAAATCGCCGTACGTAGAAGCGCGAGAAGGAGAGACTGCCGGATGTTTTGAATTCTTCGAAGAGGAGAGAGCCGATGAGGAATCCGCTGATGACAAAGAAGAGGTCGACGCCGAACATGCCATTGGCAAGCCATGCCGTGACCGGGTGGTTGAATACGCGGCTGACCTGTGCAGGGTAGATCGACATGTGGAAGAAGACGACATGGAGAGCTACGACCCAGAGAACCGCAACGGCGCGCACGCCGTCGATCACAGGCTGTTGGAAGCTGGGGCGGCGGACAAGATGTGTCCAGCTGTTGCGAATGTCGAGATAGGACGCAAAGCTCGAAGGGGTCGATCGATCCGCTTGCAAGAAGGGCTGCCTCCGGGGGAGAGTCAGGAGAGATTTGAAGTAAGGCTACCGAGGCGAGGAAAGGGTTGTCGAGGAGAATGCGGAGGGGGTGGATGTTCGTCCCTCACTGAAGTCATTCGAGGCTGGTTACGAAACAGGGATGGGGTTGTGTAGGTGTTTTGAGGCCGAGCTATTCGGGTTGCGCCCTCGGTTAAGTTTTGTAAATTGAATGGACGTTGGATAGATCCGATCCTACTGTGGTGCTTGTGATGAGATCCGCGGCGAGCAGTGGGATGGAAATCAGGCGTTCGCAGAGTGAAGCTGGCCGGGCGGCAAGTGGATCGGGCGCCGGTGTCGTGCGGTTTCCGGGATGGCTGAGGGCGGCTTTCTGGATCTGCATTGTGATCGCGGTTGCTGCGGTGGTTCGACGGATGGTGGCGCTGGTGAGGGCGACGGGAGAGGGCGCTCCGCCGCAGTTGAGCAACCTGGATGCGTGGTTCAGGGCTCACGCAATTCTGACGTGGGTTCATATCAGCGTGGCGCTGACGTTTGTGGTGCTGCTGCCGGTTGCATTTCGACAGAGGGCGGGCGGGTCGGGTGTGGTGCAGAGGGCGTTCTTCATTCTTGGCGCGATCACGGGAGTGACTGCGTATGGGATGAGCCGGTATGCGGTGGGCGGATGGGTGGAGCGCTCGGCGGTGCTGGTATTCGACACGCTGTTTCTGGCGTCGCTGGCGAGGGCCTACGTGATGCGGCGGGAAGGCGATGCGGCGGGGCAGAGGCTCTGGATGATCCGGGCGGTGGCAGTTCTGCTGGGGATTGCGACGACGCGGCCGGTGATGGGCGCGTTCTTTGCGACTCAGGGAATCAGCCATCTGACGCCGGATAAGTTTCTCGGGATTGCATTCTGGATTGGATTCTCAATCAACGCGATTGTGATTGAGCTGTGGCTGCGGTTGGCGGGGCGAAGGATTCAGACATAGATACCGAGATATTTTCTAGCTGCGCAAGAAAATAGGATTCCAGTTCCGGTTATTTCGCGGGGTGCGGGCTTAGGTTCCGTTCTGCGAGCGGGAGAAGCTTGAGGTCTGGCCAGGTGGTGGGGATGGGTTCGGGTTTTGCATTTGGCCACTGGGTTGGAATGGGGATGGATTTCGCCTTAGGCCACGGCGAATGCGGCGTGAGAAGGGGCTGAAGACTGTTCTGCGCATTGAGTGCGAGGATCTGCGCGTTCATGCAGGGGATTTGAAGAAGGTGGTTCGCGTCGGCTTGTGAGGGCGTCTGAGCTTGCTTCGTGTCGGCAGTGTCGCAGGAACGGGGTTTGAGGAGTTTGCTGGAAGGAAATGTCTGAGCGAACTGACCGGTGTTCCAAACGAACATCTGCGCAGCGGGACTAGTGGGCTGGAACTGAGGAGCTTCCGAAGGGATCGCGGGTGACTGGCAGAAGGCGATGACGCCGAAGCATTGAGAAACAGCCAAAAGAGCGATGCGCTTCATAGTGGCGACTCCGAGCTACCGTTTGTTCGACGGAGCTGAGTATAGCAAGGTGATCACCTAGAGGCGCAGTGACGTGAGAGGGGCGTCCGGGATCTGGCGCTCTTCGTGCTTTTTGCGGGTCGATGATTTGGAAAGACGCGAACAAGGATGCTTGCTCCGTTCGTAATTGCGAACGGTCAATGTGTCGCGATTGGATTCCCGGATTCTGAAGGAAGGAGCTGTGATTCGGACGAGATATTCACCGGTGATCCGAAGTGGTCACTAGAGAACACGGAAGCGGCGTGCTAAGGTGTCCCCGTCGGAAGGACAAAACCATGACTTTTGAGTCTCAGGGGGTGTCGGCGGAGAAGGTCAGGTTGCGGCTTTTAAATCCGGCGGAGGGGACTGTTATTACGCCGGATGTGGTGGAGATCGACACGGCGCGAGAAACCTTCACGGCTGTCGCTCAGAGGCTCAAGAACATCGCGAATGGCGGAATCTGGTTGAACCCGTACAGGGGCATCCCGCGGGTCAGCTTCATGCCCGAGCTAGACATTATCTACCTCGACGAGCGATGCGAGGTGCTCCGCTGCATTGAGAGTTTCCGACAATCTTCGATGGAACTGCCTGAGATGAGCGCGAGCAGCGCAGTTGTCCTTCCGGCGGGACGATTGAGCGCGGGGCGGATTCAGTTTGGGTACCAGCTTGAAATTCGGGATGCGGTGACGGGGGTGTGGAAAGCCGGCCACTCAAGGGCATCCGAACACGTTTCATCAACTGGTGAGCTTGAGGCACCCGCAGATGCGTCAACCAATCGTTCGGGAGAATGGTCGAAAGGGCTGAAGAGTTTCTTTGGTGGGCTGTTTGGAGGCAAGAAGGAAGAGACGAAGCCTCAGCCGTCGGACCGGCGCAGAGGGAAGCGGCATGTGATTCCCGGTTCGGTGGCGTATTTTTCGATTGGGAGCACGCGGGCACAAGAGGTGAGCAACATCAGCACCGATGGGTTCTATGTCCGCACCGAAGATCGCTGGTCGGCGGGGACGAGCCTTCTGGTGGGATTGCAGATCATCAATCCGATGAGCCGCGAGGTGGAAGCGATGATCTCGGTGCAGTCGAAGGTTGTGAGGACAGGGCCGGATGGTGTGGGGTTTGTTTACGACGATGAACCTGGGCACCGGAACACGATGCTCGGGGCAACGAACCCGGAACAGCTGGTTCAGTTGCAGAAGTTTATGCAGCGGATACAGAGAGGGTGACGTCCGCAAATACAGTGGACGCTCCCAAATCATCGAGGCAATGACGGCGTTGCATCCCACCCTAGATTGTCCTGACGGACAATCTAGAATGGGGCACCCGAGTTCATTCTCGAATGATTGTTACTGGCCGGCTTCGGGGAGTTTGTAGGGTTTGGAGAGCCACTGGCGGGCTTCGTTGACGGCGCCTTGCGTGTTGTCGTTGGTCTGAACGGCGAGGCGGTATTCCTGGACGGCGCGATCGCGCTGGCCGGTGATGTCGAAGATTTTGCCGAGTGCGATGTGGCTCCAGACTTCAGTCCAGCGCGGTTCGCCGTCGCCCCGAAGGGCGTCGCGATAGGCGTTGACGGATGCCTGGTAGTTTCGCTGCGTGAAGAGGACTTCGCCAATGCGATAGCTGGCGAGTGAACTCTGCGAGTTGGCCTGCAACGCTTTTTGATATTCGGCGAGGGCGCCGACAAGGTCGTTCTGGGCGACGAGCTGCTGGCCTTTCAAGATGGCGATGCGGACCTGGAGATCAGGTGAAGACTTGAGAACCCAGTCGCCGGGATCGACGGTGATGCGGCGCGGGCGACCGAATGTGTCGACAGTGTATTGGGAGTCAGTGCCTACAACATCGACTTTCTGGTCGACGGTTTTGCCGTCGGTCTCTACGCGGAGATTGACGGGCATGTTGAAGAGGTCGAGATCCTGATTGATCTGACCGATGGTGCGGAAGCCCTTGTTATTGCCTAGGCGATAGACCGAATACTTGTTGGTGAAGGTGGGGGCACCGGTGCCGTCGATCCACTGGGAGAAGAACGGGGTGAGCTGCTGCTGGCTCTGGGCCTCCGCAACCTTGTAGAAGTCAGCGGCGCGGATGGACTTATCGGTGTACTGGCTCAGGGTAGATTTGAGGACTGTTTCGAAAGCCTTGTCGCCGATTTCGCCGCGCAGCATGTGGAAGATCTCTGCACCCTTCTCGAGGGTCATGGATTGGAATTCCGGCGAGAAGGGGTTGAGGCGCGCTGCACTGGAGAGCGGGATGGTGTCGTAGGCGAGAGCGCCGGCTGAGACGTCCTGAAGGGCGGTCTTGAGGGCAGTTTTGCCGTTCTCTTCTTCCACGAACATAAGCTCGCCATAGCGGGACATGCCGTTGGTGATCCAGGCATCGTTGAGGGTTTTGGGGCTGACTTCAGATCCCCACCAGAGGTGGGCGATGGTGTTGGCGAGGAGGCGGACACCGGATTTGTCGCCGGTGCGCGAACCCATAATGGCGGCGAGTTCCGGGGCGTAGATGGCGGGAAGGGTGTCGTCGGGGAGCTCGACGACGTTGATGCGGCTGCTCTCAAGCGCGCCGAACTTGTCAGTGAAGAATGCGAATTGGCGGCTCGCGGTCTGGGAGAGCTGGCCGCCCGCGGCCTGATGGCTGACGGTGAGATAGACGTTTGGGCTGCCCATCCCGGCGGAAACGGGACCGACGAAGCGTCCGGCAATGATGGTGCCAGGGAAACCGGGCTTGGTCCAGTTGAAGTCGAACTGGTCGCCAGGCTTGCCGTCGGCGAGCTTGACCGGGTGCGGCTGGCCTAGCGCGCCGCTGCCGAAGACTTTCATGCCTTGCGGAACTCGCATGTGAATCTCGGCAGTGAATCGGTCGGTCATGAAGCCGGTGGTGGGGAACCAGCGTGCGGGATAGAGCAGGTAAGTGATCGGTTCCTGAATGGCCGCGAGCTTGAGGCCCTCGACGGGGCCGTCTTCAGTGCCGGTGATGACGCCTTCGTAGTCGAAAGTCCAATGCATGGGCTGGTCGGCGACGGGAGGTGTCGAAGGCGTGACGCGAATAGTGCCGTCTGCGGAGCGCTCACCGGTGAGGACTTTGCCTTTGTCGTCAGTGATCTTGTTGACCTTGAGCGCGGGGTGAAAGCCGAAGCTGACCATTTCGGCGTTCTCGGGCGCGGTGAGGGTGACGGTGGCCTTGGCGGTGAGGCGGTGGGTAGTGGTGTCGATCTCTGCGTCGATGACATACGCGCTAATGTTCAGCGTGGGACGCTCGGGTCGTGCGGTGGGCTGCGCGGCTAAAGATGCCGCGACAAGGAGAGGCAGAGCGATGGCGCAAAAGCCAGTTCGCCGAAGAATTGTCCAGTTTTGCATTTCAGTCATTAGACGCATGGTCATTCCAGTTGCGATATCAGCTTAGATGGCGTTTTCAGCTTCATCATGATTCCACATGCACCGGCATGGGGGAACCAAGCTGTTTGAGAGTGATTTGGGCCACCCGGCTGATCGCAGTTTCTATTTCATCCCCGAAGCCGGTTGGGGCGATGGTGAGCTGGCTCCGGATGCGGGCAAGCTCCATCTTCATGGACTCGCGAACTGCGCCTTCGGGTAGCAGGGGCTCGATGTGGCGGACGATGTTGCCGGCGGTAAAGGCGTTTTGAATCAACTCGGGAACGACCATTTTGCCGGCAATGAGGTTGGGCATAGCTACGAACGTGACTTTGACGACGCGGCGGGCGATCTCATAGGTCAGCTTGGAGACGCGGTAAACGACTACAAAGGGATTGCCAAGAAGAGCGGCTTCGATGGTGGCGGTGCCGCTGGCTACGACGGAGGCGCGGGAGTGGTAGAGAGCGGCGCGGGCATCGTCGACCATGTGGACGGGAAGGCCTTCGCCGTGATGTTTGACGAGCCCGGCGAGCATCTTTCGTTGGGATGCATTCAGAGTAGGGGCAAGAGGGATGATGAACTCGAATTCCTTGCGGGAGCCGGCGGCGCGGGGCCCGCGAAGAGAGAGGATGCGGGCGGCGGCCAGCATCTGCGGGAGATTGTCGCCGATTTCCTTGGGGCGGCTACCGGGGAGAAGGGCGATCCAGGAGCGGGTGGGGTTGAGTCCGGCTTCGCGGGCGAACTGGTCACGGGAGACTTCGGGCGTGGGCAGGTCGGCCAACGGATGACCAACGAAGGTGACTTCCACGCCGTGGTCGCGGTAGAAGGGCTCTTCGAAGGGGAAGATGACGAGCATCTTGCTGACGTACTTCTGGACGAGCTTGATTCGCTTTTTCTTCCAGGCCCAGAGCTGGGGACTGACGAAGAAGATCACAGGAATTCCAAGACGGTGAAACTCTTCGGCGAGCTTGAAGTGGATGTCGGGGAAATCGATAAGGATGGCGATCTGGGGCCGGGAACGGGCAATGGAGGCTTTGAGGCGGCGGAACTCGCGGTAGATACGCGGCAGGTGGCGGACGACCTCGGTGATGCCCATGACAGCGACGTCTTCAGATCGGACGATGGGGGTGAGACCGGCCCGGAGCATCCGGGGGCCGCCCATGCCGATGAAGGTGGCATCGCGGCCGGACAGGGAGAGCTGATTGCGCAGCTCGTCGATGAGGAGGGCGCCATAGTGCTCGCCGCTGGCCTCGCCGGCGGAGATGAAGATGGTGGGATCGGACATTCGTGCGGTGGCCTTGGTCCCTGCGCGTTGAATCAATGATATAGGGGAAATGAGGCCAGAGGGCCCAGGGACCGGCGGAACGCGGGAACAGGGAGGCTAAAGATTGGGAATCCGGTTGAGGCTCTGCTGGACCAGTTGACCGAAGGATGTTGGGGCATAGCGGGTGATGAGGTTGGGCTGGTCGATCCAACTCCAGGCGGCGAAGCCGATTTCGCGTTGCTGGAGGTAGTCGAGGAGACGGCGGACATAGTCGAGTTCCTGGGGCGAGTCGGTGCCGCCGAGTTCTCCAGCGAAGACGGGGACAGACTGGGAGAGATCGCCGAAGACGTTGTCCCAGTCGGTTCCTTTGTTGGGGTAGATGTGGGTTGAGTAGACAACATTGTCGAGGTCTTCGATGGGCATGCCGCGAAGTTCGTAGGCCCAGTTGGTGCCCCCGATGAAGATGAGAGCGTCGGGGTTTTCGTTGCGGATGGCGGCAGAGAGTGCGCGTACCCAGGGCTGCCATTCGTACATGGTGACGCGCATCTGGCCGACGGGATAGGTGGTGCCGTCGGGCTTGTTGAGCGGCCAGGGATCGTCGGGGAGACGGTCGTGCGGCTCGTTGAAGAGGTCGAAGAGGACGGCGGGCTCGTCTTTGTAGCGGCGGGCGAGAGTCGACCACAGCTCGATGGATTGCATGTTGGGCAACGGGGCAACGAAGTTGCGGTTGCCGCCGTAAATGCGCTCGGCGTCTAGCCATTGCAGATCGAGGAGCGTATAGGCGCCGAACATGGAGGCCCAGGATATGACTAGATCGATGGCCTGCTGATACTCCTCGGCGGTGCGGCCGTTGCGGCCACGAAGAACCCAGTCCTGATTGAAGGGGAGGCGGATGATGTTCGCGCGCCATTGCTGAGTTATGGCATAGATTTCGGCGCGGGAGATGGAAGCGCCGGAGAGGAAGCCTTGTTCGTCGGGGTCGGAGTACTCGAGTCCGGAGCGGTTGATGCCGCGGAGGAGGACTGGGGCGCCTGAGGTGGCGTTGATGATGCGGTTGCCGGAGGTGCGGAGTTGCGGGAGGTTGTGGGAGAGAGTGCCGTTCATGAGGACCTCGGCGTAATTTGATCTGGGTCGAAAGGCTGGATCGATTGTCAACCCAGGTCTCAGAATCGAGACCTGGGCACTCACCTGTGAGAGGCGGAAAGTCTAGCGCTGGAGAAGGTCGATGGGTTGGGTGTAGTCGGTGGCGCGGATGTATTTGGCTAGCGATGGGTGCTGGCGCTGGAGGGCGAGAAACATTTCCCAGGCGACGTTGCGGTAGCTGAAGTGGCCGGCGGGGCCGGAGCGGAGTTCGCTGATGTACTGGGCTTCGGCGAAGTCCATTTTGAAGAGGCAGCGGACTCGGGTGGCGAGCGGGAGCAGGTAGAGCGCGGACTGCGGAGCTTCGGGGGCGGAGCCGGCCGCGATTCTGGTGCTCGCGGCGTGAGCGGCGTCGATGGCGTGCTGGTACTCGGAGAGGACGCCGGCTTCTTCGAGTCCGGCAATGTCGCCGGAGTGGGGGGTGTCGTAGCCGTGACGCGCGGTGAACCCTTGCTTGATCTGGGTGACGCGGCGGTGGCGGTGCATGTCGCGGAATCCGCCGATGTCCATGAGGATGTCGAAGCGGAGGGCGGCTCCGGCGTGAAAGGCGCGGAGGGCTTCATCGTGTTTGCCGCGATGCCGTAAACCAAGCTCGATGATCTCCGAAACGCGAGAGGCCGGAAGTCCGGCGATGATGTCGCGGATCTGGCGGTAGGGGTGGTGGCTGCCCCAGTAGATGAGGGTGGCGGCGAGTTCGACCTCGAGGGATTCGGTGCGTTCGACGAGATCGACCACTGCGTGGGGCAGAGTTTCGAACGGAATTTTGTCGAGAAGCTCCCGGGCGACCTGTTCGATGTCGGCGCGGGTTTGGATGAGATAAGTGTTGGGCTCGGCGTATTTGACCAGCGTGGGAGCGGTGCGGACTTCGCGGGCGAGGACGGCGGCGGCTTCGGCGGCGAGGTCGGGATGCGAGGCGAGCTTTTCCACGAAGGCGGTGCCGGCTTTATTGTTTACGTTCCAGGCGGGGCCGGTGGCGGCATCGCGGAGTTTCTTGCCGAGGTCGCGGACTTCGGCCATGGGGTGCGAAAGCAGGCGGGAGACCTGGGTTTCGAGGGTGCGGGCGTTGACGATCTGGCCGAGTGATGTGTTGGTGGCGAGGGGAAGCAGATAGCGGGCGACATCGAAGGCGCGGGCCTTGAGGGTGCGGTCGTAGGCCTCGGGCTTCATGGTTTCGGGGCAGGCTACGCGCTGTTTCAGGGCATCGTGCACGGCGGCGGTGACACGCTGGTACGTGGAGAAGAGGCGGTCGATGGTTTCGGTGTAAAGGCCGGAAGAAGCAGAGTCGGAGCCAAAATTGGGGAAATACCAGCCGGATTTCTGGAAGTTCTGGTATCGGGTGGAACGCTCCTGGCCGTCCCAACGTTGTTCATCTACAAGGACGATGGCGGCGAGGAGGCTAAGGCGCTCGACGGCGAAGGCGATATGGGCGAGGTCGGCGATGGAACGATGGCCGTATTGGAAATAGAATGTATTGAGGAATTGCTCGGCACGCTGGGCGCTGATTTCGGTGAGCGATTCACGCATGGAGAGGGCTGACCGGGAGTACTTGGCCATCGCGTAGGCAAGTACCTCAGGATCTGCTCCGTGAACGGCATAAACGTCAGTTTGATTGTGGGCACCGGCGGGCAGGAAAGATTCACTGGACATGAAGGTGGGCTCGCGAACAGAATACGGCATCAGCGAGACCGGGCTGTGAATCTCCGGGAACGTAGACGAGCACAGGCAGCAGCACGGAGCAAGCGGAATGCGGGAGTTTAAGTTGCGCACATCGCAAAGGCCCCGGCCATTGCCAACCGGCCGCTGGACCATGACCCAGCGCTGGAATGACATTTTGTTCGCGCACTGGCGTGTGCCGGCTTCGATGATTGCGCCGTTTCTGCCGGATGGGCTGCAGCCGGATTTGTTCCAAGGTTCGGCATGGCTGGGTTTGGTTCCCCTGTGGATGGATCGATTCAACCTCAGGGGTGTGCCGTCCGTTCCGGGAACGAGCAGTTTTCCAGAACTGCATTTTCGAACCTACGTCAGCGACCATATCGGGACGCCTGGAATCTTCAATCTTTCGGTGGATGTTGGCAGCCTGCTGGCGACGACGGCTGCGCGGTTTGTGTTCAGGATTCCGTGCAACTGGGCAGAGATGCGGCTCAACCAGAGGACCGAGCGTGAGTTCTCGTTTTATAGCCGACGAATGTTTGTGAACGATCCGGTGATCTTCAGCGCGCGGTATCGCGGGTTGGGACCAACGAGAAGGCTGGCGGAGATCAAGTCGGGGACGCTGGAGTATTTCTTCACGGAGCGGTATTGCATGTTCCGGCGGAATCACGCGGGCCAGGCGGTGCGGGCGAATATTCATGCGGTAGCTTCGCCGCTGGAGGACGCGGAGGCGGAGATTGACCGCAATGATCTGCCGAGGGCCGTGGGCATCCAGTTAGAGGATCAGGAACCGGTGCTGCACTACTCGCGCCGGCTGGCGGTGTATATCTGGCCGGCTGAGGTGATTGAAGTGGCGCGGCGGCGGGCCAGGATTCCGGTGCAGGCTGTGCCGACGGGCTAGGTCGCACGCTGAACTGATTTTCTTCAATTTTCTGCAACGATGAATGAGTTGAGTTCGGCTTTCGAGAGCGGGACGCGCGGAAGTGTGCTCCGGGCGCTTGCCTATAATTGGCTCTGGAAATGTCAGGCGCGGTAATGGTTTGCGCGTTTGGGAACGAGGGATGATGGCGGAGCTTGCGGGAAGAATCGCACTGGTGACTGGGGCGTCGCAGGGAATCGGGCGTGCGTGTGCGCTGGAGTTGGCGAAAGCGGGAGCGACTGTTGCGCTGGCTGCGCGGAATGAGGCGAAGCTGGCGGAAGTGGCCGCCGAGATTACGGCGGCGGGCGGGCAGGCCGCGACGTATGCACTGGACGTGGCGAGCGAAGAGTCGATCAAAAACGGAGCGAAGGCAATACAGGAGAAGTTCGGCAAGGTCGAGATTCTGGTCAATAACGCGGGCATCACGCGCGACGACCTGATGATGCGCATGAAGCGGGCAGATTGGGATGATGTGCTGTCGACGAACCTGACGGGGACGTTTCTGCTGACCCAGATGCTGCTGCGGCAAATGATGAAAAATCGCTGGGGACGGATCATCAACATTACGAGCGTGGTGGGGCGAACGGGTCAGGAAGGCCAGGTGAACTACGCGGCATCGAAGGCGGGACTGATCGGGTTTACGCGATCGCTGGCGCGCGAGGTGGCTTCGCGAGGAATTACGGTAAATGCGGTCGCGCCGGGGTATATCGAAACGCCGATGACGGCGGTGCTGGGTGAGCAGCTGCGAGAGAAGATGCTGGAGCAGATTCCGCTGGGACGAACTGGAACGGATTTGGACATTGCGCATTCGGTTGTGTTCTTAGCGTCGGAGAAGGCCGCGTACATCACAGGGCATGTGCTGGATGTGAACGGCGGGATGTTTATGGGGTAGGGCAGGGATTAGGGATTAGGGATTAGGGATTAGGGATTAGGGATTAGGGATTAGGGATTAGGGATTAGGGATTAGGGATTAGGGATTAGGGATTAGGGATGCTTAGATGCCGAGGCGGTCTTTGAGGGTGCGGACTCGGTCTCTTGCCACGGTGAGTTGGGTATGTTGGGAGTCCTTCAGAGTGAGGACAACTTTGCCGGCGAACCAGGAATTTACTTCGTGAATCCAGTCGACGTTGACGAGCGCTGAGCGATGGATGCGGAGGAAGCGAGCGGGATCCAGACGGTGCTCGAGGTCGGAGATCGTCTGATCGACCGAGTGCTTCTTTCCGTTGGCAATGGCGAAGGTGAGCTTGTCCTGGGCGAGGAAGTGAGTCACGTCTTCAAGGGCGAGGAACGAGATGCGCTCGCCGACGCGCGAGGCGATGCGCGTGGGGTAAGTGGCCTGAGGCTCGCGAAGAGACGCAGTTAATTCTTTCAACAATTGAGGAAGAGCGGGGTTCTGTTGCCACTCGGGTTTGGCGATGGGGCGGAGGCGCCCCAGTTTCTTGAGGGCGCGTTCGAGCTGTTCGGGCTCGATGGGTTTGAGCAGGTAGTCAATGGCGTTGGTTTCGAAGGCGCGGACGGCGTGCTGATCGTAGGCAGTGGTGAAGATGACGAAGGGCTGGGCGGTGAGGCGCGCGAGGAGTTCGAAGCCGTTGATGCCAGGCATCTGGATATCGAGGAAGAGGACGTCGATGGCGGAATCGGCGGAGTTGAGAGCGGTGACGGCTTCGGCGGGATCGGTTGCGGAGCCGGTGATCTGAAGTTGCGGAAACCGCGCCAGTAGGCGCTGGAGGCGCTCGAGGGCGAGGGGTTCGTCGTCGACGAGGTAGGCGCGGAGGGGAGACGGCTCGCTCATTGAGCGGCTCCGGATTCATGTTCGGCAGAAATGCGGATGGTGACAGCTGTGAGGTTGTTGGGAGTGCGGTTGACCGTCAGCTGAGCGGATTCGCCAAAGAGGAGTTCGAGGCGGCCGATGAGGTTGGCCAGGCCATGATCGGGCGAGATGTCAGCGAGGGAGAAGCCGGGACCGTCGTCGGTGACGGTGAGGTCGCAGACAGCGCCGTGCTGGGCGGCGGTGATGGCGATGGAGACGGGTGTGGTGCGCTGGGCGGCGACGTGCTTGATGCTGTTTTCGACGATGGTCTGGAGGGCCAGCGGCGGGAGCTTTACGGAGCCGAGGTTTTCTGGGACGGAGATCTCATAGCGAAGGCGCGGGCCGAAGCGGGTGGATTCGATCTCGAGGTAGTCGCGAACGATCTTGAGTTCCTGATCGAGAGGGACGAGGCTGGCCTGGTTGGCATTCATGGAGAAGCGGAGAAGAGAGGCCAGCTTGCCGACGGTGTCTTCAGCCCGCTTGGGATCAGTGGGGATAAGGGACGAGATCGAGTTGAGGGTGTTGAACAGGAAGTGGGGATGGATGCGTGACTCGAGCGAGGAGAGGCGGGCTTCGGCGAGGAGTTTGTTCGCGCGTTCGTGCTCCATCTGTTGGGTGCGGAGTTGAATTGAGGCGTCCTGAAGACGATGGCGAAGGGTTTCGTAAGCGGTGACGCTCAGCCCCACAACGAGGGTGATGACGACGCTGATGGGCAGAGCTCCTCGCACTTCGCGCGCATAAAAGCCGGGCGGGATGATGCCGAGCATACGGATGATAGCTGCGCCAAGAAAGGTGCCGGCGATTCCGGTGAAGAGAAGTACGCCCGAAAAGATGATGAAGATGGAACGCGGGAAGCGCTCCGTGTAGTGGAAGCCGACCCAGTTGAGAATGAGAGCCGTAGGGAAGCCAATGAGGGTGGCGTAGATGAACGACGAAAAGAATTTTGCGAATATCTGCGCTTGAGCGTGCTCGATGACGAGAATGAGAATCGCGATGACGACTGCGATGAGAGGAATGAACCAGATCTCTTTGCAGAAGGCTTTGAAAGCGTCGAGAGACTTGTGAGTCTCGCCAGAGGAACCGCGTGCTGGGTTGGGCGTGCGGATCATAGGTGGAACCGAACTCCCACGGAGGTTGCGGTCTGAAAGCGCGCGGAGCCGAAGTCGGATGTGCTGTTGCCGTGCGGGATTTCGAGATGGACGTAGGTGGAGAAGCGGGTTCCCAACCAGCGGCTGATGTCGGTGACGCCGACGAAGCTGCGGTCATCGAGGTTGGTGACGATGGAGGCGGAAGCGTCCCACTCTTTCCATCCGGGGAGCTCGCGAAGGCGGGATTTGCCGGCGTTGAGCAAGGCGTAGTGCTGGCGTCCGGCGAGGGGGGAGACAGACATGTTTCGGAAGTACGCGGTGTTGGGTGGCTTGTAGAACTCGCCGATGAAGGTGACGCCGGAGTGGAGGGTGCATTTGGCGCCGATCAATGCGGCAGCCTGTTCGCGCCAGACGGCTTCGCCGTGGAGTTCCCACGCCTGACCGACGACTCGTGTGAAGGTGAGTGCGCCGAAGGAGTCGCCGCCGCGATCTTTTCCAGCGATGAGAGATGTGTCGAAGCCGCGCACCAGAACGTTATACCGGAATGCTGTGGTATCTCGCAGTGTGGAGTGTGCAGGCGCGAGTGCAGAGCTGGACCAGGCGAGCGTGAGCGCGTGTGGTCCGTGGACCCAGTCGGCCTTGATCATGTCGCGACCCTGATTTGTATTGAGGCGGTCGGAAGGGTTGGTGGGAACGCGGGGAGGATCGAGGACACCGGCAGCGCTGAAGGCGTATCCAGTGCCCCAGCGAACCATCTTGCGGCCAGCGGTGAAGTCGAAGTCGCCTGCGGAGAGGCCGATGTAGGTTTCTTTGACGTGGAAGGTGGAAGCGGTGTGGTCGTAGGTGGAGGAGAGACCGATGGGGCTGGTGGAGAAGGTGAGGCGGTTCTTGTAACGGATGCCGAAGGTTGGCTCGAGGAGGACCTGGTTGAGGATGTGCGGAGCTTGGGCGGGAGTGCCGCTGTAGAAGGTGGCGTCGTCAATGAGGGCAAGGGAGTAGCGCGTGCTCACGGAGCCCTCTTTGCTCGACGGAGCGGGATCCTGTGCAGACGCGGAGGCGTACGTGAGCAGCAGGATGAGAGCCGGGATGAGCACGCGCGATTGCATGACGATTGGGATCAGGGCCAGTAGATGAGGTTGATGGAGATGGTTGTAGCTGGTGCGGAGAAGACGAATTTGGTTTCGTTGAAGTCGGGTGCGCCCTGGCGCCTGGCTGGATTGTTGGAGTGGCCATAGCCTTCGAGAGGCATACCGAAGTCAGTGAAGTCGAGCTTCTCGTTTTTGTTCTCGTCGTGGATGACGGCGACTCCGTAGTCACCTTCCGGGAGGTTTTCGAAGACGGCTTCGGCGGTGAGGGTCTTGGGATCGATTGTGGCGATCTGCGCGGCGGCGATGGTGTTTTCGTCGGTGCGGACTGCGACGCGCATGTTGCCTTCGGCGCTGCGAATGCCAGCGATTTTGACGATGAGCTTGCCGGTCTTCGCGGTCTGCGCGACGGCCGAGTGCGCGAGGAGCAAGAGAGAGCAGATGAGCAGGCCGAGCAGGCTGAGGGAGCGGCTTCGCCGGATGGTTCCGATCATGCTGATTCTCCTTTCGTGATCGGGTTTGGCTGAATGATGGCGTAATTCATAAGGCGCGTCTGTGACGCGCTGGATTAGAAGCGGTCGGCGCGGCCCTGGTAGAAGAGCTTGTCGGGAAGGTCGCGCGGTGCGGCATTGGAGTATTCGAGAACAGAGTGCGAGTTGTGGCGGATCTCGTCGTAGAGCGTGAGTTTGCGCAGAATGAGGCGACCGCCGGATTCCTTGTATTCGTCGAAGGTGGCGGACTTGATGTGCTTGCCGGAGGTGAGATAGAACTCGGCGCGGACGGGACGGGCGTCGTCGGCTCTGACCCAGTAAACGATGCGCTGGTAAGTTGCGCCTTTGCGTTTTGCCGTGAGGTTGAGGACGTTGCAAGTCTCTGTGCCGAGTTTTTCTTCGCGAAGGAATTCGGCGGAGTAGTCGACGGCGTAATTGGTGCGTGCGACATCGCCGTTGGATGCATCGCCGGAGAGGCGCTCGAGCGGGGTGATGCGCACAGGACGGCTGGTGTCGGGCAGGTAGATCCACATGTCGTCGCCGAGCATGAGGAGGTGGCGGCCTTTCTCGCGCGGGCTCATGAATTCGACGTAGGTCTTGTCGGTGCCTTTTTGTGAGACTTCGTAGAAGTGTTCCTCGTCGGATTTGCCGGATTCGAAGTTGGTGATTTTGACGCGGAGCGTGTAAGAGGGCCAGCCGTTGCGATAGCCGTCAGAGCGCTTGAGGAGCGCGGTGGCGTCTGGCGCCGAGGCAGCGTGGCCGAGTGCGGCCCAAGCGATGAGGAATGCGATGGTAACTGCAAGGAGGAAGGTGCGAAGAGTGAGGTCGACTTTAGACATGGGCGAGAGCCTCCGCGATTTGCAGGCGCGATGCGCGAACTGCGGGAAGGATGGATGCGAGGGCGAGCGAGACGACGACCATGATTGACGAGCCGATCATCAGTGCGGGAACGTGAAGGACTCGGAAAGCCATTTCTGTGCTGAGGCCGGGAGGTGGCGGGAGATGAAGGCCGGAGGCGTTGAGTGCGATGCCGATGAGGTTGCCGGCGATGAGGCCAACACCTGCTCCGAGGATTCCGGTGACAGTAGCTTCGAGCATGAAGAGGGCGACGATCCAGGGGCGCGGCGTTCCCATGGCGAGCATGGTGCCGATTTCGCGGGTGCGTTCCATCATGGCCATGAGCAGGGTGTTGACGCTGGCCATGAGCACCATGAAGAAGACGATGATGCCGAGAAAGAGGAAGATTCCGCTGAAGAGGGTTCGGACCTGCTTGTAGTAGGCGGCGAGGTCGATCCATTTCTTCATGGTCATCTGCTGCGAGAGACCGCGCAGGCGCGGGGTAAATGCGGCGGCGACGGCGTCAGTGTTTTCGGTTTTGTCGAGGCCGACAACGAGGTTGGTTACGCGGTCGCTTTGCAGGAGGCGCTGGGCTGAGGGAAGCGTGATGCGGAGATAGCGGTCGTCAAGGTCTTTGAAGCCCGTGTTGACGATGCCGACGATCTGTACGTCAATGCCGTTGAGCGCGCCGTCGGCAGTGACGGCAAGGATGGTGAGGCCGTCGCCGACTTTGACGCTCATGGAGCGGGCGACGCCGGTGCCGACGAGGGCTTCGATTTCGCCGGAGGAGGATTCGGCGAGATCGCGGCCGGAGGCGAGGCGTGGACTGAAGCTCATGGCTCGTTCGGCGTCGGGATCGACAGCGCTGCCCATAAAGACGGAAGACTTCACGCCGTTGGAGAGCATGCCGTAGAACTCGATGCGGGGAGCGACACCGCGCACGTGGTCAGCGGAACGGACATTGAAGGCGACGTGCTGCCAGTCGCTGATGCCGGTATCGAGAACGTGGACTTCGTCGCGGCGAAAGTGCTCGGCGTTGAAGATCTGGATGTGGCCGAGGCCGTTGCGGATGGTGCTCTCGCGGAGTCCGCGAAACATGAAGGCGAAGAATCCGCCAACGAGGAGGAGTCCGGCTACGCCTCCGCCGACCATGAGCAGCGTCATGATGGTGCGTCGGCGGTTGCGGAAGACGTTACGAAATGCTAGCTGCAAGAACTTCAACATGGGAAGTCTCCGGGAGGGTTTCGCTTTCAATGCGGCCGTCGGTGAGGCGGACGATGCGCGGAGTGTGTTCGAGGAGGCGCTGGTCGTGGGTGGAGAAGATGAAGGTGAGGCCGAGCGACTGGTTGAGGTCGCGCATGAGGTCGATGAGCTGTGTGGCGTTACGCGTGTCGAGGTTTGCGGTGGGCTCGTCGGCGAGGACGAGCGCGGGACGATGCACGATGGCGCGAGCGATGGCGATACGCTGACGTTCGCCGCCTGAGAGGAGGTCGGGGCGGTGGTTGGCGCGAGCGGAGAGGCCCACGTTGTCGAGAGCTTCGGCGACGCGGCGACGGCGTTCGGTATTGCTGAAGCCCTGGACGAGCAGAGGGTACTCGACGTTTTCGGCGGCGGTGAAGACGGGGATGAGGTTGAAGGTCTGGAAGACGAATCCGATTTTTTCGCGACGGAGGACGGACGTTTGCGAGGGGCTGAGGCGAGAGGTGTCGACGCCTTCAATGAGGATGCGGCCGGAGGTTGGCCGGTCGATGCAGCCGATGAGGTTGAGGAGGGTAGATTTTCCGCTGCCGCTGGGGCCGGAGATGGCGAGAAATTCGCCACGATGGATGGAGAGGCTGAGCCGGTCGAGGGCGGTGACGGCGCTGTGGTCGAGGGGGAAAGAGCGAGTGACCTGCTCGACAGTTACGAGGGCGTCCTTTGTGCTCATCGGGCGCTTTCCTTTCCGGAGCATTCGCTCTGGAGAAGACGATAGGGAAAGTCACCGATGAATCAGAGGGGATTTGGATGAGGGGTGGAAGTTACGGATGAAGGGTGGATTGCGGAGGATGAGCGGGAGGGAGACTGGACGGGTTCTGCCAACAAAAGCAGCGAGTCAGCGTCGCTGCGCGACGTGGCGAGTCAGCAAGTCAGCTGCTGGAGGTTCTGCTATTGCTGAGGAGCTGCGGGCGAGTTGGGGCGGCCTGAGCGGTCTGGTCTGGGACCCATGACGGAGACGGTGGTGGCGAGGAAGGCGTTGTTCTTGAGACTGCCTTCGATGCGGAGCATGTCGCCGGGTTGGATGTCGGCGAGGGTGATGGGGTCACGGCGTTTGCGGAAGGTGGTGTTTTCGTCGGCTGTAAAAGTATGGGTGGCGTTGTCTGGGCCGCCCTGGATGGTGACCTGGGTTTCGTTGATGGAGGTGACGCGGCCCATGAGCCAGGTCTTGCCGTAGTTGGCCTGCATCTCGCGCATGCGTTTGGCGGTGTCGGGATCGATCTGGAAGATGGCAACGGCGCCGATGGATTTTGCGGTCGTGTCCATTTCACCCGCGGCTCCGATGGCATCACCGACTTTGATGTCGGTGGGCTTGATGGGTGTGGGTGGGGTGAAAGGGACGTCGCTGTTTTGCTGCTGACGGCGAAACCCTCCTCCGCCACCTTTCAAGAAGCGTGTGTTCACGCTGTAGTGGATGGTGTAGATTTCTCCGGATTCGGTTTTGACAGTGAAGTGATCGGGAGCGACTTCAGTGACGGTGCCCATGACGCCGCGACCCATCATGCTTTCGCCACCACCCCACATGCCGCGTCCACCGCGCTGGTCTGACGGTGCGGGCAGGGTCTGCGCAGGTTGATCTTGAGCCGATACGGCTGAACTTGTGGAGGCGAGGAGAATTGCGAGCGCGAGAGAGATGCGGGAGACGTTCATGGTTGTCGGATGAGACTGTTGCCCTCAGGTGAATAGACGGATGGACGGCGCGAGAGGACGATTGAGTTCTGATTATTGGCGCTTCTGGGTTTGGGAGGCGAGGAGCTCTTCGAAAGCGGGAACGCCGTGGAGGGTGGCGAACTCGTCGTCGGCGATGATCTTTTTGGGATTGGTGTATCCCTCGTTCAGGGCCATGCGGAGGTATTGGATGGCCCGTTCAGGCATTCCGGCGCGTACGCATCCCTTGGCCATGTAGTAATTCATTGCTCCGCGGTCGGAGACGGAGGCGGGGTTCTGGACGCGGGGCCTGGTGGTGTCCTGAAAAATGTTGGGATCGTATTTGATGGCGAGCTGGTATTGCTGCCAGCCCTTCTCGTATTTGTGCTGGGCAAGGAGATTGGTGCCGAGATTTTTGAGTACGAGGGCCGAATGGGGATCGATCTTGAGAGCCTTGCGATACATTTTTTCGGCGTTTCGATATTGCTTCATTGCGTCGAACACGGTGCCGAGGTTGTTGAGGACGTTCGAATTTTTGGGATCGAGCTTGTGGGCTTTCTGGTAGCTCTGCATTGCATCGGTGAGGTCGAACATCAGCTGATAGGCAATGCCTAGCTTGTTCCAGACGGCGGGTTCAGTGGCGGGCGCTTTCTTGTAAGCATCGATAGCTGCCTGATAGCGTTGATGAGCCATGAGAGCATCGCCGAGCTGCTCGGGAGTTGGCTGAGGCTTGGGCGGACCCGGGATCATGGTTTGCTGTGGAGTGGATTGAACCGGAGAGACAGGCGGCTGGGGTGCGGGAGCCTGGGAGACGCCGAGCGTGCAGGTAGCCAGGAGGGCCGCGATGAAGATCGAAGCCGGGAGGAATTGGTTATCGAACCTGCTCATCTTTCCTCCTCACGAAGGAACTGAGGCGATAAGCCATCGTCATCGTCTTGCAGAGAATTAGACCACCGTTCTGGTGAGCGTCGTCAAGCTCATTAGTCACAGAGATGCAAGGCGGACAGAGAAGTGCATCAAACGGAAGAGTTTCGAATCTGAGCAAGAAGCGCTAGTGAGGCGAGGAGATGACGGATGGGCACGACGGTAACGCCAAATGTGCAGTCTAAGGTGGCGGAGAGGTTCAGGACGGTCCGGCAACGGACGAGGGAGCTTTGTAAGCCTCTGACTCCGGAAGACATGATGGTCCAGTCATGTCCCGAAGCGTCTCCTGCGAAGTGGCATTTGGCGCACACGGCATGGTTCTTCGAATCGTTCATTCTGAATTTGTTTCAGCCTGGGTACAAACTGTTCAACCAAGATTTTCCATGGCTGTTCAACAGCTATTACCGGAGTTTTGCGGAGTTTCCTGAGAAGAAGCTGAGAGCGTCGTTTTCGCGGCCGGGACTTGACGAGGTGCTGCGGTACCGGAGCTACGTGGACGAGCATTTGGAACGACTGCTGGAGGGGAATCCTGAGCCGGAGGTGCTGAGCCGGGTTGAACTGGGAGCGAATCACGAGGAGCAGCATCAGGAACTGCTGCTCACAGATGTCCTGCATGCGTTCTATACGAATCCGCTGCGGCCGGCGTACCTCGAGGAGGCGGAAGAGACAGAGTGCAGCGGTGCGTTGCCGTCAGAGTTTGTGGAGTTTGCGGGAGGTTTGGTGGATGTTGGCTTCAGCGGTGGAGGCTTCTGCTATGACAACGAATTGCCACGTCATCGCGTGTGGCTGGAACCGTTTGCGCTGGCCAATCGGTTGGTGACGAATGGCGAGTATGCGGACTTCATTGCGGATGGCGGATATCGGCGATCGGAGCTCTGGCTCAGCGCGGGCTGGGATGCGATCGAGCAGAATGGATGGAAGGCGCCGCTCTATTGGAGCAAAGATGAATCGGGATGGCGGATCTTTACATTGCGGGGTGAGAAGCGGCTCGAGGATTTGAAGGAAGCACCGGTGAGCCAGGTGAGCTACTTCGAAGCGGATGCTTATGCTCGGTGGGCGGGGAAGCGATTGCCGACTGAGACGGAGTGGGAGGTTGCGGCGGACGGTCAGCCGGTGAAAGGAAACCTGATGGACTCGGGACGGCTGAGGCCGACTGGTCCTGAGACAACATCCGAGCGGCTTACCCAGTTGTGGGGAGACTGCTGGGAGTGGACGGCGAGCGCGTACCTGGGATATCCGGGATTCGAGCCGCTGGCCGGGTCTTTGGGTGAGTACAACGGTAAATTCATGAGCGGGCAGATGGTGCTGCGAGGCGGGTCGTGTGCGACACCGCGGGAACATGTTCGAGCAAGCTATCGCAATTTCTTTCAGCCAGAAACGAGATGGCAATTTTCCGGAATCCGATTGGCAGAAAAGTAACTCACATGGGTAGGAGAGCATCTTACATACCTGCATGACCACGAGCCCGATTTCCCCAGCTAAAATTCACATTTCAGACAAGATCGCTTCGGCGGTTTACGAGGGACTCATGTCCCGCCCCAAGTGGCTGCCGTCGTGGTTGTTTTATGACGCAGCGGGGTCAAGGTTGTTCGACGAGATCACGCGAATTTCTGAGTACTATGTGACACGGACGGAGAGGGCGATTCTGGCCGAACACTGCGCGGAGATTGTGGCGAGAGCAGCGGGCGAGAATACTTTGCGGCTGGTGGAACTGGGAGCTGGATCTGCGGAGAAGACGCGGCTGTTGCTTACCGCTGCAGCTGACCGGCAAGAGACGGTGTTCTACGAGCCGGTGGATGTGTCTGCGAGTGCGCTGGTGGAAGCGCAGTTGCGCATCGAGGATGAACTGCCGGGCGTGATTGTATGCCCGCGGGTGCAGGACTACACGCAGGATCTGGAACTGGACTCGACGCTGCCCAGCGAACGACGGCTGCTGCTGTATATCGGATCAAGCATCGGGAACTTTGAACCCGGCGAGTCGCTGATGCTGCTGGAGCGTGTACGCGTGGCGATGGAGCCGGGTGATTGCTTCCTGCTTGGCGTGGACCTGGTGAAGGATCAGGCGGTGTTGCAGGCCGCGTATGACGATGCGGGCGGGGTGACCGCAGCATTCAATCGCAACGTGCTGACACGGCTGAATCGCGAGCTGGACTCGGATTTCAATCCCGCGACCTTTGCGCATCGCGCGGTCTGGAATCCGGCGGAGTCGCGAATGGAGATGCATCTTGTGAGTGCGAAGAACCAGCAGGTGTGGCTGCCGGGAATCGATCTGCGCGTCAAATTTGAGATTGGCGAAAGCATTCACACCGAGAACAGCTACAAGTACCGCCCAGGAGATGCGGAGGCATTGCTCAAGAAGGCGGGATTTGCTCCGGAAGAGACGTGGACCGATGAGCGCGGGTGGTTCGCGGTCGTGCTGGCGCGGGCGGTTTAAGCCCCCGCCGAGGCGCTGGGCTGGTGATGGCTCAACCTCTTTGCGTCGCCCCTAACCGCGATAAAGCCACGGTAGGGCACCCGCTCTCCGATTTAAAGTTGATTGGTCTTAAGGGGTTTTCGCCGGCACAGGTTGAACACTGTGCCGGCGATGTTCTTATTGGACGATTCTGAAGGGTGAGGTCGCGGGCTGGGACGAGGAGCGGGAGAGACTTTCCCGGAAGTTACTCCAGCGCTTACCGATTTGGTCGGACATAAAGAAGAGCTTGCCTGCGGTGAGATTTCCGGCTACCCGGTGGTGGCCTACGGCCGCCAGGGCCATGGAGGCGATGCACCCGCATTGGGAGCAGTCAGGGTCGCCGCCAAATTGACATGGAGTGACTCTGGTCTTCAGGTCGGCGGAGATGGTGCGCGTGGTGCGCGCGAAGATGCATTCATCGGGGCTGGAGGGCGGATTCCCGAGCTCGCGAAGCAAGGAATCGGGCATCTCGAGCTTCGGGAATAAAACCCTCAGACGCTTCAGCTCGGCAATGACTGTGGCACGCTGGCGAGGCGAGAGGATCTCGACATCGGTTGCTCCACGCTGAGGAGTGAATATGCTGAACCAAACTTTTGTGACTTCAGAACGAGGGCACCAGAAGGCGAGGAACTCTTCGAGATAACCGGGACGATCAGCGATCTGCGAGGTGATGGTGCAGTGGACGTTGATGTGGGCGTCGACGATGTTTTTGAGAATGCGCTCGTAGGTGGCGGGCTTGCGGCGAACGTCGTGTTCAGGAGCGAGGCCGTCGATGGAGACGACGATGTTCAGACGTTTGTATTGCGCCCACGAAGCCGGAATGACGCGGAATGCGCTGGTGACGACCTGGGTGTGGATGCCGCGCGCGTCGATTTGAGGAATCAGCTGGTCGAGTTCGCGGTAGCGGACAAGCGGGTCGCCGCCGACGATGGAGACGTGGAGCGGCTTATATTGGTCAATCACGGCGAGAGTCTTCGAGACCAGTTCGTCTCCACGGAAGTCTGAGAGTTCGCGCAGCTGGGATTCGCCGCCGAGGTGCGCGGGATCGAAAGCGTAGCAGCCGGGACAGCGCAGCGGGCATTCTTTTGTGATCTCGATCGAGAGATTAGGCGCGTGGCCGGTCAGAATTCGCGACCATGCGTGCAGGACTTCAGATGTCTTCATGAAAACTCCGCCGAGCAATTACGGTTGGTCTTTCCGAGGGAAGAGATAGCTGCGAAAGCTATCGGAGAAAAACGAGCCGGTGGCTCAGGGTCTGATCAGATCAGCAGGGGAAGATTGAAAACTGAGGCGCGGACGAGTGAAGGGATCTGAGATCGATGTTGGAACGATCTTGAGAGCCCGAGGAAACTCGCGGCTGTTTGCTTGCGCGCACTGGGGGAAAAAGCCCAGATCAGCGCGAGCCATCCAAAACAGATTCTGTTTTGCTGAACGCGCAGGAGTACGAAGCAAAGGCAAGTGACGATGATCAGGAGCCCGAGTTCGAAGTCTTGCCCGCCGTGAAGGAATTTGTCCCAGGACCAAACGCCCTGGGTGATGGGCATGGTGATGGACTCGATTGCAACGAGGAGAAGGAGGATACGACTGAGGCACACGGCGGAGCGTGCAGCCTCAAGAAATGCGCAGAGGGAAGTTCTCGCGAGGATGGAGAGATGGACCACGCCGTGTCTATTAGATTCTAAAACGGTGCGACTGGTGGCGTCAGAAGTTGTGATCCATCCCAATATCCGGTTGCCGAGGCTATTTACTTGGGAGAGTCGATGCGGAGGAGGCGGACGTCGTGGCTGTCGATCTCCATTTCCATGTTGTCGGAGAGCTGTATTTCCTTTCCGGTCCAGAGTTCTTTTGCGGTTTGGGATCCGTTGAGGCCGAGTTGTTTGAGGTCGAGATGGAAGGGGTGGGTTGAGACGCGGTCGCTTCCGATGTTGATGATTGCGATGGCCTTTGCACCGTCCTTGAGATCGCGAGCCCAGACTTCGACCTGGCCCACGCTGTACATGTAACGAGCCTGATGGCCGAGCGGGTCCTGGTTGATGGCGATCACATCCTTGTTGGTGAGGATGGCCTTGATTTCAGGCTTCATGTGGGGCAGGTCGTTTCCGGCGAGGAGCGGCGAGGCGAGCATGGCCCACATGGAGAAGTGAAGGCGGTTTTCGGCGAGGGAGAGCTTGCCGTTGCCGACTTCGAGCATGTCGGGGTCGTTCCAGTGGCCGGGGCCGGCGTAGGAGTAGAGGCCTTTCTGCTGCTCGAGGATGTCGTAGACGCTTTGCCACTTCGCTTCGATATCGCCGGTGGTGCGCCAGAGGTTGCCGCCGAGTTCTGGAGCCCACTCCCAGGGTGAATCCCAGCCGTACTGGCAAAGGGAGAGAACGATGGGCCGGCCTGTGGCTTTGAGGGCCTTGGACATTTTGTCGTAGGCGGCGATCATGAGACGCATCTGCGCGGCTTTGTCGTGAGGGGCCTGCTTTTGCATAACGGCGGGAATGAACGAGCAGAGGTCGTACTTGAGGTAGTCGATGCCCCACTCGGCGTACATCTTTGCGTCCTGCTCTTCGTGACCGAGGGAGCCTTCAAAGTTGGCGCAGGTCTTGGGTCCGGGCGAGGAGTAGATGCCGAGCTTGAGTCCCTTGGAGTGGACGTAGTCGGCGAGTGCTTTCATGTCGGGGAACTTGGAGTTGGTGTGGAGGACACCGTTGGCGTCGCGCTGGCCTTCCCAGGTGTCGTCGATGTTGACGTAGATGTATCCAGCGTCTTTCATTCCTGTGGCAACGATCTGGTCGGCGGAGTCGCGGATGTCTTTGTCGGTGACTTTGCCGGCGAAGTAGTTCCAGCTGTTCCAGCCCATGGGCGGGGTTTGGGCCACCTGCGATGGGGCTGACTGCGCCTTAGGCGCGGGCGATGAGGCGATCAAAGCGAGTGTAAGGGCAGCCGTGAACAGCGAGGAAAGGCGTGGATGCATTGGCGAGACTCCTCGAGTGAAAACGATTTCAGACGAGAATAGTAAGGGCAAGTGTTCCGGTTTGACAATGTTTCCCTGGGAAGGGGGACTTCTACCCAGATCGAGCATCACTCCCAGGTCTCAGAGGCGAGACCTGGGGCACCCGCTTTTGATGAGGACTGGGGTGATGCCGGCGTGCGAAGATGCGGGAACCATGGGTCATGAGGAAGTACAGCGTGAAGGCTGAGCACGAGCTACGGCGGCAACTGGGACTACGAGACCTGGTGCTGTCGCAGGTGCTTTGCGTGGTCGGCACGATGTGGGTAGGAGTCGCGGCGGGGCTGGGCAAGGCGCAGACGCTGTTGTGGCTCGGGGCGATGGTGGTGTTCTATCTCCCGATGGCCGGATCAGTGATCGCACTGAATCGCGCGATGCCGCTCGAGGGCGGGCTGTACGTGTGGGCGCACAAGGCTTTCGGGAACCTGGGCGGTTTTCTGACGGCCTGGAATTTATGGTTCTACGGGATCGCGGTGACGGCTTCGATTCTGTATGGAATCCCGTCAGAGCTGGCGTACCTTATTGGGCCGAAGGCTGCGTGGCTGCCGGAGAACCGGACGGTTTCGATCGCGATTGTGATGGCGCTGATTGTGCTGCTGACGGCGGCGGAGATTCGCGGGCTGGAGATCGGCAAATGGATTCACAATGCCGGAGCGGTGGCGATCATGCTGGTGTTTGTGGCGCTGATCGGGCTGGGGCCGTGGGCGGTGGTGCGGCATGTGCCGGTGCACTGGACGCCGCTGTCGTTTCAGATTCCGCCGCACGATCTGCGTACGCTGGCTTTGTTCGGGCAGATGATGTTCGGCGCGCTCTGCGGGCTTGAGTACATCGCGATTCTGGCGGGGGAGAGCAAGAGTCCGGAGCGGACGATCACGAAGTCTGTGTGGATTGCATCGCCGATTATCTGCCTGATGTTCATTCTGGGAACGGGCACGGTGGTGGCGTTTGTGCCGAAAGATCAGATCAATTTTATCGCGCCGATTCCGCAGACGCTGAGGATTGCGCTGGGAAATGAGGGCGCGGGAAATTTGTTCGCGATGACGGCGATTCTGCTGCTGCAGATGAGGCTGCTGGGCGCGGTCTCGTACCTGATGACGGGAGTAAGCCGGTTGCCGCTTGCGGTGGGTTGGGACGCATTGATTCCGATATGGTTCACGCGGCTGCACGAGAGATGGAAGACGCCGACGAATTCGATTCTGTGTACTTCGGGGTTGCTGATCGTGATCGTGGTGCTGGCTACTGCGGGTGTGCACGCGCAGGAGGCGTTCCAGGTGCTGTCGAATGCGAGCCTGACGCACTATGAGGTGTCGTACCTGGTGATGTTCGCGATACCGTTGGTGGGAGCGGCGGGGTTGCGGAAGACGCTTCCGCCATGGTTGAAGTGGACGTCGGTTGTGGGGCTGGGCGCGACTTTGTTCAGTTTGCTGATCTCGGCGTATCCGTTTGTGAGCGTGGTGAATCCGTTGTCGTACGCGGTGAAGATTGTGGGCACGCTGCTGGTGAGCAATCTGGTTGCGATTACGTTCTACAGGATGCGGACACGGGCTGTACTGGTTTCGACGGTAGGTGAAAGTGCGAGTCTGGAACCTGAGGTGTGAGTCCTACCGGCTGGAAAGCTGAATGGGATTTCCGTCGGGATCTTTGCCGTCGCAGAGAGAGAAGACTTCTCCCTCTCGAACCTTGCCAAACTTTGCGCCGCGGGCGACGAGGGTCTCGCGCATGGCTGCGACGTCTTCGGCGTAGAAAGCTATTTTGGGGCCCTTGCGGCCGGGTGAGGGCGGACCAGAGTGAAGGCCGATGTTGATGGCACCGGCCGCGAACTCACGCCAGCCTTTTTCGTTGGTGACTTGTTTAAGCCCGAGGACCTCTCCGTAGAAGCGTGACATTTCATCGATCTGAGCGGTGAAGAGGATGATGCGCGCCATGCGCAGGACCGGAGTACTCTGGGCGGTGCTTCGGGGCATGCTTCCGATGATAGCGAACAGATTTCGAGGGGTGATGAAGGACGTCAGTCGGCGGCGTTGGCGATGTCGTAGTGAGGAGTGTTAGCCATCAGCATTTCTATGGCTTCGACATTCTTGATGCCGCCACGTGCGCCGGAGCAGGTGCAGTTGAGCGCGGCAGCGGCGCAGGCGAAGTCGAGCTGCTGGACGAGCGGCCATTCCTGAAGAAGCCCGTAAATGAAGCCCGCATGGAAGATGTCGCCAGCGCCCGTGGTGTCCGTGACGGGAACGTGGTAGGCGGGATTCAGGTGGAAGTCGTCGCCATCCCACGCGATGACACCGTCGGCTCCGAGGGTTGCGGCGGCGAGCTTGCAGCCGTACCGGTTCTTGATTTTTCGGAGGGCCTGCTCGAGGTTGCGTTCGCGGGTGAGGCGCGAGGGGAAATCGCGGCTGACGATCAGGTAGTCGACGTTGGCGATGAGGTCGTCAACGCCGGGGTAGGTTTCGTCGAGGTCGGCAACAACGGGGATGCCGGCTTCGCGGGCCCATGCGGTGGCCTGGGTAGCGGCAGCGGTCTCGAAGCCGTCGACGTGCAAGGCGCGGGCGCTGACGATCCAATCGCGCTGGACGTCGGAGGGCTGAAGGAGCAGACGCTCGTCGCGGCGGCAGAGGACGGTGCGCTCGCCACCTTCATCGACGATGATGAGGGATTGCGGGCTGGCGGCGTTGGGGACGGTGATGAGGCGGGCATCGACGCCGGTGCGCTGGAACTCGCGCTGATGGAGACGGCCGGCATCGTCTTCGCCGATTTTGCCGATGTAGCGAGTTTCGAGTCCCCAGGTCTGACAGGCGATGATGGCGGTTGCGGTCTGGCCGCCGGGCATGATGCCGGCGTTGGTGTACTCGGTCTTAGAACCCCGCGCGGGGAAGTGTTTGAGGGGGATAAGGGTGTCGATTGCGTTCAATCCGACGCCAACGAGGTCGACCTTTTGCGCACCAGACATCTTCAGCAGTATATAGGCGCGAATCCGTGCCTATGGGTGATGGTTGCTACTCAATCGAAGCGGGTTGCTTTCCAGAGGACCCAGGAGGCAACTGAGGCGGAGATGACGAGCACGGCGCTGAGAACGGCTATCCAGGTGAAGTTCATGGTGAGAGTGGGGACTTGCGCGTTTACGCCGAGCCAGATGAAGACGGCGATTGCACCAGCGATGATGACGTAGTCCCACCAGGCGCGCCCGCCGGGGCGGTCGGAGTCGGATGAGCTGGCGTGCAGTTGCGAGATGCGGTCGAAGTCGAGATCGTAGCGGGCACATTCGCGGACGACTGCTTCGCGCATCGAGGCTTTTTCTTTTTCGGTAGCGACGGCGGTGGAGACGGCGAGGGCCCCGAGGATCATGACAACGGACCCTGCGAGCACGAGCATCCAGTGCGAGGAACCGGCATGGGCAAGTTCGCCGAAGACAAGGGCGCCCCAGGCAAGTCCCCACATCTGGTTGGTGTTGGAGAGCGGGATGCCGCGGCCGATGCCGAGGTACTTGGTGGCGTACTGCTGGAAGATGTCGCCGATGACCCAGACGAAACCGCCGAGAAAGAGCCAGAAGAGGAGATGGCGGACTTCGCCGGAGTGGAAGACGGCGGCGTTGGTGCCTCCGTCGAGGGCGAGAACGAGAGCGAACATGGTGCCGAGTTCGCCGATGGTGAAGACGGTGACGAAGGAGAGCGGGTTCATACCGCTGATGTAGGCCTTCCGGTAGGGGATGTACATGGTGCCCCAGAGAAGGCTTGCTCCGATGGCAGCGAGAATTCCGCCGATGGCGCGCTGAGGATGACCGGTGTTTGCCTGGATGGTGCTGAAGCCGAGCATGATGGCGGCGGCAACGATGGCGAGGGCACCGAGAACGACTTTGGCGATGTTCTGGCGGCTTGCGCCCTTGAGTTCGCCGAAGAGAGTGCGACCCCAGAGGATGCCGACGAGCGAGTTGGTGTTCCAGAGAGGGAAGGCAATGGCAAGGCCGACGTCGCGGATGGCGAAGACGGTGAGGGTGTTGGCGACGGCCCAGAGCATTCCAGCGAGGATGGCGATGGGAATGAGGTGGCGGTGCTCGGATAGGTCGGCGAAGACGTTGCGGGTGCCCTTGAGCATGGTGGGGACGGTCCAGCGGGCGGTGAAGACACCGGCGACCATGCAGAGGGAGATGGCGTAGGGCGAGAGGCCGGAGTTGACGAGCTTGGTGGGAGCTTCAGCGGCACCGAGCCAGACGCCGGCGGTGAGTGCGCAAACGACTCCCAGGCCGTGGATCGAGGGAAGGACTACGGGAGGATTGGTGCGAGCCGTCGAGGGCATCTGGGTTGCGAGTGTCCTTTCGCTAGACCGTCGGATCAAGTCGTATCCCACGTCCCCAAAAGAAGGGGACATGGGGCGCCCACGCGTTGATGCGGTTCTTTCGTTCGACCGTGGGACCGGAACAGGTTAACAAGTGGGGATGGGGATGGGGAACGATTGTTAGTGAAGGGCGATGAGGACGGCGAGGCCGAAGCAGAAGACGAGGACGGGTATGAGGAAGTGACTGTCGGTGAGGACGGCCTTGGCGCGTTGGGATTCGTTCATGGGTGACCTCGGGTGCGAGTTGATCATAGACGATCTTGATGTTCTCGTTCCCACCCTAAACAGTCCTGACGGACTGTTAGGATGGGGCACCCGCAGCTACGGAGGTGTCCCATGTCTCCAAAACCGGGAGACATGGGTCACCGGCACCCAGACTGAGCCGACTATTTCAATGAGCTCATGTCGATGACGAAGCGGTATTTCACGTCCTGCTTGAGCATGCGCTCGAAGGCGTCGTTGATTTTCTGGATGGGGATGACTTCGACGTCGGCGGTGATATTTTTCTGGCCGCAGTAGTCGAGCATCTCCTGTGTTTCGGGCATGCCGCCGATCATGGAGCCGGCGACGGAGGCACGCTTGGTGATAAGGCTGAAGACGGAGACGCTGGACGGCTTTTCAGGGAGGCCGACGAGTGCGAGCGTGCCGTCCTGCTTGAGGAGGCTCAGGTAGGGCTCGAGGGCGTGCGGTGCGGAAGCGGTGTCGAGGATGAAGTCGAAGGAGCCGGCGTGCTTCTTCATCTGCGCTTCGTCGGTGGAGACGATGACTTCGTCAGCGCCGAGTTTTATGGCGTCGTCTTTTTTCTTGAGGGATGTGGTGAGCTGGACGGTTTGCGCGCCGAAGGAGTGTGCGAATTTGAGGCCCATGTGGCCGAGTCCGCCGAGTCCGATGATGCCGACTTTCTTGCCGGGGCCGACTTTCCAGTGGCGGAGCGGAGAGTAGGTTGTGATTCCAGCGCAGAGCAGAGGGGCGACGGCGGCGAGATCGAGATTGGAGGGGACGGTGTGGGAGAAGCGCTCGTCGACGACATAGTTGCTGGAGTAGCCGCCCATGGTGATGGAGCCGTCGACACGGTCTTTGGCTGCATAGGTGAGGGTGGAACCCTCGAGGCAGAAGTGTTCTTCGCCGCGATTGCAGGGAGCGCAGTGACGGCAGGAGTCGATGATGACGCCGACTGCAGCGATGTCTCCGGCTTTGAATTTCTTTACGCTGCTGCCCGTGGCGGTGACGCGGCCGACGATTTCGTGACCGGGGACCATGGGGTAGATGGACTGGCCCCATTCGTTGCGAGCCATATGGAGGTCGGAGTGACAGACTCCGCAGAAGAGGATATCGATGGCGATTTCAGTGGGGCCGGGATCGCGGCGGCTGAAGCTGAATGGAGCTAGAGGAGTTTTGGGGTCGGTCGCGGCAAAACCTTTGGATTGCGGCATGAAGTGGTTCCTTTCCGGAGACGAGTCTAAATGACGGGTCTGGATTGGCGGTTCACAAAGGGTCCTCGATCCCACTCATCGCGCGAAAGGCTGCGCGATGAATGGGGCACAGCTCGCCGAGAACAGAGGACGAGGTGACAAGGGGACGAGGTGACAAGAACGGATTCAGGGGCGGCGGGAGGAGGCTATGCGGGGGATTCCCTGGAGGTCGTGGGTGATTTCGATGTGCTCGAAGCCGGAGGCGGTGAGAAGAGATTCGATGTCGGATTGCTGGCTGAAGCCGAATTCGAAGACGAGATAGCCGCCGGGGACGAGGGCAGCATGAGCGGCAGGGATGAGGCGGCGGTAGATTTCGAGGCCGTCGTGGCCGCCGAAGAGGGCGACGTGGGGTTCGTGCTCGCGGACTTCGACGGAGATAAGCGCGCGGTCGGTGTCGGGAACGTAGGGTGGGTTGGAGGCGATGATTTCGAATCGCTCGCCCGAGACGGGGGCGAGGAGGTCGCCTTGAAGGAAGCGGATGTGGCCGGCGACGTTGTTGCGGGTAGCGTTTTGGCGAGCGATGGAGAGGGCGGAGTCGGAGATGTCGATGGCGGTGAGGGTGGCGTCACGAAGCTGAGTAGCGAGGGCAATGATGATCGCGCCGGAGCCGGTGCCGACGTCGAGGACTCGGAGTTGTGAGTCCGAGTTTTTCGTTTCCCACCCATTCCGCAGAGAACGCGGAATGGATGGGGCACCCGGGTTCTCGGGCCGGGATGGGTTTGTGATATCCCAGGTCTCAGAATCGAGACCTGGGCCACCCAGCTGTTTTGCTAGAGAAATGATTTTTTCGACGAGGTGTTCTGTTTCGGGACGGGGGATGAGGACATCGGGGGTGACGTGGAAGGGGAGGCCGTAGAATTCACATTCGCCGGTGATGTATTGGATGGGCTCCCCTTGGCGGCGGCGTTCTAGAAGAGCGGCGTAGCCGATGGAGGAGCAGCCGGCGAACTCATCTTCACCGTGGGCCATGAGCCACGCTTTGTTCTTTCCGATGTGATGGAGAAGAAGCGTTTCGGCATCGCGGCGGGCGCGATCGGGGTGAGGGCTGTCGGCGAGGATAGCCTCGCCGTGCTGGAGCCACTCACGCAATTTCATCAGGCTGCCTGAGTATCGCCTTTGAGCGCTTCAGCCTGGTAGTGGGCGACAAGCGCGTCGACTACGGATTGCAGGCGGCCTTCCATGATGAGGTCGAGCTGGTGCAGCGTGAGGCCGATGCGATGGTCGGTAAGGCGGTTCTGCGGGAAGTTGTAGGTACGGATCTTCTCGCTTCGGTCGCCGGAGCCGACTTGCGATTTGCGGGCGGCGGCGAGTTCGGCGTTCTGCTTTTCCATTTCCATCTCGTAGAGACGTGTACGGAGAACGCGCATGCCTTTTTCTCGATTCTTGATCTGCGATTTTTCGTCCTGGCAGCTGACGACTGTGTTGGTGGGCAGGTGTGTGATGCGTACGGCGGAGTAGGTGGTGTTGACGGATTGCCCGCCGGGGCCGCTGGAGCAGAAGGTGTCGATGCGAATGTCTTTGGCTTCGATCTTGATGTCCACGTCCTCAGCTTCAGGAAGGACGGCGACGGTGACTGCGGAGGTGTGAACGCGGCCCTGAGTCTCGGTGGCCGGGACGCGCTGCACGCGGTGGACGCCGCTCTCCCACTTGAGCTGCGAGTAGACGCGGTCGCCTTCGATAATGGCGATGACTTCCTTGTAGCCGCCAACGCCGGATTCGGAGAGGTCAGTCACCTGGACCTTCCAGCGATGCTGCTCGGCGAAGCGGGTGTACATGCGGAAGATTTCGGCCGCGAAGAGCGAGGCTTCGTCGCCGCCGGTGCCGGCACGGATTTCGAGGATGACGTTCTTCTCGTCGTTGGGGTCCTTGGGGAGGAGAAGGATGCGGATCTCGTCTTCGAGGGCGGATTTGCGCGGCTCGAGCGCGGCGATCTCTTCTTCAGCCATGGAGCGTAGGTCGGGATCAGTTTCGGCGAGCATGGCACGGGCGTCGGCGAGACCCTGGGTGACCTGCTTGAGCTCGCGATATTTTTCGACGGGCTCTTCGATTTCGCGAAGGGATTTGCCGATCTTCTGGTATTTCTCGTGGTCGTTGAGGACTTCAGGGAGCGAGAACTGCGACTGCAGGTCGTTGTAGCGTTGCTCCATTTGTTCAAGGCGGTCCAGCATAAGGCTCTCCGGGCTTTCAGGTTTTCAGGTGGGCTTTTGAATCTAAAAATGGGCGCAGGAGGTCTCGGCGGCGGGAGCCGCTAGAGGAGAGCCGGGATGGGCTGATGGAGAGTCATTGCGCTCTATCTATTCTAACGCGAACGTCAAATCAAGCGGAGATCCATCCCATGTCTCCAAAAGAGGGAGACACCCCTGTTCGCTCAGGATGACAGTTTGAGGTGTAGGGCGCGCGGCGCGCGGCATCGAGTTGGCGGGTGGATTCACCGGAATTCGGTGCCGTATTTGAGGGCGATCTGCCGGATCTGGTCTCGGGTGAGTTGCCTGGGAGGGACGCCGGGTGGGGTGCAGGTTTCGCGAAAGAAGCCGTCCAGTCCGGCAGGGGAGACGATCCAGAGGAGGAGAAGCTCGTGGTCAGGGTTGGCGAAGCCGTGCCAGCGATTTTTGGGGATGAAGATGGTTGAGCCCTGCTGGATGGAGTGGCGCACGTCCTCGAGGATGAAGAAGCCGCTGCCATCGAGGACGTAGAAGGACTCCTCCATCTGGAAGTGGCGATGGACGGGAACGCCGGTGCCCACCTTGATCTGCTGTGTGCCGATCGCGAAGTGCTCGGAGCCAGTGGCGGCGCTGACCTTGATGAAGATGTCGCCGCCGTCGCGGAAGTGGATGAGGTGTTCGCCTTGTTGAGGATCGAGGGTGTTGCCCGGCGATGAGGGCTGTCCGTCCGCGGTGATGCTCGGCAATACAGAACTCATGGCGATACCTCCGATTCCGAAGAGCAGGGAGCGGCGTACCTCATCGGGCGCTTTCATGATGATCTCCGATGGACACTAGAAACAGTCGATGTGATCGCAGGCGTTCATGAGCGGGACCTGCAGATTTGAGTCATGGTCCTTTTCGGAGTAGATGGTGATGGTGGCGGGTTTGAAATCTTCCGGCTTGGCCAGCATGATGTTTTTCACGAAGGTCTGGGGATTTCGATCGTAGAGCGGGAACCATGTGCTCTGGATCTCGACCATGACGGTGTGGCCAGCTTTGAAGACGTGGTCGACGGCGTGGAGGCTGAAGCGGTATTCGCGAATGGTGCCGGCGCGAATGGGGGTGGGCTTGTCGAATCCCTGGAGGTAGCGGCCGCGGAAGATTTCCTCGTTGATCATGAGTTGATAGCCGCGCATTTTCGGGTCGGGATCGTCGTCCGGGTATTGGTCAATGAGCTTGACGACCATGTCGTTGTCAGTGCCGGTGGTGGAGGCGAAGATGTCGGCGATGACTTCGCCGGTTGCGATGAGGTCCTTCTTAAGGACGGGGAGTTTCCAGACGGCGAGGTCTTTGCGATCGGTGACAAAGCGCTGATCCTCAGTGAGCCAGTTGAACCACTGCGAGCCCTCGCCGTAGGTGGGCTGGATGGGGCGCTGGCGGTAGGGAATGGGATTGGCTGGGTCACTTTCGTAGCTTGTCTTCGCCGACTCTTTGGGCTCGGTCCAACTTAGTGCGCCGCTGCCGACGAGGTGAAGGCTGGTGGCCTGGGACTGGTCGGGCGGGAAGTGTTCATAGTGCTTCCAGGTGTTCGAGCCGGTCTGGAAACTTGCGGTGTCCTGGAGGTCGAAGCCGGGCTCGTCTTTGAGGTAGTGGCCGAAGAATTTGGCTTCGATGTCTCTGCGGAATTCTGTGCCGATGGACTCGCCATAGTTGAGGTTGCCGAGACGACGTGACGAGGAAGACCAATAACCATGGCGCCACGGGCCGAGGACAAGGAAGTTCTCCTGCTTCGAGTCATGCGGTTCGAGGGTCTTGTATTCCTCCTGCGGGCCCCACATGTCTTCCTGGTCGTAATAGCCGCCCACGCTGAGAGTGGGAACTGCGACGACGGATAAGTGATTTTCGACGGCTCGGGAAGACCAGACGGTGTCGTAGCTGGGGTGGTCGAGAAAGAGCTTCCATGTGGGATACGTCTGTTTTACGCCCGACTTCTTGACGTCTTCGGCGAAAGAGCCGCGCTCGAGAAAGAAGTCGTAGCCGTCTTTTGGTTTGCCGTCTTTTCCTTTCCCATAGCTGACGTCGCTGTTCTTTTTGCTGCTGGCTTCCATTCCCCAGACGTAGTCGTAGCCGTAGGTCTGACGAAATGCGCCGTTGTGGAAGAAGTCGTCGCCCTTCCACACGTCGATCATGGGAGCTTGAGGTGAGATGGCTTTGACGGCGGGATGAGGATCGATGCCGGCGGCCATTGCAAGGAATCCGGGATAGCTGGTGCCGACGAATCCGGCACGGCCGTTGTTGCCGGGGATGTTCTTGAGGAGCCAGGCGACGGTGTCGTAGGCGTCGGTGCTTTCGTCAATGGCCTTGGGGTCCTTGTGATCTGCTTCGGGGCGGCTCATGACGAAGACGCCTTCGCTCTTGAAGCGGCCGCGGATGTCCTGTTCAACGTAGATGTAGCCGTTGCGGGCGAGCTCGGGGCGGCCCCCGAAGAAGGTCATGCGGCTGAGCCCATCGACGCCATAAGGGGTGCGCTGAATGAGAAAGGGCAGTGGAGTGGTGATGTCCGAGGGTTTGAGGATGATGGTGTGGAGCTTGATTCCGTCGCGCATGGGGATCATGACTTCGGAACTCTGGTAGTCGTGGAAGACGTGGTGAACGGGGTCGCCGGTGCGCTTGTAGGTTGACTCAGGGTCGTTGGAAGCGACCATGGTTGCGCCGCGACCGGAAGCGTCCAATGTGAACTTGATGGTGATTTTGGTTTGGGGAACAGCGAAGTCGGTGGGAGAACTCTGGGTGAGAACCGTGGGGACGAGACGATCCGATTCGATGACGAGCTTGCCGTCTTTCACGTAGAAGCTGAGGGGCAGGTCGGGAGTAGTGGGATCGGTGTACTCGCCGGAGAGAGCGTCGAGGCTGGAGGTAACGGCCGGAGCTTGCGTGGAGGCTGGCTGAGTGAACGCGGGAGAAGCAATCAGGTTTGCCGTTGAAGAGGAGAGCGCAAAACACAGGGCGACAGCAGCAACTCGGGAACGAGTCAAAGCGGATAACCTCCTGTTGCGGAACTAGTGTGCGTGGCCGTGATGGCTGTGTGCAGCTGAACTCGACATGTCTTCAATGGGTACGACGCAGCCTTCGAGTTCCGGGCATCCCTGATGTTCGAACTGAATGGTTGAGTGATGGATATTGAAGTGGGCGCGCAGCACGTGATTCAGCTTCACCAGAATACATTCGCTTTCAGAGGGTGGGATGTCGGCGATCGTCACATGGCAGGCGAGGGCGTGACTTTGCGAGCCGAGGCTCCATACGTGGAGGTCGTGGACATTGAGAACGCCGTCGACCGCTTCCATGCCGGAACGGATCTGGTTGAGCTCTATGCCGCGAGGAGTGCCTTCGAGAAGAATGTTGAGGGTTTCGCGGACGATGTCGATGCTGGACCAGAGGATGAGAGCGGCAATGACGAGCGAAAGTACGGGATCGATCCAGGTATGCCCGGTGAACAGGATTGCCGCGCCTCCGGCGATTACAGCGGCGGTGGAGAGCGTGTCTCCTGCCATGTGGAGGAAGGCGCTGCGCATATTGACGTCGCGGGCGCAACCCCAGAGGAGGGCGGCGATGACGCCGTTCATGAGAACACCGGCAGCCGCCACCCACATCATCAGGCGGGGCTGGACGGCGACGGGAGCGCTGAGGCGGTGGATGGCTTCAATGGCGATCCAGATGGAGATGACGACCAGGGTCGCCGCGTTGACGAAGGCGGCGAGGACACCGGCGCGCTGGTAGCCGAAAGTCTTGGAATCGTCGCCCGGGCGGTTCTGAAAATAAACCGCTACGAAGCTGAGCAGGAGGGCCAGGAAGTCGGAGGCATTGTGGCCGGCCTCAGAAAGCAGGGCGAGGGAGTGGGCGCGAAGGCCGAAGATGAAAGTGACAGCGACGTAGGCGAGAGTAGCTACGAGAGAGAAGCGGAGTACGGATTGTGTCCTTGAGGCGCTGGGAGAGGGCGCGGCGTGGACATGCATGATGACAGTTTAGATGGAAAAACGGGGGACAAGGGGACGAGTGGACAAGGGGACGAGGTGACGAGGTGATAAGGATCAGGACGGGGAGCGGGGACTGGGAGTAGCGAGGGAGAAGGAGAATGCGGCGGGTTCAGCCGCGGTCGGTGCTCAGGTTGCCGAGGTTGGGGCGCTTGGCGGCGGGATAGACGGGAAGGCTGGAGCGAAGGCCCGACCATGATTCGGCGAGGACGATGCTGTTCTGCGGGTTTCCGGGCTGGTAGCGGACGGTGCAGGGGTATCCGGCGCGGACTTGCGTGGGGTCGACGATGGTGAGGAGGGCGGTGACGTCCTGGGAGCATTCGTAGTCGACGCCGGCGCTGCGGTAGCTGTACTCAAGCATGGTGAGCGGGCGGCCATCGTCGAGTGTTACCTCGCGGATGTCGAGCAACATACCGTCGATGAGGCGACCGGTCTGGGAGAGCATTTTGCGGCGCGCGCGTTCGATTTCTTCTTCCGTCGGCCGTTTGCGCCGGAGGTAGAGAACCGCGCCAGCGGCTATACCGGCAATCAGGGTGATTGCGGCGGCCGCCTCCCAGGTGGTTCGATTAGTCAGGAGCGTCATTGCGAGAGAGGATGATAGGTTCCCAATTCGAGCATACCGCAGAGTGAGTTTTGATGTACCACAGGGAGAGAGAAGGAGATTCCGAAGGTACTTATCCATCTTGTCTTGCCCCAAGGAACTCTCCTGTCTACACTCGGCGTAACTGGAGGATGCAATGAAGGTTGGCGTGCTTGGATCGGGCGACGTGGCAAAGGTGCTGGCTGCGGGATTGTTGAAACACGGTCACAAAGTGAAGATTGGGAGCCGGACGCCGGGAAAGCTGGCGGATTGGGTGGCGCAGAACGCCGGCATGCAGAGCGGGACGTTTGCGGAAGCGGCGGAGTTTGGAGAGCTGGTGATGCTGGCGGTGAAGGGCACGGTGGCCTCTGAAGCGCTGGAACTTGCGGGTGCGAAGAACATTGCCGGAAAGACGGTGATGGATGCTTGCAATCCGATTGAAGATGCGCCGCCGGAGAAAGGCGTGCTGAGGTTCTTCACGGATATTAACGATTCATTGATGGAGAGGCTGCAGCGGCAGTTCAAGGATGCGCGTTTTGTGAAGGCCTACAACTCGGTTGGATCGGTGCTGATGGTGAATCCGGAGCTGCCGGGCGGCAGGCCGACGATGTTCATCTGCGGAAATGATGAAGGGGCGAAGAAGCAGGTGGCGCAGATCAACGAGCAGTTTGGCTGGGAGACAGCAGACATGGGCGGAATGGAGGCAGCGCGAGCGATCGAGCCACTGTGCATGTTGTGGTGTATTCCTGGATTTGCGCGCAACGAATGGATGCATGCATTCAAGCTGCTGAAGAAGTAACCCCAAGGCTGAATAGAAGGATTTGGATTGTCTGAGGTGATTGGATGAGCGCGACAGCAGCAGTGGCGACGAAAGCGGTAGGTCGATTTGCGGCACAGCCTCTGCTGGTGAGGCGTGCGGCGGTGCTGGGCGCGGGAACGATGGGGTCGCGAATTGCAGCGCACCTGGCGAATGCGGGAATTCCGGTGCTGCTGCTGGATATGGTGCCCGCAGGTGCTGGGTCGCGGAACCAGCTAGCGGAGAAAGCGCTGGCGGGTTTGGCAAAGGCGAAGCCGGCGGCGTTTTATGAGGCATCGCTGGCGTCGATGGTGACGCCGGGAAATTTCGAAGACGATCTGGAAAAGCTGAAGCAGTGCGACTGGGTGATCGAAGCGGTTGCAGAGAACCTGGAGATCAAGCGGGCGCTGCTGGAACGAGTGGTGCCGCATCTTGCGCCGCAGGCTGTGCTGACGACCAACACTTCGGGGTTGCCGATTGCGAAGATTGCGGCGGGGTTGAAGTCACATCGGGATCGATTCTTTGGCACGCATTTTTTCAATCCGCCGCGATACATGCAACTGCTGGAGATTATTCCCACGGCAGAGAGCGATGCCGGTCTGGTAGCTGCGTTTGCGACGTTTGCGGATCGCACGCTGGGCAAGCAAGTGGTGTTTGCGAACGACACGCCGAATTTCATTGCAAACCGAATTGGCGTCTCGGTGATGTTTACGGCTGCGGCGCTGATGCTGGAGCAAGGGCTGACCATTGAAGAAGTGGACGCTCTGACGGGGACGGCGTTGGGATTCCCACGGACAGGAACGTTCCGGCTCGCGGACATGGTTGGGATCGACGTTCTCGCGCATGTGGCGGCGAACTTTCCGCAGGGAGTAACGCCGGGCGGATTTGGGCCGGTGCTGCAGGAGATTGTGAAGCGCGGCTGGCTGGGTGATAAGGCGGGGCAGGGTTTCTATAAGAAGACACGGGGCTCGGATGGTAAGGATCAAAGATTCGTTCTCGATCTGAAGTCGTTCGAGTATCGGCCCCTGGAGAAGGCAAATCTGCCGGCTCTGGAGATGGTGAAGAATGCGGCGACGGTGCAGGAGCGGGTGAAGCTGTTGCTGGCGAATGACCCGAAGAAGGACAAAGCTGCGCGGTTTCTGTGGCCATTCTTGTCGTCGCTTTGGAACTTTGCCGCGGAGCGGATCGGCGAGGCGGCGAGCGATGCGCCGTCCATTGATGAGGCAATGCGGGCGGGATTCAACTGGGAGCTCGGACCGTTTGAGTTATGGGATGCGGCGGGAGTGCGCGAGACGGTTGGTCGAATGCGAGAGATGGGAGTCGAGGTGAGCCCGGCAGTGAAGGGACTGCTCGATTCTGCTCCGGAGGAGGCAAGGGTTTCGTGGTACTCGCCGGATGGGCCGCAGTGCTACAACCCGGCGACGCACGCGTGGGAAACGATTCCTCAGCAGCCGGGACACGCGCGGGTGGCGGACTTCAGGCGAAGCAACGGAGTGGTGAAGTCGAATCCCGGAGCGTCGCTGGTGGATGTTGGCGACGGAATTGGATGCATCGAACTGCACTCGCTGAAGAACGCGATCGGCGGTGACGTTGTAGCGATGATCTCGTCGGTGCTGAATCCGGCATCGGAGGCGGTGAAGAATTTTCGCGGTTTTGTGATCAGCGGGGATCGAGACCGGTTCAGCGTGGGCGCAAACCTGATGCAGCTTCTGCTGGGAGCGCAGGAGGGCGACTGGGAAGAAGTTGAGGGAGCGATCAGGGCTTTTCAGCAGATGTGCTCAGCGGTGAAGTTCTGCCCGAGACCGGTGGTGGTGGCACCGTTCAACCTCACGCTTGGCGGTGGCGCGGAGATCTGTTTGCATGCAGCGCGGCGGCAGCCGTATGCGGAGACGTACATCGGGCTCGTGGAGACGGGGATTGGGCTGATTCCAGGAGGCGGCGGGACGAAGGAGATGCTGCTACGGGCTGTCGATTCTGCAGAGGCGCTGGCGAAACCCGATCCAAAGGATCCGCCATCCCGGTTCGCGCAGTCTGCGGAGATCAACTCGGCGCTGAAGAAGACGCTGGAGACGATTGCGATGGCGAAGGTGTCGACGTCGGCGGCCGAGGGGCGCGGGCTTGGGCTGTTCTCGGATTCGGATCGGATTACGATGAATCGCGAGCGGCTGTTGCTAGATGCGAAGGCGCAGGCGATTGCACTGGCTGAGGCGGGGTATGTTGCTCCGCAGATGCGAACGGTTCCGGCGGCGGGCCTTGCCACTCTGGGCGTGCTGAATACAGGGATCTTCCTGATGGGCGAAGCTGGATTCGCTTCAGAGCACGACATGAAAGTGGCGCGGTGGGTTGCGTACATTCTTTGCGGCGGTAAAGTGACGGCGGGTTCGCTGGTGACCGAGCAGTACCTTCTGGACCTGGAACGGGAGGCGTTTCTCTCGCTGTGCGGAGAGCGCAAGACGCAGGAACGGATCGCGTATACACTTAGGACCGGCAAACCACTGCGCAATTAGACGGGTGTGAATGAACCGGTCTTCGGATGCGCGGTGCATGGGCTTGAAGAAGGCGCGATGAAGATCGCAGCAGTAGTTCTGGTTGGGCTGATTTCGGCTTTGATCTGTGGGCAGTGCGGCGCAGGGGCGCAGGAGTCGAGTAAGGATGCGCCGGCGCAATCGCTCAACGAGTCGGGCAAGACGAGTGTAGATGGAAAGATGGTTTCCTACCTCATTCGAAGATTGCCGGTGAATTCATTTCCTGAGCTGCCGGATGCTGTGGCGGAGACACTGACGCAGCGAGGATGCCTGATACCGCAGACCTACGCAGCGCACCGGCCGGAGAATGTAATTCACGCGAGCCTGGATGGAGCGGGGTCTTCGGACTGGGCGGTGCTGTGTTCGGCACACGGGACGGTGGAGCTTCTGGCGTTCTTTGCCCGGGTACCGGGGAAGGCGATGACAGTGGCGTCGGCGCAGGAACTGGAGCGGATCCAGAGGCATGATTCGACGGGCGTGTATGGGTTTGACTGGGGCATCGATTCGGCTTCGCCGAAGCAGGTGAGAGAGGCGCAGTCGGGGCTGGAACATCATCCGCCTGCGGTGGATCATGATGCGCTGGCGGATACGGTGCTGAATCAGAATACGATCTACCGGTTCTACGCACACGAGAAGTGGACGAAGCTGGATGTGGCGGAGTAGCGAGTTGACCGGGGCTGGTGAAAACCTCTAGTTCTATCCCAGGTCTCAGAATCGAGACCTCCACCCCTCGAACTAAGACCTGTTCGCGGGGACCCGGACCTGGGGCACCCAAATCGCTCGTCGGTCATCTCTTACCTAGGAGTACATTTCGATGGCGGAAGCTGTAGTTGTAAGCGCGGTGCGCACGCCGGTGGGTCGCGCGCCCAAGGGGAGTCTCTCGACGACAAGGCCGGATGATCTTGCGGCACTGGCGATCAACGACGCACTGGGGCGCGTGAAGGGGCTGGACAAGGCAGAGGTGGAAGACGTGATCCTGGGGTGCGCGCAGCAAGAGGGCGAGTCGGGTTGGAACATGGCGCGGATGGCGGCACTGAGGGCGCAGTTGCCGATCGATGTGCCGGGGATGACCGTGAATCGTCTTTGCGCGTCGGGGCTGGAGGCGATTGCGCAGGCGGATATGCGGATCAGGACCGGGACGCAGACGGTAGTGGTGGCCGGTGGCGCCGAATCGTTGAGCATGCTGCCGATGGGAGGGTTGAAGCCGAGGCCAAATCCGTGGCTGGCGGATAACTATCCGGCGGCGCTGCTGACGATGGGACTGACAGCAGAGCGGGTGGCGAAGCATTATGGGATTTCGCGTGAAGATGCGGATGCGTTCGCTCTCGGGAGTCACAGGAAGGCACTGGCTGCGCAGGCTGCGGGGAGGTTTGAGCAAGAACTGGCGCCCGTGACAGTTACGACGTCCAGTCCTAGTGCGAAGGCCGGAAAGCCGGTGACGAAGGAGACGGTGTTTGCAGCGGATGAGGGGCCGCGTGCGGATACGACTGCTGAGGCACTGGCGGCACTGAAGCCGGTGTTTCATGCGCAGGGCACGGTGACTGCAGGAAATGCTTCGCAGACCTCGGATGGAGCCGCCGCAGCGGTGCTGATGGAGGCGGGTCGAGCGAAGGAGCTTGGAGTGGAGCCGCTGGGGCGGCTTGTGGCTTATGCGGTGGCCGGGTGTCTTCCAGAGGAGATGGGGATGGGGCCGGTGTACGCCGTGCCCAAGGCGCTTAAGAAAGCAGGACTGAAGCTGGATGATATCGGGCTGATCGAGTTCAATGAGGCGTTCGCCGCGCAGGCTCTTGCGGTGATGCGACAGCTGGGTTTCGATCCGGAGAAGGTGAATGTGAACGGCGGGGCGGTTGCGCTGGGGCATCCGCTGGGGTGTACGGGAGCGAAGCTGACGGCCACCTTGCTGAGCGAGATGCGGCGGCGGGGTGTTCGCTACGGGATGGTGACGATGTGCGTGGGAGGCGGGCAGGGAGCGGCCGGGGTGTTTGAGCTGCTGGCTTCTCGCAGCGAGTAATCGGTAGCTGGGGCCGTTACCTCTGGGCAGGCCCCATCAATCAGGACAAGATTCTTTCCATTTGCGCGATGTGGTTGGCGTCGTGGCCGATCATGTGGGTAGCGAGCTCGCGAACGGTGATGCGGCCGCGTTCGGCGTGAATTCCGAATGCGTCCCATTGCTCGGGGGTGAGTGCGCGGAGGAAGTGCAGGTTGGCCTCGCGCAACAGGCGGTACAAGAGGAGCGAGTCGTGGGGTTCTCGGGCTGCATAGTTGCCGAGGTTTGCCCAGAGATCCTGGTCGAAGCCGACCAGGGCGATTCCAGGATGTTCGACGATCTGGCGGTAGCGCCAAGCAGTGGCGATCTCATCTTCGGCGAGATGAGCGAGGATTTCGGCGACGGACCACTTGTCTGGTGCTGGTTTTCGAGTGAGACGATCGGCCGGGACATTGGCGATGAGCTCGGCGATGCGGGCGGGAGATTGCGCCTGGGATACGAGTGGATCTTTGCCTTTTGCGTGTTCGCGAATGCGGGCGAGGTAGTCGGGTGTGTCGGGCAAAGGAAGTGCTCCTCCCGCAAATCTATACGAAGTAAAGGACAACGGGCATTTTCGCGGGCCTGATCACTTCCATCTGAAGGCCCCATGTTTGCAGGTGGCAATTTGTACCTGCCCAGGTCTCAGAATCGAGACTTGGGACACCACTCGATTGATGATCAGCTGCCAAACCAACGTAGGACGCGAAGAGCGCGGAGGGTATTCCAGGCGCTGGGCTGGCCGACCAATTCGCCAGTGGAGATGGTGATGGCCTCATCGTAGGAACGGTCGAGGAGCCAGCGTCCGTCGGGCTGGCGTTTGCTTTGGAGGATGTGGACGGAGTCGCTGAGCCGCGAGTCGGCGGGATCATGTCCGGCGGCGCGGAGATAGTCGAGCGCGCGGAGGATGTCGTAGTGATAGCGCGGCGGGAAGGCGAGTTGGAGGAATTCGGGGCTGGCGACTTCTCCGCTCGAGAGGCGGCGAAAGAGGTGGCGTTCGAGCAAATACTCTTCGCCGCGATGAAGCGCCAGGGCAATCTTGCCTGACAACGGATGAGCGGGGCCGATGGCGTGTTGGTATTCGAGCAGGCCTTCGAGAACGCAGATGGTGGTGTGGTAGGAGGAGCGCTGGCTCTTTGGCGCTTCGCAGTTCCAGCCGCCGTCGGAAAGTTGTTCGTGGAGTAGACGGCGGGCGAGGGCTTCATTGGGATGGCCGAAGTAGGCGCCGAAGGCGAGAACTCCGCCGTTGATGCAAGGCTCTTCTTCGCCTTCGAAAAACGGATTGCCGCCGGTCTTGCAGCCGTGTTTGCCGTCGGAGGGTGGAGGGCCGAAGGCGGGTGCGCGAAGATCCCAGCAGCCGGGGTAGTCGTTCCAGCGGAGGCTGGTTTCTGCGAGGGCGAGTGCTGATGCGACGGAAGGATCGGCACGGTCAATGCCGGTGGCGCGGAGAAGCTGAAGTGTGAAGAGCGTGGTGAGCCAACTGGGAGCGTCGGGGCGGCGCCATGCGCCATCGGATTCTTGGGCGCCGACTATTTCAGCGCCGAGGCCTTCCCGGGAGATGCGGGCGCGTTCAGAGGCGATAGTGTCGGGAGCGGCGTCGGTCAGGTCGCGCAAAACTTGCCAGCGGATGGCGGGGTCGGAGGTCAGGAGCCAATCTATGGCCGGTTGAGTGTTCACAGATAGATGCTAGCGAAGTTCAGCAACCCACTCACGTTTTGACGGCATCTCAGCCTGTAGAAATCAGTCTTGCGGTGAGCTGTGCCCTGGCACCGTGAAGATGTTTTCGTCTTTGCGGTTACTCACATCTATCTCATGTTCCCTTCAAACTCAGGACGGACGGTAGCCTTTGTCGTCGATGACGAGGACGTAATCGCGTCTACGCTCGAACTGATTCTCCTGAGCCGGGGTTTCGCTGTGAGGTCCTTTGTGGATCCGATGGACGCGGCAGAGGCAGCGCGGAATGAGAAGCCTGACTTTCTGCTGACCGACGTGATGATGCCGAAGCTGAACGGGATCGAACTGGCTCTCAAGATGAGAGAGATCAACCCCGACTGCTGCGTTCTGCTTTTCTCCGGGCAGGCAGCCACCAGCGATTTGCTGGCGAAAGCCGGCGAACAGGGGCATCGTTTCGATATTCTCGCGAAGCCCGTGCATCCGCTAGATCTTTTGAGCAAGATTGCGGAGTTGCTGGGGGAATCGATGCCGGGGCAGGACTTTTCGAGGACGGTTGGAGCGGCGGAGTAGTTCGACGAAGTGAGGCCTGCTGGTTAGTCGCAACCGAGGTCACGTTGAAATGAGGCCTCCTCTGTTACTTCTTCCTCGTCAACTTGTAGCTGATCGAGAATGATGCCCTTCAGACTTCGCCATACATCAGGCGTCGACCAAGCAGATGAACTCGGCATTCCCAAATGTGAACGGTCGCGACCATGTGTTCCCGTCTCGATCTCGATTGCGCGCACATAGGGCAATTGCAGTTTGCTCAACACGAGACGGTAGAGATCACCAACCGTGGCGACCCTTCCACACTCATCATCCGGCAGATCGACATCGAATGTTTCTTCGGTGCGGAGAACGATCTCGACGGTATCCAGACCCATCTGCATCAGCATAGTCGACTGAGCGAAGGGTCTTTGGTCAAGAAAAGATCGCGAAGCAACTGCGGGTCCCTCCGCTTCGGTCGTTCGCAATGCGAACGACCTCCGGTCGGGATGACAGTCGTTGGTCAGGATAGTCTTTATCAGCTCTTGTAGAGGTTGGTTTCGATGAAGTCGTTGCGGAATTTTCCGGTGGGGTCGTGTTGGTTGACGAAGGACTTGAAGTCGGCGAGGCGGGTGTACTGGGCTTGTAGCTGCTGGGGAGAAATGGTGAAGAGCTTGGCCCAGTGGGGACGCGGGCTGAAGGGCTTGAGCTGCGCTTCGATCTGCGGGAGGATTTGCTTGACCGTGTCCCACTCGGGCTTCCACGTGAAGTGGATGGCGAGGGAATCGCGCTGGTAGGCGGTGCTCATCCAGAGGTTGTCGGCGGCGATGGTGCGAAGTTCTGTGACGAAGAGATGCGGGGTGATTTTGTCCTTGAGCTTTTCGACCGCGAGGATGGCTTCGTAGCCGCGCTCGCGGGGAACGAAGTACTCGGTTTGAAGTTCGCGACCGCTGGAGGGAGTGAACTCCATCTTGAAGTGAGGCAGGCGTTCGTACCAGGGCCCTGGAGTGCCCATCTGCTCGGTACAGCTTTCGGCGGGATGTTCGGTGATGGGATGCAACTTTCTGGTTGCGCGTTTGGCGTTGTAGAAGAGGTCGGGGGCGGTGTGTTGTTCGCCGGCGGCGAGGCGGCGCTTGATCCAGACCTGGGTGGCGCGGTGTTTCTGCCAGTCGGTGAAAAGGCTGACGCTGTAGCCTGCGCCGAAGATTCCGTCGAAGTTGTGTTCTAACTCGGAGAAGGAGAGGTCCTGGTAGACGGTCTGGGCGACCTGGAAGGTGGGCTCAAGGTCGAGAGTGACGCGGGTGATGACGCCGACCGCTCCGAGGTGGACGACGGATGCGGCGAACTGATCGCCGTCCTTGTCGCGGGAGAGGTTGAGGATGTCGCCGTTGGCGGTGACAATTTCGAGGGCGCGGACCGGCGTAGCGAGGTTGCCGTTGTGGATGCCTGAACCGTGCGTGGCGGTAGCGATGGCTCCGGCGACTGAAATGTGGGGGAGCGAGGCGAGATTGGGCAGCGCGTAGCCTTTGGCGTCGATGACGGGGGCGAGCTGGCCGTAGCGGACTCCGGCGCCGACGGTGACGGTACGGGCCTTGTCGTCTATATCGATATGGTTGAGGTGTTCGAGGGAGACCTGGTTAGCATTGCTGTCGGCGATGCGATTGAAGGAGTGGCGGGAGCCGAGTGCGCGGAGCTTCGAGCACTTTTTCACCACGTCCCGGACTTCTTCGAGGCTGGCGGGGGTGTGGACGTGGTCGGTGCTGTAGTGGATGTTGCCGGCCCAGTTCTCGTGAGCCGCGGGCTGTTGGGCGTGTGATTGTCCTGATGCGAAACGAGAGGCGAGGGTGCCGGCCACGAGTGCTCCTGAGGATTTGAGAAATTCCCGCTTGTCCATTTTCGGTGATGACCTCGAGGGCGGATGGAGGGGACGAATCCGCGCGTGACAAGGATAGGCACGAGAGTTGTGACCTAGCAAGGAGTTACGAGTTAGAGCAGGGTTTCATATTGCGAAATTGTTAACAGTTTTTCATCTAGCACTATGCGTTGGAACCAATGATGATGCGGGGTTTCGCTGACAGAAATGGTACGGGGCGGATGTTCTCGCTTTCTTGGGATTTGACTATCTAGTAACCTGAAGAGGATAGCCAGTAAGTTGGGGATTTCAATACGGATCTGCTCTGGCTTGACAATTTCAGGAGGTAGAGTCTGATGACAGAGACCACGAAGAAAACGACCACCCGGAAGAAGACGAGCGCGTCCGCGTCTGCTCCGAAGGCAATTGCACCGAAGAAGACCTCGAAGAGCGTTCAGGAAATCCGGACGGTGAGCCGTGAGGAGATTGCTGCTCTGGCGCACAAGCTGTGGGCGGAGCGGGGATACCAGCACGGACACGATGCCGAGGACTGGTTGCGCGCGGAACAAGCTCTGCTGGGCAAGGCGTCGTAAGCAGGTTCAGACGGAAGAATCAGAACGGCCGCGATTCGGGATTACCCGCTCTTATACTTTTTGCCCCTTGACCTGTCACTGGGGAGTTGTTGCTGCATAGGCTATCCGGCCCTCGCTGATCGTCCAACGAACTTTGCCCTGCATCGTCCAGCCGTCGAATGGGGTGTTGTGCGCCTTGGAGCGAGTTTCCCTGGCGTGATAGGTCCATTCGGCTTTGGGATCGAAGACAACCACGTCGGCGAAGCTGCCGACCGCCAGTGTGCCGCGGCCTTTGAGGCCGAGGAGGGCGGCGGGTTGCGCGCTGAGGAGGCCGAGTACCCGGCCCAGCGGGAGTTTCCATTCCTTATGGAGCCACCGTAGGCACAGGCCGAGGGCGGTTTCGAGGCCAGTAATTCCGTTGGGGGCATTCTCGAACTCGACTTCCTTTTCGTGGGTCGCGTGCGGCGCGTGATCGGTAGCGATGGCGTCGACCACGCCGTCGAGGATGGCTTCGATCATGGCATCGCGATCGGCGGCTGAGCGGAGCGGCGGGTTCATCTTGGCGTTCGTGTTGTACTGGCCGACGTGCTCTTCGGTGAGCAGGAAGTGATGCGGCGCGACTTCGCAGGTAACGCGGAGTCCGTTGCGACGCGCCTTGCGGACGGCGGCGACGGCAGCGGCCGTGGACGTGTGCGCAACGTGCAGGTGGACGCGTGCGTCTTTGAGCTCGGTAACGAGGCGGATGTCGCGCTCGACGAGGCCGCTTTCGGCTTCGGCAGGCATCCCGCGCAGGCCGAGTTTGAAGGCCATGGGGCCGGCGTTCATGCTGGCGCCCTGGGTCATGCGGGTGTCTTCGGCGTGTTGGATAACGCTGAGGCCCACGCGTGCTGCGGCGGCGAGGGTCTCGCGCATGATGTTGTCCTTGAGAATGGGGTGGCCATCGTCGGTGACGGCGACGGCTCCGGCGGCTTTGAGGGCGGCGAAATCGTTGATCTGCTCGCCTTTTGATCCGCGGGTCGCCGCGCCGATGGGATAGACGCGGACGGCCGCGCCGCGCTCGGGAGCAAGCATCCAGCGAGTGATCTCGGGCGAGTCATTGACTGGATTTGTGTTGGGCATGGCGGCTACTGCCGTGAATCCGCCAGCTGCGGCTGCGGCGGTGCCGGTTGCGATGGTTTCTTTGTGGGCCTGGCCCGGCTCGCGCAGGTGGACATGGATGTCAATGAGGCCGGGGGCGACGGTGAGGCCGGTGGCGTCGAGGATTTGGACGTCGGGGCCTGCATTGCCATTGACTTTGATCTTGCCGGGGCTGGCGATTTCGGCGACGCGGCCGTCTTTGAGCAGGATGTCTTTGGGGGCGTCGACGCCGGCGGCGGGATCGATGAGGTGTCCGTTGCGGATGAGGAGGGTGGTCATGCGCGGCCTTCTTTCTTTGCCTGCGCAGTCAGGGCGCGTTCGACTACGGCCATGCGGATGGCGACTCCGTGGCGGACCTGTTCAAGGATGGCGGACTGGGGGCCGTCGGCTACTCCGGCGGTGAGCTCGAGGCCGCGGATGATGGGACCGGGGTGCATGACGAGAGCCTTTGGGGCGTGGTTGGCGAGGCGCTGGCCGGTGAGCTGGTAGGCGTCCTTGTATTGGGCAAGGTCGATTTGCAGACCAGCGAGGCGTTCGGCCTGAATACGGAGCATCATGACAACCTGGGACTGGCGGAGAGCGGATTCAAAGTCGCGCTCGACGGTGATGCCCGGGCCGGCGTTGGCGGCGGAGTCCGGCAGGAGCTGGGTTGGGCCACAGAGGATGACGCGGGCGCCGAGGCGGGGGAGCAGGAGCATGTTCGAACGGGCGACGCGGCTATGGAGGATGTCGCCGGTGATGGTGACAGTGACGCCGGAGAGTATGGAGGAAGATACTGCGGGTTCCTCGACTGCGCTCGCTGCGCGAGCTTCGCTCGGAATGACAGTCTGAGATCGTGGATCGGACTGAGATCCTTCAGCTGCTCTCTCAACAACGATGGTCTTTGATGCGGGGTCGAGATGGTTGAGGATGGTGCGGAGGTCGAGGAGGGCTTGTGTGGGGTGCTCGTGCATGCCGTCGCCGGCGTTGAGGATGGGAAGGCGGGTTTCCTGTTCGAGGAGCCAGGGAGCGCCGGAGGAGTTGTGGCGGATGATGATGGCTTCGGCGCCCAAGGCACGCAGGGTGAGGCCGGTGTCCTTGAGCGTTTCGCCTTTTTCAATGCTGGAGGAGAGGCTGGAGACGAGGGTCGTATCGGCTCCAAGGCTCTTGGCTGCGAGCTCGAAGCTGGTACGAGTGCGCGTAGAGGACTCGTAGAACAGCAAGGCGATGCGGCGCTTGAGGAGGATACGATCGCGGGTGAGCAGGTCCTGATTCTCGAGAGCCGTGGCGCGAGCAAGCAGGTGGCCGATGGAAGGAAGATCCAGGTCCATCACCGAGAGCAGAGAGCCGGGATTGTAGGGAAATGGAGTGGCTGGCGGTTGGGGTGTCTGAATCTGGCGACGTGCGGGTGGCGGTGCAGTGGCGTTCATGGAGTTCAATCCCGGAGTTCTGTTCCACCCTAAACGTGCTTCTTCAGCCGAAGAACCTCGCTTAGAATGGGGCACCCAGTGATAATTGGGCACCCGCTGTTTAGTTAGTCCACCCGCTCGACGAGGAGTACCTGTTCGTCGTTGTCGACCTCGTGGAACTTGACTTCGATGATTTCGCGGCTGCTGGTGGGGACGTTGCGGCCGACGTAGGTTGCTTCAATCGGCAGTTCTCGATGTCCGCGATCAATAAGCACAGCAAGCTGAACGCGACGTGGGCGGCCATGATCGAAAAGCGCATCGAGTGCGGCTCGGATAGTGCGGCCGGTGTAGAGCACATCATCGCAAAGGACGACATCGCGGCCCTCCACTTCGCAACCGAGGGCGCCGGGGGTAACCACGGGGCGGACATCGGCGGTGGAGAGGTCGTCGCGATAGAACTGGATGTCGAGGGTGCCGGTCTCGACGGTGCGCTTTTCGATGTTGGAGATGAGCTTGCCGAGACGCTGGGCGAGGGGGACTCCGCGGCGCTTGATGCCGATCAGGGTCAGGTCTTCGCTGCCGTTACTTTTCTCGACGATTTCGTGGGCGAGACGCACCAGGGTTCGCTCAATCTCCGAGGCGGACATCAGCCTGCCCTTCACGCGGAGGGCAGGAGTAGTAGTTTGTTCGCTCATAGGCTCTCTTGCCGGATGATAGAGGGCTGTGGCGGGAGGGGGCAAGCTGTGGAGAAGACGGATTCCGGTTCGAGCGCCGGGGCTTTCCGCTGTCAGAGTGTGCGGCGAGGAACTGGGCTCGATCCCGGCGACCGCAAAATAATCTCCTAACCGCGATTGAAAACCTTCTGTCAAAGGGGCTGAATGCAGGGAAACGATCACTCGATAGTCCGGGCGGTACTGGCCGGGGACAAAGATGCGTACGGGACGCTGGTCCGCGCAAACAGTGCCGCCGTTTTTCGAGTGGCGTTTCGGATTGCGGGCAACGAGGCCGATGCGGAGGAGATTGTGCAGGAGACGTTTCTGCGCGCTTATCAGCGGCTGGAGAAGTTTGAGCAGCGTTCGACATTCGGAACGTGGGTATACCGGATCGCTGTGAACTGCGCGCTGAACCGAATGGGCCGGCCTGAGATTGAGGCCGAATACCGGCACGGTGAAGAGAGCGATCCAGAAGCAAGAACGGTGCAGGTGGCGACGCAGGATGCGGATCCGGAGCGGGTTCTGTTGGGCCGGGAAGTGAGCGCGGCGCAGGAGATGGCAATGCAGAGGCTGACAGCGACAGAGAAGTGTGCGTTTGTGCTGCGGCACCTGGAGGAACGCTCGATGAGTGAGATTGCAGAGGTTCTGGGAGTAGCGCCTAACGCGGCGAAACAAGCGGTGTTTCGCGCAGTGCAGAAGTTGCGCCGGGAACTTGCGCCGCTGAGGGGGAACGCATGAATCACCTGAGCGAAGAGGAGCAGTTGGACATTTATTACGAGGAAGGTTCGGAAGCGGCAAAGGCACACTTGAAGGGCTGCCGTGAGTGCTCGGGGGAGTATGCAAAGTTCAAGCGGAGCCTGGATGCGATCAAGCCAGAGCATGTTCCGCAGAGAGGGCCCGAGTACGGCGACTGCGTTTGGCAGGCATTGCGTCCGCAGCTGATTCCGTATGAGAAGAAGGCAGCGGGATGGCGCGGCTGGAGTTGGTGGAAGATTGCCACGGCGACTGCTGCCTGCATGGCTTTGTTGACTGCGGCGTTCATCGGCGGGCGCTACTGGGAAAACAGCAAACGAAGTCAGCCTGATTTAGCGGCCAACGCTCAGC
>Ga0207654_10000085_pt1 | contig 61970 bp, 54 predicted proteins | sample KBSC64metaG_FD_184355 | JGI IMG/M metagenome (GOLD analysis project Ga0207654, IMG submission 184355) | Corn rhizosphere microbial communities from Kellogg Biological Station, Michigan, USA - KBS C6-4 metaG (SPAdes) (version 2) | ecosystem: Host-associated > Plants > Roots > Rhizosphere > Soil...
GAGGAACTGACCATTGGGAGCCCATGAGGGTGAGACTGCATAGCCGCCGTCGGTGAGACGAGTGACGCTGGCGCCGTCCTGATCCATGGTGTAGATCTGCGGGAGGCCGGTGCGGCCGCTGACCCAGGCGAGTTGTGCGTTGGTGCGGGGATTCCACGTGGGGGCGACGTCGGGTCCGCGGAACGAGGTGATTTTGTGAGCACCACCGCCGCTGGCGTCGGAGATCCAGATTTCGGGGTCGCCCGAGCGCGAGGAGGAGAAAGCGATCTTGCTGCCGTCAGCGGACCATGCGGGGCTGGTGTTGCTGCCGCCGACCGTGCCTGCGGGGAAGGAGACGAGGCGGTTGAGCTCGAGGGAGTACAAGCGGATGGACCAGCCGAGTTTGCCGAGTGTGGCGAAGGCTACGCGCGAGTTGTCCGGCGAGATGCGGGGTGAGAGCGAGATGGTGCCGAGGTGCGTGACGGCATGCTGGTTTTGGCCGTCGTAGTCCATGGACCAGACTTCTTTTGAACCGGTGCGGCTGCTGATGAAGTAGATTTTGGTTTCCGCGATGCCGTTAATGCCGCCTCCGAGGCGGTAGATGATTTCGTCAGCGAAGCGATGGGCGACAGTGCGGGCCATGTCTTCGGTCGCGGCTTCGTTATATTGCTTGCCGAGGACCTGCGGGTTGGCGGTATTACGCGCGTCGTCGAGCCAGCCATAGACGGTGAGACGCCCGCTTGCGGCAGAGAGGGCTCCGAAGGCGACCATGGCGGCGTTGGCCGGATCGCTGGACCACTGGGAAAGATTGATCTCCTGCGGAGAGCCGGGTGTGCCCTGGGGGTTGAAGCTCTTCGACACCATGGTAAAGATGCCGGCGTTCTGGAGATCGCTGAAGAGCGTGGAGTCGAACGTGGCTTTCAGGGAGGCTGCCTGCGGGTCTGCACCAACCTGCTTGAAGTCGGCTGCGGCAAGACGAATGGGTGCATTGCCGAGGTTGGAGCCGGTGTGGACCCAGTCCTGCGCGAAAGAGGGGAGGGCGGCGAGGGCCGCCAGTCCAAGGAGTGAAAGACCAAATCGCAACGTAAGTTTCATGAGAACGCTAAACCCTTCCTGAAAGGATGCTGCGCACTGCGCAGAATGTGGCGAAGTGGGAACTCTGCGTGTCTCTTATCGGAGTTCATTTTAATTTGGATGGTGAGCCGGGTCCTAGTATTCACAGTAGTAGGAAACCATGAGGTTACTTCCGCGATATTGCCCAGGCAGAGGGCCAAATGTATCAACGCGCTGGGCGGCACGGACGCAAACGGAATCCCATGTGGGGCTGCCGCTGGAGCGGTCGAGGCGAACCTGGCTGATTGCGCCGTCTCGAGCGATGTTGAAGGAGATGAAGGCGCGAGCGCCCTTCGGTGTGTGCGGATCGGCCAGCGAGCGATAGCCGTTTTGTTCCATCTTGCGGTTGATGTTGTCGACGTACCAGCCGAAGAGGCTGCCGAAGTTGGCGTCCGCAACTGTGGTTGGACCGTTGGATGCGCCTGGGGTTGCAGTACGCGGCAACTGAGAGCCGGCCTGCTCGCCATACTGGGCGGTGTTTTTCGGGACGTCGGGCTGCTTCGGTGTCTGCTTGACGTTCTGGTCTTGCTGCTTCTTCGGTTTGCCCTGGATGGGGATGGCCGTTTCGTCCTCGGCCTGTTTCGTTTTCGTCTCGGGAGGAGCGGGGGCTTCGCTGGGCTTTTCGGTGGCGAGGACGTTTTGATTGGGAGGATGTTCGGACGGGAGCGGAATGGAGCTGGTGATGTTGACCTGGATGGCTCCGCCTGGGCCTGCGCCGCCCCAGAGGTTGTGATGGAAGAAGCCGCCGATGACGCCGTAGAGGACGATAGCGATGACGATGCCGCAGTGGAGGAGCACGGCTCCGGCGGCAGGTTTGGCAAACGGCTCGGGCGCCAGCTCCTGCTGAAGGTGATCACCGGCTTGGAAGAAGGGGCTGCTCATCGGTTACTGAAGGGGCTAAAGCCCCGGAGTTCTATTGAGTATTCTTTCGGCACGACTGAAGTCGTGCCCTGACGCTTCTCTCTTCGGCAAAGTGAATCGCCCCGGACATTTCTCGCTTTCGTAAAGTGAATCGATGAATCTGCCATACCATCCCTATTTTCCTTTGCCCTCGACAGGACGGGTGACGATGGAGATGTTGGTGATCCCTGCTTGCTTTACCGCGTCCATTACGCTGGCGAATGCGCCGAAGGGGACGCGCTCGTCGGCGCGGAGATAGATGACTTTCTTTGTGTCTGGACCGCTGGCGTCGCGGAGGCGCTGTCCGAGGTCGTGCACGTTGATCGGATTGTCGCCGAGGAAGACTTTCTGATCACGGTCGATGGTGACGACGAGGCGCTGTTCAGTGATTTCCTTGACGGTGCGTGTCTTGGGGATGTTGACTTCGATGCCGGACTGCAGGACTGGCGCGGTGATCATGAAAATGACGAGCAGCACGAGCACGACGTCGACGAGCGGCGTGATGTTGATGTCCGCGAGGGAGGATTGGGTTTTGCCGGAGCTAGTCGTGAAAGCCACGTGCAACCTCTTGCGGCTCGTCGCGCTGCGCAGCGGAGCTGCGAACCGGAATTTCTTCGAGCGAGTTCAATAGCTCACGGCAGAAGTCGTCGGTTGCGGATGCGAAGACTTTGATGCGTGCTGCGAACTGGTTGTAAGCGACAACGGCGGGCACGGCGACGAAGAGGCCGGCGGCGGTGGTGATGAGCGCTTCGGAGATGCCGGGAGCTACAGCGCGGAGTGTTGCCGCGCCTGCAGTGCCGAGTCCATGAAAGGCGTCGACCACGCCCATGACGGTGCCGAAGAGCCCGACGAAGGGGCTGGTGGCGGCGATGGTGGCGAGCCAGGTAAGGCGGCGTTCGAGAGCGGTGATGGCTTCGCTGGCGGCAGTTTGTGCGGAGCGCTCGAGTGGAGCGAGATTGCGCGGTGGACCGGATCCACCTGTCTGCCGCTTGTAGGTTTCGTAGACGTCGACGTAGACCTGAGCGAGAGGGCTCGACTTGTAGTTGTCGGCAAAGGCTGCGACTTCCTGAAGACGTGTAGCGCGGCGAAAGGCGTTGATGAAGTTGCGGCTTTCGCGTGTGGCCTTGCCGAAGGTGCCCATTTTGCCGAGGATGATGGTCCAGGAATAGAGGCTGGCGATGAGTAACAGAAGGAGGACGCCGAGTGCGATACCACCGATGTTGCTGAGCATCTCCATTACCGCGCCGGCACCTGTGGAAACAGGACCCGCGGGGGCGCTCGAATCAGCCTGTAAAGCGAGAAGCAAAGTAGCTGTAAAAATCGGTTTTTACCTCATTATCACGGTATCAGACGTGTGGAAGTGCTCCAAGTTATCGATGTGGTGCACTCGAAGCTGCGCATTCTGAGAGGCTTAGCCGCGATATAAGGCGTTCATGCTATGCTGCGCTCGGATTGACGTTTCATGCTCGTTGAACTTCGCGCGGAAAATTACGCTGTCATCGACCACGCCATCGCGGTGTTTGGCCCGGGACTGAACCTGCTCACGGGCGAGACCGGAGCGGGCAAGTCCATTCTCGTGGATGCGCTTGCTTTGCTGATGGGAGGAAAGGCCTCGGCGGAGATTGTGCGGCACGGCGCGGAGAAGGCCGTGGTGGCATGTGTGTTCGAATCTACGGCGGCGGCGGAGGCGGTTCTGGAAGAGAACGGGATCGATGCCGAGGGGAATGAGATTATTCTGCGGCGCGAGATTCTTTCGAACGGCAAGGGCCGGGTATTTGTGAACAACCAGCAGGCCACTGTTGCGGTGTTGAAACAACTTGCACCGGAACTGGCGCTGGTTCATGCGCAGTCGGAGACGCTGGCGAGTTTCGATCAGACTCAGCAGCGGATTCTGCTGGACCGTTTTGGAGCAATCTCATCGGATGAGGTTGCGGCAGCATATGAGAAGTGGCGTGGGGCGCAGACGAAGCTGGACGATCTGCTGACGAACGAGCAGGAGCGGCTGCGGATGGTGGATCTGTGGAGCTTCCAGGCGAAGGAGATTGCATCGGCAAACCTGCTGGGGGGAGAGGACGAGAAGCTCGAGACGGAGAAGCGCGTTCTGGCAAATGCGGAGAAGCTGTATGCCGCGGCGATGGGTGCGTTCGATCAGCTGTATGAGGGTGGGGCTTCGGCAGAAGCGGCGTTGCGCGCGGCGGGGAAGAATCTGGAGGAACTGGCGCGGTACGACGAGAAGTTCAATGAAGCAGCGCAGCAGATTGCATCGGCGCGGGCGATTGTGGGGGATGTGAGCTCGACCCTGCGGGATTATGCGGAGCGCATCGATGCTTCGCCGGAGAGGTTGGCGGAGATCGAGGACAGGCTGGCTCTGCTGGATCGGCTGAAGAGGAAGTACGGGAAGACGGTCGATGAAGTGATTGCGCTGGGTGAGGAAGTGCAACGCAAGCTGGCAGAGGTGGAGGATCGCGACGAGACGCTGAAGGCGTTGCGGGCCGCTCTGGCGAAGTCGGCTGATGCTTACAAGCAAGCGGCGGGTGCGGTGTCAGCGCAGCGGAAGGCGTCGGCTTCGAAGCTGGCGAAACTGGCGGAGACGCAGATCAATTCGCTGGCGATGAAGGTGCGGTTTGAGATTTCTGTTGCGAGCCATGAGCAGGAGCCGGCATGGACGGCAGATGGTTGGGATGAGGTGGAGTACCGCATCGCGACGAATGCCGGAGAGCCGCTGAAGCCGCTGCATGAGATTGCTTCGGGTGGCGAGATGTCGCGCGTGATGCTGGCGCTGAAGGTGGCGGTTGAGGAGGCTTCTGCGAAGACGCGGAAGAAGCTGCCGACGCCGCGAACGCTGGTGTTCGATGAGATTGATATTGGTATTGGCGGGCGCGCGGCGGATGCAGTTGGGCAGAAGCTGAAAGCGCTGGGACGGGCTCAGCAGGTTCTTTGTGTGACGCACCTACCGCAGATTGCAGCATTTGCGGATCAGCATTTTGTGGTGGAGAAGAAGGAAGACCACGGCCGTACGAAGATGAATATACGACTGCTGGATGACCGGGCGCGAACGCATGAGGTGGCGCGGATGCTTTCGGGCGCGAAGGTGACGGATACGAGCCTGCAGCATGCGGCTCAAATGATCGCGACGAGCCGCTAGTATTCGATTGAGTCTCAGTGCACGAGAAAGCCCCGCGCGAGGCGGGGCTTTTTGTTTGCGCCGGGAGAGTGATCGCGACTAGTTGCGGCCGTGTCCGTGTCCGTGGTCATCGTGGCCGTGACCATGATCGTCGTGATCATGGCCGTGTCCATTGCCATGTCCGTGGTCGTCGTGATCGTGGCCTCTGCCATGGTCGCCGTGGTCTTTGTACTGACCGTAGTGGTGGCCATTGTCGTGACGGACCTCTTCGCGATATTCGCGGGCATGGAAGTTTCTCTCCCAGCCGCGATGACGACCCCAGTCAGCGTGCTCGCCGCGAACGGGGAACGGGCCGTGGTAGCCGAAGCGCGGATCGTAAGTGCGATCGATATAACCGCGGAAGCCAACCGGGCCGTGGAACCAAGGGCCGGCTCCGAGAAAGACCCCGCCGGTAAACCAAGTTGGTCCGTAGTAGCCGAACGGCGCGCACCCATAGGGTGCGTAGTTGTAGTAGCCGTAGGGGCAGACCGGCTCAGCGCCGATGTTGACGGAGATCTGCACTTCGGCATTTACGACCGTCGCGGATGAGCAGAGAAGCGCGAAAAAGGTGAGTGCGAGGAGGCGCAATGACTTCACTTTGTTTCTCCTTGAGATGCCTCTGGAGGGAAGGGCTCTGGAGTGAGTCTAGCTATGTTCTGGAGCCCACAAGAACTATCTGGAGTTTTTGGCTCTCGAAAGTCACTTGCAATAGCGAGGCAACCATGCATGCGGAGGAGTGCACGGCGCCATGGCACTCGCGTTCATCTACTTACAAATGACGGACTTGGAGGCCCGGCATGGGTACAACTTACGGCATGAAGGGGGCATCCATTTGGATCGAAGGTTTGAAACGCAGATAGTGCATTCAGTAACTTATCCAGCCACTAACACAGCAGGGAGTTTTTGAAGTGACGATTAGGTATAAATCCATGTATTCCGTTTTGTTGTTTGCGTTGGTTCGGGCCGCGTTGTTTTCGCCGGCGTCCGCCGCGCAGGAGCCGAATCCAACCTCACCGCAGAACCAGGCGGACCAGGGCAAGGTGGAGATGAGGGATGGAGTGGCGTACTACAAGGTGCAGGTGGTGGATCGTACGCTGCCAGCCATTAATTATTTTCATCGCTCGGGCGACACGAGGATTGCGTTCGTCGGGACTCAGCTATTGCCGAAGGGAAAAGGTGAGGCCAAAGTGGAGGCTCGCAACGGGAGAACAACCATCGATGCGGAATTCGAAGGTCTGTCTCCAGCGAACGGCTTCGGCCAGGAGTATTTGACGTATGTCCTATGGGCTATTACGCCCGAAGGAAGGCCCGTGAACCTGGGAGAGGTGCTGCCCAGTGGCAATGGTAAGAGCCACATCACGGTATCAACCGGTCTGCAGACCTTTGGGCTACTGGTGACAGCGGAGCCGTACTTCGCGGTGACGATGCCATCAGATCTGGTGGTTGTGCAGAATATTGCGACGACCAAGACTTCAGGGATCATTGAGCCGGTGAATGCGCACTACACGCTATTGCCGCGTGGCGCCTATGCCGAAACGGCCGGCAGACATACGGTTCTTCATCCGATTACGCGCAAGGAGAGGACACCGCTGGAAGTTTACGAGGCTGAGAACGCTGTGATGATTGCCGAGGCTGCGGGTGCGGGGAAGTACGCACCGGATTCGATGGCAGCTGCGCGGCAAGCTCTGGAGAATGCCGAGAAACTGGACGAACACAAACACAACAGCAAGGAAACGATCACCTACGCGCGCGAAGCTGTGCAGGCTGCCGAGGATGCGCGCATCATGACGATTCGCAAGATCAAGGCGGAGGACGAAGAAGCGCAACGGGCGGCACGGGTCCAGGCTGAGCAGAATGCGGAAGAGGCTCGCCAGCGGGCGGAGCAGTCCAGGCAGCAGGCTGAGCAGGCGCAACTGGAACAGCAACGAGCGGCGCAGGCGCAGGCGGAAGCTGCACACCGTGCAGAGGCTGAGGCGGCGCAGCGAGCCCAGGCAGAAGCAGCGGCTGCCGCTGCGCAGGCTCAGGCAGAGCGGGCCCGGCAGGCTCAACAGGAAGCCGAGCAGCGTACGCAACAACTGGCGCAGCAAGAGCAGCAGGCGCGCGAACAGCTTAGAGCACAGCTGAGCGCGGTGCTGGAAACTCGCGAGACAGCGCGCGGTTTGATTATGGAAATGCCTGATGTCCTGTTTGATTTCAACAAATACACGCTGAAGCCGGCTGCACGGGAGAAGCTGGCAAAGGTCTCGGGCATTCTGCTGGCGCATCCGGACCTGAAGGTTCAGGTTGAAGGACACACAGACAGCATTGGTTCGGAGGAGTACAACCAGAAGCTTTCAGAAGAGCGGGCGGATAGCGTTAAGGATTACCTGGTCAGCCAAAACGTGCGTGGCGACAACGTGACTGCCGAGGGGTTTGGGAAGAACAATCCGATCGCGGACAATTCGACTGCGGCGGGGCGCGCGAAGAACAGGCGCGTCGATCTTGTGGTTTCGGGTGCGTCGATTGGAGTTCAGGAACAGCAACAGCCCGCTCCCGGTGGAGAGTCACAGAACATGGCGCCACAGACAGCGCCTCCACCCGCACAGCGGGTGACGCCACCTCGGCCTGCTGTACCAGACAGCGTTGTTCCTCAGTGACGCAGGTCCAGGGTTGCTTTTCCACACGTCTTTCTCGCGTGACAGTGTGGAGAGGCAACCTGCACTCACCGACGGGTGCTCCAACCTGTATTGCCCCGAGCGTCTGGGCGGTGAACGAATATAGCAACTTACATGTGACTAGCTAGAGCAGGAGGACCTCGGGTTATGAATATGCAGGACCTTACACCTACCCAGATTGCGATCATCGTTGCGGTGGTCGTCGTTGTCGTTGGCGTGATTATTTTCTACGTTCAGCGCAGACGCACGGAGAAGCTTCGCTCGCGTTTCGGACCGGAGTACGAACGGTCGGTTGCGGAGAGTGGCGATCGACGCCGTGCAGAAGCGCAGCTGGAGAAACGAGCTGAGCGCGTGGAGAAGTATCATCTCCGGCCGTTGACGACGGAAGATCGGTCGCGGTTCACGGAGCAGTGGGATCGCGTTCAGGCGCATTTCGTCGATGCTCCAGCGGGAGCCGTGGCAGAGGCGGACCAACTGCTAGGCGACATTATGGCTACGTGCGGGTATCCGATGGGCGATTTCGAACAGCGCGCCGCGGATATTTCGGTGGACCATCCGGTGGTGGTGCAGAACTATCGCTCGGCGCATGACATCGCACTGCGGCAGGCGAAGGGTCAGGCAAATACGGAAGACTTGCGGCGGGCGATGATTCACTACCGCGCGCTGTTTGAGGATTTGGTGTACGACAGGAAGGAAGCGGTGGCGGATCGAAGACCGGCGGCAGTTGAGCGCAGAGAGATTGAGCGCGAGGAGATCCGCAGAAGGGCTTCGTAGCTGCCTGCTCGAAAGAGCGAGTACCGAATTGAGCGTCCGCTACGATCCAGACGAGATCGATTTGTAATGGCGATCTTTCGTTGGATCGAGCGGGCGTTCGCGCGTATGGAGGAGGATTCGATGTCTCACCAGTCAGGGATGGTGCGAGGGGTTCTTCTCGCGTTGTTGTTCGGTTGGATGTTCACCGCAATTGCGTATGCGCAGACTTACACTCTCTCTGGCAAGGTGAGCGACACGGAGGCACACGCAGTTCCGAGTGCTACCGTGTCGGTGAAGAGACTACGGGACGGCAAGATGTTTACCGCACGATCGAGCGGTGATGGCGATTATGTCATTCGTGATCTGGAGCCGGGCGACTACAAAGTTTGGGCGAAGGCCGGAGAGCTGGTGGCCGCGCCCATCAAGGTCACGTTGAGCGCGGGACAGACGACGGATCTGGTTGTGAGCCCGGCAGTACATCGGTAAAAACGATGTGAGTTGGGCAAACAGGTCTGATTGCCCACGCATTGTTGTGCCGCATACAATTCGTTCACCATGCGCACAATCAGACTCCTCTCGCTGTATGTCGCGATCGTTTCCTGTCTTCTGACCGGGAACGCGCAACAACCGCAACATCTGTTTTTTCGGGTAACACTCGGTCCCCAGTTCACTGCGCCGGTTTCGGGCCGGCTGCTGGTGTTTCTAGAGAAGGGGACCGGGGCCACTGCAGTCGATGAGAATCCGTTTGCACCCGCTGCGGTTTATATCGCTGCGAAGGAGGTGTCGGATCTTGCGGCCGGGATGTCGGTCGACGTTGATACCGATGATGTGGCCTTCCCGGAGCCGTTCTCATCGCTGAAGCCAGGCGACTATCAGGCGCAGGCTGTTCTTGATGTGAATCACAGCTACAACTATGGCGGGCGCCGCGAAGGAGACCTGGTGAGCGACGTTGTGCCACTGCCGGCATTCACACCGGGGCAGGGCGCGGAGCCAGCATTTACGTTGAGCAAGCTTGTTGAGGCGCGACCCGTCCGTCCGGATCCCGAGGGGTTTGGCGCGAACGCGCGTCTTGAGGATTTTGTGAGTCCGGCGCTTACCGCATTTTGGGGACGCCCGACACATATACGCGCCTGGGTCATTACTCCACCGAACTACCAGGGAAATGGGAAGGAGCTTTTCCCGACTGTTTATTGGACTCACGGCTTTGGCGGAGATCTGGCGGGCGCAAAATCGATGGGCGCAACGATGCTGGAGATGATGCAGAAGAAGACATTGCCCCCGATGATCTGGGTGATGCTGGATGAATCGTGTCCGACCGGGACACACGAGTTTGACGATTCCGTGAACAATGGGCCGTGGGGATCGGCGCTTACGAAGGAGTACATTCCTTATCTCGAGAAGAAGTATCGGATGGATGCGAAGCCCAGCGGGCGTTTCCTTCAGGGGCATTCTTCAGGAGGATGGGCGAGCCTGCAATTGCAGATCGACTATCCGGAGATCTTCGGCGGAACGTGGTCAACGTCCCCGGATCCGAGCGACTTCCACGACTTTACCGGGATCGATCTCTATTCGCCGCATGCGAATGTCTACAAGCGAGCGGATGGAACGGCGTATCCGATCATGCGGGATCATGGGAAAGTGATGGCGACGTTTGAGCAGTTTGCGAGGAACGAAGCCGTGATTGGACCGTATGGGGGCCAGATGGCATCGTTCGAGTGGGTGTTCTCGCCTCGCGGAGTGGATGGGCGGCCAGCGCAGCTATTCGATCGGGAAACCGGTGATGTGCATCCAGAGGTGATGGAATACTGGCGCGATCACTACGATCTAGCGCATATTGTGCAGACGACCTGGGCACAGCGGGACCGCTGCTGCGCGGGAAGATTCACGTTTTGGTTGGAACTGCCGACACGTTTTACCTGGACCAGGCGGCGCACAAGATGGAAGCGGTGCTGAAGGATCTGGGAGCGGATGCGCATTTCACGTATATCCCCGACCGCACGCACTTCGACTTGTATACGACATATCCTGCGGGGGCGGGGTCGAATGGGGATCGCAGAGGCTTGTTCACGCAGATCGGCACTGAGATGTACGCGGTCGCCCGGCCCGGGAGTCACTGGAAGGCTGGTGAGTGATCGCGGCGTCCGGGCCGTGCTGCTGGTGCCCGGACGCCGATGGTTCTCTTAGCAGTCGCGCAGATTTAGTGGCGGTCGTGGTCACGGTCGTGATCGTGATCGCGGTCATGCCCGCGGTGCTCGTCGTACCGGGAGTGACCGTGGCCATCGCGATAATCGTTTCCTCTGAAATGTCGCCAGCGTTCGTTGCGATAGCGTTCATCGAAACGGTCGCCCCGGTGAGGATAAGCGCCGCGGTAGCCGTAACGGCGATCGTAATGGCGGTCAACGTGTCCCCAGAAACGTTCGCGGCCGTGGTACCAGGGTCCGGCGCCGAGGAAGACGCCATTGGAAAACCACTCGGGGCCGTAGTAGCCGTAGGGAGCGCAGTCGTAAGGAGCGTAGTCGAAGTATCCGTAGGGGCAGACGGGCGCTGGGCCGATTTGGACGGAAATCTGTGCGTGAGCGGGTTGCGCAGGAGCAGCAAAGAGCATCGCGAAGAGCAGGGGCAAAAATAGATATGGTGTTTTCTTCATTTATTCCTCCTCGGGCAGCGAACGTGCGCGCGCTCTACTAGCCGATGAGACTCGTGCGCACAAACTCTTCCGCCCGACCAGTAGGTATGATGTGGCAGTTGCGCGGAAGGTTGAGCGCAGAGATCGCAGGAGGGCGGAAGTCGAAGAGAAATCAATGCTTATTTTTCGGGTCTTTTGAGACCCACCAAAGGACTTCGCCGAAGATCTTCCACTTGGTCGCGTTGCTCACATCGAGGGGGAGATATTTCGGGTTGGCTGAGACGAGGAGGTCTGAGCCTGCGAGGCGCTGGAAACGAGCGACTTTGAAGCCGAGGTCGCGGTGCGAGACTACGACCAGTTTCTCGTTAAGGTTCTCGCGTTCCGTTGATGCTGTATCGACGAAGAGGATGGAACCGGCGGGAAACGTCGGGTACATGGAGTCGCCCGCCACATGCATGCTCAGCATGTTTTCAGGATGAGGGCACCAGGAGAGCGGAGCCAGCAACACCTCTTCAATGCGGGCCTGTGAAAGACGAACATTTTCGTTGGGCGGAACGGGATCCGCAAAAGCCTTGACGTTCATGAGGGGAATGGCAACTGCATTTCCAGACCCAGCAATGTGTTGCGAGACTTTTCTGTTTGTGATCAGGTTGAAGTTCTCAAGGCTGACGCGCATGGAAGAGAGTGCCTGGCGCATATTGGCGTCAGGAAGCTCGGAGGTATCGATGCCTGCGCGCTCCCAGAAATAGTCACCGCGGGGACGACCAGCCAGGTTCCCGAGCGCGACATAGGTTTCGGCGGTGGGCTCGTTTTTGCCTGCAAGCCAGCGCGATACGGTCGCGGGAGAAACGCCGAGGCGTTCGGCAAGGCCGGCTTGAGTGAGTTGGAGATCCTTCAGGAGTCGCCGCAAGCGTTCGGACCATTCGCGATTTGTGATTTGTTCAACCATCGGTCCCCTTGGAAACGTTGCGGCAGACTTCTTTCACTCGTGCAATTGCCTCAATGAAATCAACGATTTATCGTCGTTCGAGGTATCCTAGCAGGCTTTGCCGCGCATCGTAAGTCGGTATGGGGCACGGAGATAGCGAAATGACGCCGGAGGACGATCAGAGCAGGGTGATCGTACAGAAGGGGAACAACGAGCATGCGGGCGCCGGACACGACAGCGAAACCTCGCAAGACGATTTTGACTCATTTCAGGCCGGAACGTCCAACCGTGAAGTGGTGGAGGCATCTCACCTGAAACAAGCAGGTCGCGTGTCCATGCAGAAAAGCACTCGGCGAATCCTGATTGTCGACGATGAGATAGCGGTCGCCGACACGCTGGCGCTGATTTTCAAGACGCAGCACTACGAAGCGCGTGTGGCGTACTCGGCAGAGCGAGCGATCGAGATTCTGGCGGAGTGGCGACCTGATCTTGCGATTGTCGATGTGATTCTTCCGGAGATGAACGGCATCGATTTCGCCATCGTGATCAAGGCCAATTACCCGGCGTGCCACGTGCTGCTGTTTTCCGGCCACGCAAATACGACGATGCTGCTGGAAGAGGCGGGGAGGAAGGGGCATCAGTTCGAGGTGCTGGCGAAACCGGTGCATCCGAATCTGATGCTGGAGAGAGCGTCTGCTCTGCTTGGATCGAATGAAGAGACTCTGTACGACTGATCAATCGTGAGACGTTGATTGAGCGTCAGTGACCTTTCGGGGCAGCGTTGGCTGTGGTCTGGCTCTGAACGTCTGAAAGCATCTTGCGCACTTTGTCTTTCTGCTCATAGTTTGGATTGGATTCGAGGAGTTTCTTCCAAAGCGCGATTGCAGCGGCGCTGTCGTGCTGGCCCTGCCACTTCACCAGTCCCAGGTTGAAAAGCGTGTTTGGATTGGTGGGTGCATAGGCGAGTGCTTTGTTGAATTGCGCGATCGCTTCGTCGACGTTGCCCAGATACCAGTAGGCAGTAGCCATGTCCGTGCGGACAGAAGCATCGGAAGGATTCGCCTGCAGTGCGCGATTGTAGTAGCTAACCGCGGTGGCATATTGCTGCGCGTCGTAGTAGAGATTGCCAATGCTCGAGAGAGTGCCGGGGTCATTGGGATTTGACTGAAGTTTGGTCAGGAGCGGGGCCGCCTGCGAGTCCGCCATTGCTCTGAGGCTCTCGACATTCGGGGCAGGCGTTGAAGAGTTTGCCGGTACGGCTGGAGTTTCGCCGGATGCCGTATGCTGAGCGCCCATGGCGGGACCCGTGAGCCCGCGAATGAACCAGCCGCCGCCGATTCCCACGGCGAGGCACAGGGTGACGAGAATCAGTGCCTGCTTGCTCGTCCACTGACGTTGAAGGTTAATTACTCGCATTGCTGACTCCAACGTTTTTTGAGCCGTGTTGATCGGCGGTCATTGTCATCGCATTGGCCATGACTTTCATTACGGCCGATTTGCGTTCGGGACTGAGATCAGGATTGGACTTGAGAAGTTGACGCCACGCGGCAACTGCGCCCTTGCTGTCGCCCTTGCCCTGAAGCTTGATCATGCCGAGATTGAAGAGAGCGTTGGCGTCCTTCGGGTTGTAGGCAAGAGCCCTGTCGAGTTGCGCGATAGCTCCGTCGTTATCGCCATTGCGATAAAGGCTGACAGCATACTTGGTACGCAAGGGGACGTTGGCGGGATCAAGATCGACAGCTTGTTTGTAATAGCCGGCTGCTTCTTTGAACCGATGCGTAGTGTGAAAGAGAGCAGCGACCTGCGCCAGGAGAGCTGTGTCGTTGGGATTGGTCTTGAGCTTTTCGAGCAAGGGTGCTGCCTTGCGATCGGAGAGTTGCTTGAGTTCTTCGAGTGAGTGCGGATGACCAGGAGGCATGGTTCCGTGTGGCGATGGAGCAGTGACATGCTGCGGCAGCGGAACAGCGGCCTGAGAACTGCGCATGAGGTAACCCATACCGAGCCCTGCGAAGAGACATACGGCAGCCATCAAGTAGACGTGTTGCGACGGTAGGGCAGGAGTTTGAGGCGGTGCTGCGAGTTCATTGGCCATGCTGAGAACTCCCGATCGATGCGCGCGAGAGGTTTCCGTGAGGAAGCGATCAGCGCGCGACGACGAGTTGCGTGCACGTTTGCCGCCGAAGCGGAGAGTTGCGCGCGCTGTTTCGCGTGCAGAACAGAGCGAAGTGCTGGTCTGAGTAGAGCAAGCAGCGAATTATCGAGAAGTGATGTCGATCACATTGCTTCATTCCACGACGCTTTGTTGGCGCAGTTGGGTCACGAAAGTCGCTGAGTGAATTGCCCAAATTGTGACGCATGTCACTAAGAACGTGGGGCTTTTCACCACGCTGGTGTGCGAGAACTCTCATCTATTTGGGCGCATCCTTCGCGCGAAGTGAAATCGAACAGAATTCAACTCTCAATTCGACAACGAATTAGGCTGCGGATTCCGGATTGGGAAACGGGAAGCCTCTAACGGCACGGAACGTGCACGGACCCAAGTGACTGAACTGGAGACAAGACGAGTCAGGTCGCGGTGAAAGTTCAGGCGAATAGGGAGTGCGTACTAGGAGGCTCCACGTAATGAAGAAGATTTCTCTACTTGCTCTGATACTTGTGGCTGGCGCGGGCTTCGCGACCGCACAGATTACAACGCCGACGACTGACGTTCTCGGCGCCCACCTCAACTATGGCCGCGGCTGCGCGGCCTGTCATGCGCCACACAGCGGCGTGTATGGAAACGGAAACGCCAAGACGGCCGATGCGACTTCAGGGAACATCGCGCTCTGGGGCGAAGATGTCAGCAGCCTGTACGGCAAGGTCATCACCTCCGGACAGAGCGAACACGGCACATTTGTTGAGACCCTGCCGGGAGCGATCACGGCTGGAACACCCGATGTGGCCGGCGTGCTGATGTGCCTGAGCTGCCACGATGGCAACTATGCAACCGGCGCCATGATGAAGAACAAGGTCTTTGAGACTTTGCCTGCAAGCTATGGCACCTCGAACGATATTCCGACGCTGCTTGGTAACGACAAGGGCGGCACGGGCAATTACCTTAACGACCACCCGGTGGGACTGACTGCAGACATCGGCTGCGGCGGCACCTACGACTGGGATTGCACAATCAGCGCGACGGGCTCCGTTCAGATGACGGGCACAGCCTCGAAGCTGTTCGTACAGAACTATGGCTTCTTCGTACGCCCGGCAACCTTTGCGAGCAAGCCGGTTGTGATGTGCACGACCTGCCACAACCAGCACGTGATGAACGTGGTGAATGTGAAGGCCGGCGCAACGAACACGGGCCTGGCAGCGGGCAGCTACGCGACCATGTTCTTCCTTCGCGGGCCTTATAACCCGGCGAGCGGAAACTCGAACAGCAACCAGACGGCGCAGTTCTGCCGCCAGTGCCATGGTGCAGAAGCCAATGAGATGAACGGCAGCACCGCTGGAACTACTTTCTAGATTCTTTATGCATAAGGGGAGGGGGAACTTTCCCTCCCCACTTTTTTAGAGTTGGGGGTCAGCACATGAAATTGAGAGTTACCTTCCTCGTTGTTCTCCTGGGCAGCGTGTCTGCCGTTTCAGCACAAGTCACATCGCACAAGCCGACAGTATTCACCGGCTCCGCAGCGACGGCAGCGGGTCCGCAGAGGCAGGACGCAATGGCCGTGGCGCGTGTGAACGGCGTGGTTCTAACCAACGCCGATCTGGTGCGCGAGGAATATGCCATTTTCCCGTATGCGAAGCAACATAATGGCGGAATTCCGAAAGAGTTTGAGAAACAGATCCGGGACGGCGCTCTGAAGATGATCATCTTCGAGGAACTGGTTTACCAGGAAGCGTTGCGCCGGAAGATCGCGATTGCTCCGGGGAGAATGCAGAGGGCTGAAGCGGACTTCAGAAAGCAGTTTGCGACGCCGCAAGAGTTCCGCAAGTTTCTCCAAAGCGATTTCAATGGCTCACAGCAATTGCTGAACGAGAAGATCCGGCGCTCGCTTTTGATCGAGGCCCTGCTCAAGGTGGAGGTAGAGGACAAGTGCAACTTCACAACCGCGGACGTGAAGGCTTTCTACGATAAGAATCCCAGCAAGTTTCATCACTCGGAGACGTACACGTTCCAGACAATCTCGGTTCTGCCTCCGCAGAACGCCACGGCGGCTCAGCTGAAGGAGGCTTTGAACAAGGCCCAGAATTCGCTGAAGCAGGCAAAGGCGACGAAGACTGCGGAGGAGTTTGGACTGCTGGCGGAGAAGATTTCAGACGACGACTACCGCGTCATGATGGGCCAGCATAAGCCGATGCCCGCGGAACAGCTTGCTCCGCAGGTGTTGAAGGCGCTTTCAGCAATGAAGCCGAACGACGTGAGCGAGCTCATTCAGATCGACCAGGCTTACACAATCGTGAGGCTGCAGGCGCATACGCCGGCGGGACAGACGAAGTTCGAAGAGGTGAAGGCCGAGCTTGCCAAGAGCCTTAAAGAGGGCAAGAGGAACAAGCTTCGGATGGTGCTGGACTCGAAGCTGCACCAGAACGCGAGGATCGAGGAACTTTAAGCGAGAGCAGAGCAGAAGGCGGTATCGCGTGGCGAGGTCAAGCAAAGTCGCAAGGATTCTGACGGCAGGGTTATTGTTTTCTGCATTGCATCTGCACGCCCAGTTGAAATGGGGCGAGACAACGACAAAGGGTACGGCGAATCTGTCCTCGGGCTACAGCGCTACTTATGGCAATTTGGCGCAGTCCAGCCATGGCTGGACGTTTGGCGGCGCAGGAACGTTCTCGGGCTCGTTTCACAGTCCGAATTTTCTCTCCTATAACTTTTCGCCCTACCTGAACCAGTCGCGGGCGAACTCGAATTTCCAATCGATCACGAATTCGAGCGGACTGAATCTAAGCGCCAACATCTTCGCAGGGAGCAAGTTTCCGGGCAGCGTTAACTATTCGAAGGCATACAACAGCGAGGGAAACTATGCAGTTCCGGGGCTCGCAAATTTCGTAACCCACGGTAACAGCGACACGTTCGGGATCAACTGGAACGAGAATCTCGAGGGAAAGCCGAGTTTCTCCGCTGGATATCAGATGGGGAAGAGCAAGTACAACGTGTATGGATCGAATGATGACGGGAACAATGCATTCCACTCGCTGAATCTACATTCGAATTACCGGTGGGAAGGGTTCAATCTCGGTTCGTTCTACACGCACGGAAATGCGCACTCGATGGTTCCGCAGATCGTGGCGGGGCAGATCCTAAAGTCGAATTCGGCTACCGATGTATATGGAGCGAACATGTCGCACCAGATTCCGCTGCACGGGTCGGCATCGGCGAGTGTGAACCGCTCGAGCTGGAAGAGCGAGTTTCTGGGATACAGCTCAACTGGAACCATCGACACTGTGAATGCGACGGCCGGAGTGCATCCGACGAACAAGCTGTCTTTTTCAGTCAGCACGAACTACTCGGACAACCTGACGGGGCAGCTGGAGCAGTCGGTGATTTCTGCAGGAGGAGTGCTACCGGGGCTAGACACCAGTCAATCGTCGAGTTCTCTGGATCTGATGGCGGTGGGAACGTACACGGCAATGGCAAATCTGCAAACGGCCGGGTTTGTGGAGCGCCGGTCGCAATCGTTTTTTGGTGAGACGTATGGTGTGACTTCTTATGGCGGCGATGCGACCTACACGCATGGGCTCCTGAATGGAACGATAAACGCCTCGGCCAGCGTGACTGCGAATTCGGCAGACAGGACGGGGGAGGACACAATCGGGTTTTCGACAACGGAAACTTATTCGAATGTGTTGTTCGGCTGGCACCTGAATGAATCGTTCAACTACGCGCAGAATGTGCAGACGCTCCTGGTCACGTATTCAAATTCGTACTACAACTACTCGGGAAACGTTCGACGGAACTGGGGGCGGTTCAACCTGAGTGCAGGGGCGGGCGGCGCGCGCACGGCGCTGACGCAACTGGAGGGGACCGCGAACAGCAGCGAGACCTACAACGGCAGCATCGGATTCGGCGGATATATCGCGGCCACGGGAAGCTATTCAAAGGCGGACGGCCAGGCGCTGGCAACCGGGGCGGGGCTAGTGGGAGTACCGGTGCCCGTGCCTGTTCTGCCTTCTGATCTTGTGAACCTGTTCGGCGGAAAGAGCTACGCAATCGGGCTGTCGAGTTCGCCGGCGAAGAAGCTGATCCTGTCTGCGACGTATGCGAATTCGAACAGCAACACGTGGAGTAATGGGATATCGAGCGCGAATGAGAATAACCAATTCAATACGCTGATTCAGTACCAGGTGAGGAAGATGAGCGTGGTGAGCGGGTACTCGCGACTGGAGCAGGGCTTCACCGGCACGGGCGCAAAACCGGAGATCATTTCGACGTACTATATGGGGCTTACACGGTGGTTCAACATCTTTTGAAAAACGGGGCGATGGCGTGCGGGCGATTTGCCTTGGGCGCGGTGTTTGCGGTCCTGCTTTCGACCGCGGCCTGGGCTGCGGGAAAACCAAAGGTGGTGAGACCGGCTGAGCATTGGCAGCTTTCGCTCGATGGCGGACGAAGCCTGACCTGGGAGCACAGCTTCGACTCGGAGTCGGAGGTCAAGCCGAACAGGGGCTTCTGGAACAAGCTGGTGGATGTGGTTGCCGGCTCTCCGGATTACAAGTTCATGGTGAAGCCCTATAGCGTGATCACGGACTCGAAGGGTCGAATCATCGTGACGGACCCGGGGGCCTCGGGAGTGCATGTTTTTGACTTCGCGCAAAAGAAATATAAGTTCATCGAGCGCCGGGAGAAAGTGCGCGATGCCATGCTGGCACCGCAATGCGTCGCGATGGATGCGCGGGACAACATCTACGTAACGGACTCAGAGTCGGGGAAGATTTTTGTTTTCGAGCCTAATGGCAAATACGTGCGAGCGATTGGAAGCCTGAAGGGCGGCGAAGGCTACTTCAAGCGGCCAACAGGGATCGCTGTGGACAGCGCCGCGCAACGGATCTATGTGAGCGATACTCTGCGGGATGAGATTTTCATCCTGGACATGCAGGGCAATGTACTTGATCGATTCGGAAAGGGAGGAGCCAAGGAGGGTGAATTCAACCTTCCCACCGAGTTACGACTGAACGGGCAGGAACTTCTGGTTGTGGACTCGATGAACTTCCGGGTGCAGGCTTTCGACCTGGCAGGACACTTCCAGTTTTCAATTGGAAAGCTCGGCGACACGACAGGAGCGATCTTCCGGCCCAAGGCGGTCAGCGTGGACTCGGAAGGCGATGTCTACATTGTGGACGCGCAGTGGGGTGTGGTGCAGGTCTTCAATCGGCAGGGGCAGTTGTTGTACTACTTCGGCGCCAAAGGAACGCATGCAGGCGAGTTTCAGTTGCCGTCGGGACTCTTCATCGACCATGATGATCGAGTTTATGTGGTGGATTCTTTTAACCGGCGTGTGCAGGTCTTCCAGTACGCTGGAATGAAGAATCTGACCGGAGGGCAATAACGTGGGTTCCAGGGTACTGCTGGCTGCGTTCATGTTGTTGATGATCGGGACAGCAGAGGCTCAGATCACCGGGGATGCGCTGGGGGTACATAATCTTGGACCGGGAAGTTCTTCGCCGGTTACAGGAGCGCGTTCAGACGCGTGTGCATACTGCCACGCGCCGCACTCGGGTCTCAGCATGGGACTGTGGAACCAGAAGCTCACGACTCAGAGTTACAGTACGTACTCCAGCAACACGGGAAAGAATACGACTGCGCAACCTACGTTGGGCGGCGTGAGTAATCAGTGCCTGAGTTGCCATGACGGAACTGTGGCCGTTGGAGCTACGGTGGCGTACGGACAGGTGACGACGCACGGGGCGATGAATGCTTCGGATGTTTTCGGGAGCAACCTGCGGTCGTCGCATCCGTTCAGCCTTGTGGTGCCTTTGAAGGACAGTATCGACTTGGCGGCGTCGCTGGTGAGCAGCGGAAAGACGGCGGACCCGACGGGCGCTGTGACCCTCATCAAGGGCAACGTGGAGTGCACCTCGTGTCACAACCCGCACGTGCAGGCGAAAGATCCGGTGTCGCTGAATTTTCTGGTGAAAGACAGCTCGAATGGACAGCTGTGCCTTGCATGCCACGATCCGGCGCGGACGATGGGCGGCCAGGTGAATCCATTGGCGGATTGGGCCACGAGCGCGCACGCTGTTTCTCAGAGCAAGATTTCGCCGTCGGCGATGGTGGGCAACTATCCGACGCTGGCGAGCAATGCGTGCAACTCGTGCCATGCAACCCATAACGCGAGCGGGCCGGCACGGCTGCTTCGCGGACAGAACGAACAGGACTGCATCGCGTGCCACAACGGTGGATCGAACGTGTCGCCGATGCCGGCGTATGGAAATGTGTTTGCGGAGTATGCGACGCCGAAGGTTGGGCATCCGTTTCCTTCGTCGACCAGCCTGCATGATGCATCAGAAGATGTGCTGCTGAACAATAATCGTCATGCGACATGCGTCGACTGCCACAATGCGCACGGGTCGGAACAGGTTGCGTCGTTCCTGCCGGCGCCGGCGATCCGGACGTCGCAGAAGAACGTCGCGGGGGTGAGTGCAGCGGATGGGACAAGCGTGCTGACGCCGGCTGTGAATCAATATGAGAGCTGCCTGCGTTGCCATGGGACGAGTACGGGGAAGCAAGTTCTGCCAATCTACGGGTATTTCCCAGTTCGCGCAGTGGTTCCGGGAGATCCGCTGAACCTGATACCGCAGTTTGGGCAGACAGCCACGTCGAGCCATCCGGTCATGCATACGCGGAGCAGCGCATTGCCGCAGCCCAGTCTTCTGACGAACATGCTGAATCTTGATGGGATTACGGCGGGACGCGCGATGGGAACGCAGATCTTTTGCAGCGATTGCCATAACAGCGACGATAATCGGGAATTTGGCGGGACAGGGGCGAACGGGCCGCACGGTTCGCGATGGACGCATATTCTGGAGCGCCGTTATGAGATGAGCCAGGCGACGGTGCCGGGCGGTCTAATCAACAATTTGTTTCCCAATCCGGACCTGAGCGCGAACGGGCCGTATGCGATGTGCAGCAAGTGTCATGATCTGGCGAACCAGGTGATGAAGAATACGAGCTTCAACGATCACGCGAATCACATCAATGCGGGCATGAGCTGCTCGATCTGCCACACGGCACATGGAATGGGAGCGACGAGCGGGACCATCAGTGGCGAGCGGCTGGTGAATTTTGACGTGAATGTGGTGGCGCCGCTGTCGGGAATGCCGATCTCATACACCCGGGCGACGAACTCGTGCACGCTGACGTGCCATAACGTGAAGCACATGGGCGGCGGAACGGGCACTATTGTGAGTTCGAACTAGACGAAGGCAAACCGCCGGGCTAAAAAGTTGTGCCGGCGGTGCTCCCATTCATCTCATTTGATTTGTCGCCGTGGCACTGGCGGCAGAACTGCGCCGTCTGATTGGACATGGGGTTGGTGCTGCTGGGATTGTAGGGCGCGCGCAGGAAGAACATGGTTGCATAATTGCCGGGCGGCAGACCAGAGTTTGAGACCGGCGTGACTTTGACGACGTTCATGACGTGCGGCTCGTGGCAGGTGGTGCAGACAATGACGGCGCGATTGTTGTATACGCCCGGCTTGACGAAGAAGCCGTAGCTCGAGACGAAATGGGTGGAGTTTGTACCGCGCATGGAGATGGCGCCGTTGATTTCGGCGCAGTCCCAGCCGGAACCTCCGCAATGGATGTTGGCACTGAGACCCATGGGGTGTTCGCTGACAAAGCTTCCTGCGCTGACGCCATTACTGCCGATCAGGGTGGGGACCTGCGACCGGGCGCCGTAGGTAGAGGGCAACGTCTCGTAGACCTTGTTTTTCATCATGGCGGCAGGAGCGAAGTTGCCGTCGTGGCAGCTGAGGCAGGTGAGCATTCCGGCAACATCGGGTGTATTGGCTGACATGCTCGCCGGGAGGACCTCTGTGAACTTGCCGCCGCCGGTGGTGATGGTTCTGCCGTAAAGGCCCGTAACGTCTTCGCCCCAGAGGATGGGGCTACGCGCGGCAGAGGCGTCGAGCGAACGGGCTTTGCCGTTGCCCGGTGCGCCGCTGTGCGGGGAGTGGCATGCAGTGCAGCCGCGACCGTAATTGAGATGCGCACCAAGGACGTCGGTACCGGGTGTGGTGATCTGGGCAGCGGAGATCGTGGCGGAGATGAGCAGTGTGGATGCAACGAGCGAAATGCGATTCATCAAACAGAGCCTCGCGGTTCTGTTTCATGTATCGGCGTGGGGAGGTGCGGGATTAGGGAATTTTCAAGGAGTACGAACTGCGGGTCCTTCGACTCCTCGCTGCGCTCGTCCCTCAGGATGACAGTCTGCGTCTCAGGATCCGGTTTAGTTTTTGAGGCTTGCGGCTTTGGCGCGGGTGTTGGTGATGAAGGCGCTGTCGTCTGCGGAGACTTCAGGCTTCATCGAGGCGAGATTGATGTCGACGTTGGATAGCGCCCCGGTGAGTGCTGCCTGAGCAAGCGCGACAGCGGTAATGAGATCGGAAGCCATGTTGGGATTTGTAATCGGCTTGAGGGATTCTGCAATTTGCTTTGTCTCTGCCGAGCGCTCGGCAACTCCCAGAGGAACGCTGGTCGCGTGACGGAGAGCGGCGTTGACGCCAACACCGCCGTCGTCGGTCTCGCGCGCGGCGCGGTAGGCCTTCATGACTACGTTGTACGATTCGGCATCTGCATCGATTGCGGCCTTGAGTTCTTCGCGCAGAGCGGCGAGGCGCGCGATGGCTTCGCTGAGCTGAGCTTCGTATTGGAGGTAGGCTTTCTTGCCGCGCGACATGGAGGCGACCATGTGCGCGAGGCCAGCGGCCATGGCTCCGCTTGCGGCTGAGGCGCTGCCTCCCCCAGGAGTGGCGGTGGGTGCGGCGAGCTGCTCGATGAAGGGTTCGACTCCGGAGCGAAGACCACCGACGGCCATTTTGCCCGACATGACGGCAGAGAGGCGGTTCTCGAGGATGAGGGAGGAGTCGAAGTTTTCAACCTGGAGGAACCACTCGGCGGCTTGCTCGAGAGCTGCCTTCGGGATGAGCCCAACGATTTCACTGGAGACTGGCATGACGCCGTATCGAGCGGCTTCGCGCTTGACGAGTTCGAAGACACGATGGATTGGGGTCTGCTCGAAGTCGGTGAGATTCATGGAGACCTGAGCCATGCCACGTACGAGGAATCCTGCGCCTTTGACGAAGCGCATTCCGCCGGAGGAGAAGCGCACCGCCTTTGCGATCTTCTTCGCTATATCGACATCGGCGGTGTTGAGGAAGACGTTATAGGCGATGAGGAATTTGCGCGCGCCGACGACGGTGGCTCCAGCCGTGGGATGGATGCGCGGATCGCCGAAGTCGGGACGACGCGCGGGGTTGGTTGCGATTTCTGCACGAATGCCTTCGAACTGGCCACGACGGATGTTTTCGAGATTCTGACGTTCGGCAGAGGCGGCGGCTGCTTCGTAGAGGTATATGGGGATTTCGAAGCGTTTCCAGATCTCTGCGCCAACGTGCTTTGCCATGGCAACGCAGTCTTCGAGGGTGACGCCTTCGATGGGAATGAAGGGGACGACATCGGCTGCACCCATGCGGGGATGTGCGCCCTGATGCTGCCTGAGGTCAATGAGCTCGGCGGCCTTGCCAACGCCGCGAATCGCGGCTTCCTGGATGGCCTCGCGCTCTCCGACGAGAGTGATGACGCAGCGATTGTGGTCCGCATCCATCTCGCGGTCGAGAAGGAAGACGCCGGGGATCTTCATTGCCTCGACAATGGCATCAACTTTTGCCTTGTCGCGGCCTTCAGAAAAATTGGGAACGCACTCTACTAAAGTGTTTGGCACGAGGAGAAGGATAAATCAGAGGCCTGTGTGCGGCGATGGTTTCAAAGTCATTCCCAGGGTTGAGGGTTGCATGGCAGGATGTGGATCATGCAAGAGATTTCCAAGGATGTGAGCGACTTCGCTGAACGGTACACGGCGGCCTGGTGCAGTCAGAAGGCGGAGTTGGTTGCGGAGTTCTTTGCGCCGGACGGGTCACTGACAATCAACGGTGGTGCTCCGGCGCTTGGGCGGGAAGAAATTGGCGCGGCGGCACGGTCATTCATGACGGCGTTTCCGGATCTGCGCGTGAAGATGACGCGGCTGGTATCCGTCGAGGATCGGCTCGAATATCACTGGACGTTGACGGGGACGAACACGGGGCCGGGTGGCAGGGGGCGTGCGGTGTGTATCAGCGGTCTCGAGATCTGGCGTTTCGCGCCGGATGGGTTGATTCAGGAATCGCTGGGTAGTTTCGACGCAGCTGATTATGAGAGGCAGATTTCGGGCGCACCGGGCGTTAATGCAGGCGTCGAATGAGCCATCGGGCGCGGTAGTATCCTCTACTTGGCTATCGAGCCGGAGCTCACAATGACTACTGCAACCTCTCCCGTGATTCAAGCGCCTCGTGGTACACAGCTTCGCTGCAAAGGATGGCAGCAGGAGGCGGCGCTGCGCTGTTTAATGAACAATCTGGATCCCGAAGTGGCGGAACGGCCAGCGGATCTGGTGGTGTACGGCGGGATCGGGCGGGCGGCGCGAAACTGGGAGTGCTTTCACGCCATCGTTCGCGAGCTGGAGCGGCTTGGGCCGGAGGACACGCTGCTGGTGCAGTCGGGCAAGCCGGTGGCGGTGTTTCCGACGCACGAGATGGCTCCGCGGGTAATTATTGCCAATTCAAACCTGGTGGGGAAGTGGGCCAATTGGGAACATTTTCACGAGCTCGATCGCAAAGGTTTGATGATGTACGGGCAGATGACAGCGGGGTCGTGGATTTACATCGGAACGCAGGGGATTCTGCAGGGGACGTTCCAAACATTCGCGGCTCTGGCGGAACGGCACTTCGGCGGATCGCTGAAGCATAAGCTCGTGGTGACCGGCGGCATGGGCGGAATGGGTGGAGCGCAGCCGTTGTCCGTGACGATGAACGATGGTGTAGTGCTGGTGATTGAAGTGGACCGCCACCGGATCGAGCGGAGGCTGGAGACACGGTATTGCGACACCATCAGCGAGGATCTGGATGAAGCGCTGAAGTTGTGTGAGGCGGCTCGGCGAGAGGGGCGGGCGCTTTCTGTCGGCCTAGTAGGCAACTGCGCGGACGTGCTGCCGGAGATTGCGCAGCGCGGGGTGCAGGTAGATGTGGTCACCGACCAGACCAGCGCGCACGATCCGCTGAATGGGTATGTTCCGCAGGGGATGATGCTGGAAGAGGCTGCGGAGTTGAGGAAACTCGATCCGGAGGATTACGTTCGGCGGTCGACGGCGAGCATGGTGACGCATGTGGATGCGATGCTCGCGCTGCAACGGGCGGGGGCTGTGGTGTTCGACTACGGCAATAACATACGGCGGTTCGCGTTTGATGCGGGGTGTGCGGATGCTTTTCTGATTCCGGGGTTTGTGCCGGAGTACATCCGGCCGTTGTTCTGCACCGGAGCGGGGCCGTTCCGGTGGGTGGCTCTGTCAGGAGATCCGAAGGACATCGAGGTGACGGATGAGCTGGCGCTGGAGCTGTTTCCGGAGAACGAGATTTTGACGCGGTGGTTGCGGCTTGCGCGAGGGCGGTTTGCGTTTCAGGGACTGCCGGCGAGGATCTGTTGGCTGGGATATGGTGAGCGCGCGCGAATGGGCGAGGCGATCAATGATCTGGTGAAGAAGGGAAAGATTTCGGCTCCAGTGGCGATTGGACGCGATCACTTGGATACAGGGTCAGTTGCCAGTCCTTATCGCGAGACGGAAAAGATGCTGGATGGGACGGACGCGGTGGCGGACTGGCCGCTGTTGAATTTCGCATTGAATACGGCGTCGGGTGCGACGTGGGTGAGCTTCCATCACGGTGGAGGCGTGGGGATGGGCTTCTCGCTTCATGCCGGGCAGGTGACGGTGGCGGATGGGACGGAGATGGCTTCGCGAAAGATTGCGCGGGTGCTGAATAACGACCCTGGGATCGGAGTTGCGCGGCATGCGGATGCCGGGTATGAACTGGCACAGGAGACGGCGCGGGAGAAGGGCATTCAGATTCCAATGGCGGGAAAGTAAGGAACGCATGCAAGCGGTTGGATATGTGCTGATGCTGCTCACCGTTGTCGCTTTTTCTGCGCGCATGGTGTATCGGAATGTCTCCAGCCTCAATGCGGTGAAGAGAGCGAAATCGTGGCCGGCTGTTGAAGCGACGGTCAAGTCTGGAAGCGTGGAGGTCGTCCGGCATCTGCGTTTCGGCGATATCCAATTGCCGGTGTTTGAGCTAGCTTACGAGATCGGTGCAAAGACCTATTCGGAACGCTTTGCGCTCTCGATGTCTCGCGAACCAGTGGACGCGTTGATCGGCAAGATGGTGGGCCGGAAAATTACCGTGCAGTACGATCCAGCGAATCCGGGAGTCTGCTTTCTGCCTGGTGAAAAGATCGAAGGCTGCAAGATTGAACAAAGCATCGGCTCTCAGGTTCACTTCTACCCAAAGAGCACGTGGCGTTGATGGAATGACTACAGCAATCGTCAATATTGGACAACTCGTAACGCTCGGGGGACCGGCGCGGTCGCGAGTGGGCGGTGAACTCAACCAGTTGGGCATTGTTGAGAATGGCGCGATGCTGATCGAAGGCGATCGGATCGTTGCTGCGGGCAAGTATGAGGATGTGAAGGCTCGGATTCCGGTGAGCGCGACCATCGTCGACGCGGATGGAAGTTGTGTTACTCCGGGATTTGTGGATGCACACACGCATCTTGTGTTCGCGGGAAACCGGGCAGCGGAATTTGAACAGCGGATTGCGGGGGCAACGTATCAGGAGATTGCGGCTGCGGGTGGGGGAATCTTGAAGACGGTGGCGCTGACCCGCGCCGCGAGCGAAGACGAATTGCTGGTTGCGGCTCGGCGGCACCGGGACTGGATGCTGCGCGGCGGCTCGACGACGCTGGAGGCCAAGTCGGGGTACGGGCTGGATCGCGAGACGGAGCTGAAGATGCTGCGAGTGATCCGGCGGCTGAACGAGGAAGGGCCTGTGCGAGTGGTGCCGACGCTGCTGGCAGCGCATACGGTTCCGCCTGAGTATAAGGATCGGCGGGATGAGTATGTGCGGTTTGTTGCGGAGGAGCTGATTCCGCAGGTTGCGGGCGCTGAACTGGCGGAGTATTGCGATGCGTTCTGCGACGATCATGCGTTCACGGTTGATGAGACGCGAACGGTGCTGAACGCAGCGAAGCAGCACGGATTGAAGCTTCGAGTTCATGCGGAGCAGTTTCGGCCAGGTACGGGCGCGGACCTTGCGGCTGAACTAGGCGCGGCAACTGCGGACCACCTGGAGACGGCGACGGATGCGACGCTGGAGGGATTGCGAGCCGCTGGGGTGCAGCCGGTGTTGCTTCCGGGCTCGGTGTTCGCACTGAACAGGACGCAGTATCCGCCAGCGCGAAAGATGATTGAGGCTGGACTTGGCATCGTGATTGCGACGGATTTCAATCCGGGTTCGTCGCCGGTTCCTTCGATGCCGTTCATGCTTTCGCTGGCTTGCGTGGAGATGCGGCTGTCACCTGCCGAGGCCCTGACAGCAGCGACCATCAATGCGGCGTACAGCCTGGGACTTGGAGGCGAGGTTGGTTCGCTTGAGGGCGGGAAGCGTGCTGACTTTGTGATTCACGAGTTCGGGGATTATCGCGAGCTTGCTTACTTCATCGCTGCGCCTGCACGGCCACGGGTTTTTGTCGGCGGCAGGGAAGTCGCACGCTGAGTCGAACAAAATCCCTGAAGGGCTAAAGCCGTGCGCTTTCAAAACCGGATTCGTTGGTGCGGCGGATTCTGCGGCGTTCGGCTGTGAAGATGGCGATTCCCAATCCAAGCTGAATGAGTGTGGCTCCAATAACTTTTGCGACGGCGAGGGCTTTGTTGGGCTGATCCGCTCCGGGAAAGAGGGAGAGCACGATGGTCGCGCTGGTTGCGATGAATCCAATGAGGGCAAGCGCGATGGCGACGGGCTTCTTACCGGGGACGCGGCGGATGTTGGGGCTGGCCGGTTCGTTCTGCAGCTTGATCATGGAGGCAAAGAGCAGGAGATAAGGGATGAAGTAGCACACGACGGCCATGCTGACGAGGACGTCGTAGGCACCGCGGACCGTGGTCCCGGCCTGTCCGAGGATCGCTACGAGGATGCTGGCTGCTCCATACACGGCGATGGCGACCCACGGTGTACGGTAGCGGGGATGGATGGAGCCGAAGACTGGAGGCAGGTAGTGGTCGATGCCGGCCACGAAAGGAAGGCGCGAGGTGGAGGAGAGATTTGCGGCGGTGGAGCCGACCGTATTCAGGCCGACGAGGAGGGCCGTGGGAATCAAAATCCAGCCCAGGCCGAGGCGGTCACTTAACGCGTGGACTCCGTTGACGAACCCTTGAAGGCCGCTGACTGATTCGCTGGGGAGCGCGACCAGCAGGGCCGCGGTTCCGCCGATGTAGCCGGCGGTGACGACGATTCCGCCGACGAGGATGGCCCAGGGAATTGTCTTGCGTGGGTTCTGGATTTCATCGCCCATTGCGCTGCCGGCTTCGACGCCTCCGAATGCGAAGAAGACTCCTGACCAGAAGACGGCGTTGTCGAATGACAAATGCGGCGTGAGGCTCGCGGCCGTAAATTGGGTTGCGGAGCCGAAGCGATGCCATGAAACCACGGCCATCATGATGAGAAGAGTGAGCGGGACAAGGCTTCCGATGGAGCAGATGTTGTTCAGCCATTTGCCGGAGTCGACGCCGCGCACGTTGAGGACGACCGTAACGGTGAGCCAGAACGCGGCGAAGGCCATGAAGTAGAGAGGGCTGCTGCTCAGGCGGTCTGCATGGCTTCCGAAAGGTATGAGGACGGAGGCCGCGCCGAAGTAGAGCACGCTGGCGAAGAAAGGCAGGTTGCTCATCCAGTACATCCACGCGGCGATGAAGCCGGTGAAGTCGCCGAAGGCACGGCGCGTCCAGATGTAGATTCCGCCTTCATCGGGGTGGCGGGAGGAAAGCTCCATGACGCTGGCGGAGAGCGGGATGTAAAAGCAGACGAGGGCGGCGAGCCAGATGGTGAGAATGCTTGGACCCGCGGCGGCTGCGGTGGAAGTCCAGCGCACATTGAGAGCGACGACGACGTAGAAGAGCGCGAGGTCGCGGAAGCGGATGCCCCGTTTCAATGCCGGATTCGCGGCCATGTGGGTGGGAGGATAGCAGAGGAACGGGAAGGCTACCAACCGAAATCGCTGGAGTATTCTTTCCGGGGTGCAAGGGACAAAGATGAATTGCAAGGTAATTGGTTTCATTCTTATCGTCGTTGCCTGGTCGTCCGTTGCGGTTGCGAAGACTTCGGTGGTGAAGACGCACTCAGGTGCAGTTTCGGGTGTGGCGACGAGTGACGGCGCGGTCGTCAGCTTTAAAGGGATTCCGTTCGCGGCGCCGCCTGTCGGGCAGCTGAGGTGGCGGGCGCCGAAGCCGGTGAGCGCGTGGAAGGAGACGCTCAAGGCCGATCACTTTGGAGCTTCTTGTATCCAGGGACCCAATAATGAGTTGCTGCCCTGGACGAAGGAGTTCATGTATGTGACTCCGGTGAGCGAGAACTGCCTGTTCCTGAATATCTGGACTCCGAAGGTGGCGGCATCGGCGAAGCTGCCGGTGTTGGTCTACATCCACGGCGGAGCGTTCACGAGCGGGTCGGGCGATGTGCCGGTTTACGATGGCGAGGCGCTGGCGCGGACGGGGATGGTGATCGTGACGATCAACTACCGGCTTGGGGTGCTTGGCTTCCTGGCCCATCCGGCGCTTACGGCTGAGTCAGCACATCACAGTTCAGGAAATTACGGGTTGCTGGATCAGATTGAGGCTCTGAAGTGGGTGAGGGAGAACATCGGAGCTTTCGGAGGAGATTCGGCACGAGTCACGATTGCCGGGCAGTCTGCCGGGGCGATGAGCGTGGCCGATCTGCTTGCCTCGCCGCTGGCGGAGGGTTTGTTCAGCGCTGCTATTGCGGATAGCGGAATTGGCGGGCGAGGCGTGCCGATGCAGACGCTGGCGGACGCGGAGAAGGCCGGTGCGGCATTTGCAGCGGCGAAGAAGGCAGCATCGATCGAGGCGTTGCGCGCGCTGCCGGCGAGCGAGTTTGCGAAGCCGGGCGGGAGATTGTCGCCGATCGTTGATGGATGGGTCGTGCGGGAAAATGCGGTGACCGCGACAGAAGAGAAGGGCGGCGGCAGCGATGTTCCGGTGATCACGGGATTTCAAGCGAACGATGCGGCGCTGGGTGGGCCGAAGACGACGACGGCTGCGCAGTTCGTAAGCCGCGCCAAGCAGGCGTATGGATCGATGGCGGATGAGTTCCTGAAGCTCTATCCGGCAGATAGCGATGCAGAGGCGGCGGAGTCTGCTGTTGAGAGCGGGCGCGACCGGCTGAAAGCCGGGATGTATCTCTGGGCGAGCAAGCGTGTGGCGACGCACAAGTCGCCGGTGTATATCTACTACTTCGATCGTGCGGTTCCGTGGCCCGCTCATCCGGAGTATGGCGCGTTTCACTCCGGCGAGTTGCCGTATACGTTCGGCAATCTGACGATGTTCGATCGGCCTTGGGAGCCAGTGGACCGAACGATTTCGAAGCTGATGATGACGTACTGGAAGGATTTTGCGAGCTCAGGCGGTCCGAATGATGCGACCGTTCCGACGTGGGCTGCGGTTGATCCCTCGAAGCCGCTCGTGATGCGACTTGGTGCTGAAAGCGGGCCAATGCCGGTGGCGGATCCGGCGAAGCTGGATTTCTGGAGGCGGTATTTCGAGTCGCCGCAGAGTAAAAATGCGGGGCCGTTCTAGCTTCAACTCACGCTGATGGGGCTTCAGCGTTCCATTCGGCGTAAAGGAGTTCGATGGCGGAGCCGATGACGAAGCCCCAGGACCAAATTGGGTACCGCTTGGAGCGATCGGGCACGACGTAGAGGTCTTTGGCGTCTTCGAGTGGAGTGCCGGCTCGGAAGAGCCTGTGTGCTTGTTCCGTGATGTCATCGAAGATGTCGAGGGTGGTGGCGATCGCCTCCAGTCCGCAGAGCTGGCCGTGGCCCGGGACGAATATCGTGTCTTTGTCGAAAAGCGCGAAGTGGCTGAGGGTTCTGCGCCATGCGGAAATTGAGGCTTTCGAGTCGAAGGTGACGGGGTACTTGCCTTGAAAAAGCAGATCGCCGGTGAAGACGATGTTCTGATCGGGAACGCGCACGATGATGTCGGTGCCGGAGTGGCCGGGATAGTATTCGAGGATGGCTGTGATGTGGCCGAGGTCAATGGTGAGGGGCAGGTCCTTGGGATCGATAGGACGAGTGGGCAGGCCCAGCTTGCTCGCTCGAGCAGATGAGAGGATTTCGGAAACAGCGATGAGATCGGTTTGCGCGTGCGTCCGGGCGAGCTCAGTCTTCGCATCCGTTACTCGCTTTTCGTAGGGAGCGAGGATTTCTTCGCGCGATCTGGTTTGCATGGGACCGTAGGTCTCGATGATGCGATTGGCCGTATCAACGTGCGCCCAGAGCGGAATGTTGTGCTCGACATAGTAGTGGTTGCCCATCGAATGGTCGTAGTGGAAGTGAGTGTCGAGCGCGGCCCGCACCGGAACTTTGGTCGAGAGTCGCAGGGCATCGAATTGAAACGATGCGCCAGCAGGCGAGTTGAATCCTTCGATCAGGAAAGCTGCGTCTCTGCCCACCAGGAACCCGCCATTACAGGTGGTCTGTGCGCCCTTGGATGGGTCTGAGAGTGTGGCGTAGACTCCGGCGCCGATTTTGCGGACGGAGGCGAAGCCTCGGTCCACGAGAGGTGTGCTTGAGATTCGTGAGTCGGAGAGAAGCCCGGGCAAATTGAAAACGCCGGGTGAGTTCGCCACTGCGAACGAAGAAAAGCCACGTTTGATGAAGCTTCGACGGGAGATTCCGGATGTGCGATGGTTCATGACACCTCGGCTTGCAGAGTGAATTACGTGTTTTGCTGATTGAGGTTGGCTGCGAGGTTTTTCATCGCGCGATTCTCGAAGATGACTTCGCCGATGTCATGACTGCGGAGAGCTATTTCCGCAGCGATAGAGCGGCCGAGGACTTGCTGATCGATGTTGCCGAATTTGCCGGGGACGAGGCTTCCGAGCCATCCCGCATAGGCCGGGGTGTGTGCGTTGCCGACGATGATGCCGGGGCGGAAGATCGCGAGACGCTTGAATCCGATGCTGCGCACGGTGTCTTCTTTCATGCCCATGACACGGACGTAGCGGAATCGGCTGCGAGCTGTGCTTCCGACGGCGGAGAGGAGGCAGAACTGGGAGATTCCGCCAGAGTGACAGCCGCGCGCGAAAGCTCCGACGACGCCGAGTTCGAGGCGTTTCAGTTCTTCTTCGGTCCAGCGCATGGATCCGGAACCGACACCGACACAGCTGATGGCGCTTGCCAGACCCTGGCTTAGAACTTCTAGGGCGAGGGCGGCAGTGCGGTCGGCGAAGTCGGGTGAGGCGGTGTCGAGGACGATGTTGCGGACGCGCGAGCGCGGCGCGATGGGCTTGCGGGTGATCATGACGACTTCGCGACATTGGGGGAATGCGAGCAGTTCAGTGACTGCGGCGCTGCCGACCTGGCCTGTACCACCGAGGATGATTGCGGCGAAGTTGTCGATCATGGAAGCCTTCTATCCAGATGATGGGAGAAAAGCAACTGCGGGTGGTTCGACTGCGGTCGCCCCTGCGACCTCCGCTCAACATGACAGTCGTTTTTGTATATACGAGTGGGTTTCAGTTCGCAACTATCTCCCAATCGCCGGGCAAGGACGCGCGATGAACGGGACACACAGCGATCTCACTTTGTACCCAGGTCTTTGAGGACGGCCATGGCGGCGTTGCGACCGTTGATGCCGATGACGGAGCCACCAGGGTGGGTGCAGGCGCCGCACAGATAGAAGCCTTTCATCGGGGTGCGAGCGGTCAGGCGCTTGTCCCACATGTAGGCGGGGAGGCATTCGCCCTGGAAAATATGCCCGCCGGTGAGGCCAACTTTCTGCTCGATGTCCGGGGGCCCAAGGACCTGCGCGTCGATGACTGCCGAGTCGGTAATGCCGTCGCCGATGTTGCTGCAGAAGCGCGCGAGAGACTTCATCACCAGGGCGCGGACTTCGTCGCGCCGCTGGTCCCAGCTGCCTTGGGCGAACTTGTACGGAACGTATTGGGCGAAGACGCTCATGGTGTGTTCCCCGTGGGGAACGACGGAGGAGTCGTGAACGCTCTGGAAGTAGAGCTCGCACCAGAGATGGTCGGGGAGTTCGCCGCGGCGGGATGCGGCGTGGCCCGCCTTCCACTCTTCCTTGGTGAGAGGAGTGTTGATCTGCCCGTAATGGTGGGCCTGGTTGGTTCCGGGGCGTGCGGTGAAGTTGGGGAGTTCGCGGAGATGAACGTTGAGCTTGACGGTGCAGCCTTCGATGGGGATTTCTTCGATGCGCTGTTTCCAGGCAGTGTCGGCCGAGGCGCCGAGCATGGCAAGGGTGCGGCGGGGGTCGGCATTGGAGATGACGACCGGGGCGGAGATGCGATTGCCGGAGTCGAGAAGGACGCCTTCGCCGGGGATGATTTGTGAGACTGGAACGCCGGAGACGACGATTGCGCCGGCTTCGCGAGCGGCATCGCAGAAATAGAAAGAGACCATGCCCATGCCGCCTTTGACGTATCCCCACATTCCGGGCATGCCGCCGAGACGGCCGGAGGAGTGGTGGAAGCGGATGGAGGCTGTGCCGGGATCGAAGGGGCTGGCGTTGGTTCCAATGACGCCCTGGCCGAGCATGGCGATCTGAAGACGCTCGTCGGTGAGATAGTGCTCAACCATCTCAGCCATCGACCATTCGAAGAGGACCGATTTTGCTTCGGCGTCGTTGCCGAGCCGGTCTTCGATCTGGTCGCGGGTGGGGGCTTCGCTCAGCCAAAGATCATTCGGGCCGGCTGGGCGTAGCGCGTCGCGGAGGCGGCGGATGACGGCGCACATTGCGTTCCAGCCGTCGACATCGGCGGGTGCGAGTTTGCGGACTGCTTCGGAGCAGCGATCGTCGTCGTCCCAGAGCTGGATGCTCGAGCCGTCAAGGAAAGGAACAAACATGCCGTTGACGGCGGGGGTCCATTGAAAACCGCGGCGAGGCAGGTCGAGTTCCTCGACGACGAGGGGGTGCAGGAGCCCGGCCAGATAAGCGCAGGGAGACATGCGGACGCCGGGGAACGGTTCTTCGATGGTGCACGCGCCGCCGACGCGGGGGCGGCTTTCGATGACGAGGATGCGCCTGCCGGCGCGGGCGAGGTACGCAGCGCAGGCGAGGCCGTTGTGTCCAGCGCCCACGATGATGGCGTCCCATGTCCTGGTGGAGATCTCGCTGATCGAGATGGGCAGTCCGATCTCACCGAGGACTGCGGCTGTGGGTGAGTCCATGCAAGGACGAGGGTAACAGGCGTCGCAGGGTGCGCCGGGAGCCTGGTTCGATTTGGAGGAGCTACTTGACGGTGATGTCGCCGTCGACATCGACGACAAGGGTGTCGCCCTGAATCTGCATGGAGTGAACCTTGAGGCGTTCGAGGCTGACCTTGTAGCCGGAGGATGCGGTCGAGCCCTCGAGGGCTTTTCGAAGCAGATCTGCGGCGTCGACTTTCATGCTGGACGGCACCTGGCGGCTGAGGAAGGGCGTGAGCAGGAAGTTGAGCTCACGCTGTTCGCTCACCTTGATCAACTGAGCGTCGCGGAAGCCGATGGAGTCGCCTTCGCCGTACGGCGCCATGGAAACCTCGGCGAGAGGGGAGAGGGAGATTCCGATGCAGGCTCCGGCGACGGATTTGCCCATCCTGGCCCGCGTTTTGATTTTCACGATGATGCGGTCCTGGGCGAAGGTGACGCGGGCGTCGTCGGCATAGACGAAGCAGGGTGAATTTGAAGTGCCTTTGAGGTAGAACCGTCCGCTGGGACCGTTAAAAAGCTGCTGCCTGAGAGTCCGCTCCAACGCATCGCGGCTGACGCGCAGCTCGACAGCGGACGAGGGCAAAGCTCCCGCCGCAAGCAGCAAGATGCTGCTGGCAGCCGAAGCCCAGATTTTCTTCATACATTTATAGTGCCATCAACAGCGCGGTCGCGTCACGTAAGCGAGGCGAAGTGGAAGAAAGGACAGGTCTTACATTAGACTGGAAAGGTGTAACTTAGGGTAAGTCATTCATTATGTGTTACCTGAGAGGCGGCGTTACGCAAAAGTTTCGACTGTGAAAACGCTTAACTTTTCGCCCCTTAGCTATTGATTTTTATAGAAAATCTCCCTAAAATAGAACCCATAGAGTCGCCTTAGGGCCGCAAGGACCCCCAGCCAGTCGCCCGAGGTAGTTGGAAAGCAATCCCACTCCTTTCTGAGGAACAAAAACACAAATGGCAAAGCGTAGAGGAAATCCGAATTGGGGCAAGCCTGAGCCCATCGGCCCAGTTGTACCCACCGTGACCTCCTTCGAACAGATCGTCAAGGAGTTCAAGTTGACCCCGGATCAGTACATCCGGTCCACCCGCCTCCGTGAGTGGGCCCGCCGGAATAAAAACTCCAAGTACATTCCCGAGGCGCTCCTTGAAGCATGGGGCTTTGAGATCGAGTCTACGTTGTAGATCTCTGGTTCAAACTCTGTCAACGAAACGCCGCCTTCGGGCGGCGTTTTTGTTGTCCGAAAGTAACGATCTTTGCGGTGCCGCGCGCAATCGGCGAGAATGAAAGTTGTTCCCATGCCAGAGAGCCAGCGCAGCTTCGAGCCACCCTTCATTGATGTCCCAGGCGCCATTGAGGAGATTCGCGCCGGGCGGATGGTTGTCGTGGTCGATGATGAGGATCGCGAGAACGAAGGGGATCTGACGCTTGCGGCAGAGCATGTCACGCCTGAGGCGATCAACTTCATGGCCCGGTATGGCCGGGGGCTGATTTGCCTGACGCTTACGGAAGATCGGGCGGATTACCTGCGGCTGTTTCCGATGACCCAGCAGAACTCGTCACGCTTTGGAACGGCATTCACCGAGACGATCGAGGCACGCGAGGGCGTAACGACGGGCATATCGGCCGCGGACCGGGCGCATACAATCCGGACGGCGATCGACCCGAAGTCGACAGCTGCTGACCTGGCCAGGCCGGGGCACATCTTCCCGCTGCGGGCGCGGCAGGGAGGGGTGCTGGTCCGTGCAGGGCAGACGGAGGCATCGGTCGACCTGGCGAGGCTGGCGGGGCTGAACCCTTCGGGTGTGATCTGCGAGGTAATGCGGGATGACGGCGAGATGGCGCGGGTCCCGGACCTGATTCCGTTCTGCACGGAGCACAAACTACGAATTCTGACGGTCGCGGAGCTGATCCGGTACCGGCTGCGCAACGAACGCTACATTGTGCGCGCAGGGGAGACCCGGATTCAGACGAAATATGGCGAGTTTCGGATGATCGCTTACCAGAGCGAGGTGAACGGAGGCGAGAGCCACATCGCGCTTGTTCGCGGGGACCTGTGCCCGAGCTGCCCGGCATGCAACGAGGGGCCGGCGAATGTACCAGGGGATCCGAGAACGAATCGGGCGCCGTGTGCTCATGCGGTGCTGGTGCGGGTGCATACGCGCTGTACGGCGGGAGATGTGTTTGCTGCTGATTGCAAGTGCCGCGAGGTGCTGGATCAGTCGATGCGGATGATTGCGGAAGAGGGCTGCGGCGCGATCTTGTACCTGCACAACACTTCGCGCGGGTTCGAGATCGACAAGCAGGCGGTTGCGGGTTCGCCTTTCGAGATTACGGGGAAGGTCGGGTCTGCGGGGGATACACCTGCGGGCCGGCTGATTCTTCACCAGGAGCTGCGCACGCGGGAAGGCTCACAGGCGCGTACAGGACGGATTCTTCGGGCAATCGGGCTGGGCGGACAGATTCTTTCGGATCTTGGGATTCAGCGGATCCGGCTGCTGTCGAATACACCGATGCACATACCGGCGCTGGAGGGATTTGGGCTGGAGATCGTGGAGCAGGTGCCGATTCCGGTAGAAGAGTGCAGCCGAGTTTGATTCGGCAATTTCAGACGAAAATCAACGAAATCACCAAGCTGCTCCTTTGAGTGCATGTAGGATGTCCGCTGGAGATTCGCACGGCTTTCTTGCGTTCTCAACTGTCAAGCGTCGGGAGGAGACGGATGCGTAGAGCAGCGTGGTATGCAGTTCTGATGTTCGGAGTGTGGGCAGCGGCATCGATGTGCTGTGCGCAAAACGAAGCGCCGCCTAAGCTGATCCCGGGCAAGATGCCGAAGATGGCGACGGTGGATTCGCGGTTTCTCTCGTACAACGTGGAGATGGTCGAAGTAATTGGAGGGCGGTTCTGGGCGCCCTACAAGGCGGAGAATAGTGAAGCTGCTCCGAAGCCGCCGGATCCGAACATGCCTGCGGGGATCGATCCCAATCTGTTTCAGCAGCGGAAGCCGATCGATCTGTCCAGTGCGCGGTTGCGGAAGCTGGCCGATGCGCTGGCGCCCGCATATATGCGAGTGAGCGGCACCTGGGCGAACAGCGTGTTCTTCCAGGACAGTGATGAGCCAACACCGGCTGAGCCGCCGGAGGGCTTTCGGGGAGTGCTGACGCGCGCGCAATGGAAAGGCGTGATTGATTTCTCTCATGCAGCGGATGCGCCGATCGTGACGTCGGTCGCAATCAGCGCAGGCGTGCGGAACAAGGAGGGCGTGTGGGCTCCCGAGCAGGCGAAGGCGCTGTTTGACTACACGCGGAAGGCCGGCGGGACTATCACGGCTACGGAGTTCATGAATGAGCCGACGATTCCGGGGGCGGGTGCCGCGCCGAAGGGTTATGACGCTGCGGCGTTCGCGCGGGATGCAAAGCTGTTCGGGGCTTTTTTGCGGAAGGAGTCGCCGAAGACGGTTTACCTTGGGCCGGGCGGAGTTGGTGAGGGAGCGGAAGGGCTGATTTCATCCCGGTTCCGGATGAACATGATCAAGAGCGATGACATTTTGAAAGACACGGGACCGATATTTGACGCGTTCTCTTATCACTTTTACGGGTCGGTCTCGAAGCGCTGCGGCGGCACGATGACCGTGGAGAGGGCGTTGACTCCGGAATGGCTGAATAACACGGACACCTCGGAGGAGTTCTACGCTGGGCTCCGCGACAAGTATCTGCCTGCGAAACCTCTGTGGGTGAACGAGACTGCGGAAGCGGCATGCGGAGGAGATCGGCTGGCGGCGCAGTTTGTGGATACGTTCCGGTTTGTGAATCAGCTGGGAACGCTGGCGCAGAAGGGCGTGAAGGTCGTGATGCACAACACGCTTGCGGCGAGCGATTACGGACTGCTGGATGAGAGCACGCTGGATCCGCGGCCTGACTACTGGGCAGGGGTACTGTGGAAACGCCTGATGGGGACAACGGTGCTGAAGCCGGGAGTGCAGGCTGACTCTTCGGTTCGTGTCTATGCGCAGTGCATGCGGAGTGTGCCGGGCGGTGTGGCGATTGTCGCGATGAACACAGATACGAAGGCGAAGCATTCCATGGCGATCTCAATGCCCGCCGAGAAATATGTACTCACTTCCGGCGAGCTTACGAGCAATGCTGTGTCGCTGAATGGGACTGAGTTGCGGGCGAATGCCGATGGATCGTTGCCGGCCATGAACGGTCAGAGGGTTGAGGCGGGAACGATCGACCTTGATCCGGTGAGCATCGCGTTTCTGGCGGTTCCGTCGGCGAAGAATGCGGCTTGCCGGGGTAAGTGAAGGCTTCAAGGAGCAGAGCCAGCGCTGCAGCCGCTGAAGCCGATACGATCCTGCGGGCGTCTTCGCCGCATGACTGAGGCTATGCTCTGATGCAGATGTCGACGATCTGAGGTTCAAATGCAGATACCGCCAATCCCACCCGATGAGAATTCCAGGATCGAAGTTTTACGTGCACTGAATATTCTGGATACGCCAGCAGAAGAGCGGTTTGACCGGCTGACGCGGCTCGCTCGGCGTGTGTTCAACGTGCCGATTTCGACAGTGACCATGGTCGACTCGAATCGCCAGTGGTTCAAGTCGTGCGGAGGAGTGGATGTTCGCGAGACGCCCAGAGAGATTTCTTTCTGTGCCCACGCGATCCTGTACGACGACATGCTGGTTGTGGAGAATGCGGCGAAGGACGATCGGTTCCGAGACAATCCGTTTGTGACGGAGAAGCCGAAGATCCGCTTCTATGCGGGATGCCCGCTGGTGGTCAACGGCTACAGAATCGGAACAATCTGCGTGATTGACATGAAGGCGAGGGCATTTGCGGACGAGGATCGGCAGCTTTTGAGAGATCTTGCCAGGCTGGCAGAACGGGAACTTGCGTTCACGGAGTCTCGCTCTGTAACTGCCGTTTGATGAGGATCTGCGCTGTCCGGAAACCGAGGTCGTGCTTCGCAATACCCTGTTCATTTTCTGCTGATTTCGCTGTGTTAGCGTAGGGAACGGGAGTTAGAAACAGCGAAAATGCCAGAGATCAGTTCGTTTATCAAGCATCATTATCGTCATTTCAATGCGGCCGCTCTTGTGGACGCGGCAGAAGCTTACAAAGCGCACCTCGCCTCGGGCGGGAAGATGTTCATGACCATCGCGGGAGCGATGAGCACCGCCGAATTGGGTCTTTCGCTCGCGGAGATGATCCGGCAGGACAAGGTGCATGGAATCTGCTGCACCGGCGCCAATCTCGAGGAAGATGTTTTCAATCTTGTGGCGCATGATTTCTATGAGCGGGTGCCGCACTACCGCGATCTGACGCCTGCGGATGAGGCGGCTCTTTTGTCGCGTCATATGAACCGCGTGACGGATACGTGCATTCCCGAGATGGAGGCAATGCGGCGAATCGAGAACGAGGTACTTGCGGAATGGGTGAAGGCCGATCAGGCGAATGAGCGCTTTTTCCCGCACCAGTTCATGTACAAGATTCTGCTGTCGGGAGTGCTGAAGGGCTCGTACCAGATCGATCCGAAAAACAGCTGGCTACTCGCCGCGGCGGAAAAGAATCTGCCGATGTTTGTGCCGGGATGGGAAGACGCGACGCTGGGGAACATGTACGCGGGGCACTGCATTTCTGGTGATGTGAAGAAGGTGCACACGGTGCGGACCGGCATCGAGTACATGATGGAACTGGCAGAGTGGTATACGGAGACGACGAAGACAGCGCCGCTTGGATTCTTTCAGATCGGTGGGGGCATTGCGGGGGACTTTCCGATTTGCGTAGTGCCGATGCTGCATCAGGATCTGCAACGCGAGCATGTGCCGCTGTGGGCATACTTCTGCCAGATCTCGGATTCGACGACCAGCTATGGTTCGTATTCGGGAGCTGTGCCCAACGAGAAGATTACGTGGGGCAAATTGGGCGAGAAGACGCCGAAGTTCATCGTGGAGTCTGATGCATCGATCGTGGCGCCGCTGATGTTTGCTTATGTGCTGGGGTGGTAACACGAGAACAGCAGGATTGGATAGGGTGCGACGCGATATTCGAGAGCTTGTCGGAAATCGCGTCGCGTCTACCACTCGGGCCCGGCAAGGATGGTAGATGTTTCGATCCAGAACCGCTAGACGTTTGAGGTAAGCGTCGAGGCGATCGTGGAAAACGCAGTGTTGAGACCTGTTGCAAGATAACCCATCCCGGTGATTGCGCCGAATGCGATCAGAGCCACCACCAGGGCGTATTCCACCAGATCCTGGCCCTCTTCGCGCTTGAGGATATTTCGCAGCGCCAGGAACAGAGTGTTAAACGAGTGCATGAAACCTCCACAGGGAAAGATTTCCCCATTTTCTGTGCGAGAATCATGCGCCAATCTCAAGGCAGCCGTCTATCCATCGTCGGTAACCAGGGTGACTAGGAAGAGCGCACACGCGAAGAGTACTTAAGCCGTAGTTTTGCGCGGCTCAGCTTGAAAGCGCAGGATGTTAGCTGTACTCAGGCGAGGTTACTCGTGTTGCCGAGCGGGTCCTTCGGAGGCATGTAGTTTCCTTCCTGGACGTCACGCGAGGCCGAAGCGATGTGTTCGGGGCGGCCAAGGTCCCGCCAGTAGTACCGGTCTGCAGTAAAAGCCATGATGCGCTCACCTTCTGCGGCCAGGCGGAGATAAACGGGGATAATCGAGAATGTCCCCTCTTCATTCATGAGCGAGAAAATTTGCGGAGAGATGATGTGAATACCCGAGAAGGCGCGGGGGAATGTCTGATCGGCTTCGCGGACCTTTTCGATGGGGGCGTCGGCCCCGGAGCGTCGTCCGCACAGATGGCCCTCGTCGTCGAAGAGTAGATAGCGGGAGGTTGGACGGTCTTGCACGGCTAAAGTGGCTAGCGCTCCCGTTTCTCGATGCTGTCGCAGGATCGCGTCGAAGGGGATGGTGCTCAGGACGTCGACGTTGTGAACGAGAAATGGCTCGTCAGGGACGTCGGCGGCAAGAAAGAAGTGTGCAGCCTGTTTCAGACCGCCGCCAGTGTCGAGGAGAATCTCTTCGCGAGAGATCTCGATCCTCATGCCGAAGTTGTTGTGTGCGGAGAGATAGTCGGAAACCTTGTCGGCGAGGTGATGCGTGTTGATGATGACCTCGACGATGCCGCAGGATTTAAGGCGAGCGAGCGTGAGTTCGAGGAGCGTGCGTCCGGCGACTTCAACAAGTGCCTTGGGGCGGTCGTCGGTGAGCGGCCGGAGACGTGTGCCGAGCCCTGCCGCAAGGACCATCGCTTTCAAGACGCCACCTTGTCGGGGAACTTCGATTCCATCTCGATGTGACGCACAGCGACTTCCACGTCTTCGCGATTGCGAAGGTGCTGTGCCAATTGCTCGGCAAGGTATACGGAGCGGTGCTGGCCGCCAGTGCACCCAAAAGAAACCATTAGATTCGCAAAGCCGCGGTTTCGATACGAGGTGACGGTTGAATCGACCAAAGCGGTGACGTGCTCGAAGTAGCGGTGAACAGAGCCCTGCTGATTCAGGTATTCGATGACGGGCGCATCCTTGCCGGTGAGTTGCTTGAAACGATCTTCGCGTCCCGGGTTGGGCAAGCTGCGAGCATCGAAGACGAATCCTCCCCCATTACCGGATTCATCGACTGGCATCTGGTGATGGAAAGAGAAACTGTTGATGCGAACGGTGAGCTTGTCCGTGCCGGTTGCGATGTGCATCAGCTTCTCTGAAGCGAGCATGCCCTGGAAGCACTCCATCAGCGCGGGAAGAGCAACCGGAAGCTTTACGTTGTGCGCGAGCCAGCGGAGATTCTTCAAAGCGTATGGGACAGACTGCAGGAAGTGTGCCTTGCGTTCGTAGAAGCCGCGAAAGCCATAGGCGCCCAGCGCCTGCATGATGCGTACGTAGACGTAGGCATAGTAGTACTCCATGAAGGCGGCGCGATCGATGGGCATGAATTCCGCGAGGGAGTCGAGATAATAGTCGAGCAACTGCTGGCGCACAGCGGGCGGCAGATCAGCTTTGCCGTCATAGAGCAGAGAAGCTATGTCGTACTGAAGCGCACCTTTGCGGCCGCCCTGGTAATCGAGGAAGTAAGGCCGGCCATCATGAAGCATGACATTGCGCGACTGAAAATCACGATAAAGGAAATAGTCGTGCGGAGCGGCAAGCAGAAGCTTGGTCAGCCGCGTGAAATCGTTCTCGAGAGCTTGCTCGCTGAAGGGAATGCCGGCCAAGCGCACGAAGTAATACTTGAAGTAATTCAGATCCCAGGCGATCGACTGGCGGTCGAAGCTGGAGCGCGGATAGCAGACTTTGTAGTTGAGATCACGCCCTGCTTCGATCTGAAAACGCGGAAGGATCGAAACTACTGTTCTGTATGCGTCAACGGCGGTCTGAGAGATATTTTCGCCGGACCTGTTCTGGCTTAGGAATTCAAAGAGCGTGGTGTCGCCGAGATCTTCTTCGAGATAGGCATCGTTCGCCAGATCCTCGCAATAGATTCTGGGCACGGGGAGCCCGTGACGCAGGAAGTGGCGCGAGAATTCCAGAAAGGCAACATTCTCTTCCCGAATGGGGTAGAGGATTCCGATCGCGCTTCCGGCTGAACCGGACAAGCGAATGATGGCACGCCCTGAACCGCCGAGCTGGCCCTGAAGAGGCTTGATTAATTCCGCTGAGGAACCGAAGTGCTGTTCGTAGAGTCGTTTGAGAACATCCATGCTTTTTGCTTTCGCGCGGTGCGCGGGTGCTTCCTAAAGATAACCTACCCAGTCAGCCACGAGTATCGCGCTGCAAAGGCAGCTTCGGCACAAGTCAACGGGACCATCAAGCAGAGTTCAACGGATTTGGCCCTCGGAGGTTCCAACCCAAGAGCGTGACCGGCGATGGTCATCAGCCCGACCGGACCTGTATCGAACTCCTAGGCTGAATCGAACCTGGTCATGGGCGCCCGTCATTAGAGATTGCATATAGATCCGCCCTTGAGGATGCACGAAATCCTCCGACTAGACTTGAGACAGTGACAGTCTTTGTCGATGCGATGCGTCTGAGGAAACTGGCCCGTAAATCGTTGGAGTGGGGTACGCAAAGGCTCGCTCTGCTGATCGTTCTGACGGCACCCGCGTCCCTCATGGCGGATGTTCGCGTTCACACGAACGCGATGAACTTCGATCCGCAGGTGCGCGAGGCTTATCACTACTTTTACCTGCTGGATTATCCAGCCGCTGTGCGGCGGTTTGAACGCATCCATCGGGAACATCCGGGCGATCCTCATGCAACGACGATGCTGCTTGAGGCCGTGGTGTTTCAGGAGCTCTACCGGCAGGACCTGCTGGATACGACGTTTTACGCGAACGATGGATTCCTTACCGGGAAACACGCTACCGATGAGGATCCGAAAAAGCGCGATGAGATTTTTGCGCTGGCGGATGAGGCTGTTCGCGAAGCGGACTGGAGGATCGAGCGAAATCCGAAGGACGTGGACGCCCTGTTTGCGCGCGGGTGGGCGCGGAGCCTGCGATGCACGTACGTTGCGATGGTGGAGCGCGGATTCGGCGCGGGGTTCCGGCTGGCGGGAAAGGCCAAAGATGACTGTGAGCGCGTCCTGAAGATCGATCCGGACTATGTGGACGCGAAGCTGGTTGTAGGAGTCTATGACTACGTGGTGGGCGCGTTGCCCCTGCCTTTCAAGATCATCATCGGATTCGTCGGGATCTCCGGGTCGAAGTCGAAAGGGATGGAATTACTACGAGACGACGGAGAACGCGGAGTGGCGACGAGCATCGATGCCCGCACGGTGATCGCCCTGTTTTTGCGGCGTGAAGGAAAGTACAAGGAGGCGATCGAGGTTGTTCGCAGCTTGAAGCAGCAGTATCCGCGCGATTTTCTGTTCTGCCTGGAAGAGGCGAATCTCCGCAAGGACGCGGGCGAGGGGATGAAAGCGGTAGATGCCTATCGCGAGATTATTGCCGATAGCGTGAAGCATGGCTACTTTGCCGAGGCGAAGTTGGAATTGGCCTACTTCGGGCTGGGAGATGCGCTTCGAGGGCAGCGGCACTTCGCTGAGGCGGCTCAGGCTTATGAGAAGGCGGCGGCACAAAAGAGTGTGGGTACAGAGCTCAAGGTGAGAACATTGCTGGCCGCGGGGGAGTGCCATGATCTGCTTGCAGAGCGCCAGGCAGCAATCAAGGACTACCAGGCAGCGATCGAAGCAGGTCCGAATACCTCGCGGGCAGACACGGCGCGTAAACGCCTGAAATCACCCTACAAAGCCAACTAGTCCTTTCGAGTGCGATATCAGGTGACCGAATGCGTCGGAACTGGCTGAGGCCGATTTGCGTAGTGATATGGTGAAAACGGAGGTTTCGCCAAATGGCCTTTTTCTGTCAACGCTGTGGAACCGGATTGCCGCCGAGCGCGCGGTTTTGCTCGAATTGCGGGAATGTGGTGACTGCTGCTCCGCCTGCACCGGGACGGCCGCTGGTTCGACCGATCGTGGGAAGGCAGATTGCTGGAGTGTGCATCGGCGTAGCGCAGGCGAATGGCTGGAATGTGACGACGGTTCGCATTCTGACCGTGGCTGGTTTCCTGTTTACCAGCGGCTTGGTCGGCGTGGCTTATCTTGCGGGCTGGATCGGCATTCCTGAAGAACCGATCGGCATGCCGGGAACTTATCCACCAGCCAATTATCCTCAGGGTACTTACCCGCCGGGCGGGTATCCTCCAAGGGTATGAGCAAGACGTACGAATCTCAAGAGGCGCGCCTGGGCTACGAAGAACGCGGCGAAGGCGTGCCGATCATTTTTCTTCATCCCACACCGCTCGATCACACATACTGGCTTCCTTTGCTAAAGGGCCTCGGGGGATATCGCGCGATTCTTCCGGATTTTCGCGCGCACGGCATGTCTGAGCTGGGCGACGATTTGCCGACCGGTGGATTCTCGCGTGTACCAGACGCTCCGGTGCTTAGCATTGGCCAGCTGGCATCGGATGTTCTCGCGCTGATGGATCATCTGGAACTCGGCGAAGCAGTGTTTGCGGGATGCTCGATTGGCGGGTACGTGATGATGGATCTCTGGCGAAGATCCCCGATGCGGATGCGAGGGTTGGTGTTCGTCTGCTCGAAGGCGCAGCCTGACGCGGAGGCGAATCTGGCGAAGCGGGTGGAGACGATCAACCGGGTGAGGCGCGAAGGGACAGCAGGAGTGTTCGACGGCAATGCGCAGACGCTAATCGGGGCGAGCACTCGAGCGCGGAGGCCAGAGGTTGTGGGCGAGTTGCGAGCGCGCATGACGCTGACGCCTGAGGCGGTGATTGCAGTGCAAGCCGGACTTGCCACTCGACCGGATTCTGTTCCGGATATTGCGGAGATTGATGCTCCTGTTCTGGCGATCTGCGGAGGCGAGGATCCGGGGATTACAGAAGCGGAGATGAGGGCATTTGAGTCCGCTGCAGGCGGATGCGAATTTCATCTATTGCCCGATGCGGGGCACTTTGCGGCGTACGAGCAGCCGGAAAGAGTTGCTGCGATCATGAGGCCCTGGCTGGCGCAGTTCGAGTTCTGAAGATCGGATTGCGAGAGACCGGCCAGGAAAATGCGATAGGCTCGAATCATCCCTGCGTTTCCGGAAAATCTAATTGAACCCTGACCTGAAAAGTTCATCTCGTCCATTTCGTGCTGGAGGCGCGCGCGGGACTTTGTTCTGCGACGGCGTTTCGGTGGAGACGCTAACGAAGCAATATGGCACGCCGGTCTATGTATATTCGGCCGATCAGATTGTGGAGCGGCTACGTTTGTTTCAGAGTGCGTTTGCGGGGCGCGAACACCTCGTCTGCTATGCGGTGAAGGCAAACTCGTCGCTGGCGATTTTGAAGCTGCTGGCGGAAAACGGCGCGGGGTTCGACATTGTGTCGGGCGGGGAACTGGCGAGGGTGATCATTGCGGCGCCGGATGCGGCGGGACGCATTGTGTTCTCGGGTGTGGGGAAGACCGCGGACGAAATTGATTGTGCGCTGGGAGCGGGGATTCTCGAATTCAATGTGGAGAGTGAGGCGGAGCTTCAGCTGCTGGCTCGGCGAGCGAAGCAGCGGAAGGTAAAAGCGCGGTTTGCTCTGCGGGTGAATCCTGATGTGTTTGCGGATACGCATCCTTACATTTCGACCGGGCTGCGGGAGCACAAGTTCGGGATTGATATTCGACAAGCGGCAGAGATCTATCGCGTGGGCGCGAAGAACAAGTGGCTGGAGCCGCATGGCATCAGTGTGCATATCGGTTCGCAAATTCGGTCGGCGGAGCCATTCGGAGCCGCGATACGGCGGGTGAGGAAGCTGGCGGCGCAATTGAAGGGCGAGGGGATCGCGCTGAAGGCGATTGATGCCGGCGGCGGACTTGGGATCGATTATCACGGTGGCGCAGACGGCGCGGAACCCGCAATGAAGGTGGGGGAATATGCGTCGGCGCTGGAAAAGGCGCTCGCGGGATTTGAGGGCAGGCTGCTGATCGAGCCGGGGCGGTTCATTGTGGCGCAGGCGGGGGCGCTGATAACTCGAGTGCTGAACGTGAAGAAGAACGGCAAGAAGACGTTTGTGATTACGGATGCGGCGATGAATGATCTGATTCGTCCGGCTCTGTACCAGGCGTATCACGAGATTGTTCCGGTGAAGCCGCGGGCAGGTAGATCGCGTGCGGTGGATATCGTGGGACCGGTGTGTGAGACCGGCGATTTCTTTGCTCGGGATCGACAGCTGAAAGCGGTTGAGCCAGGTGATCTGCTGGCGCTGCTGGATGCGGGTGCATATGGGATGGCACAGAGTTCGAATTACAACTCGCGGATGAGGCCGGCTGAGGTGCTGGTGGAGGGGAAGAAGCACCGGCTGATTCGCAGGCGGGAAGAGATGAAGGATCTGCTGGCGACGGAAATCATCTAGGCGATCGTGTTGTCGCTCTCATTCGTCCGCGCTAACCAATGAGACTTCTCGTTCCCACCCAGGCAAAGCTTGCATGGGGCATCCGCAATTCTTCAACAGCTTTTCTCAAATGTGTGATGACGAATACACATTGAAACTCCCATGCGCTGCTATCCGTCCTGATAAGGTATCTCGCGGAGGAATTTGCAATGTTTTTTCGTACGCAGGCGTTGTGTGCCTTGGCGGCAGCGGGGCTGATGATGGGCATTTCAGCCAATTCGCATGCTGATGCATTGAAGGTGAAGACAGAGCAGGGAAAGGTCGTCGGCAAGACGATCAACAATGGCAAGGTACGGGCGTTTCTCGGGCTGCCTTATGCGGCGCCCCCGGTTGGTGATCTGCGGTGGAAGGGTCCGCAGCCCGCGGCGAAGTGGAAGGGCGATCGGGACGCAACCAAGTTCGGAGCGCACTGCGCGCAGGGGCGGGTCTTCGATGACATGGTGTTTCAGGATGCAGGTCCGAGCGAGGACTGCCTGTTCGTAAATGTCTACACTCCTGCGGATGCGAAGAAGAATGCGAAGCTGCCGGTGATGTTCTGGATTCATGGCGGTGGTTATTCGGGCGGCGGAAGTTCAGAGCCGCGGCACAATGGCGACTTTCTGCCGTTGAAGGGCGTTGTGCTGGTGACGATCAACTATCGCCTTGGCGTCTTTGGATTCCTGGTGACCGATGAGCTGGCGAAGGAGAATAACGGCTCGGCGGGGAACTACGGTCTTCTGGACATGGTGGCCGCGCTGCAATGGGTGAAGAAGAACATCAGCGAGTTTGGTGGCGATCCGGGGAATGTGACGATATTTGGCGAGAGCGCGGGTTCATTCGCGGTGAGCACGCTGATGGCTTCGCCCATGGCGCAGGGGTTGTTTGCAAAAGCGATTGGCGAGAGCGGCGCGGCTTTTCCGAGCGCGATCAATCTGGGTGGCGAAGGCGTGAAAGAGCGAGCCGAGGTTGATGGCAAGTGGATGACAACGATCGGCGCCAAAGATCTTGCTGCGCTGCGCGCCATGTCGACGGATCAGATTCTTGAAGGCGCAAAAAAGAAGGGGATGACTGGTTTTGCGCCGGTGATTGATGGCAAGTTCCTCACCGAGCCGGTGCCTGAGACGTATGCGGTGGGCAAGCAGGCGCATGTGCCGCTGCTGGCGGGATGGAATGCGGATGAGGGCAGCTTCTATGCGATGCGTGGGATGAAGGCCCCGCAGTGGAAGGAGTTTGCGACGAAGCAGTTTGGAGATCGTGCGGAGGAGTTCCTGAAGCTCTATCCGGGCGATACGGACGAGCAGGCGCTGCGGACCGCAGTCGACTTTGGCAGCGATCAGTTCATCGCGTTCGGCACATGGAAGTGGCTGGAGGCGCATCGCAAGACGGGCGGAGATGCTCCGGTGTACCGGTATCACTTCGAACTGGCGGCTCTGCCGAGTAAGTACCATCCGGGAACGTTTGCGTTTCACTCGGACGATATCGAGTATGTGTTCGGAACACTGGATACACGGCCTGGGGAGACGGTGCGACCTGAAGACCGGCAGCTCAGCGAAGCCATGATGACCTACTGGACAAATTTCGCGAAGGCGGGGGATCCCAATGGGCAAGGGGTTCCGAACTGGCCGAAGTATGATGCTACGGACAATTCACTGATACACCTCAACAGTCCCATCACGGCGGGGCCGGATACCACCCGGGATAGATATCTGTTTCTGTTGAAGGGAATTCCGCCGATGCGGTTCTGAAAGGCACCGAACCAGAGGACAAGTGAAAGAGGTAACAAGGGGAGCGGCCAAAGTGCTGCTCCCTTACTTTTTGATATGAGTGTGAGAGAGGCGCAGCGCAAAGAGGCAGGTGGGGCGCAAAACACGATTGGCCGCTCAGAGGAGGATCACAGGCACACACTTTGAGCGCTGTGAGGTCTGAGCAGCCAAAAAAGACGTTGAAGCTTCGTCAGGTTTCAGTCGGGGATGCCGACGCTGGGCTTGGCGCCTTGTTGGGCCATGAGTTCGCACCAGTCTTTGTTCAGCTCGCCCAGAAGCTGGGCAATAGAGTTTTGAAGTTTCTTTGCTGCAAGAGTGTGCTTCTCGGGGCCGATATTGCGGGCGACCAGCATGGAAGTGTCCTGCAGAGCCTGAACGAGTCTTGCATGATCGACCTTGGTCATAAAGCTCTTCTCCGGTGATGAGTCCGATGCGAAGAGGGGTGCAAGAAGTTGCCTGTGGAAAACCCGTACAGATCAATTTCTTTTCCACAGGCGCCGGAAAGACGGGTGGCCTTTTTCGATGGGCTCTCAGGACTCCGGATTACCGGTTTACGCCGGAAGCAGCAGCGAATCCGGCTGACTGCGAGGGAGGAAGTTCCCCTGCCGGCTTTGGATCGGCGAAGCTGGAGCCTTCAGCGTTGATGGCATTGGAGTAGTCGGGGCCTAGGCCCAGCTTTTTGAGAGCCCTGGAGTCGGGAGTGAGCTTGGTTTGCCATCCCTGGTCAGCCTGGAACTTCTGCATGGCCGATACTGTGGCGGAGTCCCACTGCCCGGTTGGTTCCCCTGTAAGGTAGTGCTCGCGGATGAGGGCCTGCTGGATCTCGGTGGCACGGGCGGTGTCGATCCCTTGCTGACCGCGGAGTTTGGTGCGGCGGGACTTCTTCGAGACTTTGCGGGATTTGGAGCTGGTTTGAGAGCTATGGGCCGAGGTGCGCGCGTGGGTGTTGGAAGACTTCTTATGTGTGGGGGTCGCAAAGGCCGACGCCGCAGCAACTGCAGCCGCTAATACAAACGCCAGGCCTGCTCGGGATGAAAGCATGCAATAACCTCAAAAGATAAGTTCCTGGACGTTGGAGCGCATTCTATCTGAACGTCCACTGAGTGTGCCACAAAAAGCAGGTGGCACCGGTTCGGTCAGGGTGGAGCAGAAAACGAAAGTTCAGCGTTCGTGACTAAGGTCCAAGGTTGTTAGAAGCACTTTCGGTGAGCGGAGACGGGCCTGTATGTGATGGCCGTTCTAATTGTTGAACCCGCCTGGACCTTCCAGACTGCGAGATTCGACCTCGGCAGCCTGAGAGTTTCGCCGCTCCCTCCGTTGTTGGACGGATGCCGGGGAGATTTGGGCTCCCCGGCTCAAGTTCTGCTTACAGTGTTCCGCCTATGTAGTTGATTCCGTTTTCCGGATGCCGGGGATCAATGACTTCAAAGACCACGTCATCTCCGGTTTTGAGGCCCTTCACCACGGCATCGAACTGATCCTTGGTTCCGGTGACCTTCTTGTTGATGCGAGTGATGACCAGGCCTGGCTCCAGTCCCTGCAGGTCGGCGAAGGAGCCGGTCCGCACGGACTGGATCATTACGCCTGAGGTGTGGATCTTGGAGGCCGTCTGATCGGATACCTGGCGGACGACGAGGCCGAGTTTCTCGCCGGCGTCGCTGGTGCTATCCGGATTGGCTTCCTGTTTCTGACCTATGCCCTCGCCGAAGACCTTGTCGCGATCTCCGACAGTGACGGTGGCGTCCTGAGGCTTGCCATCGCGCACGAAGCCGAGACGGATGCTGGAGCCGGGGCGGCGGCTGGCGATGTCGTTGACGAGATCGTCACCGTCCTTGATGTTGCGCCCGTCGATGGAGGTGATGATGTCGCCGGCTTTGATGCCACCTTTATCGGCTGGTCCGCCGGGCTGCACCTGCTGCACCAGGACGCCATTCTTAAAGCCATAGACGCGGTTGACTGCACCAGACAGGCCGGAGCGGAAAGATATGCCAATGGAACCGCGGGTGACCTTGTGGCTCGGGCTGATCAGGTCGTTGTAGACCGAGACGACGGTATTTGAGGGCATGGCGAAGCCGATGCCCTGGTAGCCAGCGGATTGCGTATAGATGGCAGTGTTGACGCCGATGACTTCGCCATTCATGTTGAGCAGCGGGCCGCCGGAGTTGCCGGGATTGATGGCGGCGTCAGTCTGAATGAAGTGCTGGAACTGTCCTGCGACGCCGGGCTCGATGGTGCGATTTTTGGCCGATATGATCCCGGCCGTGACGGTCTGGGCAAGTGCGAAGGGGCTGCCGATGGCTTCGACGGAATCGCCTACCTGCACCTGATCGGAGTTGCCCAGCTTGACGGTGGAGAGAGGCGTGCTGCTGTCTATTTTAATGACGGCGAGATCGGTGGCTTTGTCAGTGCCGATGACGCGGGCTGGGCGGCCGAGGTCCTGCGTATCAGGATCGGTGGAGAGCTTCACGAAGATTTTGTCGGCCTTTTCGATCACGTGGTTGTTGGTGATGATGTAGCCCTTGGGATCGACGATGAAACCGGAGCCGAGGGATTCACGGACCTGGCCGTCGTCGCCATCCTGATCGGGGACCTGGCCGCCGAAGAAGCGATTGAAGAAGTCCTGGAAATTGTTCTGGCCCTGTCCCTGACCTTGCCCCTGGTCCTGATCATCGTCATCGGGATTGTCGCCGGGGTTTTGAGGATTCGGCTGGACGCGGTTGTGGGGGTTGGGCAAAAGACGGCGTCCGCCTTTATTGCCGGCGTTCTTGGGAAGGGTCTGGGTGTTGATATTCACCACAGCGGGGCCGACAGCCTTTGCGATCTTGACGAAAGCATTGGGCTCAGTGGCGGAGTTGACCACCTTGAGAGGCGTGGCATCGCTGCTGTCGCTGGTTCTTTCCTGGCCACGCACTCCATGAGCTGCATAGGAGCCGCCGACGATGGCGGCGGAGAGTATCGCGAGAAAGAGGAAAGTGGATGCGAGGCGGTGCGACCTCAGTCGTGCATATAGCGAGTTCATAGGTTCGAGGACCTCTTAAGTGTCCAGCCAACTGGCTGGGAATGAAGACAATGGGCCAATGCTAAGTATAGAACCCGGAAGGCGTTCTTCGCGGACGGTGTGACGGGGGAAAGCGGCCCTACGCGTCGGATGCACGAAGCGCCAAGGCAGTTTGCCCTGGAGCGCGGAGCAGAAGACTCATGTTCAATTAGACGCAGGCAGAGGCGAAGAAGTGCGAAGTGCGACGTGCTAACATCCGGCATGATTTCCCCACAGAAGTGTTGCAGATTCATGGTGATTGCTCTCGCTGCCGCAGTGACTGGCGTATCGATGCCGGCACAGAGCAGTCCATCGCCGAGTGCGGCAACTCAAGCTGCGCAGCCATCGATCCTGGATCGATTGAACGCAATGACAGGTGGCGGCAAAAGCGCGTGGAGTGACGAGCAACTGCACACGATGGAGCGGCTGCGCGACGGCGCAATGCGGAGCGACTACGCTTACGAGGAACTGAGGCATTTGACTGACAACATCGGGCCCAGGCTGAGCGGATCGCCGCAGGCGCAGAAGGCTGTGGAGTGGGTAGCCGATGAGATGCGGAAGCTGGGAGCCGAAGTGACGCTGGAAAAGGTGCAGGTGCCGCATTGGGTGCGAGGCGTTGAAACGGCGGAGCTGACCGCGTGGCCGGGGCAGGCGGAAGGGACAAAGCAAAAGATCGTGCTGACTGCGCTGGGAGGCAGTGTGGCAACGCCGGCTGATGGGGTTACGGCGGAAGTCGTGGTCGTGGATGACTGGAAGGAACTGCATGCGTTGCCCGCGAATGCGGTTAAGGGAAAGATCCTGTTGTTCAACCACCCGTTCGATAAGGAACTAGCCGCAACGGGTCATGGCCTCGATGCGTATGGCGGAAGCGTGGTGTATCGCGGAGCTGGGCCGATTGCGGGAGCGACTGCTGGAGCAGTCGCGGTGCTCGTGCGGAGCGCGGGCGGTGGAGATTATCGTTCGCCGCATACTGGAGCGACGGTATATGCGCCGGGAGTGACGAAGGTCCCGGCGGCGGCGGTGACGGCGGAAGATGCGGAACTGATGAAGACGCTGACGCGAGAAGGCAAGGTCACAATGCATCTGACGCTGACTCCGCAGACGCTGCCCGATGCGGAGAGTTTCAATGTGATTGCAGACTGGAAGGGAACCGAGCATCCGGAGCAGGTGGTGATTGTTTCAGGACATCTGGATTCGTGGGATTTGGGAACGGGTGCAATTGATGACGGGGCGGGCGTGGCGGTGTCGATGGATACGCTTGAGTTGATGAAGGAGTTGGGAATTCGTCCAAAGCGGACGGTGCGCATGATTGCATGGATGAGCGAAGAAGAGGGATCAGAAGGGGCTGTGCAATACATGAAGGATCACGCCGCGGAGATGGGGAAGCATGTTGGCGCGATCGAGAGCGATCTAGGAGCCGATCATCCGACAGGAATTTATTACGCCGGAAAGCCGGAGTTGGGAAAACGGCTCAGGCCAGTGGCGCAGGTGCTCGACGCCATTGGGGCAGGATTGCTGGTGAATGCGCCGGAGACTGGCGAAGATATCTCGGGGCTGACCGAAAAAGGCGTGCCGAGCTTTGCCCCTATTCAGGACAACAGGTTCTATTTCAACTATCACCACACGGCCGCGGATACCTTCGACAAAGTGGACAAGAAGCATTTGAACGAGAATGCGGCGATCATGGCGGTACTGGCGTATGCGTTGGCGGATGAATAGAGCAGGGAACGAGCAAACAAGGTGACCTGGTGACAAGGTAAGAGAAGCTTGCCAAGGCGCAATTGGAAAAGGCCCGGCGATTTGCCGGGCCTTTTTTTGATGCTCTGATGTCGAGGCTAATTGTTCTGCGGTTGCGGAGTGGTGGAAGCCGGTGGGACAGAGGATGCGGGAGGCGCGGCCGGCTGGTCCGGTTGCGACTGTCCGGGTTGCGCAGGCATTGCAGCGGGATTGCCGGGCTGCTGGCCGGGAGCTGCAGGCTGAACGCCGGAGATTGTTGGCGCTGTGTTGACCGCCCCCTTCGCTGCATCGCCGAGGTTGATTCCGTAATGCTGCAGTGTGGACGCCAGCACCTGGTAGAGGCTGGCCCGGGCCGTCGCGAAGGCCGCGTTCGCGGCGATCAGGTTGTTCTCGGCAGTTGCGAGGTTTCGTTCCTGCTGTAGAACGGCGGCCGTTGTCGAGGCTCCGAGGTGAAGCTTCTTCTGCTCCGCATCGAGACTCTGCTGTGCGTAGTCGCGTGCGGCGAGGGATGCCTGCACCTGTGCTCGGTCGTTGGTGAGCGCAAATTGTGCATTCACAACTTGCATGCGGATCTGGGTGTAGAGCTGAGCGAGACGAAGTTCGGCCTGGCGGTATTCCATCAAGGCACGTGCCTGCTGAGCCTGTGCCTCGCGGTTCCGCAGCGGAATGGTCATGCTGAAACCCATTCCCTTGTCGGGCGCTGAACTGTTGAACAGGTTGGTGAGCACCGTTCCATAGCCGTTGGATGGGAAACTGCCTGGATCGTACGGCTGTCCAGTTCTGAAGTTAATCGCGTCGGGACTCTGTGATCCACCCAGTGCTGCAGAGCCGTAGTAACCATACACGTCGAGCGCCGGAAGCAATGCGTGCTTTGCGCCACGCAGAGTGATCTCGTCGTTGCGAAGAGTAAGAGCGGCTTGTTCGAGCTCCGGACGGTTCTTAAAGGCATCCTGAACCAGGTCCTCGATCGGTTGTTTTTCTTCGTCGATGGGATCGAGTTTGATCCGGTCGGTGGGAATGATCGGTGCAGTCGCAAGCGTCTGATCGTTCAGGTTTCGGGCGATGGCCTGCTTGATGATCTGCTGCTGGTAGTTCAGCTGGTTCTGCGACGCGGTGAGAGCCTGTTTATCGGTCTGGACGGTCGAGTCGGCCTGGACGACATCAAGCGGGGCCATGGTCCCGATCTCGAGCTGTTTGTGAGTGTCCTCGGAGAGCTTAGTGCTCTGTGCGAGGGCGCGCTCGTGTGCCTGAACGTCTTCGTATGCGCTGACAAGGCCCCAGTAGATGCCTTCGACCTGATTCACGGTATACAAGATCTGCTGGCGGAAGGACGAGTCCGTGATGCGGCGGTCATTGATCGCCTGGTACATGAATCGCTTGTTGATCCAGATGCCGGCGCCCTGCAACAGGTGCTGAGTCACAGTGGCTTTGAAAATAGAACTGAGTTCCGGGCTGTACACCGTAAAGGGGCTGTCGGTGGTGATCCGCTGATTCTGGATATTGGCCTGTAATGCGGTACCGGTTACGAATCCCTGCGTGTAGCCAAAATTGTACTGATTGGTGTTTGTGGTCAGTGAAGTCTTGCCGCCGGAAAATAGAGTATTGGCCTGTGGCTGCCGAGCCCGCTGGAAGTCGATCGTTCCCGTAATGTTTGGGTCGAGTGGCTCGGGCAAGGGGCCGGCGCCGGCTGCTGTGAGAGAAAGGCCATTTACGCCGGAACCTGCGCCGCCGGATCCGACGGTTGTTCCACCTGGACCGCCACCGGTCTGGAGAATTGAAACTGAACCGCCGAGCGTGCCGGTTACGAGACCTGACGGAGCGCCGAGCGGGGTTGCTCCGGTGCGGGTGCGCAGGATGTCGGTATCGGCGATGTCGAGGTCGTAGCGGGCAATGGCGATGTCGTAGTTGTTTTCGATGGCCAGCGCGATGGCATCGGAGAGGCTGAGGTAGATCTTGCCATCCTTGAGCAAATTATCGAGTCGGACCGAGTTGGCAAAATTTGCTTTGGGGATGTCGGTGCCGCGATACATGTTGATCGGATTACCAAGGAGGCGACCGGCGGGTTTTGAGAAGTCGCGATTGGTGGAGCGAAGGTCGAAGGGCTGGGTCAGGTTGACCCCAGGGGCCTGCGGTAATTGCGAGGCTTCCTTCTGCGGGGTGTTTGTCCCTGCGCCTTTGACACCGCCTGATTGTTCCTGCGCAAATCCTGATGGCACTCCTGCTGTCAATGTCAGCATCACCGCAGTAGCGGCCCTCAAGCGATCCGCGGTGCGACGCTTTGCTGAGCGAGCAGTGATCTTGTGATGTTTAAACACACGGATACCGAACAGTTGCATGTTTCCTCTCCACGAGTCGCTGAGGCATGTGGGGTGCCGTTCTACAAGACGTCCGAAACAGCTTTACGGACGCAAATTTGTGATTCTACGCGGCGATTTCTCTTTCCGTGCTTCCAATGACCATTGGGTCACTTAGGATTACGCGTGCCGCACTGAGTTCGTTCCCTCTTGCAGGGCACTCCGCGCACAATCCTGCACGAAAACCTGAGTATATCCCACTGCGAGGAGCTAACCGGATGCCCCTTTTTAGTCAATTAACCTGTTAACAACACAGATACCCGTGACAGAAATCACTCAAACCGAGCGGCAACAAAAACAGAACTGGAAACTGACGCTCTCGTACGACGGTACAGACTTTTCTGGATGGCAGGTGCAGCCCGGGAAACGAACGGTTCAGGGGGAGTTGCAGGGAGCGCTGGGACGGCTGGTAGGAGAGGCTCCATTGCCCCAGGGATCGGGGCGGACGGACGCGGGGGTGCATGCGCTGGCGCAGGTTGCAAGCTTCGAGTTACAGGCGCGGATTCCGGCGGCGAACCTTGTGCTCGCGCTGAATCGCACATTGCCGGGGTCGATCCGAGTGCTCGATGCTCGGACCGTTGAGGAGAGATTCCATGCTCGGCACTCGGCCGTGGCGAAGACGTATGAGTATCGAGTGCTGCCGGTCGAGCCTGCGGCAGAGCAGATGTGTTCGCCATTCATTGCGCGGTATGTGTACGCCTATTCGTGGAAGCTGGATATCGAGCTGCTGCGCAAGGCAGCCGGCGCTTTGGTGGGCGAGCATGATTTTCGGAGCTTTGCGGCGTCGGAACCGGATCTTGCAGCGAGGCGGGACGGCGCCGACTCTGCGAGTCAGACGGAGGCACGCACGACATTTCGGACGATTTTCTCGTCCGAATGGCGGGAGCAGGCGACGGATGAGTTTCGGTTGCTGATCTATCGAGTGCGCGGGAACGGATTCCTTCATCACATGGTTCGCAATCTTGTGGGGACGATGCTGGACGTGGGGCGCGGATATATCAAGCTTGAGGAGATTCCACAAATTCTCGCTGCGCGCGATCGCGCTGCCGCGGGGCCAACGGCTCCGGCGCGGGGACTTTTCCTGCACTCGGTGGAGTACTAACTGGGAGAACAAAAGCAAGCTCAGATCGCTGGTCAGTTCTGAAGTCATTGATCCCTGCTAACCTTGGAGTGCATGCCGACCTTTTCGCGCAGTTCGGCTTTCGCGCGTGTTACGGCGCTCGCCTCGCAGCGGCCTGTTCACGCAGCGTTTGCGTGGCTGCACAATAATCCCAAAGCGCTAATTGACCGGCAGACCGAGCTTGTGTCGATTCCGGCGCCCCCATTCGGAGAACAGGCGCGCTCGGAGTGGGCGGCGGAAAGATTCAAGGAGATTGGCTTAGAACAGGTGCAGATCGACGAGATCGGAAATGTGCTTGGATTCATTCCCGCACCGCATCTGCCACCTGAAAGCACGGGGCACATCGTCGTAATTTCTGCACACATCGATACGGTTTTTCCGGCGGATACGGTGCTGCGACCGGTGCTGACAAACGAAGAAGGCGGAATGCGGCTGGCAGCTCCGGGAGCGTGCGACAACGCTGCGGGCGTCATCGGGATGCTGGCTCTGGCTCAGGCTGTTATTCACGCGAAGGTGAAAACGCCAGTTCCGATGCTGATGCTTGCAAATGTGGGCGAAGAGGGAGAAGGCGACCTGCGTGGTGTTCGGCACTTCTACGAGCAACGTGCGCTGGCAGGTCGTGTTGCCGCGCACATTGTGCTGGACGGTGCGGGGGCCGACTCCGCTGTTTCGCAGGCGCTGGGAAGCCGACGATTCCAAATTTCTATCAAGGGACCTGGCGGACACAGTTTCACCGATGCGGGCACGCCAAATCCAATTACAGCGCTCGCATCGGCCATTGCGACGCTCGCACGAATTCCAGTGCCGGAGAAGCCAATCACGACTTTGAATATCGGCACCGTGCAGGGCGGGACGAGCGTGAATTCGATTCCCGAGGGCGCGACGGCTTCTGTGGACTTTCGGTCGACGAGTTCTGACGAACTGCTGCGTCTGGAGGTGGCGCTGCATCGCGCGGTTGAGGATGCAGTGGAGCAGGCGAATGCCGTGGCGAAAAGTCTGAACCATCGGAACCGCGGCGTGCTGACATTTACCATCGACAAGATTGGCGACCGGCCCGCGGCGCACCTTGCGACGGATTCGCCAGTGCTTGAAGCGCTTCGCGCGGTCGATCGTCATCTCGGGATACAAACAGATCTGCGGCTTGGATCAACGGATGCGAACATACCGATTGCGCTTGGCATACCCGCGCTTTCAATCGGTGCGGGCGGAGACGGCGGGGGCGCTCACACGCTGGCCGAGTGGTACACGGATAAGAATCGCGAGATCGGATTGCGGCGGGTTCTGTTGTTGACGCTCACGCTTGCAGAGTGGGCGGCTGAGCAGTAAGTGCTCTGATACACTTCGCGCATGCGCACCGTTTCTGCTGTTCTTGTAGTGGTGTTCTCCACGTCCATTCTGAGTTTTTCTCAGGCGACAACACGGAAACAGGCTGCTCCTCAACATGCGAAACAAGCCGCGGCCTCTTCGGCAGAGTTTCCAGACGATCTGTTCTTCAATGGCGTGATCTACACAGGTGAGGGGTTCGCAGAGGACAAACCCCGCGTAGTGGAAGCGATGGCAGTGTCGAAGGGCAAGGTGGTCGCGGTCGGCACGACGGCGGAGATTACGCGACTGGCCGGGCCGAATACCCACCTGCATGATTTGGACACGGCACACACGCTGATGTTCATCTTTCCGGGATTCAATGATGCACATACGCACCTGGGAGAAGCGGGCAGGGAAAAGCTGAATGTGGACCTGCGTGGGAGCGCGTCACTTGCTGACATGCTTTCACGCATTCAAGCAGCAGCCTCGGAAGCACCGCAAGGGCACTGGCTGACTGGCGGGGGATGGGATCACACGCTGTGGAAGGAGAAGGTGCTGCCGACGCGGCAGGATCTGGACAAGGTGACGGGAGAACATCCGGCATTCTTGTCGCGTGTCGACGGGCACATCGCGATTGCGAATACTGCTGCGCTGAGAGCTGCGGGGATTACTGCAAAAACGCCGATGCCGGAGGGTGGGGCGGTCGATCTGGACAAAGATGGAGAGCTGACCGGTATTGTGCGTGAATCAGCGCAGGACTTGGTTGGCAAGGTGATTCCGCCGCCTACACGCGAGGAGCGGCGCAAGGGAGACGAACTGGCAATCGAGGACGCTCTTGCACATGGCGTGACGAGTGCGCAAGACAACAGCGATTGGGAAGATTTCCTTGTTTACGAAGAGATGGAGAAAGAGGGCAATCTGCATCTCCGGATCTCGGAATGGTTGGCGTTTGCAGATTCCCTGGACGTGCTGAAGGCACATCGTGCACATCATGATGCCAACGACCCGATGCTGCATACGGGGATGCTGAAGGGGTTCATGGATGGTTCGCTGGGATCGCGAACGGCGGCGATGAAGCAGCCGTACTCGGATGACCCGAAGAACACAGGGCTGCCGCAGTACACGCAGGAGCGGCTGAATCAGATGGCGGCGGAAAGAGCCAGGGCGGGATTCCAGATTGGTTTTCATGCGATAGGCGACAGGGCGGTTTCAATGGCGCTGGATGCGTTCTCGCAGCCGGGGGTGCCGGTTACGGCGCGGAATCGAATTGAGCATGCTCAGGTAGTCGATGGGGCCGATTTTGCGCGGTTCAAAAAGCTGGGAGTGATTGCGAGCATGCAGCCCAATCATCTGATGACGGACGTGAACTGGGCGATGGAGCGGATCGGGGCGGAACGCGCGAAGGGTGCATATGCATGGAAGCGATTTCTGGATGCCGGTGTACCGCTTGCGTTCGGGACGGATTATCCGGTGGAGCCGATCACACCGTTTCGCGGATTGTTCGAAGCGGTTACGCGGACGAATGAGTACGCTACGAAGTCGCTGTCAGCGGAGAACAAGCTGAATCGCGGGCAGGCGTTGTATGCGTACACACAGGGATCGGCATACGCGGAGTTCGAAGAGAAGCACAAGGGCAAGCTGGCTCCGGGATACGATGCAGATTTTGTGGTGTTGGATCGAGACGTTTACAAAATGAGGCCCTCGGCTGTGCTTGAAACGCAGGTGAGACAGACATGGGTTGCGGGGCAGCAGGTGTATTCGTCGTCTTCGCAGTAAGGCCTCACAGCCTCGCTTTTCCCCACGTTGATCGCGGTGAAGCGGCAGTGAAACTCGAACATCCGGCCGCAAGAATCGAATGAGATGAAGCTGCGCGCATACATCCTGATGACACTGGTAGTCGCGGTGTGGGGCTCGACGTTTGTCGTCATTAAAGGTGCACTGGCGGACGCCACGCCAGCGGCATTCAACCTGATCAGGATGACGCTCGCATTTGTACTGCTTGCAGTGGGGTATCACCGTGCGTGGCGGACAATCAAGCGGACACAGATTGCGGCTGGTGCGCTGGTGGGGTTGTGCCTGGCAGCTGGTTATCAGTTTCAGACCATCGGGTTAGTGCGGACGACCCCGTCGAAGTCGGCGTTTATTACCGGGCTGGTGGTGGTGCTGGTGCCGCTGTTTTCAATCGCGCCGGCCGTGAGACCGCCAGGTGCTCGCGCTCCGCGTTGGAATGCTTTCCTGGGTGCGGCACTGGCTTTTCTGGGGATTGTGCTGATCACGGCTCCGCCGGCCGTGGGCGCCTCGGGATCTATCGCGAGATTCTTGCCGGATTTCTCATCGATCAACTTCGGTGACGTATTGACGCTGGGCTGCTCGATTTCATTCGCTTTTCACTGCATTGCATTAGGGCACACCTCGCCGCGCATTCCATTTCAGCCGCTGGCCATTTTGCAGGTGGGATTCTGCGCTTTGTTTATGGCGCTGAGTCTGCCGATCATCGAGCACCCACAGGTCCATCTGTCCCGGCAATTGGTGTTTGCGCTGATTGTTGCGGCGGCCCTGGCGACCGCGGCGGCGTTTTCGATTCAAAGCTGGGCTCAGTCCATTTTGCCGGCGACGCCGATGGCATTGATTCTGGCGCTGGAACCTGTATTCGCGTGGATCACTTCGTTTGTGGTGACTGGCGAGCGGCTCGGGATGGTTCCAGCAATCGGAGCAATTCTGATTCTGATCGGAATTGCCGTGACGGAACTGCTGCCGCAGCCGCATGTGCCTACCGCGCATGAGGCCTGAAGCCGATGAGATCGATCAAAGATTGACTGGCTTTGAAGTGGAGCTGAAAACCGGGCTGGGGATTTACAGCGCAGCGAAAGCAGGGCTCGTGAGCCTCTTCCCAATTCTGCGGAGATCCTTCTAGTCTCAGCTTTGCGTGAGGCCAAATCTGGTTGAAGCAATCTCAACAATCTGGCCGCGACACAAACTACGAAGGACACGACACATGAGATTGAAGGCTGTATTCCCCGGTTTAGTTGCAA
>Ga0207654_10000087_pt1 | contig 61321 bp, 51 predicted proteins | sample KBSC64metaG_FD_184355 | JGI IMG/M metagenome (GOLD analysis project Ga0207654, IMG submission 184355) | Corn rhizosphere microbial communities from Kellogg Biological Station, Michigan, USA - KBS C6-4 metaG (SPAdes) (version 2) | ecosystem: Host-associated > Plants > Roots > Rhizosphere > Soil...
CGACGGGTGCGTCGACCAGCTTGTCGTCACCTACGGCGCTCTCAATGCAGCCGGCATTCAGGCCCAGAGCGCATGGGATGAAGTACAGCGCAGCAATATGAGCAAGGCCTGGCCGCACTGTAGTGTTTGCGATGCTGTTCTGGAGCGCGGCTCTGGCTCCGAACTCGTTCATCCCGGCGACACCTACGCTCATGCCGGCGCTTGGCAAACCATCCTCAAGGTGCACAAGCGTGAGGACGGCAAATTCATCAAGGCGCCAACCTACTCACCGGCCAACCTGAAGCGCGTCATCGAAGAGCAGATCGAAGAGACGCGAGCATCAGCCGTGCTGAGCTGATTGCGCCGCCGCTGTCCGATACATCTTGAGCGCCCGTTCCACGTAGTGCTCCAGCGTGAACTCGCGTTCAATTCTCGTTCTCGCAGCCTTCCCCATCTCGGCGGATGCTTCGGCATTTTCATAGTGCCACCGCATCCTCTCCGCAAGCGCCTCGACATTTCTCGCCGGAACAATGTTCCCTTCAATCTCCGGAGTGATGCAGTCCTCCGCGCCCGACAAGTCAGTCGCAATCACCGGCAAGCCGCTCGCCATCGCCTCGAAGATCGCTCGCGCGAGTCCTTCGTTCACGGACGGGAACGCCAGAAGCTGCGACCGGCGGTACCATTCCGCAACTTCAACCGCCGGAAGCAGACCAGTCAATCGCACATTCGGCAACGCCCACTGATTCAGAAACGGGCGCATCTCCTCGGCAACTTCGCCGACCAGCACCAGCTCCGCATTCGGCAGCTCCAGTTGCTTCCATGCTTGAAGCAGATACGGAATGCCTTTCGCGATCTCCACCCGCCCCACAAAACATACCCGGAAAGGATCCCGAGGTACGGTCGCCGCGGCAGGCCGAAAAAATTCGTGATCCACTCCCGCGTGCAGCACCAAAGTCTTCTCGCCAAGTCCCGCCTGCTCAAAGCTGCGCCATGCGACATTCGAAGGAACCACAATGACGTCGGCCGACTCGTACTCCCGTTCCATCCTTTGAACCAGCGCCTCCGGCAACAGGGCCCGGCAATCCTTCACTCGCACGCCGAACCTCTCGCACTCTCCAAGCACGGTCCTTTGCCATTCCCGCGGATGCATCGTCGCCTGCTCGATCAAGATCCGCGCCCCGGAGCGTCGCGCCTTTTCAATGCTCGCCAGGCAATTGCCCGTCCACCCGTGGAAGATGGTGCATGGCTCAATCCATCGCGCTGCCAACCGATCCGCGTATGAAGTAGAAAAGACGACCGGCCAGTTCCAAGCGCGCCCCGTTCCGGGCAGTCGCCGCCAGGCAGCCCACACCAGGCGGGTCGCCCATCTGTAGCGCCGATACCGTCGTATCAGCCGCAACCCGCCTTGCCCGTCCGGATCGAAAATTTCAACGCCTCGAGGAAAAGCGATAACACGCTTCAGCATTCCTTCTCGCTGCAATTTGCCTGCGACCGGCAATTGAAACGGCTGCGACCCAATGCAAAGCGTGACTGTAAGTGGATTCGCTGTCTCCTGCATCAGGCCGAACCGGTTCCCCGCAGTTCGGCAAGTTGCTGCGTGAGTGTTTCCAGTCGTGCCAGCAGCTCCCCGTGCCGCTTGTCTGCAATGGAGGGATCGCGCCCTTCAATGTAGAACGTTCCATTCGGCTCCAGTTCGCAACGATGCACGTCATGAAGGTGTTCAAAACCCTGCCGGTGGATAACCTCCACCAGTTCTTCACGCGTCAGCGCCTCTCGCTCCAGCGCCTTCCGATCGATATGTCCCTCCCGAATCAGCACCGCCGGCCGGCCCTCGAGCGCTCGGTTCAGCCGCGGCGACCGGAACAAGATCCGCACCACAATCCAGTTGATTGTCAGCAGGCTCACTGCTCCAATAATCCCGCCGGTCACGGAGTTGTCTTCTCCAATAATCGCGTTCTGCACCGTATTCGACAGCGACAGCAGCACGACAAGATCGAAGGGGTTTAGTTGCGCCAGCTCCCGCTTGCCGAATACGCGCAGCAGCAGAACCAGCGCGAGGTACACAACGACCGGCCGCAGAATCTTCTCGACCAGCGGCAGCGGCATGTGAAACATGCTTTCAGAGATCGTTGAGAGGATCATGCAGCGAGAATACAACGAGTCTAGCGTTGTTCCACGCTTCTAAATGTCATCCATTTGTCCCGCCCGGGCGGGTTCGGCTCTGATTACTGGCTCCGTCTTTCCATCTTCAGCACCACATTCACGTCGTGCGTCTGGGGGTCGGCCATCACGTTATACGTTGTCTTGACATTGGCGAGCGTTTTTCGCAGCGCGGGATCATTCTGCTGGGCAGTGATCACGTAATTCGCCACGTACGATTCATTAAATACGTCCCCCGGAAGCATCTGCCAGTTCTTCATCAGCACCGCGCGCAGTTCATCGCTCACGTTCTCAAACTTTACAAATGCCAGATGGTACACAGGACCGGGCTCGATGGCGACGTCATAGTTCACGCTTCCGCTTGTTTCATCGAACGTCGGGGTAGGGGTGATCTTGCAGTCCAGGTATCCCTTCGCGTGATACCGCTCGGCAATCTTAGCCAGAAGGAAGCGCACTTGAAGTCCGCCGGCCGGACCGTTCGGAGAAACCAGCGCCTTGGCGATCTCTTCCTGGGTCATCGGTGCATTATCAGGCAGATGAACCGCCCCGATTTTGTACAGGCGCCCTTCTTCAATCTTTACCGTGTAGGGCACAACGATGCCCGCCGGATCGACGATGGGATCTCCAACTCGCTCCGCGTGGACCTTCGCGTTTGCATAACCGTGGTCCTGATAGAAAAAGGTGAAGCCGCGTGCGATGTTCTCTGCGGAGCTTTCAGTGTCAAACGGGATTTTCGCTGCTTGGGATGCAACTGCCGCAAGTTTCTCCTGAAACTGAGCCGATGCTCCCGTAAACTCCTTCACGCTCACCAGAACCGGCGGGTTCGTCAGAGAGAAGTGCATCGAATTCAGGCGATGAGTTTTGGTATCGCCGCCCGGCATGGCCACCACCGTTGCCTTGATACCCTCCGCGGCCAGCATGGCTTCCAACTCGCCTCGAACTTGATCCAGAAGACCACCTTCACTCGGAAGCTTGCCATGATAGAGCGGAAATTTTTGGTGCAGTCTGGCGTCGAGCTCAGCCCCGGCAGCGATGGGAAGATTGTCGAGATGGACCGGCGCCAATTGATCGGCAGGCGTCAACTGGAAGATGAGATCCTGCCCATCGAACTTGAAGGTGAGGCTCGCAAACATCCCAGTATCCATCAGCCGCTTCGAGCACTCATTCATTCCCGCGTAGTCCAGCGTCTCGCCCTTTTTCAAGCCCGATGCGGCAAGCATCTCCTCCGTCGAATATTCTGGATCGCCTTTGAACTGAATTGTCTTAGGGATGAACTTTTGCGACCAGGCAGAGAATGCCGTTGCCAGCAGAGCGACAGAGAGGGCCTGAATCAATTTTCGGGGCATGTCACGACAACTTTAGCAAACAGTTGTTTCGACGTGCGCAATTTCCGCACCCCACCAGGGGAGGATTGACTTCTCCCACGAATTGATGCTGGAAGTATTGCCGGCACCTTCGCTTGATGTAGACGGCCCGTTCTCACGGGCCGCTCTACGGTAAAATCCGCTTTAGCGCTGGTTGTTCATGTGGCGCTCGAGTCTTGCAATGCAACCACTTCCCGGAGGATTCCAACCGAGTGTCCACGGCTTCACGATCCGTAATCGCTGAAATGGTCCCCTTCTTTGTCGAACCGCAATATGTTGACCGCGTTTGGGGATTGATGGACCTTCGTCCCTGGTACGACCACGTAGCCGAGCAGGAACCCGTCGGTGAAGTCTGGCTCACAGGCGATGATTGCAAGGTCGGTACTGGACCCCATGTCGGTAAGACACTCGGCGCCCTCTTCCAACAGTACCCTCAGCAGCTGCTTGGACAGGATGCCTCAGACGCAGGCTCCCCGCTCCTGATCAAGGTCATCTTCGCGCGCGAAAAACTCAGCGTGCAGGTACATCCTGACGACCGCATGGCGCAGAAATACGGCGAGCCTCGCGGCAAGACCGAATGCTGGTACACACTCGACGCCGACGCGGATGCGAAAGTCGCTCTTGGCCTCAAACCTGGCGTCACACTCGATAAGGTGAAATCCGGGATTGAAAACGGCACGCTCGAAGAAGACCTCATCCTGGTGCCGATCGAAGCCGGCGATCTCATCTTCGTCGATGCGGGAACTGTTCATGCCATCTGGCCTGGGTCCGTCCTCCTCGAAACCCAGCAGTACTCCGACACTACCTATCGCATGTACGACTATGGCCGCGGCCGCGAACTGCACGTGGATAAATCAATCGAAGCGACTCGCATGACTACAAATGCGGGCAAGATTCCGCCGGCAGTCCTGCCTGATCGAACCGTGCTAATTGAAAGCGCCTACTTTTCCGTGGAGAAGATTCCTGTCGACGTGAGCCGCTCCAGCGCCACTCTTCGGCGTGTTGCAGACTCTGTACCGACCCTCTCGTATCTTTTTGCCGCGGCGGGAGGCGCTCGCATCACCAGCCCCAGCTTTGCGCCTCTTGATCTTCCCACACGGGGCATTGTGGCGGTTCCAGCATCTTCTCCCGTGTTCGCCATTCAGGATCTGGGCGGCCTCGACCTGATTCGCATCGCGCCTCGGACTCCCGGAAAAGGCCAATGACCCACGACTGGCGTTCGTCAGTGATCGAGTACATTCGAACTGAAGCCCGCCCGGCAGACAAGTTCGGTCATCAGCCGAGGCTCTATGCGCTGGCCACCGAGATCGGCAAAGGCATGTCGTACGACGATGACATTCTCTTCGCCGCCGCCTGGATGCATGACCTTGGTGTATTTCTTGGGCACCGTCCTGAAGATCCCGAGCAACTTTCTCGCTGGGATCACGTTCCATACACCATCCAGCGCAGCAGGGAACTCCTCTCATCGTGGGGATTCCCTCCTGAGAAACTGGATGGAGTCGCGGAAGCGATTCTCTACCATCAGCCCAAGGATGAGCCGACCACTGTGGAAGGAACCCTGCTGCGTGACGCCGACATTCTCGAGCAACTCGGCGCCATCGGGCTGCTCCGCGCAGCAGTGAAGATCGGCCGCGACACGCGATACCCAACCTTCAGTTCCATTCTCCCGGTTCTAACTCACGCAGTTAACCATCTCGCCAACCAGACACGTCTAATGCAAACTAAGGTCATGGCTCAACCGAGAGTGGAGATGCTACGCTCGTTCCTAGCTGCATTTAAGAACGAGGCAGGAGATCAGCTCTACTAGTCCCGTTTTGAGTTGGCGCTGTTCCTGCGCGCTTGTAGCACTTGCCCCACTCAATTTGCCGATCGGAAGCGATCCACTCCCTGCGTTGATGAGTGGGTTCCCTAGGAGGAGATGCATCATGCGATGGAAGTCGATTGTTCTACCGTTATTTTTCCTTGTTCTTGTCGGGGCAGCTTCGCGAGCAGGCGCCCAGGTCACGTACTCGGCCCGCGAAGGAAGATTGCCTTTCACCGTCGGGTTTGGCGTTGCAGATTTCTCCGATGATTGGGGAATCAAGAACCCGCGCCAGGTCGGCCTCACGTTGTGGCTGGACTGGCGCCTCCCGCACATGCCACCAATGCTTGATGGGCTCGGGGTCGAGTTCGAAGGCCGCGATGTCAATTACGCGACTCCCGACTATCTGCCCGGACATCGCATGACCACAGGGCTCATTGGCCCCATGTATCAGTGGCGCCGCCAGGGCCGCATTCGTCCTTATGTCAAGTACCTCATGGGCATCGGCAACCTCGATTTTCCCAACAATTCAAACTACCAGCAGGACACCCGCGCGATCTTCGCGCCTGCGGGCGGAGCCGATGTCCGCCTCGTGGGGCGACTGTCCGCGCGCGGCGAGTATGAATACCAGATGTGGCATGCCATCTTTGGTCCGAACGACCTTACGCCGCAAGGTTTCACCTTCGGTGTCGTCTACGATCTAGGACGACTTCAGCAGTAAGACGAATGGATCATTCCGCGAGAGGGGCGCGCCGCCGCCCTTCCCGTGGAAGCGAGATGCAAGTTATCTTGTTAGCCAATGGCCGACCCTGTTCAGGAATCGATTCAGCCTGCATTGCAGACTCAGGAAGCACCATCTGAGCTGAGATTCCGCAACTCCGTCCAAGACTGGGCGGTCCGGTTGGTCATCTTCCTCGTGTTCCTCTACTTCGGAACGGCGAAATTCAACAGCAATCCCCGCGCACCCTGGGCTGTTCTATTCGATCAGATTGGCCTGGGGCAGTGGCTTCGATACGCCACCGGAGTGCTCGAAGTAGTCGGCGCTTTCCTTGTTCTGCTCTCCGGCACTGTCGAGATCGGTGTGGCGATCCTGATTGTCACCATGTTCGGAGCGGTGGCCGCAGCCTTCTTCGCCTTGCATCGACCTTCCGATGCTTTCTTCCCATTCGCTTTTCTGACTGGAATGATCGCGTTCTGGCTTCACCGCCGCCGCGTCTGATTCGCATTCAATTAAGGCAGATCGATTCCGCGGGGCTTCCACAGACCTTGCTGATCCGTGCCTTCGCCCACCGCATGCGGTATACAGTGGTGTGCCGCCGGAAAAGCCGCCGCATAGGACCGGGTCACATGCAGCCGGCTCATGACCACATACCGCGTCCTCATCCCGCCAATGGTTATCGGAAGCTGCGCCGGCATATGTTCACGATCGACATAAACAATCAGAGCGGCCTCCCGCGGATCGTCCATGCTTTGCCCAACTCCAACAGCAAAGAAGGCCGCGTTCTGCTGCATCAGGCCACGGGCAATTTTCCGCTTGGCGGCGACCGCTTGCGCAACCGCTGTTGAGGATAGTGCAGCAACTCCCTGAGTTGTTGCCGTCACCGGAGCAGATCCAAGCGCAACCGAACGCGCGCTCGCCGGCACTACGACCGTCCGCACTCCACCGACTGTTGCAGGAACCGCCGGCGAGGCAGCCGGATCGACATAGATGACGATCGCTGCGCTGCCTGGCTGATCCGTGCTCTTCGATGGTGCAATCCCCAGAATTCCGGCCGACGGATTGACCAGCCCTCGCGCAGCTGCCATTGCCTGCTGCTGCCGCCCCATTTCGGCATCACTCAATCTTCTCGCCTGCGCCGCGGTCGAGGTGCTGTCGCCGTAGCTCAGGCAACTCACCTCATGGTCCGCAGTGCCCACGAAAGAGAGATTCGCGCCACCGGGCATCTGCTCTGAGAGTTCCGTCAGAACATCCGCCGCAGGGTTGGCAATTGCGTGGCTCACTCCATCGCTATCGATGCCACCCGCAAAGAACAATCCGACTGGCTCAGCATTCGCGGAGTCCACCACCAGCGCGCCTGAATCGCCTGCGTCGCTGAAGCGATCGCCACTCACGGCGAGTTGTCCCCTGAAAGTCTTCGTAAGGTAAGGCTTTGTTTCGGCGCAATCGCGGTAATAGTCGACGGCAACATCGAGATCCAGCGCCGTCACCCTCCCGCACGTTAGCCCCGTCGTGCGTCCGCTCTTCGCAACGCGCAACTGAAGCGTTGCGCTTTCGCCCTTACCGCCGGAAGACGAAATTCCCGGAGGCGCCGAGGCCAGCGATCCATCCTGTTGGCGTCCGCCGAGTTCCATGATGGAGCCCGAAGTGTCCACCGTGTGTGACGCAATCTGCGCAAGGGCAGCATCCGCATTCGTTTGCGCGGAGTGCAGCGGCAGCCATGCCGTGAGTGCTCCCACCGGCACCGTCCCCGGCCCGTCGCCGTTCGGTGTGCAGTTGTTATCGATCAGACCCGGCTGCACGATGGTATCGCCCACCAACCCATGGTCGCTTCGCGCAAGCACGTGGTTATTGCTCAGCAGGTACTCGCGTCCAGTGTCGTCCTTCACCAGCGAACCCAGCGTCCCGCTGCAGCAATCGACGATCGTGCTGCCTTTCTCATCAAAATCGTTGTTGTTCCCGCCCGAGCTGCCCAAAAGCATCGGGAATGCCATCGCATTCTGATGAGTAGCCGGATTGCTGGCAACTCCCGGCGCATTCAGCAGGATCGCCGCCTCTGTCCGCGCTGACGATCCTGGCGCAGAGGCCACCACATACGTCACTCCCGTCGAACTCACCGTCGCCGGCGCCGTGTATGACACCGAGCACGACGTGAAAGCCCGGTGCGTTCTCTGGCAGTTCACCGGCCCCAGCGAACCCTCTCCGCCGCTTTCGCCCGAGGGAGCGCTCGACAGTGCAAAGCGGATTTCGTTGTTCCCACCTGCCTCAGCCAGATATCCGGTTACGGTTACCGTTCCGCTCGGCCCGACCGCAACGTTCTCCGGCGTGAGCGGTTGCAGGAACCCCGGCGTCAATGTAAGTACAGACTCGGCCCGGATACTCGGATCTGATTTCAGCGCTGCCGCCACCACGACTTCCACCCGGTCGCGGCTGAGGTAGTTAGGAGGAGTGTACTGTCCAGTCGCACTGATGGTGCCCGCTCCCGCTGCCGAATCACCCCCGCTTACCGACCAGGTCACCGCCGCGGGGTCGCCGTTGGTCAGCGTCGCCGAAAATCTGTGAACCGGCGCCCCATGCAGGCTCTTTGCGTTGCAACCAGTGCAGTTTGTGTCGATTACCCCCGAACCGGGCGACACGGAAAGATTCGGATTTGCGGTTCGCGCCGTCACCGGCCCGGCGCCGCAGCCCGCGAGAATAGCGACCACGGGTGCAAACGCCAGAATGCCCCTCCGCCATGACGGCTTTTGGGGAGCGCTGCTTGAGGATAGATGGTCCGCAAGTCTTGATTTTCGCGATATTTGCGTGCGATCGATCACCGGTTATAGGAGTGGCGCGGCTGTTGCCTGCAGAGTCACTCTGCTCAGGTTAGCTCATTTGATACTGCTCGATTAGACGCTCTGTCGTTGCCCTTAAGCAAAAGTACCGCCAATTAAAATCTTGCCAGAAACCCGGCTGGATTAGAGATCCCTGCAGGCAGGGGCTCTTTTCGTTGTGCCCCATTGGTACAGTTCTTTCGGCAGGCATTACACCCGGCAGCCATCCAGCCGCCGTCATATATCGTCAAAGCCGGAGATTCGAGATGGCCGAACTCATCGCAGTGCAAGGCGACATCACCAAAGAGCAAGTCGACGCAATCGTGAATGCTGCCAACACCTCTCTGCTCGGCGGCGGAGGTGTCGATGGCGCCATCCACGATGCGGCTGGCCCAGAGCTTCTCGCCGCGTGCCGCAAACTTCACGGCTGCGCCACAGGGGATGCCAAGGCCACTCCGGGCTTCCAGCTTCCGGCCAAATGGGTCTTCCACGCTGTTGGCCCCGTCTGGCATGGAGGCAACCACGAAGAAGACAAGCTCCTGGCGAGTTGCTACCGCCGTTGCCTCGAACTCGCCCAACAGCATCAAGTCCGCTCCATCGCATTTCCCGCCATCAGCACCGGCGTCTACTCTTTTCCTTCGGAACGCGCCGCTCGCATCGCCATCGACACTGTCCGTCAGCATGTCGAAGCAAGCGGCGTCGAGATGGTGAAGTTCGTCTGCTTCGACGGCAAGACTCTCGAAATCTACAAGAAACTTCTCTCCGCTCCGAATCATCCAGCAGTTATCTGAATTCATCCCTCGCGACACACTGAGCTCAACTTCGAGGAACATACATGGAATACGTCAATCTTGGCCGCACGGGCATGAAAGTCTCTCGCATCTGCCTCGGCTGCATGACCTACGGCCGTCCTCCAGCGCCCGATGAGCCCAAAGCAGGCCGACATCAATGGGCGCTGAACGAACAGGAGAGTCAGCCCTTTCTCCGCCAGGCCCTCGACTTCGGCATCAACTTCTGGGACACCGCCAACGTCTACTCCAGCGGCGACAGCGAGCGCGTCGTCGGCAAATTCCTGAAGGCCAATGCACGCCGCGAAACCATCGTCCTCGCCACCAAGGTCCAGGGCGTCATGCGCGAAGAGCCCAACGGAAGCGGCCTCTCGCGCAAGGCCATCTTGTTTGAATTGGACCAGAGCCTCCGCCGCCTCGAGACCGACTACATCGACCTCTACCAGATCCATCGCTGGGACTACGACACGCCCATCGAAGAAACACTCGAAGCTCTCCACGATGCAGTCAAGGCGGGCAAGGTCCGCTACATCGGCGCGTCCTCGATGTACTCGTGGCAGTTCGCCAAGTCGCTCTACCTTGCCGACCTTCACGGCTGGACGCGCTTCGTCTCCATGCAGAACCACCTCAACTTGCTCTATCGCGAAGAAGAACGCGAGATGCTGCCGCTTTGCAAAGACCAGGGCATCGGCGTCATCCCATGGAGCCCGCTAGCTCGCGGACGCCTCACCCGACCCTGGCAGGCGGAACAGACCAGGCGCTCTGAAACCGACCGCTTCGGCAACACCATGTATTCCCGCACCGAAGAAGACGATAAGCGAGTCGTCGATCGGCTGGGCGAAGTCGCGAAGCACCGTGGCGTGCCGCAAGCTCAAATCGCCCTAGCCTGGCTGCTCCACAAACCCGAAGTCACCGCACCGATCGTCGGCGCCACCAAACCCAACCACCTCGAAGACGCAGTCGCCGCCGTCTCCCTCAAACTAACGTCGGAAGAAATCACCGCGCTCGAAGAGCCCTACACACCACACCCGGTGTTGGGATTCAGCTAAGGTGTTTCCCCGCACTACCCTCATTGTCTGCACCGACGAATGAAGAGGGCATCGAGGGCGAGGACGAGAAACCTGTATTCTTCTGGAGTCCGGCTGCGCGCATGTTCAACTTTCGAAAAGAGAGAATTCCCGAGCCCTTGCGTTCGAACCCTGGAAAGGGTTCCAACGGTTCGGTCTCGTTCACAAACAGTCAAAGGAGCTGGGTCGAACGATTCGATCTTGTGAGTATCCTTGCCGCCTGTCTGAAAAGTCAGGGTCATCAGGTGCTTAGCGAAGAATCGCACCTTGTCCTCGAGAACAGTGCGTTTGGTCTGCTCCCTCAGTTCGTCGAGATCAAGCCATTGGCCGAGGGCGGCGTACAAACAACCACAACCATACAAACGAGCCATGCTTCCCTGGTTCCAGAAGGCGTGTTCGAGTACCAGCATTCGACAGGCAGAAACGTAGAGGAATCATTCCTCGAGGGCTTCAATCAGTGGGCGAAAACTGATCTTGTTACGCTATTGGACTCCGTACAGGAAATTCCTTTAATTTGTTCCGTGCTGAAAATGGAAATCCCAGAGAAGAACGGAGCACCAGCATATTGCAGGCGGGCTGTCCTGGGACCGGTTATGCATCTGCAACAGTATCCGAGTGACGCCGTCGGCCAGAACGCTGCCAATAGCGGAGAAGAAAGTCAGGGACACCACAAGGACAGCCATGATTTCTGTCCCTGCTGCCTTCTTACGAGTTCCTTCGAGGCATTCAAAGAGCAGATCGAAAGTACACGCTTTTACGGTCTGCGTCTCTATGCAATGCGGAACCAGAGTGGAAATGCTCAAGCCGACTGCAGAGTGAATGGCGACGATTGGAAAAAGGGCGCTGAAGCGTTGCGAACATACGTCGGGACCTGGCCCAAAGCAGGTTTTGAATTTCGCAAGCAGTACGTTGTACTGCAGACAATTGACGATCAAGATTAGATGAGAAGTTTCACTAGATTAGCGATGCGACGCTCGCATTAGCGTCGTGGGTTCGGCTACTGTCGTTTCGAGGCACACCTTTGGATCTGAGTTCTGAAGGAGTTGTCGCCTATTGGGAATGCTTATCAGTAAACAGCCATAAGGCCGGACCTGCTGCTCGAAAACTCGGGCCATGGCGTATATGAAATCCAGACGACCATTTTAGCGAGATGACGAATTCAACCCACCTTCAGCACCAGCTTCCCAAAGTGCGTAGCCCCCTCCATCTCCTTGAACACCTTCTTCGCCTCCGTCCACTCGTGGCTCTCGTAGACCGGCTTTAACTTCGCCGCAGAGATCTCTGCATTCATCTCCTCGAAGTTCTCCCAAGACCCCACGTAGATCCCGCGAATATGCACCTGCTTGTGCAGAATCATCGGCACGGGCACCGGCTCAGCTGGCCCGCTCAGCACCCCAATCTGAGCGATCGTTCCGCCCATCTTCACGGCACGCAGCGACCTCGGAAGCGTCCCCACTCCGCCAACCTCCACCACTAGGTCCACGCCCTCGCCGCCGGTCTTCTCCACAACCCACTTGTCCCATTCCGACGTCTCGCCATAATCCAGCGCCTCGTCCAGCCCCAGCGTGCATGCCCTCTGCAGCTTCGCGTCACTCGACGAAATGCCCAGCACCCGTGCCCCCTTCAGCTTCGCGAACTGCAGCGCAAAAATCGACACGCCTCCCGTCCCCTGCATCAGTACAGTCGATCCCCGATTCAGACCGCCCGCCTTCAGAGCATTCCAGGCCGTGACGCCGGCGCAGGGCAGGGTAGCGGCCTCTTCAAAACTGAGGTGCTCGGGAATCCGCACCAGCCCCGTCTCCTTCAGCACCACGTTCTCCGCCAGCATCCCATCGACATCCCCGCCCAGGGCGCCCTTGATCTTCGCAGGAGTCGGCGGCCCATCGACCCAGTTCTGCATGAAAATCCCGCATACCCGGTCGCCACGCTTCCACTGCGTCACGCCCTCGCCCACCGCCTCCACCTCGCCCGCGCCATCGGAGCAGGGAACGCGCGGCAGCTTCAGCTTCGGGTTATAGAGGCCCTTCACCATCATCAGGTCGCGGTAGTTCAACGAAACCGCACGGATCCGCACCAGGACCTCGCCCGCACTTGGCTGCGGAGTCGCCCGCTCAACAAGCTCAAGAGAATCAATGCCGAAACTCGAAATCTGCCACACGCGCATGCGTTGTTCTCCGTTGAAACCGATATTAAATCTGATTCGATGCCGTCTTCTTCGTGGTACGACGCTTTGACATCGCTCGTAAAATGAACATATGGCGCGCGGCTGGGAAAGTAAATCGGTGGAAGAGCAGATGGCAAACGCCACTGATCAGAAACCTGTGCGCGCCGGAGAGGCCTCCATGAGCGAAGCAGAACGGCGCCTTGCCGCCGAAAAACGCGCGGCAACCGAACGCCGCCGCCAGTCCCTCAACCTTCAACGCGAAAACATTCTTTCGCAGCGGACATCGAATGCCGACCGTCGCGCTGCCCTCGCATCCGCATTGGCGGAAATCGAAGCTCTGATCAGGGCGCTCGAATAGCATTCGCATTTTTCGCGAATGACCCAACCCGATCCTCTCTCCTCCGGCGGGTACAGATCCCTGCCGCCCGAGGCCACGCGCATTCTCCAGCAGGTCTCTGCGCCGCCTCGTCTCCTGGCCCATCTCGTTCTCGTCCACGACGCAGCGTGCACGTTGATTGACAGCATCTCGGCTGAATTCCCCGAAGCTCATTTCGATCCCGAACTGGTCCGCTTCGGCGCTGCCGTTCACGACCTCGGCAAAACCCTGCACCTTGACGAGCTCAGCGAGTCCGGCAAACACCAGCACCAGAGTTCCGGCGTTGAGCTTCTTCAGTCTCTCGGCATTTCCCATCAACGCGCACGGTTTGCATGGACGCACGGCAACTGGAACGGCGAACACATCACCCTTGAAGACCTCATCGTTGCACTTGCCGACAAATCGTGGAAAGGGAAGCGAGTCGATGCGCTCGAGACACGTACCGCGGAATTTCTCAGCGCCGCAACCTCACGTCCCACTTGGGAGTGCTACGCCAAACTCGACGAGATTCTTCAGAGCCTTGCGCAGCACGCCGACCGCAAACTCACCTGGCAATCCACCTTCTCGGTGTGAGCTTCCACACCGTTGTACGATTGCCGCATGCGTTCCATTCTTGGGATCAGTTTGCTTCTGCTTGAAACTGTTCTGGCCTCTGCTCAGATTGCCGGCTCGCCCACGCCTTTCGAACCTAAAAACCTTCAGACCGCATACTGCCCACAGACTCACCAACTGGAAGCGGAGCCCTCTCAGAAGTTCTTCCTTGATGGCGCCATCGGCAAGCGTCATGTCCGCATGTACCTCGATCGCGGCGGCGCGGGTGTTGTTGGCCTCTTCTTCGACATCGGCGCAAACTGGGAGGTCACCCTGCTTGGCGGGACATGGAACAATGACGTCATCGACGCGTCTGATGCGGCGGATGATCACCCCGCAACCGCTCACCTGAATGCCTCACTCGCCGCAGATCACCTGACCGGAACCTGGACCCCATCCGGCAGTAATCAACCCGAGCCGGCAGAACTTGCTGTCATTCCCGAACCTCGGTGCGACGGGAAAGAAGCATGGAAGCGATTCAAGAATCCTGATTGGCCCGTGACGCTTTCCTACCCCTCTTCATGGCATCTTGAACAGTCCGACGACGGCTCTATCATTCTCGCCTGTCCGAATCCCGCAGCAATCGCATTTGGCGAGCAAATATCCATCCACCAAGGAGCGGGGGTTCCAGGCGGCCCGACGCACATGGTTCAGTGCGGAAAATCCTGGATATACGGGGATAGCTGCGACTGCAGTGCCATAGGCTCACACGCCTGCCCGGAAGCAAAAATCAGCACCCTCAATTCCACCACTGTCCTCGACGTCAGTGAACAGGAGCATCGCATCTATTGCCGGAACGGCGGCTATGTAGCCGCGGGTGAGGGCCAGGACCGCATCATCCTGCTCGGTGATCGATGGCTTGAAATCAATGCGCCTGCCGACAGCTCAGAGATCATCAATCGCATCGCTGCCTCCCTGACGCCAGACAAAAAGACAACTCCCCGATAGCTACTCCTCGCGATGAAACAGCAGCGAGTTCGCCTGCTGCACCGGCGTCATTAGCACACGCGCGATATTCACATGTGCCGGCCGCATCGCTGCCCACACAATCACCTCAGCCACATCCTCCGGCGTCAATGGCTTCACGCCCTTGTACACCTTCGACGCGCGTTCCGTATCTCCGTGGAAGCGCACCAGGCTGAAGTCCGTCTGCACCATCCCGGGATCCACGCTCGTCACCCGAATCGGTGTTCCCAGCACATCTTGCCGCAGGCCGTCGTTGATCGCGCGCTCCGCTGCTTTGGTCCCGCAATACACACCACCGCCGGGATAGCTCAGCTCTCCGGCAGTCGATCCCAGGTTGATCACGTGCCCGCGCCCGCGCACCACCATTCCCGGAACCACCGCGCGTGTCACATACAGCAGCCCCTTCACGTTGGTGTCGATCATCTCCTCCCAGTCCTCGATCTTGCCCACGTAGATCTTGTCGAGGCCGCGGCTCAACCCCGCGTTGTTAACCAGAATTTCAATGTCCGACCACTCCGCCGGCAATCCATCGATCGCATTTTGCACCGCACGCCGATCCCTGACGTCCAGGTCGATCGAGTGCACTGAAGGCGCGCCGCGTTCCTTCGCCTTCGACGCCACTTCCGCTAATCGGCCGGCACGCCGTGCGGCTAACAGAAGCCTCGCTCCCTGATCTGCAAATGCAAGTGCAGTCGCTGCGCCAATCCCAGCACTCGCTCCAGTAACGAAAACGATCTTCCCCTTAAGGCTCATGTCACTATCCTAGCGAACTCTTCGCCTGAGAAACGTGATCCCAACCACCCTCAATCAATACAGACTCATATCGAATCCCTAGTCCCCTAATCCCTGACCCCTGATCCCTGACCACCCCTGCCTCATCCGCGCCATCTTGTACTGCCCCACTGCCCAGTCCTCATTGCCCATTCCTGCCCGCTTCGCTTCTTCAAAAATCTGCGCAAGATGATCCGCCAGGCTCAATCGCGCATTGCGGCTCGCCGCAGCCTCTCTCAGGAGCCGCGTATCTTTCGCCCCCAAGTCGATCGTGGCCCCCGGCTGTTCCGGCGGATGCAGCATCACGTTCCCATACGACGCATAAAACGGCGACTGGAACAGCGCGCTGTTCACCGCCTCCAGAAACACTCCCGGCTCTATCCCCTGCGATTCCGCGTATACAAACGCCTCGCTCAGCGACTGGATCATCGTGCTGATCAGGAAATTTCCGCCCACCTTGAGCGCGTGCGCCTGCCATGGCTCACTTCCAACTACCGAAATCCCGCGCGACATCGGCTCCAGAACCGGTCGCGCCCGCTCGACATTTTCAGCCGATCCGGCGGCTACGATCCAAAGCTTCCCCGCCTCCGCCACATTCGGCCGGCCAAACACCGGTGCCGCCACAAACGGAATCCCTCGTCTCGCGTGTTCGCGCGTCAGCCGCTCCGACAGCGCCACGCTGATCGTGCTGCACGAAATGTGAATCGTCGAAGGCGTCAGCGCCTCCATCAAGCCATTCGAGCCGAAGAGCACTTCCTCATGCGCATGATCGTCGAACAGCATCGTGATCACCGCATCCGCGCCCAGTTCAGCCTCAGCCGGAGTCCCCGCCACGATCGCTCCCTCGCGTGCCAGCGGCTCGGTCTTGCCTTCCGTGCGGTTCCACACCGCCAGTTCGTGCCCGGCAGCAATCAGTCGCTGCGCCATTGCCGCGCCCATCTTGCCCAATCCAAGAAACCCAATCCTCATCAATCCTGAACTCCTCACACGAATTGGTTGTTCCGCTGACTCGCTGACTCGCTATCGCCGCGAAGCGGCGCTAACTTGCTACCTTGTAACAGAAACGGGCCACATGCCCTTCAGATGACCTCGCTGTACAAAGACTCTCGAAATCGGTGATCTCGAGAACACTCACATCCAGAGCGACGCAAATCGGTGCCATAAACTGAATCTTCGATGCTCAGAACAGCCCGAGCGACGCGTTATGTCGTGCCCCTGCGCGAAGGCGGCTCTCTGCCTGCGATTGTAGAGGCTGACGACCTCGGTCTGTACGTCGTCAAGTTTCGCGGAGCAGGGCAGGGAATTCTCGCCCTTATCGCCGAACTCCTCGCAGGCGAAATCGGCCGTGCGCTCGGCCTTCGCGTTCCTGAGATCATCTTCATTGAGATCGATCCTGCACTTGGCCGGAATGATCCCGACTACGAAATCCGCCAGCTCCTCAAAGCCAGCCCCGGCCTGAATCTCGCGCTCGACTATCTGCCGGGCTCAACCATGTTCGATCCCGCCGCCCGAGACACCGCGCCCGTCGACGAAGCCTCCATGCTCGTCTGGTTCGACGCCTTTACGCAGAACATCGATCGCACCCCACGCAATGCCAATCTCCTCGTTTGGCACCGCAAGCTCTATCCCATCGATCACGGCGCCGCCCTCTTCTTTCATCACGACTGGTCCACAAGGGAGCAGAAAATAGCCTCACCGTTCCCCCAGATCAAGGACCACATCCTCCTTCCCTGGGCAAAAGACATCCGCGGCGCGTCTGCACTCGCTCACCAGCGCCTCACCGAGCCCGTGCTCGCCGGCATTGTCGATCTCATTCCCGAAGAATGGCTCGCATCCATTCCCGACGGTATCTCCCCCGCCGACCGTCGCGCCGGCTACATGCAGTTCTTCACGCAGAGGCTCGCTGCCTCTGCCGTATTTGAAGAGGAGGCCATCCGTGCCCAGTCCGGCCTCGTTTGATTACGCCATCCTCCGCGTCGTCCCCCGCGTCGAGCGGCAGGAGTTCATCAACGCCGGCGTCGTCGCCTTCTGTCTTGAAAAGCGCTACCTCGCCGCACGCATCCATCTGGACGAAGCTCGCCTGCGCGCTCTCTGGCCCGAAGTCGACATCGACCTCGCACGCGAACACCTTGAAGCCGTCCGCCGCATCTGCGACGGCGATCCCGCCGCCGGGCCGATCGCAAAGCTCTCCCAGCGCGAGCGCTTCCACTGGATCACCTCGCCCCGCAGCACCATCATCCAGCCCTCACCGATCCACACCGGTGTCTGCGACGAGACCGGTGGTGTCCTCGACCGCCTTGAAAAGCAATTCCTGCTTTCCTGATCCCGCGAATAAGAAACTCGCATCAAGCCAACCGGAATGAATTGCCGGAATCCGTCCTGTAACAATCGCCGGTCGTCATAACACAGTTGTTTTAGATTGGTTCGGTCTCGTCTTCCCTCATGCCGCCGATGAAATTTCCATCCTGGCTCTTCGCAATCGCTTCCGCACTCGCTGGTCTCTTCGACCTTATCTGGGGCGAGTTCGAACCCGCGCATCAGCCCATCCAGGCGTGGAGCGACCACATCCCCGGGCTGTCGATATTGGCTCGAATCGCGGCAATCTGGCTGATCCTCGGCGGACTCGCTCTGCTTTTCAAACCAGCTGCGCGATCCGGCGCCGCTGCTCTGGCCATCCTCTACGCCATCTTCTGCCTCTTCCCGCTTCCGCGCGTCCTTACGGCACCGCACTACATGGGACATCACGCCAGCGTCTACACCGGAGTGTTTCTGTCGATCGGCCAGCAGCTCATCATCTTCGTGGGAGCACTCCTTCTCTGGCTATCGTTCTTTCCGCCCCGCCCTGCCTTCTCGCGCATGGCTACGATCGGCAAGTGGCTCTTCGGCCTATCCTGCATCGACTTCGGACTGGCGCATTTCACATTCGTGAAGCTGACGGCAGCCTTCATCCCGGCGTGGATTCCCTTTCACGAGTTCTGGGCAATCTTCACTGGGATCGCATTTGTTCTCGCCGGTCTCGCCATTCTGACAGGCATACAGGATGTGCTCGCGGCGCGCCTGACCGCCCTTATGCTGTTTCTCTTCAGCGTGCTCATCCTTACGCCCCACATCTTTGCCAAGCCCCACGACCACCTCACCTGGGGTTCCGACGCCTACAACCTGACCGCCGTAGCCGCCGCCTGGATCCTCTCTGCCTGGCTGAGCCATTCCAGTTCGTGTCGCCAAATACCCAATCCCTAGTCCCTCAGCCCCAAGTCCTCGGTCCCTCAGTCCCTATCTCCTCAGTCCCTACGTCCTCAGTCCCTACGTCCCTCAGTCCCTACGTCCTCAGTCCCTAGTCCCTGCTTGCCCAACTTGTCCCCTTGTCCCCTTTGTCCCCTCGTCCCTCCCTCGTCCCCGCCTCCAGGCATACCCGCCCCCTGCAGGTATCATCTAAACGAACTCGCGGACGGGAAAGGACATACGCTATGCGCAAGGTTCTCATCGCCATCGCCGTTATCGTCGTCGTCGTTATCGCAGGGGCCGCCATCTTCGTGGCCACCTTCGACGTAAACAAGTATCGCGGCACCATCCAGGCTCAGCTTCAGCAGCACCTGGGCCGCCCCGTGCAGCTCGGTGACATGCACCTCAAGCTCTTCCCGCCCAGCATCACCGTGCAGAACCTCGCCATCGCCGACGATCCGCGTTTCAGCTCCGATGCGCCCTTCGTCAAGGCAAAAGAACTCGATGTTGCCGTCAAGCTTTTCCCGCTGCTTCACAAGGACGTGCAGATAGAGTCGCTCAACCTGGAGCAACCCACCGTCAATCTCATCAAGAACAAAGCCGGCCAGTGGAACTTCGCTTCCATCGGCACTGGAAGCAAGTCGTCCGACTCGTCCTCACAGGGGCAGTTCTCGCTCGGCGATCTCATCATCAAAGACGGCGAGATCTCCCTCCTCGATCAGACGCAGAGCAGCACGCCCACTCTCTACAACCACATTGACGTCAAGCTCTCAGACTTCGCGCCGAACACCCCCTTCAACGTTGACGCCACCGTCCACATGGCCGGGGCTGGCGAGCAGGCCATCACTCTTCAGGGCAAAGGCGGCCCCATCAACTCGCAGGATGCGACCCTCACGCCTTTCCACGGCACCCTCCAATTGAAAAACGTCGGCATCAGCGACTTCACCAAGTTCCTCAACTCTCCCGCAACCGCCGGCACCGATGGCGTCCTCACCGGCGAAACCAAAATCGATAGCGACGGCGGCAAGATCACCGCGAACGGCGAAACCGACATCCAGAATGCCAAGGTTCGCGGCATGGAGCTCGGCTTCCCGGTCTCTGCGAAGTACGACCTCACCGACGACATGCCCAACAGCGTCATCACCATTCGCAACCTCACCACCAAACTCGGATCAACGCCAGTCGATCTCGCCGGGACCATGCAGACCAAGTCCACACCGGCTCACATCGACGTGAACCTGCGCGCCAACAACGTCTCCGTTGCTGAAGCAGCCAAATACGCCGCAGCCGCTGGAATGGCGCTCACTCCCGGCACCACGGTCACTGGCATGGTCAATGCCAACATCCACGCTGTCGGATCAGCAGACAAGCCTGCGCTCAGCGGAACCGTAACCGCCAGCAACCTCCAGGCCAGCGGCAAAGACCTGCCCCAGCCGGTTCAGATTCAATTCATCAACCTGAACCTCACTCCCACGCAGATCCAGTCCAACCCCTTCACCATCGTCTCCGGCAACACTTCCGCCAACGCGCAGCTCACCATGCGCAACTACACCGCGCCTTCGGCCACTGTCGATGCCACGCTGCGCGCTGCTAACGCCCAACTCCCCGCCATTCTCGCCATGGCCAAGGCTTACGGGGTCACCGCCCTCGACAAGGTGACGGGGCAGGGAACACTCAACGTCGACATGCGCGCCTCGGGCGCCGTAAAGTCCCTCACTGCCGCCGAAATCGAAAAGACCCTCAACGGCACCGTCAATGTCAACTTCAACAACGTGAAGTACGCCGGCGCCAACATGAGCAGTGAGCTCAGCAAAATCGCCGGCTTCCTCCGTCCCGGTTCCTCGCAAAGCGCATCCGGCATGACCAACATCTCCAAGATGACCGGAAACATCGACGTCAGGAACGGGATCGCCGAAACCAAAGATCTCCAAGCAACGCTCGACATCGGCAACGTCGGTCTCGCCGGCACCGCGAACCTCGCCACGGAAACCCTCAATATGCGCGCCACCGCGGTCATCGCTCAGAACGTCAGCCAGCAGGTAGGCGGCCAGCAAATCGGCGGCTTCATGAAGACCGCCCTCGCCAACCAGCAGGGCGAGCTCGTCATCCCCGCCATCGTCACCGGCACCTTCTCCAACCCGCACTTCCAGCCCGACGTTCAGCAACTCGCGCAGATGAAGCTCAAGGGCCTCATCCCCAACATGAACAACCCCAGCTCCATCACCGGTGCTCTAAGCGGCCTTCTCGGCGGCGCCAAAACTGCCGGCCAGACAACAACCCAGCAACCCGGCCAGCAGCAAACTCCTGCCGGTGCCGCCCAACAAATTCTCGGCGGCCTCTTCGGCAAAAAGAAGCAAGCCAACCCGCCGAAGTAGTTCGCGGGCTGTCGATGATCGCGCCCCTTAATTCGCTGAAGGCGGATCTGCGTGCACCACGACAAGCCGATCTGCGGCGCTTGTTCGCGGCACCAGTTTTAGTCCAAGTTGCTGCTGTAGCGCTGAGAAGATGGAAAGATCTTGCGCATAGGCGGGCTGCTGACTCCCGGCTCCGTTTGCTGGCCCGCCAATCGGATTAGTCTCCGGCGACCACTCCAGATGGAAGTCGTACCTGCCGTTCAAACCCGTCATATCCACGACCGGTCTCCCCGTCTGTCCTTCGGATAGGAACTTCGCCAGGGTCGTCATGTCCACGCCAGTCGCGTCGAACCGGCCATTGCCACCGCTTGCATTTAGTTGCTGGCCGCTCATGCTCTTCGTGATCGCCAGATTCCTTGGACCTCCGTTCGCCACGACCAGCGCAAAGATCGGCATCGGTACGGATTCTCTGCGCAACTCCAGTTGGAACCGATCGGCCAACAGCCGCTGCAAACGAAGCCGCGTCGGTTTGTGGAATAGAAGAATCTGATCGGGCGCCATATTTTTCGGATCGCCGCCCACGGGTATATCGGGAATCGCCGCGAGGTCGAATCGGTTAGATCCGATCCATCGCGGTCCTCCTGAAAGCTGATCGTCGCCGATGTCGTATGCGATCTTGATCAGGAACCGAAGTGTAGCGTGAGAAATATAGAGCTTTCCGCCAGGAGCGAAATCGACGTTCAGATTGGTGTCTGGAGCGCTGGGTTTAATCGTCGCGACCTCGAATTGCGGCAATGCAGATGTTGCGGTCAGCTGCGGAACGGGCTTGGCTGGCTCTTGTGCGCGAGACAGCGGCACACCCATCACGCCCATCACAATGGGCACGGTCAGCACCGCCGCTCCCGCGGCAAACAGCAGCACTTTCCTCGGAGCCGTCATATCCTCGCCGACGCGATTGAGCATAATCAATTCCACTCGCCGCCTCAGATCCGCCCCAGTCACTCCGGAAGCGCAAGCTAGCGGCGACTTCAGGTAGAACCTGCACACCGCGACAATCCCCTCTGCATAATCCTGCGGATCTTTACCCATGTGGAGCACGGCTTCATCGCAGGCACGTTCCCGTTCTTCAATCAGACGCAGACCGATCCAGCGCACCGGTGGATAAAACCAGAAGAACGCCTCAACGATCATGTGCACTGCGAAAGTCAGGTTGTCGCGCCTGCGAACATGGCACAATTCATGCGCGACAATCGCTTCAAACTGCGCCCCGGTCAGACGTTCGGCAAGACCATCAGGCAACAGCAGAACCGGACGAAAAATGCCAAACACTCCGGGCTCCAGATTCGACCCGCTCGATATCACTCGTATCGGCAGGTTGAGATCGAGTGGCGAACCTGCCCGCGAAACAGCACGCACCTGCCTCCAGCGTCGCCATCCCGCGAGGCCATGCGCCACTAGTCCGCACATCCACAAACCATAAAGAATGGCTGGAATCGGGCTTGGCGAACTCTGCGGCAACTTCCGCGCAGGCGATGCCAGAACAGCGAGAGGCTCGCTGACTCGCTGCACCATCTCCATCCCTGGCTGCGCCGCGCCGGATGCTTCACGGCACTCAACCTGGTTCCCTAGAGCGACGAGAACAGAAAAAGGAACCAGAAACTTGATCGAGGCGGTCAGCCACAGCGCATACCGGACGGCTGCACGATTCTGTCTGAAAAGCGCGGCCAGCAGCCAGATTCCGCACGCGAAAAGCGTGGATTGCCAAAGATGATTTGCTACCGCGCTCATCATTTGCGGCCTTCGTTCCTTGATCCCTTCGGTTTGCCGAGCCTGCGAATTGCTTCTTCGGCTTCCTTCAGGTCTTCCAGTGTGAGCCTGCCCGTTTCAACAAGGTGTGCCATCACTGGCTTCGTACGGCCGCCAAACAAAGCCAGGGCATCGTCCATCAGTCGCCTTCCGGCATCATCGCGCGAAATAGCCGCATCGAAAATGTTCGCGTTGCTGATGCGCCTCACGATTTTCACTGCCTTCTTCCGTTCCAGCAGCCGGTAAACAATGGTCTGAACAGTGGTGTACGCGGGCCTCTTCGCCTCCGGGAATGCTTCCTGCATCTCCCGTATCGAACACGCGCCGCGGCTCCACAGCGTCTCCATGATCTGAAGTTCGAGCTTGGATAGTTTGGGCTGAATCATCATTTCGGCTTTCTTCAACTACATCCGTTCGCAAAGACTACTACATCGTGTAGTTGGATGGTCAAGAGGCAATTGAGTAAGTTCTGGAAACTCCCCGCCCGATGACAGTTTTTCCCTCCGGACTGCGCCTTGAGGGTAGATGCCCGGCTCAGCCTGCAAACCTGCCACTGAAGCCGGCGTCCCCATACCAACCGGAGGAGATCACTTCATGAAGGCAAATCTCGGGATCAAACTCGCTCTCACATCCGCGGTTGCAGTTGCCGTTGCCATCGCGGCATCCACCGTACCGCCCGGCGTCGCCAGTGCACAGTCTGACCGCGACTCCCGCATCGAAATCGGCTTGGCCGCCGCGCCCGTTCCGCTCAACATGGCTCACAAGAATCGCGCTCTCGTCGGCCTCGGCAGCTACTTCGTCAATGTCGCCGGTGATTGCAACGGCTGTCACTCCGCCGGCCCGCCAACGCAATACGCAAAGGGCGGCAATCCTTACATGAACCAGCCCAAGCAGGTGAATCCGGCAACTTACCTCGGCGGCGGCAGAGACTTCGGCGCGCTGATACCCAATTCAGCGCACATCATCTCCCGCAACCTCACTCCCGATTCGAGTGGCCTCCCCATCGGCGGCGACTCGTTCGACCATTTCGTCGAGGTCATTCGCACCGGCCTCGATCCCGATCATCTGCACCCGCCCTGCACCGGAGCGCCGAATGCAAACTGCATCCCCGCCCCATTCGATGGCAACCTGCTGCAGGTGATGCCATGGCCCGGACTCAAGGATCTGTCAGAGCACGACCTCCGCGCCATCTACGAGTACCTCAGCACCGTCCCCTGCGTTCAGGGGAACTACCCCGGCGAACCTGCCAACCGCTGCAACTGATCCGGAGCAGCGTCGACTTGCAAATGAAAGCGCCCACCGCAATTTAGGTGGGCGCTTCGCTTGTCCTTACTGATTGCTGGGTACTACATGGCGTGTCCCTGACTGAGGGAACGTCAAACCGGTTCGCTTACTGCTGCTGTCCCTGCGGAGCCACCAACTGGTGCGCAATCGCAAACAACGCCAGTTCCAGCCGCGTCGAAACTCCGGTCTTGTCGAAGATATTCGAGAGGTGCCGTTTCACCGTCTCCTCGCTCAACGTGAACTGCTTCGCGATATCGCGATTGCTGCAGCCTTCCACAATGCAGCCCACCACATCCAGTTCGCGCGGCGTCAGCCCATACGTCTTCCGCTGCGGAGGCTGTGCCTGGCGCATCAGCTCGTGCAAAGCCGAAACCAGGTTCACCACGCGCTTGCCGCCAATCCAGTAGTCGCCCGCATACACCGTCTTGATCGCCGTATGCAGCGCGCCTGCCAGCGCATCTTTCAGCACGATCCCGCGCGCACCAATGTGCAGTGCCTCGATAATCTGCTGGGTGGTGATGGTGGAAGTGAGAAGGATGATCTTCACCGTCGGCGAGCCGTTCATGATGGCGCGCATAGCCTCCAGGCCAGGCAGCCGCGGCATCTGAACGTCGAGCAGAAGAATGTCAGGCGTCTGTTCCAGAGTCTGCGTGATGGCCTCGTCGCCATCATCAGCTTCGCCTACCACTTCAAAACCGTCGCGCTCGGTCAGCATGTTACGCACGCCGATACGGACTACCGGATGATCGTCGGCCAATACGATGCGGATGGGTTGTTCCACGAGAGCCTAAACCTCCGAAAAGCCCAAACTAACGAGCAGGCAACCGAAGTGGCCCGCATTCATATATCTCACGCCCCCGCGCAAATGCCAAACACCGCTCGTAACCTACGCAGGGAATTCCTTTTCCAGCATACGCTCCAGTCTTTGCGTAGCTGTGTACAACTCTTCGAGCGCGGCGGCACAGTTATCCAGTTGGTCACTCTTGCTTTCGAAGATAGCCCCTAGCCGGGCCGCCTGCATGGCCCCCGCCATCCCGCAACCACCCTTGATAGCGTGCCCGATCCGGCGTACGTCCTCCGCGTTCCTTGAAGCGATCGCCTTCTCCAGAGCTTCCTGGCGCTTGTGAAGATCGCTCACCACCGCCGAATAAATCTCCCGGATAGTTGCCTCTGTCATAAGCTGGCGAAACTGCGCCAGCGTCTCCGGGTTCACTACCGGATCCGTCTCTTCCGCAACCAGCCTCGGCTTTGGCTTGTGCTCTCCGAGCATCTTTGCCAGATCCTCCGGCCCAAACGGCTTCATCAGAAATCCATCTGCCGCTTTCACCAGTTCATCCGAAGGCTGGCTCCCGCTGATGAGAATAATTTCCGCGTCACAGCCCCTGCGCAGCTTCTCAATCAGTTCGGTCCCGTTCAGCCCGGGCAGTTGCGCATCCATCAGCACCACACCGGGCGTCACCGTTCCCCCCGCCAGCATTTCCACGGCGCCATCCCCTGTTTCCGCGGTATGCACCAGGTGCCCGTGCAGGGTAAGAACAGTTGCAATCACTTCCCGGCTGACGAGGTCATCATCGATCAGAAGAATGGTAGGTAGTTCGTGCTTTTCGCCAATCCCGAGCATACTTCTTTGCCCTTATCGTGCTTAACGGGATCGGGTGCCCCATCCATCGCACCATTTCATGCGATTGGGTGGGAAATCCAGAACCCTACTCCTCAGCCACCGAGATGTCGTCCAACCATCTCGGCGCCTTTCAACCAGCTTGGGTGCCCCATCCTAACCGCAGCTTCATCGCGGTTAGGGTGGGAACGATGAAGCTGACTACTCCTCAGCCACCGAGATCTCGTGCAACCATCCCGGCGCCTTCCAACCAGTTTGGGTGCCCCATCCTAACCGCAGCTTCATCGCGGTTAGGGTGGGAACGATGAAGCTGACTACTCCTCAGCCACCGAGATCTCGTGCAACCATCCCGGCGCCTTCAACAGTTCACGAGGTCGTGATCCATCTGCGGGTCCAACCAGGCCATCCCGCTCCATCAGATCGATCAAATGCGCGGCTCGGCCATAACCGATCCGCAGCCGCCGTTGCAGAAGAGATGTTGAAGCCTTTCCAAACTCAAACACCAGCCGGACAGCATCGTCGAACATCGGATCGTTATCGTCCTCGTTGCCGCTGCCGCCTTCAAGATTGTTCTGCCGCTCTTCTTTCGGCGATTCCAGGAAGCCCTCAACGTACTCGGCCTGTCCCTGCTCCTTCCAGAATGCCACCACAGCAGCCGTTTCTTTCTCGCTCACGTAAGGCGCATGCAACCTTAGTAACCTGCTCGTCCCCGGCGGCAGGAAGAGCATATCGCCGCGTCCCAGCAACGCCTCGGCGCCGTTCGTATCCAGAATCGTCCGCGAGTCCACCTTCGTCGCCAGCCTGAAGCTGATTCGCGTCGGCACATTCGCCTTGATCAATCCCGTAATCACATCCACCGAAGGCCTCTGCGTAGCCAGCACCAGGTGGATACCCACCGCACGGGCCATCTGCGCCAATCGCGTGATCGACTCCTCGACGTTGGCCCGGTCCAGCATCATCAAATCGGCCAGCTCGTCAATGATGATCACGATGTACGGTAGCGGCTGCTCTTCTGTCCCGTCATCAAACAGCGAGGGCATCGCGCTCTCAAAAAGCTTGTTGTACTGGTCGATATTCCGCACGCTCCGGCTCGCCAGCAGCTTCAGCCGCCGTTCCATCTCGCGCACCGCATTCCTCAGCGCGTTGGCCGCCAGCTTCGGTTCCGTGATAATCGGCGTAAACAGGTGTGGAATCCCCTCGTACATCCCCAGTTCCACGCGCTTCGGATCGACAAGAATCAGCCTCACCTGCGCCGGAGTCGTCCGGTACAGCAGGCTCATGATCATCGCATTGATCGCCACCGACTTGCCCGAACCCGTCGATCCAGCAATCAGCACATGCGGCATCGACGCCAGATCCGCCGTCACAATCCGCCCGTTGATGTCCTTGCCCATCGCCAGCGTCAGCCGCGACTTCGCCTTCGCGAACGTCTCTGACTCCAGCACATCGCGCAGGTGAATCGTCTCCCGCTCATGATTCGGCACCTGGATGCCGACCGTGCTCTTGCCCGCCATGCGTTCGATCAGGATGCTCTCCGCCCGCATCGCCAGGCACAGGTCCTCCGCCAGCCCCGTCACGCGCGAGTACTTCACGCCCGCCTCAGGCTTGAACTCGTACGTCGTCACCATCGGCCCGGGATTGATCTGCACCACCTGCCCCATCACGTCGAACTCAGCGCACTTCTCCACCAGCACCTTGGCTTCGTCGCGCAGCGCGTCCTCGCGCACAACCTGCGGCCCGCTGCCCGAATTCAGCAGCGTGCTCGGCGGCAGCTTGTACCCGCTCACATGCTTCGGCGCCACCGTCACCTGCTTCTCATCGACATCGGCCCGTTCGTGAATGGCAATACTGCCCGGCGCACCACCAGCAGCCACCACATGATTCTGCGTCGGAGCCGAAGCCGCCGGAACCGGTGCAGGTGCTACCGGAGCAGGCATGGGAACCGAAGCCTGCGGCGCCGCAGCCGGCTTCATCTCGATCACGCTCCGAGCCCCCGTAGCTGCCTCTGCCGTCCTGGCACTTACAGCCGGAGCCGCAGCCGGCTCCCAGATACTCGACCTCCGCGCTGCAATCGGTGGCTCTTCCGCCGTCTTCGCCGTCCTCTGAAATGCCGGAATCTCCTCCACCGGATCAGGCTCAGCCGCCGCGGCCGCCCGCTTCTTCACAAACAACGCCGCCAGTTTGCCGCTAAGCGTCTGCGGGGGAGCGGTATCCTCAGCGACCTCCACTTCCTGCCCATCCCCAATCGCCCCGGAGAACAGCCGCTGTGCCGGTCCCGGCTGCGTCTCCATGTACCGCTCTTCCAGTTCGCGTTTCCGCTCCGCCCTGTCCTCTTTCCAGTTGCGATAACGATCGTGCCACGCCACCAGATTCAGCCAGCGATCTTCAACCTGCGTCTTGATCGCCTTGAAGCTGATGTCCGACGCGAAGTAAATTCCCACGCCCGCCAGCACCAGCGCCACCAGCCAGGCGCCCTGCGTATTCAGATACGCCACCAGCAGCCCCGCGATCACCCGCCCCATCACGCCTTCCACAGGAATTGCGTGCATCCAGTGCCAGTGCCACGGCAGCAATCCGAAAATCGCCGGCGTAAAAATCACCGCCAGTCCCACGCCCATCCACCGCAAAATCGCCGTCCCCGCATCGCGTGAGCGAATCCAGTTCCATCCCAGTCCGCCCATCCACACGGGGAAAAGGAACACCGTCAGCCCGAACGCCTGCAGCAGCACATCGCTCAGGTACGACCCCAGCAGCCCGATCCAGTTGTGAACCGCGTTCCCCGGCTCCGGTCCCGTGGCCGTATTCATCGAAGGATCAGAAGGGTGATAGGTCGCGAGCGCCAGAAAGAGAAGGATTGAGGCCAGCGTCAGCACCGCGCCCAGAAACACATTCAGCGCACGGCTGCGTGTCGGCGACAAACTGATCGGTATCGGCTTCATCGAAGGGATGCCTCCGCGCCCTGGCCGCCCGCATTCGAGGCACTGGAGCCGCCAAGGGCAGACGAGAAATCCCAGAGCAGCCTCCATTATCCCCGCTGCCAACTACAATTTCCCGGCCAAATCCCTCGGCAGGAACCACCGAATCCACCCCCAAACGGGTTGCCCCGCCTCTTCCGCCGAAACATATCCTCTACCTCAATCTTTCCCTCCGATAAAAATCCCTGCTTCCGTGAAGCGCATGTTCCGATCTCCTCCGCTCTCAAAAACCACGTCGCCGCCGCCGAACAAGTTCCTGTTCTCACCCGTCCGTGCCAAAATGGCGTAATGGCTAGTCCTCGACGTGTACTGCTTGTGGGCCTCGACGGCTTCGACGCCCTTCTCGCACAGCAGTTCGCAGACGAGGGTCTGCTCCCCAATTTCGCGCGTCTCCACAACCAGGGCGCCTCGTTCAACCTCGATCACGGCAGAGACAAGTATTCCGGCCTCGCCTGGGAGCATCTCAGCTCCGGCATCCGCCCCCGCGACGGCGGCCGCTGGTCTGCCGTTACCTTCAATCAGCGCACGTACCGCGCCACCCAGGACCACACCGTAGTTCGCCCGTTTCTCGCAGACCTCCCCGGCGTTCGCACCGTTGTCTTCGATTTTCCCTACTTCGACCTGTCCCAGGCGTCAGATGTCCGGGGCATCACTTCCTGGGGAGCTCACGACCCCGGCGTCGCTTCGGCTTCGCGCCCCGATGGCCTGCATGAAGAGATCGCCAACCTCTTCGGCCCTTATCCCGCCCCCGAATGGATCTATGGATTCTGCTGGCCCAGCGCGCAAAAGGCGCAAGCTGCCGGCGACGCTCTCGCGCAAGCCGTGAAGGTCCGCTCGCAAGCCTCTCGCTGGCTGTTACAACAGCGCTTGCCCGACTGGGACCTCGGCGTCGTCGTCATCAGTGAATCCCACTCTGCCATCGAGCCGCTATGGCATGGCGTCGATCCAAACCATCCGCTCCACGGTTTGCATTCAGGACCGCCAGCTGCCGCCGCCTTGCGAAAAGTCTATGTTGCAATCGACGATTTGGTCGGCGATCTCTCCCAGGCCTTTCCTGACGCCGCTCTCGTTCTCGTCGCAATGCATGGCATGGGACAGAATGACAGCGATGTTCCTGCCATGGCATTACTCCCCGAATTGCTCTACCGTCTAGCCTTCGGATCCGCTTACATGCGCCCCGTCGAGTTCTCCGGGTTTTTGCCCGATGGCACTCCGCTCATCGCCGAAGACAGCAACTGGGGCGACCTTCTTACGCAAGCCGTTCCGGCCATCCCAAAACCGCGGCTCAAGTTCCACCAGCGCGTGGTGCGAAAAATCAAACGCACCTTCGCCGACATAAATTCCAGCAGCATCGTTCCCACCGCTAGTCTCGCTGTCGACCTCAACTGGATGCCCGCGGCCCGCTATTCTCCCTTCTGGCCGGATATGTCCGCCTTCGCTCTGCCCTCGTTCTACGACGGGCGAGTACGCATCAACGTCGCAGGGCGCGAAGCTCGCGGCAAAATTCGCCCCTCTGAATACGCGCAAACTTGTCAGCAAATTCGTGAAGTTGTCTCCGAGTGCCGCAATCTCCTCAACGGTAAGCCCGTCGTCTCCGAGGTCTACAGTCCAAAGCAGAACCCTCACGACGTCGGTCCCGATGAAGCGGACGTCTACATCGTGTGGCAGGGCGCTCCTCTCGGCCTTTCTCATCCACGTCTCGGCAACATCGGTCCGCTTCCTTACTTGCGAACAGGAGGCCACACCGGCAAATATGGCTTCCTTAATATCGTCGCCGACGATATTCCCGCCGGCCAGCATGGTGTAGCCAGTTCGTTCGACGTCGTGCCGACCATCATCGAACTCCTCGGTCAGCCTCGGTTGCCCCGTGTCAGTGGCGAGTCGCTCCTGCCGCGCGTGGCCCCCGTTCTCTCCTCCAGAACCTGACGTGCTCCGTTCTGCCTCTTCGTCCTGAGCTCCGCACACTCTCGCGCGACGCATCAGCATCCAGGACGCATCAACCTTGCGTCCCGGACTGCTTCAGCCACGTCTCAAATCGAGTCTCGCTGAGCCGTGCACCATTCTCGGGAACGAGCGCTCTTTCGCTCACCTCGATTCCGTAGTATCGCCCCTGCGGGTCAGAGATCGCCTTGCGCGGATCATGCTTGGCGTCCAAATAAAGTCGGGCGAGCTCAACAAGAGGAAACTGATCCGGTCCAGCTATGTCAACCGTTCCGTTAAGCGCAGGTTTCATCGCGAAATCAGCTACCGCGCTGGCGACATCATCAGCTGCCATCGGCTGAATCAAAGCCGGAGGCATGCGTACCTCGTTGCCTTGAGTCGAATAGTCCACAATCTGCTTTACAAATTCGAAGAACTGCGTTGCACGGATGATTGTGTAAGGAACGCTAGACACTTTGATGAGCTCCTCCTGGGCGAACTTCGCGCGGAAAAAGCCGCTTGCGAGCAGGCGTTCTGTACCTACCACCGATAACGCAATGTGATGTGCAACGCCGGCGTTCGCTCCATAAGCAAGCAGGTTGCGGGTGGATGTCTTGAAAAAGTCCAGCACCGCCGCGTCTTCCCAGGAAGGGGAGTTGGTTACATCGACAACCACAGAAGCCCCTTTGAGAGCCTCTGCGAGACCTTCACCCGTGACGCTGTTAATGCCACGCTTCGGTGACGCAGCAATCAGTTCATGCCCTTTCTCCTGAAGGTTCTTGACCAGCCGCGAACCGATAAGTCCGGTTCCGCCGATTACGACGATTCTCATGTTTGTCTCCTTCACTCGTCCGCAATGTATTCCGAGGCGCCGGCCAGGCGAAGCCCGGACAGGTTTCCGGCCGGCCTGGAGAATGGATTGATTTCGTCAGAACAGCGATTCAGAGAAACAAGGAGGAAGTATCCTCGAATCAGCCGCCTTGTCCCTCAAGCCGCCGACCACAGGACAGTTACCCTCCACAACTCGCCCCTCCACAACAGACTGTCTTTCCGACCGCAGCGCAGCGGAGTGGAGAGCCTGCCCTGCGCGAAGTCGAAGGGAACCCGCAGTTGCTATTCACTTCTTGTCTCAAAATCTCTCAACTTCCGAGTCCCCGACCGTAGGAAAGTTGTACGCAACCTCTCGCTTCCTTCAGTACAGACTGTCATCCCGAGCGACCAACGGGAGTCGAGGGACCCGCAGTTGCTTCTTGTCAGCTGCCCAACCCAAAATTTCTCAATGTCCGAGTTGCCGACTACTCACTCAGAACCTGGATTCCAGTGAGATTTTTCGCTCATTTAGCATGGTTCCACATGAAAGCTCTGACTCTGCGATGGTTCCTGCTCGAATACCTCATTCTGCTTATTTCGGTGATCGCGATTAGCTCCGGTTCGAACGAAACTGGTGTCGGGGTCAGCCTGAACTGGACAAACGACGATTATTCGTTCGCAGCGGGCGCATCTCCATGGGCAGTTGCCGCTGCGACGGTCGGCGTCTTCCTGTTCGTAGTTCTGTACCGCTGCGAAATTCCGACGCCTTCTGCGCCAATGCCGAACCTCTTCCGCAGATTTGTGGCAGGACTGATTGATTGGGCATTGGCGCTTCTAATCTTGGCCTGCTTTATCGGCTTGATCAACGCCTTCATTGAGTACCTGCAAACTGGAACATTCGAGTGGATGATTGAGCGCCAGGAGGCTCGTCATTGGGACGTTCTACGGGCATTCGGGGGAGTGTTGATCATATTCGCGCTCATGCCGCTGTATATCGCCATCCCCATGTCAAAAGGAAGGCCAACTCCTGGGGCATGTATTCTTGGCTACTGCATCAAGCCCGACAGCGAGTCGCAACTGACGTTTTCGTCGGCAATGCTTCGTGCACTGCTTGGATCAATAGCTCTTTTGGGCTGGCCTTGCTGGATAATGGCCTACCTTTACAAGCGAGATAAGGAGCACGGGAAATTCTGGCTTGATGCTCCTTTCGGCACGCATGCCGAGTTCCTGCGATGATCTTTGGCCATCAACTCCGGAATTCTGAAAGGTCTTGAGAGTGTTACCGGCCAACTGGACAATGAGGCCAAAAGATTGCCAAGTTCCCCAGGGGCGACGATCCACTCGCAAGCGGCATTTGTCGAATAGACTGCATGAGGTGGACGAGCGCGAAAAGCGAGGTGCGCGACATTGTCGAAGGAACTGGCCGCTGATGAAGTTGAGAGTGCATGGGAGTTGCTTCGCCAGAACAAGACTGAACAGGCTCTCACGCTGTTTCGGCGCCAACATGCTCGTGAAAAGCCTCCTTCGCATAAAAGGGGATTGGGTGAGGCTCTGATGTGGTGCGGACAGTATAAGGAAGCTGCGGCGTACTACGAAAAGTCCATCGAGGTGACGAAGAGATTCCGGATGCGATCAGAGGGTGATTATGCGCATCTCGGCTCGGCACTATGGTGCCTTGGAGAGCATGAATCTGCTGTCAAGCGATGGAAGGACGGCGTGAACGCGCCCTACGCTGTCGGGGGTGTTTGTACGCAAACTCCGTTGCTGTTGTTTGTCGCCTCGGTGTTAGAGCCGCGCATCTTCCGCCAATCCGAGGCTGAGGAACTACTAAAGAAGAAGATCCGCAATCCACGTATCGGTAGCAGAGCTGAGCACTGGCCAGTGACTCTCGGAGAATATGTGCTTGGCACCGTTCCGAAGGAGGCAATGGCTGCATATTGGATCAGAACGACTCCCTACTACGAAGTCATGCTGGAATCGAACCGGCCCTGGCTTACGGAGTTCTACGAGGCGATACTCAGTCTCGGAGGTGGTGGGAGCGTCACCGAATTCCGAATGTTGATGAGACATCGCACGCAGAAATCAATCTTCAGCGAATGGACACTCGACGATTGGATGCACCTGATCTGGGCGCCAGAATTCTACATAGCGCGTTATGAATCGAGTCAAACTACTGGTTGATCGTTCTTAATCTGAAGAAGCTGGCGCCCTTTCTACTGGGTTGCTCCTGAGTGATCGGCCATCCGGAACTTGAGAGCAATTTCTTGACCTCTGTGTCCGCATTGCGGACTACACACCCGAACTCGCGCAGCCCATCCAGGGTGTCCATTGAAGGCACGTAAATCCGCAGCACATGCCGCCGATCCGAGTACAATCGAACATCGACCGACTCCCCAAAAATAGCGGCACCATAAAGCGATGACATTCTCTAATCGTCTGTACGAAGTGTTCGTCGTGCTCGGCAATCCCAGCAATGATCCAGCGTGGGCAGAACCGACATGGCAACAACTCGCGGCAGCAATCGATCCTCTTACTCACTCCACTTGGGGAAGTGCGGCAGTACGTTCGACACAGCTAGCAAATAAACCTGGAAGCCCAAATCAGCGGGGTATCTCGTTTGGACGAATTGGATGGAACAAGAACGGACATCGGAAATGGGTACATCAGAACGGACATATAGACGAAGGCCGTAAATTTTGCTCTGCCGAAATGTGGTCTCCCTCCTGGATGAATTGCCAGAGTGAGAAGCGCTATCCCGACTCGTACTTTTCCATGTTCAATGAGAAATCCGTCACTCAGAATGCTGCTTTCAATCCGACATTCTTGTTGGCGGTAGCCCAAGATCTCGACCCAGAACTATTGAAACAGAGTCGCAGCTGTGCCATGAGAATAGCGGATATCCTGGCTGCGCTTCTTCGTGTACGTTGCCATCGGAAGTGGGCGGTTGGACGTGATGAGACCACGGGGAGATGGGTAAATAACATCAACGACCTGACAATCAGCGGCTTGTTTCGAGCGGGGCGGCGCCACAATCAGCCGGTTACTACAACTTTGTTGGACGGAGTATGGGAAGCTTTCTGAGGACATAGTTCCGGGACTATCACCGGCCATCCGGAACTGGAGAGCAATAAATCACCGAGTCCGCAGCATCGATCAATCCCAAACTCACCCTGCCGTGCCTGTTCCCGGCGTGTAATTTCGACTTGTCAATACTTCCACCTTCCCTCTTTCGCCTAACTCCCTGATTCCACTGAGAAAATTCCTCCTCGCCGTTTTGCAGGTTGGCCACCCTGTTTGGCGCACACTTATCTTGTAGTAGAAATCTCGTTCTGAATCACTTGAAAATCGCCATGAACACGCCCAGTTCACTCGAACACCAGTGAGCCCAGGCAATCCACGCCAATTTCGCCAGCGGCGAGGGTGCTAACGTGCGCGTCAGCGCACGCTAACTCCGCTAGCCCCGCTAGCTCCGCTTTCAACCAGCAGTCAACCGTCAACCGTCCACTCACCTCCACACGGAAGCGGGAAGGAGTTTTCTAGTCCCTTTTCCCTAATCCCTAATCCCTGTCTCTCAAGGAGAACTCTCATGCTACGTCGATGCCTTCAGACACTCGAAAACGGCCAGCGCTGCAACGCACCCGCAACCGAAACCTCCAAATACTGCCGTCATCACGACCCACAGCTCCCAGCCAAACCAGCCAAAGAAGCATCCGCAGAAATGGAACCGCTTCACCTCCCGCTCATCATCGACAGGTCCTCGGCTCTCACCGCCGTCAACATCGTCCTCCAGGCCATGGGCGAACGCCGCATCAAACGACCCCTCGCCGGCACCTTCCTTTCCGGCATCAAGCTCGCGTCGCGCGTCCTCACCGAAATGGCCGAAGCACACGAAACCCTCTCCCCAGCCGACATGCATAGGTTCCGTTCCATGCGCAGCTCCGACCGCTCTCAGCCAGCGCGCACCGACGACAACCTTGCCATTGCCCTGGCCGCGGCCGACGAAAGCCGAAAACCAAACCCCTTCAGCGCGGCACGTCCATCCTTGGCATATCAGTCTGACCTCGACCCAGACACCGCCCGCATGGTCAAGGAAATCCTGGCCCAGAGCCGTGACTTCCCCAGGACTCAGCAGCCGAAAGCCTAGAATTACCGTCTCTAAACCCTTAGCCATCTATTACGAACAAAATTTAAGGTAAAAATTTATCGCGAGAAAATAAGCCTATAGCGGCGTCAGATCCGCCTGAAAAGCCTGATCGCAACCGCGCAAAGAACGACAATCCGGCGTCGATGAAATCTGGATCACCACCGCCCAAAGCCGATCCCTGCAAACTTGACCACGTGAGGTGAGAACGGCAGAGGGGTCTCTCTCCCTTGTCCCCCTCGTCCCCTTGTCCCCGGTTTCCCGGCTCAGGAGCTCGTACCAGGGAACGTGAAGATTAAAACAACCTGCTCCCCAGAACCAGCAGCACAATCCCCAGCACAATCCGATAGACCGCGAAGGGCGTGAAGCCGTGTCGCCGCACCCAGGCCAGGAACCACTCCACCACTCCCAGCGCCACCAGGAACGACACCACAAATCCAATCGCCAGTACGATCCAGCGCTGTCCGTTCATATCCACTTCCGCGATGGGCACGGCTCCCGCCGCAAGCGCGGTCTTGCCCGGGTGAATCGACTTCAGAAGATCCCAAGCCGTCGCGGCGATCATTGTCGGAATCGAAAGCAGAAAGCTGAACTCCAAGGCAGAGGGCCGGTCCATCCCCACAAGTTGTCCAGCCGCAATCGTCGCCATCGATCGCGACGTCCCCGGAAAGATCGCCGACAGCGATTGGCATATCCCAATCCAGATCGACTGTCCGAGTCCCATCTCTTCCACGTGCACAGTCGTCGGCTCAAACCGTGAAGATCGCGCATCGATGACCCACATCACCACGCCGCCAATCAGCAGAGTCCACGCCATCACCGCGATGCTCTGCAGATGCTTTTCCGTCACTTTATGTAGCGGCAGCGCAATCACCGAGGTGCAGACAAAAGCGATGAGCGTAAGCGAGATCGGATGATCCTTCCACGTCTTGTCGCCGCTCTCTCCCCGCGGGAAGCTCTTGATGAATGCAACGATGCGCCCAAGGTAGAGCAGCACCAGCGCGAGGATCGCCCCAGCCTGAATGACGATGGTGTACATCTTCCAGTACGCATCATCCAGCGGAATGCGCATCGCAGCTTCGACGATCCGCAGATGCGCCGTTGAACTTACCGGCAGAAACTCCGTCAGGCCCTCAACAATACCCAGAAGAAGCGACTGAATGTAGACGTTCAAAGAGCCTCCGCTCACTATCGTAATGGCGAACTGCCGGAACGAGTTTCAAACTATGGTCTATTGCTTATCGATACCGTACACCGCGATGCCCTGATCGAGCTTGAAGACCAGCATCGCTGCCCTTGCGGTGTAGTCGGACTGGGGGAACTTGTCTCTCATCCGAGCAGCCAGCTCGCGCGCATGCGCGTGCGCAGCCTCGCTCTTCTTCTCGTTCTCCTCGCCCGCGTACATGTCCTTCAGAACTGCTTGACGATAGACAGCGAGGTAAAGAGCTTGTGCCGTGCGCGGTCCATCAGGATGCTCGGCGGCGAACTTCTCGTAAATCTCCGACTCTTTGTCGGGACACTTCGTCTGGCCCTGCCAGTCACCACAAAGCTTGTTATCGAGCAGTTCGAACGCCGCGTAATCCGCCTGCTTCGTATGCGGATAGTCACGGATGATGTGCTTTAGCGGATCCTCGTCCATCTGTTGCCGCAAGTACGGAGCCTGTTCCTTTGCGGAAGGCCGCGACGCAGCATCCGCCTTTTGGATCTGCCATGAGATGTCGGCCGCCCGCCAAGCCGCTTCTGCGGCGAGCGGTGAATTCGGAAAGATCTCCGCGAGCCGCCGGTAAAGCAAGTGCGCGGTGCGCGCCGCATTCACCGGACCGCGTGGATCGTTTGCCTGCGCTTCTTGGTCGGCTCCCGCTCCCATCAGGATCTGGTCCCCGTTCGGCGTGCTTTCGATCACCACGCCTTTCGCCTGCATCCATCCTGAGATGGGCGGAGGAACGTCGTTAGTATCGAAGATCGGCTCGTCCGCAGTGTGCTCCAGTTCCACATCTGTGTTCGCAAAGACCCGCAACCAGTCGCCGCTCTTCTCAGCCACCACCAACTCGCGCCCTGGCTGCACGCGATCGACCTTCTGCGCCTCGAGACTGGCGGAAACGTAGAGCCAGGTTACTTTCAGAGCCGTCGCTCGCGGGCCCGCGAGTGGTTTCTGGATCTGGTCCTTCTTCTTCTGGGCGCAAAGCGGCAACACACATATCGCGAGGAGTATCGCCAGCAGCCGCGTACTGCGGAAACAAGTCTTCATCTCACTCAAGATCATAGTTCAAGGACGCTAAGTACCAGGCTCCGTAAGCACCTCAGCCAGCAATGCCGGGTCGACATTGCCTCCGCTCACAACCGCCACTGCCGTCTCGAACTCCGGCAGTTCCGCCCTATGAAATAGGAGTGCGGCTGAAGTAACCGCTCCGCTGGGCTCCGGGACAATCCGAGCTGAAGCAACGATTGCCCGCATCGCAGCCCGGATCTCCGCCTCCGTCACCGTGATGATCCCATCCACAAACGCGCGAATGTGGGCAAAGTTCCGCACGCCCACACTTTGTGTCCGCAGCCCATCGGCAATCGTCCGAGAGGTCATTTCTGCCGGCCAGGTTGTCAGCTCCCCAGTCCTGTAACTCTCCGTTGCATCCCCCGCCAGTTCCGGTTCGATGCCAAACACCTTTGTGCTCGGGCTGACTCGCTTCACGGCGTTCGCAACTCCGCTCAGCAAGCCTCCTCCAGAGACAGGCGCAAGTACCAGATCGACCTCGGGCAAAGCCTCAATGATTTCCAGTCCGCACGTAGCCTGTCCCGCAATGATCTGCTCGTCGTCGTATGGAGGAATCACGACATAGCCATGCCGGCGCACAAGCTCTTCGGCCTTTGCCAGCCGCTCGCTTGACGCCACACCTACATCAACGATCTCGGCTCCGAGGGCGAGTGTAGCTGCACGCTTGATCGCCGGCGCGTTCGAGGGCATCACGATAACTGCCTTCGCACCAACCTGTCGAGCCGCATATGCTACGCCCTGCGCGTGATTCCCGCTCGAATAGGTGATTACGCCTCGAGCAATCTCGTCGTGCGAGAGCTGAAGGATCTTGTTTGCGGCACCCCGCAGCTTGAAGCTGCCGATCGGCTGCAGACTCTCCGCTTTGAGCCAGATTTGACCCCGCACTTCGGGGAAGTGAGCGCGCACGAGAGGAGTCTTGATGGCGATGCCGGCAATGCGCTCAGCCGCAGCCCGAATCGCTTCAAGAGAAACGAGGGAATCCGCATGAACATTCACGTCTTGTGATTGTTGAGGATCGGGCATGCCAAGATTGTAACGAGTTGGTCAGATCTCCAGAATCACAGGAATGATCATGGGCCGCCTGCCGGTGGTCTTCTGAATCAGGCGCTTTAGCTCGACCCGGACTTTTTCTTTGACCATGCCGTAGTCGGTCTTCTGCTCGCCGCTGAGACCGTCCAGTGTTCTCATTACCACCTGTTGAGCTTCCTCGGTGATATCGGCACCGCCGAAGCCGCGCATGACAATCTCAGGCTCACGCTCGACCTTGCCCATCCGCTTGTTGATGGCCAGTACGGCGAGCACGATGCCATCTTCGGAGAGAATGCGGCGGTCGCGAACCACCAGATCTTCTACAACGTCGATGGTTGACCCGGAATCGATGAGGACCCGCCCGGCTGTAACTTTGTCCTTTTTGCGAGCATCCTGCTCATCCAACTCCAAAACATCTCCGTCTTCGATGACGATTGCGTGTTCTACGGCACCGGTCTCCATTGCAAGCTGGGCGTGACGCCGAAGGTTTCGGTAATCACCATGCACGGGAACAAAGAACTTCGGCCGCACCAGATTGATGAGGAGCCGGAGTTCATCCTGCGAGCCGTGTCCGCTAACGTGGATCAGCCCGTGGGAGCCATCATCGAAGATGACATTGGCTTCACGGCGGCTCAGATGGTCGATGACACGGTAGATGCTCTTTTCATTGCCGGGGATGATCCGGGAACTGAGAACCACCGTATCGCCGGCGTCGATGCGGGCATGTTTGTGCGTGTCGACTGCGGCACGGCTCAGTGCGCTCATTGGCTCGCCCTGGGTTCCGCTGATCAGGATCAAGAGTTCGTCGGGAGAGTAATCGCGCATCTGACCTGGATTGATGATCAACCCCGGCGGAGTCTCGATGTATCCCAGGTCTTGCGCGATTTCCGTGCTCTCCATCATCGACCGGCCCAGGACCACAGCCTTGCGTCCATGTTTTCGCGCCAATTCCAGCGCAATGCGGATTCGGTAAATCGATGATGAGAAGCAACTGAAGAAAAGCTTCTTCTTCGTCTGCGAAAAGATCTCGTGGAGCCGCGGGATAACTGCTCGCTCGCTGGGCGTATAACCCGATCTCTCAACGTTGGTCGAGTCTTGCAGGAGCGCCAGCACTCCGCGTTTGCCGTACTCGGCGAATGTGTGGAGGTCAAAGGCCTTATCGTCGAGCGGGGAAAGGTCAATTTTGAAATCGCCCGTATGAATGATGACTCCCACCGGAGTCTCAACGGCGAGAGCGACGCAATCCACCAAGGAATGCGTCACACGAATCGGCTCAATCGTGAACGGCCCGACCGAAAACTTCTCCTTCGGGGTGATCTCGATCAGAGTCGTTTCGTCAAGGAGTTCGTGCTCTTCGAGCTTGCCTTCAACGTAGGCCAATGTGAATTCAGTGGCGTAAACCGGAACCTTCAGTTCGCTGAGTATCCATGGGAGCCCACCAATGTGGTCTTCGTGCCCGTGCGTGAGAATAATGCCGCGGACGTGCGCCTTGTTCTCGACGAGGTAGGTGATGTCAGGAACGACAATGTCAACGCCCAGAAGCTCGGTTTCAGGAAACATCAGGCCGGCGTCAATGACGATGATGTCGTCTTCCCAGCGGATCGCGAGGCAGTTCATTCCGAATTCGCCAAGGCCGCCGAGAGGGATAATCTTAAGTTTTTTACTTTGCATCTTTCAGCTTTGATGCTAACACTCGCGTTTGTACTTGGATGCATTACCCTCGCTTCCCAATTGTTCAAAAGCGCGCAGAAATGGTGTGCAACGGCCGGCGAGCTTTCTTGCGTGCTTCAGGGCAACAGGAACTATGCTTGTTGGGCAGGCATCTGACCAACTTGCCGCAATCCGGTTTCGGAGCGATCACATGAGACTCAATACCTACTTGAACTACGGCGGGAACTGCGCGGATGCGTTCCGATTCTATGAGGAGCACCTAGGCGCCAGAATCGGCATGATGATGAAGCACGGGGATATGCCCGATCCCAGCAAGGTCGTGCCCGGTATGAATGATGCCGTTCTACACGCTCAGATCACCATTGGCGATAGCGTGATTATGGCCAGTGACGTGCCTGCTGATCAATTCAAGCCGATGCGCAGCGTTTATCTTGCTCTCAATGTATCGAGCGATGCTGAGGCAGAGCGGATATTCAGGGTGCTGGCAGAGGGCGGGGAAATCTTCATGCCGATACAGGAGACTTTCTTTGCTACCCGGTTCGCTCAGCTTCGGGACCGATTCGGCACCTCATGGATGATCATGCACGAGCGTCCGATGGGCGAGCGTCCGCAGGAATAGTTTGCTGCTTTCGAATAGCTTGAGTCGGGGATTCCGCATGTTTCGATTCCAAATTCCTGTTCTGCTTCTGCTTGTCATGGGGTGGCACACGAGCCATGCCGCCTCGCCCGATGCGCGCTCGTTTGTGGTGACCGGATACGTGTTTGCGCGGGGAGCCGCCCTTGTTCCGGGGCAAGTTGACGCGAGCAAGTTGACGCGGATCAACTACGCGTTTGCAAATATCCAGGGCGGCCGTATGGTTACAGGATCGCCTGCTGATGCGCAGAACCTGGCGCTGCTCAGATCGTTGCGGAACACCAACCCGGATCTGACGATTCTGGTTTCGGTAGGCGGCTGGTTATGGTCAACCAACTTCTCTGACATGGCGCTCACGCGTGAGAGCCGCGCCACCTTTGAAGACAGCGTGATGCAGTTCCTCACTCGCTACGATCTCGACGGTTTGGACATCGACTGGGAATACCCTGGGATGCCCGGCGCTGGACACCCGTTTCGGCCGGAAGACAAACAGAATTTCACCTCCCTTTTGCGAGAGCTTCGAGAACGATTTGACAAAGTGGCACGGAGAGGCCGCCGGCTCTATCTGACCGTTGCCATGGGCTCCTCCGACGACGTTATCGCGAACACCGAGATGCAGAAGGTTCAGCGTTATGTGGACACCGTCAACCTCATGACCTACGACTTCTATGAGCCCGGCTCCGAATCCATTACCGGCAACCATGCGCCGCTCTACGCCGACCCAGCGGATCCGAGAGCGACCTCTTCAGCCGAGACAGTGAAAGCCTTTGAGAGGGCGGGAGTTCCGGCAGGGAAGATTCTGCTGGGCGTTCCGTTTTACGGCCACGAGTGGGGCGAGGTTAAGGACCAGAATCATGGGTTGTTCCAGGTCGGCAAGCCCATTCCCGGGGCATACTCGCCCTTCAATGCGATCGAGACCACGATGCTCGGCCACGGCTTCACGCGCTACTGGGATGAGGCGGCAAAGGTTCCTTATCTCTACAATCCCGAGAAGCGCATTTTCGTCTCCTACGAGGATCCGGAATCGCTGAAGCTGAAGTGCCAGTACGTGCGAGCTCAGGGGCTGGGCGGCATCATGTTCTGGGAATACTTTGGGGATTCGCAAGGCAAACTGCTGCAGACTATCGATACTGAACTGCGCAAACGTTGAAGGCTCGACATCTCGTATATAAGCAGCGCCCTATTCCTCTCCGGGAAATGTCACCCCCAACGCTCTGCGCGCCTGCTCGAGGAGCCTAGCCATTCCCAGTGACATCGCATGCGGTACCACTGGGCTGTCTCGCCGGCCCTCTCGTATCAACTCGCAGAAATGTTCCGTCTCGTAATTGAAGCCGCCGGAAGTGTACGGCTCATCCAGTTCAACCACACGACCATCGACGTAGTGCACCGTTGCCCGCGCAGGGTTCCACCAGTTCGCGTGGATGATTACGAAGCCGCGCGGAGCGGAAAGGACCGCATCTCCGTAGCTGAGCAGGTCGATTCCGGTGTGAAGCTGCGCCATTCCGCGCTCGTGTTCGGACTGGAAAATGGCAAAGGTATCAACACCTGCTGAGTTCGCACGGCCCATGGTCTGCACGCGCTTCAGCGGCCCGAGCCAGTCAAGAGCAAGAAACGCCTCGTAGGGACCGATTCCCAGAATCCCGCCGCCGCCGAGTTCGCGAAAGTGCAGCGGGTAATCGGGACCGATGGAAGAATCGCAATGACCGGCGCGGACGAAACCCACAGGACCGATGGAGTCGGCAGCCAGGTGATTTTGCAATCGGCGATACAGGGGAAAGAAAGGCGGCTTCATTGCCTCCATGAAGAGGCGATCGTGTTTTCGGGCGGATGCAATGATCCGTTCAACCTGTGCGACGTTCAGAGCCGCGGGCTTCTCGCACAGAACATGCTTTCCGGCTTCGATCGCCGCGATACAAAGCTCCGCGTGTGTGTCTGGATGCGTGGCAACGTAGATGGCGTCGAGATCAGAGGAGAGCAGGGAATCGAGCGTCGGGGCAATTGTCGGAACAGAAAACTTCGGCGCGTAACCTGCGGCACGATCAGGGTTCCGGCCCCATACGGCTGCGATCTCCGCGCCTTCGACCGTCGTGATTCCTTGAGCGAACCGTGAGGCGACGCGGCCTGGGCCGATGATTCCGAAGCGGATCACTTGATTCGTTTGCGCGCCCATTAGGTTTATCGCAGCAGATCTTCGAGCGTAGTGCTCAGGTCCGTCTTTTCATCCCGGTACTTCACGATGACGGGCGCGTAGAGGGACAAGCCCCAGTCGGCAGCATTCGGGTGGCCCTTGCCTCTGCCTGCGGCGCGCGATCCTGGCACCACGACAGCTTTCTCCGGAACGATCAGCGGCATCTCTGGGGTTGCGCGGATCGTTTCGCCCTTTACAAGATCGAAGATGGGAGTCCCGCGGGTCAGAATCGTTCCTGGCGCCAGCACGGCCCCGCTGCGCACAATTGTTCCTTCATATACACCGCAGTTTCCGCCGACCATGGCGTCGTCCTCGATGATTACCGGACTTGCATTGATGGGCTCGAGTACGCCGCCGATCTGTGCGGCTGCGCTGAGATGAACCCGCTTTCCAATTTGCGCGCAAGACCCGACCAGCGCATGTGAGTCCACCATTGTTCCCTCATCCACCCAGGCACCGGCGTTGATGTACATGGGAGGCATGCACACCACGCCCCGTGCGACGAAAGCCCCTGAGCGAATGGAAGATCCGCCGGGCACGACCCGTATTCCGTCCTCCGCCGAAAACAGCCGAATGGGATAGGTGTGCTTGTCGACAAACGAAAGCCCGGATGCCGCCATATCGTGCAGAGCGCCAAGCCGGAAGCCGAGCAGGATACCTTTTTTGACCCAGGCGTTGACACGCCAGCCGGTTGGCGAACCGGGATCGGGCGAGGCGGAACGCACCTGCCCTTTTTCAAGTGCTTCACGAAGTTCGAGGAACGCAGTCATCGCGGCGGGATCGGAACTCGCCGACGGTCCGGCTGCGAAGTGGGTTTCGACTGCCTGCTCTAATTGAAGAATGTCCATATCTGGATCGAGTCTACCGAACACTACTCTGGATCGCGGATAGCGACTTCGGGCAACCGGAGGAGAACGCAGGACGGGTCGCGCGCAGTATTTCTTCTCGTTAAAATCTGTAGCTAATACATGCAATTGATGTTAGCTGTACGCAATGCAAGAGATTGGATTTAGAGGATCTTTGAGGTTTGGGGGCGCTCCGGATTAGGCTGCGCCGCATGGGCATAGAAAACCGTACCTAATAGAGAATAAAGGGCTTAAATGTACCTAATACGTGCGATAGGGCTTAGGTGGTCAAAGGTCGAGACCCGAATGCCTCCCGGACGCGGCTTCCGCTCTGTCCTTCCTATACTTTTTTCGCTTAAAAATTGCTACTTAATACATGACATTGGACTTACCTGTACGTAATACGTGCGATTGAAGTTGCAATCGAGCCAGGTTTCTAGCCGCGTTCTGCCTCTGAGTTGTTTTTTTGCTTAGAAATTGCTACGTAATACGTGACATTGGACTTACCTGTACGTAATACGTGCGATTGAAGTTGCAATCGAGCTAGGTTCCTGGCCGGTCTGCTTCCGATTGTTTTTTCTTGCTTAAAAATTGCTACGTAATACGTGTAATTGGGCTTAGCTGTACCTAATACATCTCATTGGAGTTAACGATCTACAGGAGGATTCGGGGCTGTTCATAACTTTTCCCTTAAAAGAGCTACTTAATAGATCTGACTGGACTTAGGCGCACGTAATACGAGCAAGTGGATTTAGGCGGCGTCCGACTGCGGCGGAGGCTTCTGAGCTGAGGCCCGGGCCTTTCCGGGGGAGTTTTCTGAGTTCGGTCCCAAGTTTCGTTTACGGGCAAGCCCGGTGCCGAAATTAGCAACTTCGGAACGCCTGCTGCTTACCTGATTTAAAGTATGCGCGTTTTGTCGAATTAATCTGCAAACGGCGGCGAGGTTGGATAGATGGATAACTCTGCTGGATAAAACAAAAACGGCGCCACATGCTGAGTGGCGCCGTTTGCGAGGAGAATATGCGAGGCTATGCAGCTGAAACGGGAGGCAGCTTGGTCCGCGATCGCGGCACGACGGAGACGGGTTGCAACTGGAACGAGTTATCGCCTGACGGAATCATCGCCAGTGGTACGGTGCGGTTGGCAGTGCCGTGCAGGTTCTTGGATTCGAGCCAGGCACAAAGCCTGGGATCGAAGATGTCGGGTTGACCTTGCCAGAAATCCGGCTTCAATCCGCATTGAATGCGGAGGTGACCCAATTGCAGTTCGATGTTTTTTGTGCCTTTGGGGAAGTAACGCCGCACGTTGTTTGAACCGACGTGCAATCCAGTGACACCGTGACCTTTGCTCTGCGTTTTGACCACCATAAGTACCTGCTCTTCAAATCGGTTGAGAGTCGGATCGACAGTAGAGAACCAGGGAATGCTGTCGAGAAAGCTGGGCCAGCCGTCCCTCAACGGGAAAAATCACCCGAAGAGGTTCAGATTGGGCAGCAGTTTGAACCGCCAGACTACTGAGGACTCCCATCCGTTCCTATTGACTGTTTGGACTAGTTATCGGCGCAAGGATCTAAACGGACGCCGACAAGGACCATTGATGCATGTCCCCGATGACGGGGTTGTTTACCGGTCAAAAAATTGTGAAGAATTCGAGCAGCGGACGAATTCGAGTTGGGAGGGGAGAACACAAGCCACAAGCCCTTGTTATAGAAATGAATAGCTGGATGTGAGGCTTGTACGACCGCTTCGCGTGTGGATGTCCTATGTGGCGGCGGCGCTCGCATACACTGAAATGTTCCCCATGCGATTCCAACGGATGCAGCTGCTTGTGGAGAAGAACTTGGCAAAACAGTTTATGCAACGATTTGGCTGGCTGGCGGTCTTCTCGATGCTCGCGGCGGCGGCAGCCGGAGCGGAGGCGCGTTTCAATGCTGAGGCCATACGGCTGAACAACCGTGGTGTGGCACTCATGGGCCAGCAGTTCACGGAGAAGGCTCAGGAGGCTTTCGCGGAGTCATTCCAAAAGGACCCGAAGCTGGCTCAGGCAGCCATCAATGAAGGTATTGCGCTGCTGACCCTTCAGAAAGTGGATGAGGGCAAGAAGGCTCTGAACGAGGCCATCGCACTCGATCGGAACAATCCGCAGGCGTGGTACAACCTGGGGCTGGCGCAGCATGCCAACAATGAACTGGATGATGCGCTGAAGAGCTTTCAGGAAGCGGTGAAGCTCGATCCTAACGATGTGGATTCGTACTACTTCGAGGGGGTCTGCTATCGGGAACTGAAGCAGTTCGATAAGGCAATCGAGGTGCTGAAGAAGGCGCTGTCGATTCAGCCGCTGCACGCATCGTCAGAGTTTGCATTGGCGCGAGCGTTGCAGGCGACGGGTGACAAGGAAGCTGCGAAGGAGCACTTCAAGCTATTCCAGCACATGACGAGCACGAAGATCTCGGCGGCGATCGGGCTCGCCTATGGAGAGCAAGGTCACTACTCGACAGTGCAGCCGGTGGAAGAGCCGCAAGCTCGCCAGCAGTCGATGATCCCGGTCAAGCTGCAGGCTCAGCCAATGATAGGGTCCAAGGCAAAAATGGCGCCGGCCAGCGGTGGTGCGTGCATGCTTGATGTGACCGGATCGGGGCAGATGGACCTGGTGCTGATGTCGAGTCCGCAGGCGATCAGGGTGCTGCATCGCGAGAGCGACGGCAAGTTCAAGGACGTGGATACAACGGCTGCGGGACTGACAATGAGGGGTGCCGGAATAGCCTGTGCAGTCGGCGACTACGACTCCGACAACCTGAATGATCTGGCAGTAGCCGCCGATGACGGTGTGCATCTGTTTCGCAATCTTGGTAAGGGCAAATTCCAGGACGTCACGGGTGAAGCGGGACTGGCACAGCGCAATCATCCCGCGGGAATCACATTTATCGACTTCGATCACGACGGCGACCTCGATCTCTTTGTGACCGGTTCTGCGTTGAAAGCGGGAGATGGGGCGAATGTGCTGTGGCGCAACAATGGAAATAAGACGTTCACTGAATGGACAGAGCAGACAGGCCTAGGAGGAGCGGGGAAGACCGCGACGGCAATCCTGACCGACTTCAATAACGATCGCGCTGTCGATGTCGCAGTTACAGGAGATGGTGCTGCACCTGCACTTTTCGTGAATCCTCGCGAGGGAAAATACCCGCAGCAGCCCCTCTATGATGCCAAGCTTCCCGCCACCGAGGGCATCGCTGTCTTCGACTTTAATAAAGATGGCTGGATGGATGTCGCGGTGACGCACGCCGGTGCTCCGGGTTTGACCTTGTGGCGGAATGTGGCGGGATCGCAGGACGCAAGCCGACGATTTGAGCGCGTGCAGTTACCTCTGAGCGGAGCGACGCGCGGCTGGGGCGTTACCGCGGTGGATATCGACAACGACGGGTGGATCGACCTGGCTGCGATTGTGGAGACGAACGCGGGACCGCGCGTGAAGGTGTTCCGCAACAAGGGAGACGGAAGCTTCGAAGATGTGAGTCGTGCGCTGGGGTTGGATAGCGTGCCTACGCTCGTTGCGCCGCGTGGCTTGATCGCAGCGGATGTGGATGGTGATGGCGCTGCGGATTTGATTGTGACCCAGTTGAATGCTCCGCCTGTGCTTCTACGCAATGAAGGCGCCAATAAGAATCATTTTGTGCGGCTTGATCTTGGAGGCTACGCGGATAACAAGACTGCTCTCGGATCAAAGGTCGAGATTTTCGCGAACGGGCAGTGGCAGAAGTGGGAACTGGCGGGTGCCTCTGGCCTTGCGACGCAGGCTCCGCCTCAGCTTCTGATTGGTCTGGGCCAGGCCGATCACATTGATCTGCTTCGCATCCTCTGGCCTACCGGAATTTTGCAAGATGAGATCGATCTGCCGCACACGCCGGTGATTGCGATGAAAGAGGCGGATCGTCGCGGAAGCTCGTGCCCTGTTCTGTTTGCGTGGGATGGGCACAAATACAAGCTGGTGACGGACGTGATCGGTGCGGCGGTGGTGGGGCACTGGTTCACGCCGACGCGGCGCAACATTCCTAATCCGGGAGAGTGGGTCAAGGTGGATGGGGATCGCGTGGCGGAGGTGAATGGAAAACTCAGTTTCCGCTTCATCGAGCCGATGGAAGAGGTGAACTACATCGACCAGTTGCGGCTTGTGGCGGTGGATCATCCGGCGGATGTCGATGTGAATCCGGAAGAGCGTTTTCTTGATGATCCTCCGTTTGCATCGGGCCGCGTGGTGGCTTCGCGTACGCCGAGGCTGCCCGTTCGCGCGTGGGATGGAAACGACCAGGATGTGACGGATGTGCTGAGCCGACGCGACCACACATTTGCGAGCGGCTTTACCGTGACACCTTACGACGGGTTTGCGAAGACACACTATCTAACGCTCGATCTGGGTGAAGTGGACACGCATGCGCCTTTGAAGCTGCTGATGACGGGATACGTGAACTACTTCAGCGCGACTTCGCTGTATGCAGCATGGCAGGCGGGAATCAAGCCGATTTCGCCTTACGTGGAAGCACAGCGGCCGGATGGATCGTGGGTTGAGATTCCGGGCGAGGCGGGTTTCCCCGCGGGCCTGCAGCGGACGATCGTGGTGGATCTTTCGGGCAAGCTTCCGGCGGGTACGCGCAAGATCCGGCTGGTGAGCAACCTGGAGATCTTCTGGGACCAGGTGCTGATCGATAACAGTGCCGAGGCGCAGACGCGCACGACCGACTTGCCGCTGACGCTGGCAACGGAGCGGTTCCGTGGGTATCCCACACAGATCGAGGGGAAGAGTCCCGGCGATCTCGATTATGACTACGACCGCGTGAGCCTGACGGGACCGTTCCAGCATCAGCGCGGCAATTACACGAGGCTGGGCGATGTGACCGCTCTGGTGAGGGGAGTGGACGATCGCTACGCGATTTTTGGAAGCGGCGAAGAGATTGCGGTGGAATTCGATACGGCGAATTTGCCTGTGCTGCCGGCGAACTGGAAACGCGATTATTTCTTCTACGCCAATGGTTATGTGAAGGATATGGATTGGTGGGATGCGATGCCGTTTACGGTGTCGCAGCTGCCGTTCCACGAGATGAGCAAGTACCCGTATCCGTCGACGGAGAAGTTTCCGGACGATACGAGCGCGATCGATTATCAGCTCAACTACAACGACCGGTTTGACTCAGGGGAGCCGGTGCGCGCTTATCGCTTCGATTACAGGATGATGCCGTCGACTCCGGCGGATGACACGAATTGCGGTGCGGCAAGTCCGGCGTGTCCTGCGAATTCGGCGCGGGTACCGCATGAGTGATCTGGTGCTGCTGCCCGCAGTGCGTCAGTTGGAGATGCTGCGGGCGCGAGAGATTTCGATTGCTGAACTTGCCGAAGCACACATCGGGCAAATCGAGCGGCTTAATCCGCGGCTGAACGTTTTTGCAGATTTTGATGCGGAGCGTGTTCGTGGCCACGTGCGGGCCATGGATGGCGTTGCGGAGTCCGCGCGGGGGCCGCTCTACGGATTGCCCGTTACGGTGAAATCGTCGATTGCGACTGCAGGATATAAGTGCGAGATCGGAAGCGCTTTTCACCGGGGTGATGTGCCTGCGGAAGATGCGGTGGTCGTTGCCCGGCTGCGCGCGGCGGGCGCGTTAATTCTGGGGACGACGAACTGCCCGGAATTTCTGATGGCGTATGAGACTGCGAACGGCCTGCACGGGCGAACGTGCAATCCCTGGGATTTGGAAAGGACGCCGGGCGGATCGAGTGGAGGGGAATCGGCGGCGATTGCGGCAGGGATGTCCGCGGGGGGGCTTGGCTCGGACAGCGGCGGGTCGGTTCGGGTTCCGGCGCATTTCACGGGGATCTGCTCGCTGAAGCCGACACCGGGGCGCATCCCGGGACGCGGGCATCTGCCTCCGTGCGTGGGGCCGTTTGCGACACTGGGTGCGATTGGGCCTATGGCGCGGACCATGACGGATATTCAGCTGATGTTTGCGACGCTGAGCGGACAAGACGATGCGGATCCGGCGAGTCCGCCTGTTGGTTTGCGCAGCTGGAGTATTGATGAACTGCGGAGAATTCGAGTCGGTGTTTTTGAAGATGACGGGCTGACGCCTGTGACGGCGGAGACTCTCGCTGCGGTGAATGCGGCGGCAGAAGCGCTGCGGGCTGCCGGGTTTAAAGTGGAGCGATTCCGGCCACGCACGCTTGAACAGCTTCGCAAACTATGGTGGACGTTTTTTGTGCAGTGCGGAGCGATGTTCTACGAGCCGGAGACTCGTGGAAGACGCGAGAGACTGAGTCCGATTTTCCGTGAGTTTCTGGGGATTGCGGAGAGGGCCGGACCGCTTACGTCGACTGAACTGCTGAACGCGTGGGCGGAGATGGATCTGCTGCGATCAAAGATGCTCGAGGAGATGCGTGAGTTTCCGGTTCTTCTGTGTCCAGTGGCCAGCATACCGGCTTGGAAGCATGGCGAGCGGGAATGGATTGTGGATGGTGAGAAGGTGGAATACCTTGATTCGGTTAGCTATACACAGTGGTTCAATACGCTGGGTGCTCCGGCCGCTGTTGTTCCGGTGGGGCGTTCTGCGGAAGGCCTCCCGATTGGAGTTCAGATCGTGGCGCGGCCGTTCGAGGATGAAGTTGCGCTGGGAGTGGCAGCGGTTGTAGACCAGGCATTTGGATTTCGAGCGCCGCGTATGGCTCTCGGGAATTGAAACCCGTCGCGCGTTTTTTGTCGGCAAGGGATACTTCTTCATCACACTGCTGGCGCAGCTGGTTGTGATCGCGCAGCGGGTTCAGCGCAGATTGTTTCGATCCAGCCATGTTTATCCATCACAGACAAGTGATAACGCTCAGGACTAAAACCAGAGTGGCAGGTGCGGTAAGTTGTTGATTCTGCACCTCAACCTTTGGATGGAGGCGGGTACGCGTCGGCAGCGCTACTCTTAGCCTTCCCCGGAATGGAGCGCCCCGGGTGCGCGCAAGTTGGCAGGAACGTTTTGCCGAGACCAGTGATGTCCTGAAGAGTTCGAAACACCAGCAGACGGTTGTGCGGGTGTTGGATCTGGAAATCGGTGGGAGCGAATTCATCACCATGGCCGGTCCCTGTTCGGTAGAGACCGAGCAGCAGATTCTCTCCATCGCACATCATGTTCGCAAGCAGGGCGCCAGGGTACTTCGGGGAGGCGCCTTCAAGCCACGCAGTTCTCCCTATGCATTTCAAGGCCTGGGTCTCGCCGGGCTCAAGCTGCTTGCGCAGGCAAGAGTGGAGACGGGTCTGGCAATCGTCACCGAGGTGATGAGCGAAGACGATGTGCCGCTGGTCGCCGAATACGCGGACATTCTCCAGATTGGCTCGCGCAGCATGGAGAATTTCACGCTCATTGAAGCTGCAGCCAAATCCGGCAGGCCGATTCTGCTGAAGCGCGGCATGATGGCAACGGTAGACGATCTGATGATGTCTGCACAGATCGCAATCGGTAACGGAAATCCTAACGTGATTCTGTGCGAGCGCGGCATTCGCACATTCGATTCGACACTGCGCAATACATTCGACCCAGCCGCAATCGCGCTATTGAAGCACATCTCTCATCTTCCGGTGATCGCGGATCCGAGTCACGCGTGCGGTCATCGCGAACTGGTTCCGGTGCTCGCGCGCATTGGTGTAGCTGCGGGAGCAGACGGCATGATCGTGGAGGTTCATCCGCAGCCGGAGAAGGCCTGGAGTGATGGCGAGCAGTCGCTCAGCTTTGCCGAGTTCGACGAGATGATGGCGATGCTCGAGCCCTACGTCAGATTGCGTTCCGCCGCCATTGGGACATTGCTGGAGACTGCTGGATGAAGGTTCCGTTCAGAGTGCTGGTTGCTGCGGGATGTTTCGCCCTCCTGAGCTTGAGCTGTGGATTCGCTCCAAATCCGTCACACAGCCTTGATGAAGACATCATTGTGACGGCCGCTCCGGTATATCAGCCCATCGCGGCTGTGTATGGAGGAGAGCGTTTTCCGAGTGGCGCACGATTGCTGCTGATTCACGAAGGCAAGGCTAGTCCCCTGGTTCCGCAATTCGCGGCCAGCGCGGATGCCAGCGTCTCTTTCGACGGCTCAAGCATTCTCTTTTCCGGAAAGAAGAGCGCTGACGGTCCCTGGCATATCTGGGAGATGAAACTCTCGGATCGCACTGTCAGGCAGGTTGTGAACTCTGGCGTCGATGCTATCCGGCCCTTGTATTTGCCGGGGTGGCGTCTGGTCTATGCGCAGAAGGCAGCTGAACGCTTCCAAATGGTGTCTGCGCGCCTCATCGACTCGAAGGAGCTGGCAGAGATGGAAGGACCCGGAGCAAAGCCGGTTTTTCCGCTGACGTACACGAACGCCAGTGCGATTCCCGACGATGTGCTGGCAGACGGCCGGATTCTTTTCGAAGCAGGATTTCCACTGGGCGATGGAACTACGCCGGAGTTGTTTGCGGTCTACTCCGATGGTTCCGGCATCGAGTCGTATCGCTGCGATCATCCGGCGACTTCCACTGACGCGCGGTGGGGCGGACATCAGCTCAAGTCGGGAGACGTTGTCTTCACACATTCTGGATCGCTGGCGCGGTTTACGTCTTCTGTCGCGCATGAGGTGAAGGTCACCTTGCTTAGCAGCGGTTATTCGGGCGGAATATCTGAGACGAATTCCGGCGAGCTGATCCTGAGTTCGGCCGATGCTGCCAGCGGGCACGATGCAGTGAAGCTCCGGAATCCGGGAGCTGCCGCGATGCGCACAGTTCTGGCCACGAAAGGGGAGAGCCTTGTTGAGCCGGTTGTGGTCTCTCCGCGGATCCGTCCGCGCCGGCATCCTTCCGCGCTGCACGATTGGGATTACGGGAATCTGCTGGCGCTTGACAGCCGGATCTCTCGCGATGGCGCGATGAAGTCGACTGCGGCGAGCGTTCGGCTTGAGGCCCAGGACAACTCAGGTCACGCAGTCACGATGGGAACAGCGGCGGTAGAATCCGACGGATCATTTTTCGTGAAGGCTCCTGCCGACCGCGCTATTCGTCTTGCGTTGCTCGACGCAAAAGGCGGTGTCATTCGCCAGGAACACGGCTGGTTCTGGATCCGTCGCGGCGAGCAGCGCTATTGCGTGGGATGCCACGCCGGGCCAGAACACGCGCCTGAGAATCGTGTTCCCCAGGCTTTGATGAACGGCACCACTCCGGTAGACCTCACGGGCACGAGATCGCAGCCTGAAAGAGGAGGGAACTAAAATGCACCGCTCTCTTTTGGTCTGTTTATTTATGTGCTCCGTAGCTGCCACGCAGATCGGTTTGGCTCAAGCTTCCGCTCCAACGGCAATCTCTACAAGCGCACAGTCGTCCGCAGCAGCGAAGTCTTCGATTCGATTTGAGGACGCCAGCGAGAAGGCAGGCATCAACTTCACACACAGCTTTGGGTCAGCGAAGCTGGGTTCGTTGCTGGAGGGCACCGGCGCGGGCTGCGTATGGTTCGACTACGACAACGATGGACTGCTGGATCTCTACGTGATGAACGGGCGCCCGCTCGAGGACTCAATGCATCCCTACCCTCTCAAGGAGAAGCCGGCTGCGCCTCCGCACAATCATCTCTATCGCAATGAGGGCAACGGCCACTTCACGGATGTCACTGACAAGGCCGGTCTCAATCCGGAGATGTATTCCGTCGCCGTCACTGCGGCTGACTATGATAACGACGGCTTTGTGGATTTGTTCGTCTCCGCATATGGCAAGGCGATTCTCTATCACAATGACGGCAGCGGCCGCTTCACGGATGTCACGGAGAAGGCCGGCATCAAGGTTGAGGGCTGGGCAATCAGCTCAACATGGCTGGATTACGACAAGGATGGATGCGTTGATCTGTTCGTCGGACGCTATGTGAAGTTCGACCCCAAGTACCGCGCCTACTACGCGGCGGACAATTATCCCGGCCCGCTCGATTATGAGGGAGAGACCAACAAGCTCTTCCGCAACAACTGCAACGGCACGTTCACGAATGTGAGCGAAAAGTCCGGCATCAGCAACTTCATCGGCCGCACCATGGGCGTTACAGCCGCCGACTTCGATAACGATGGATGGGACGATATCTACGTCGCCAACGACCGCACCGAGAATTTTCTTTTCCATAACAAGCATGATGGCACCTTCGAAGAGATTGGCAACGACTCGGGCACGGCCTATGGCCAGAACGGCGAATCCACCTCGTCGATGGGGCCGGTGTTTGCGGATCTCGAGGGCCGAGGCATGCTCGATCTGTTTGTCTCGGACGGACACTACAACCGAATGCTCCGCAATACCGGCAAGCTGACGTTCGAGGACATCGGCGCGGGCAATGGCGTCTCGCAGGCCAACGCACAGTACGTGAGCTGGGGCACCAGCGTTTACGACTTCGACAACGACGGGCTGCTTGATGTCTTGATCTTTCACGGCGGCCTGATTCACCTGATTCCGCAGGAACACACGCTGTTCAAGGGGCTGGGGACTGGAAGGTTCGCGGATGTATCAGAGACGGCGGGCGCAGTTCTGAACGAGCGCACTGTCGCGCGCGGCGCCTGCTTCGGCGATTACGACAATGACGGCAAGGTCGATGCTTTTCTCGTAAACCTTGGGGCAAAGGGGAAGCTGGTTCACAACGTGTCGACCGATACCGGCCACTGGGTTGCGATGAGACTTGTCGGGACGAAGAGCAATCGCGATGGTATTGGCGCAAAGGTCGAGATCTTCGCTGGAGCAAGGCGCGAACTACAGGAGCGCGTCGCGGAATCAGGGTATCTCTCGCAGAACGATCCTCGTTTGCACTTCGGTCTCGGAGCTGCGACGGCGATCGACAAGATCATCGTGAAGTGGCCGAGCGGCCGGGAGCAGGTGCTTGAAAAGCAGGCAGTCGACCGTGTGCTCACCATCGAGGAGCCGAAGTGAGAGTGCATCGCCCGAGCTCGGTTTTTGCCGGCGCGCTCAGCACGGTGGCTGCTGGAATTGCGATGTGGGGCCTGTTTTTCTTGTATAGCTGGTGCGGCCGTACGGCACAGGCTTCGGCAACAAGCGGTCTTAGCGGCGAACGGCTGGAATACGTATCTCCTATCGAACTGCTGTTGTCACATGACGGATCGCGTCTCTACGTCCTGTGCCAGCAGAGCGACGAAGTCCGTGTTCTGGATGCACGCACGTACAAGGAGATGAAACGGATCGATGTCGGTCGAGTTCCGCGAGGCTTCTCCCTCTCGCCGAGCGGCGATCGACTCTATGTTGCGAACTCCTGGGATGACACCGTCTCCGTTATCGATACCAAAACGCTGGAGGTCATCGCCACCTGGCCTGTGACCGCCGAACCCTCGAGCGTTATCGGAGACCGCGAGGGAAAGTATCTGTTTGTGGCAAATCGTATTTCGAACAACGTTGCCGTTCTGGATGCGAAAACCGGGGCCGAAGAAAAACGACTGGCTGCAGGACGCGGCGCCAGCTACATCACGCCTTCGGCGGATGGGCGGAAGCTTTACGTCACGCATGTCTATCCAAACCCCGCACCGCATCGCACAGCACCGCAATCGGAAATCACCGTTATTGATACACAACGCGCGGTTGTTATCGAACGCATAGCTCTGCCGTATATCGCTCACGGCTTTCACGTAGCCTTTTCTGCTGATGGCCGGCTTGGCGCGGCAGCAGGGCTGCATCCGAGGAATCTTGTCCCGCTCGCGCATCTGGAACATGGCGGAGCTTTCACAGACACGCTGACGCTCTTTGGTCCTGATATCGGCGAGGCTGTCGAGATTCCCCTGGATGAGCTGGAGCGCTACTCCGTTCGCCCTTTCGGCATCGCGATCAGCACTGACAAATCAAAAATCTTTGTGAGCTGTGGAGGCTCTGAAGAGGTCATCGTCATCGACGTTGCGCGCTTGCTCCACTATTTACGGGAAAACAGCGGATCCCACGCCGACGATCTCTCGGCGAGCGCAAACTATGTCGTTGGTCGTATCCCGGTCGGTCACGATCCGAGGGGCGTGCTCCTGACGCGCGATGGCGCCAAACTTCTGGTGGCCAATCGGCTTGAAGATACGATCGGCATCATCGACACCCGCACCAACAAACTCGCATCGACCATCCCGCTAGCCGGGCCGAAACGACTTTCAGTTCTACGCAAAGGCGAGCAGACGTTCTATACAGCGCGCTACTCATTTCAAGGCCAGATCGGCTGCGCAAACTGCCATATCGATTCTACGTTTGATGGTCTGCAGTGGGATCTGGAGCCTGATGGATTCGGCCGAGACGTCGTGGACAATCGTCCGATCGAAGGGGTGAAGGACACCGAACCATACAAGTGGAATGGCGGAAATCCGAACCTGCCGACTGAGTGCGGACCTCGCACGGAGAAGTTCTTCTGGCGCGCGGAGAATTACGACGATCTCACGCTCACGGATCTGGTGCTTTACGTGCGAAGTCTTCCAGCGCGGCCGAATCGCTGGCGGCTGCCGGCCGGCGCGATGACAGCAGCCCAGGAGCGAGGCAAGGTTCTGTTCGATCGCAGCGTGGACAAGTTCCACAATCCAATTCCCGAGTCAAATCGATGCGGGTTTTGCCACAGCGGTTCGAAGGGCACAAATCAGAAGTCCTTTGATGTGGGCACGAGGAGGGGAACTGATAACTCCGGCCTTCTCGACACGCCGCAACTGACCAACATCGCGATCACCGGTCCGTATCTCCATGATGGTTCAGCGAACTCGCTGGAACAGATCTGGACGATCTTCAATCCGGAAGACAAGCACGGCCGCACCAACGATCTGACCAAAGACGAACTCAACGATTTGATCGAATACCTGAGGACGCGATGAAAGCACTACGAACAGTCGCAACCATCGTATTAATGCTGGAGGTACCGGCAATCCTTCTTGGCGGGCAAGCTCGCTCAGTTGCCACGAAGGTTCATAAGACAGTCGCAGCTAACGTGAAGACGCAACTGCCCGTGATGCCGCGATACCGGTTTGAGAACTTTACAACGGCGAATGGACTACCCGATGACCACGTCTTCAATGTGCTCGTTGACGGTGACAGAATCTGGGCCGCCACAGAAAACGGTCTCGGCGTTTACGAAGGCGGGAAATGGAAGAGCTACAACACGAAGGACGGGTTGGCTCATCGAGCAGTTCTGTCGCTGGCGCTCGACAAGCGCACCGGGGATGTCTGGGCTGGGACGATGGGCGGCCTTAGCCGTATTTCAGGCGGGCGGATCGACACATTTACGCAGCTCAACTCGGGGCTCAGCAACGACGTTGTGTACGGCGTCTCCGTCGAGGGAGAACATGTTTGGGTTGCTACTGCGGCCGGCGCATGCATGCTCGACCTGCGCACGAACCAGTGGACGCTGTACAACGAACGCAACACTCCGATGTTTGAGATCTGGGTTTACGGAGTGTCCGCAACGCCAAGCAAGGTCTACTACGCCGTTTGGGGCAGCGGACTGCTTGAGTACGACCAGCAGAAAAAGACCTGGGACAAATACGACGATCCCGACGGCGAGACCGAAATGGTGCTCTTCAAAGATCAGGGGCTCATTCACGAAATTACAACGTCGGTAAGTTACGTCGAGAAAGACAAAATCGTTTGGGTCGCGACCTACTTTGGCGACAGCCGGTACGATGGGCGCCGCTGGCACAATTTTCTGACCAAAGATAGCGGTCTGCCGTCCAATTTCACCAACGTTGTGAAAGGTGTCGACGGGAACCGCGCATGGTTCGGGACCGATAAAGGTCTTGCTTACTACGACGGCGTGAACTGGGCCGTGTATAGGCCTTCGCTGAGCACCGGCAAGCCAGAGATGACCGTGCGTGACAAGAGCGGAAATGTTACGCCAGTGGAGGTGAGCACTGCGCCTGCGCACAACTACGTTCTGGGGATTGATTTTCAAGGGAGCGACATCTGGGTCGCGACCGCCAAAGGTTTAAGCCACGGGATACATCAGCAATAAGGAGACATATAGCCATGATTGATCTTTCTGAAGTTCTGGAGACCATCGCCAAAGCGCCAGTGGAAAAGCGTGCCATTACCAACCACGGCGTTCTTAATGAAGCCTACGCGTATGCAAAGCCAAGTTCGTTTTCGCGAGGCATGCGCATCGATCTGAACGGCCTGACAATTCTGCTTATTTCCGGAACAGCATCGATCGACCAGAACGGCGTCAGCGTACATGTCGGCGATTTTCGCGCGCAGCTGCGCCGCACGTACGAGAACATTACCGGCTTGCTGGAGAGCGAAGGCTGCACCTGGCATGACATTGTTCGCACCAGTTGCTATCTGCGGGATATCGACCGGGATTACGAGGCATTCAACGAGGAGCGCACCAAGTTTTTCGCGGAGCAGGGGCTCGATCCACTTCCGGCATCGACCGGAATTCAAGCCCACCTTTGCCGGCCGGAATTGCTGATCGAAATTGAAGCGATCGCGATGTTTCGCACGGAGAAGTCGTCGAAGTAAGGGAGCAGAGCCATGCGCAATCTGATGTTGATCTGCCTCATCGCTGCTGCCGCCGGGATAGCTCTGGCCCAGCAGACGAAGACATGTGAGTGTGGAAAGAATCCGCCGGGACCGCCACGGGACCGAACGGTTACGCCATACGCGGGTGAACCTGCCGATCTGAGCCCCTACGAAAAGTTTGCGCAGCCTTACGATTTGAATTACATCCAGCCGAATATTTATGTGGGTGCAGGACGCGATATTCCAGAGCCTAAAGATGTGCCAGAGGTACGCATCGGGTTTTTTGCGCCGGCGGAGCATAGTCCAGAGAAGCCATTCGGACTTCGCATGCTCCATGGAGCAGAGCTGGCTCTCGAAGAGGCGAATGCGCGAGGGGGCTACGGCGGCAAGCCTTTCAAGCTGATGCTTCACAATGATTACGACAACTGGCAGGCGATGACGGTTGCGGGATCTGATCGCCCAACGTATTCGAATATCTGGGGCTCATCCTCTGACGAAACGGTGAGGATGGTTTACGACGATAAGGACTGGGCGATTTTCGGGTCAATTAGTTCGGAATCGACGCACATCGCTTTGCGGGTCGCCTTGAAGGCGGAGATTCCGATCGTAAACTCCGCGTCCACCGATCCCACGATCCCGGAGACATACATTCCGTGGTACTTCACGGTTCTGCAGGATGACCGTGTTCAAGGGCTCACATTGGCACGCCACATCTACACGGATCTGGGGTTGAGGCGGGTTGCTCTTCTGCGCGTGAACAGCCGGTATGGACGCTTTGGCGTGATCAAGTTTCGGGATGCTTCACGACGGCTCGGACATCCGGTTGTCATCGAGCAGAAGTTTCTGCCTGGCGATATGGACTTCACGCGTTCGCTGAAGATCATTCAGTCGTCGAGGACCGATGCGATTGTGCTCTGGGCTGATGAGATTCCCGCGGCCAACATCCTCAAGCAGATGAAAGCCCTCGGGATGAAGCAGCGAGTATTCGGCGCGTACCGGACGCTTGGTCCTGAACTGCTGGCGGAGGCTGGTGAGGCTGCTGAAGGGTTCGAAGCCGTGTTTCCTTACGATCCAGCGCGGAAAGACCCCAAGTGGTCCGACTTCAACACGCGGTTCGAGGCGCGCTTCAAGGAAAAGCCAGAGCAGTTCGCATCCCTCGCTTATGACGCGATGAATGCGCTGCTTGACTCCATCTGCAAGGCGGGTTTGAATCGGGCCCGCATCCACGACGCGCTCGCGAATATCGAAGAATACGATGGCGTCACGGGGCACATGATCTTCGATCCGAACCAGAAGAATGTGGGTCATATGTACATTGGGACGGTTCATAGCGGATCGATTACATACAAGCCTGCGAGCATGGAGAAATCTCCTGCGGCCGCCGGTGAGCGGGTTAGATCGATTGCGCCGCAGAGTCCAGACAGGACGCCTTATGCGCGGGTTGGGGAAGAGGGTGTTGAATACAACGGACCTCGCCTTGATGCCGCGGAATGGGAACATAGGATCGTCGTATTCGGCAAGCGGGCTGGCGCTCTGGTCGAGACACCTGAAATGCGTGGGGCGCTGGATGGGGCAGATAAGCACTGGCGGCTGCTGCCTGTGGCGAGCGATCAGAACTGGGGACAGGCATCGACCCAGCTGGTGCATGCGCTCATGGATGAGCATGCGCTGGCGATTATCGCAACGGATCGCGATGCGGCGCATTTAGCTGAACAGCTTGCGCTGAAGACTTTCGTTCCGGTGGTTGCATTGAGTGAGGACAAAAAGCTTACGTCCACGAACGTGCCATGGATCTTTCGGCTGCCTGCATCAACGAGTCTGGTTGACGCCGTTCGCCTCATTCGGTCGGCAGCGGCAGGCGGCGTAAGCAGCTCCGAGCCGCTGCGCGATGTATTGGCTTCGGGTGAGCCTGTCAACGGGATTGCTTTTCTAGCAACGGGCGAGCCGAAGAATCGCTAGTTACCCGGATCAAAGAGAAGAGAGACAGTCCATTGGACTGCCCCTCTTGGTTGGATTGGAAATGTTGTTACGGCAAATAGTAGCGGAGCGAAGTGAAGAACATGTTGTCTGTTCCCTTTGCACCGCCGCCGGGGTTGGTCGTGCCGCCCTGGCCTGACCACAGATCGCGCTCGAACCAAGCGTATTGAAGGCCATAGCGCAGGCGTCCCTTGGGACCGTTGTACATGTTGTACCAGTACCCGGCGGTGAACTCCTGTACGTCTTTGTTGTTGCCGCCACAATTTGCCGGGCTGTTCGGAGTAGTCGATCCGCCCGCTTTCGGTTCCACGCGGCAACCGCTCATGTTGGTGGTGTAGGTGCCGTATCCGACTTCAGACGCGCCCACAGTGACATAGTCGCGGCCGACGTAATCGCCACCGTAGTTCGCGTAGATGGAGAGGCGCGGATTCGGATTCACTTCGAAAGTGCTGAGTGCAGAGAAGCCGTGCAACGGCCTGATCGTTGCGTCGGGACGAAGCGTGATATCCGCGATGGTTGACGAACCGTAGCGG